>Ga0187843_10000129_pt1 | contig 60400 bp, 45 predicted proteins | sample SpaLakP09_SKY_43_FD_134516 | JGI IMG/M metagenome (GOLD analysis project Ga0187843, IMG submission 134516) | Oligotrophic lake water microbial communities from Sparkling Lake, Wisconsin, USA - SP09_SKY_43 | ecosystem: Environmental > Aquatic > Freshwater > Lake | place: USA: Sparkling Lake... | reverse complement strand
TTGCATCTGGTTCTGATAAAACAGATGCCACAAATCCCGCGTAATCACAGATTCAGGCAGAGGCAAGCCTTCGGCATCCTTCAATGGAAACGGTGCATTTGGCAAACCTGAGATTTTATCTTCGCTGATGACATAATTCTTACCACCCAGGCTCTGCGCACGAGGCACCATGCCACCCCATATTTTTGGCAACTCAGGCAATACCGAACCATCTCGGTCTCTCTGTTGATACACAGAGGAAGGAACTGCCGATAACGGATGGCTGACACCCGGGAAATCCGCAAACAGATTATTAAAACTACGATTTTCAAGATAAATCACCACTACATTTTTGATGTGTGATTTTATTTTCGTATCCAGCGAGCCCTTCATTGCCGGCACCGTTTTAGTATTGACGGCTTCGCTCACGAGCGAAATGCCCCCGGCCATACTGGCAACTGCTGCGCCTTGCAATAATCTGCGACGAGATGGAATCTCAGGCGCCCCAGAGAGATCATTTTTTTCTGGTGATTTTTTTTCCAACATGTTTTTTCCCAAAATTTAAAGTATTACGACATTTTCAGAGTTTAAAACAGCCGCCTGCGAATAAGGGAATTTATCTTTGTTCCATGTACATGATCGCAATGGCTCACTTGCCAGATTCCGGCATATAAATGTACGAAAGCATCTTTAACTAACGCAAACGAAATACGCTGACTAACTGGCAGCTTGCCCCCCCTGTTCCTGCATAGAACGCGATACAGCAGCCTGTTCGACTAAAGCTGCATTCTGTTGTGTCGATTCATCCATCTGAATGATGGTGTTATTGACTTCTTCAATTCTTGACCGGCATTGTTTGTTGTGCCGACGCTGCTGAGCAGACAAAACATTGCGCCAGATAGTTCATTAAAAAAACATCTTTCCCAGCAAAGAGTGGCAATATGACTCTGGAATTCATGGAAATAAAAACCTTCGGCTTAGATGGTGGGCGTATGGGTATCTGGGAGCGGGAAGATGATATTTATCAAGCTAGCCTGATTCACCTCTTACTTAATCCGATGCCAATTGATAAGCCCTCGGCGGATCTGCATGGCGTGACAGATCCGACGAAAAATTCTAACAATTACTGATCACACTTATTAAATGCGATTATCAAAACCGAGCTCAAGAATGGAAATTTCATGAATATCTTCGTCTCATGATCGACTTCACATATTTTCAGATGTTCTATTTTGACTTTGCAGTATCGACCACATCAACTACTAACTGATACTTCTTATTATCAAAACGGCTATCAAACCTGCAAAGAGGAAAAAAATGCCTTGCTCATAGCTAAGTGCCTACCAGAAATGTAAAAAAAGAATATCCGCACAGTAAGCACAGGGGCATCCATGTCAACGATATTAATCGTAGCCATTTCCAGTTTTGTAGAATAAGTTACAAAATATTTTTGTACATTTTTCTTTAAAAAAGTGCATGCTCACTGCTACCATAAAAACTTAATCAAATTTCTTTGATTAGACAATCTTGACGCTCAGAGGTGTGCCATGCTGTTACCTATCCATTCGTCTATCAGCTTATTTCTTGTTGGCATCCTGAGTATTATCACTATAGAAGCAGTAGCACAATCTAACCAAGTCAATCTAGCCTCCAGCACAAAACGGGCAACGACAGTTACGCCATTGATAGTCGCCCAAACCTCCAGTGCATCAGTGCAAGCAAATCATCCATCCACATCATTGCCAGGAAGCGTGACGTATATCACTGTTCAAAATACAGGAAAAACACAAGAAAACGTCCCACTAACATTCGGTCAAGTGTTTGCACCAGGCGATATTTTTGCCAACTACACGATCACTGGAAAATTGAGTGACGGATCTCCGTTACCACTACAAATCAACCCTAAAGCCAGAAATAGTGATGGCTCATTGCGACACGCTATTATTTCGGCGGTTCTTCCCAAGATTACCGCCAACCAATCACAGACCATTTATCTGTTCAAGAGCGTCGCAGAAAACCCTGCGAAAGGAGTTACCCCCGCCGGCTTGCTTGCTTCGGGCTTCGATGCAGTAGCGTCAATTAATTTAGGGGGACAAAATTACTCGGCGTCAGTTGCACCACAACTTCGGTCAGGTAAATATACCAACTGGCTGGAGGGAGCGATAGTTAATGAGTGGCTGGTCTCCGCTCCGCTCATTTCAGCTCAAGGCATACCTCATCCTCACCTGACAGCACGTTTTTCGATTCGAACCTATACCGGATTAAATAAAGCAAAGGTTGATTTCATCATAGAAAATAACTGGGCCTACCAGCCAGCACCTCAGAATTTTACATATGATGTACAACTATCAGTTGGAGGGAAAACTGTTTACACCAAGGCTGCACTCAAACATTATCATCACGCTCGCTGGTACAAGTCATTCTGGTGGGGTGGTTCACCAGAAATTCACATCCAGCATAATCCTACCTACTTGATTGCATCCAAAGCCTTACCCAACTATGATCAGACGCTTCTCTTTAGCCCGGTTATATTAGGCAAACTCAAAACCATGTTTGCCGCTTCAAATATAGAGCCAATGGGGAATGGTTTAGCTATGCAAGCAATGGGTTCAGGTGGCGGGCGCTGGGACATTGGACTCAATCCAGGCTGGGCCGTAACCTATCTGCTATCTCAGGATAAAGATGCCAAGCAAGCGACATTGGGTGCTGCTGAACTGGCCGGAAGCTGGCCCATTCATTACAGAGACAAAGTTTCGGACAAACCGATCAGCATCCTTGACTATCCTTATATGACCATCATGGGCAATGTTAGCGATACTTATAACCCAACGACCAGAAAATCAGAAGCATTTCCAGTGTGCACTGGTGATTGCCACGTTCCGAACTTGCCCGATGCAGAACATGAGCCTTCGTTTAATTACATTCCCTACTTGGTTACTGGCGATTATTTTCAGCTCGAAGAACTACAGTTCTGGGCTATGTATAATATTTTCAGAACAAATCCTTCATATCGAAAATATGCCAAGGGGCTTATACATCATACTGAGGTAAGAGGACAATCATGGGTGTTACGAACACTGGCGGATGCAGCATATCTGACTCCGGATCAAGATCCACTGAAAAAGCATTTCGAGGCTTTACTCTCCAACAACCTCGATTGGTATAACGCAGCATATACAAACAATATCATTGCCGACAATAGCTTGGGCTTTATCACCGAATATGCGATGATTTATACCAACAATACAGGGATGGCCCCCTGGCAAGATGATTTTTTTACCTCATCCATTGGCCACGTTGCCGAACTTGGCTATCAAAAGGCACTTCCGCTGTTGAAATGGAAGGCAAAATTCCCGGTTAGTCGAATAAATGGCCCAGGTTATTGCTGGATACTCGCTGCCAGTTACAGCATACAAGTCCGAGACAATGAATCCAGTCCAGTTTATACCGACATTTCAAAAAGCTATAAACATAACAGCGTCTCCAATCTGAATTGTGCCAGCGCCGAAATGGCAACGGCTCTCAAATTAAAAATCGGGGAAATGTCTGGCTATGCTAACGATACTGCAGGATATCCATCCAACTTACAACCAGCACTCGCTTATGCGGTCGATTCAGGCATAAGCAGTGCCAGTAACGCCTGGAAAACTTTTACCAATCGCTCAATCAAACCGGATTATGCAACAGGCCCACAATTTGCAATTGTGCCACGCTAACTCACCTGCAAACGCTTGTCTGCTCTGAGTATTTGGCTTTAACATGGTATTGGACTGATGTAAATTTCATTGAATCAACCAGTTATTTCAAGTTACACCATTCGACAGATATCATTATGAAACTGCTCCTTGGAACCACAAGCTTGATTTTTTTTGTCGCTGCATGTTTCTCCGTATCAGAAAGTGTCGCAAGGGAACTGGAAGAAACCATCAAAGCAGTCAAGCCAGCAGTTGTCGCAATTGGCAGCTATCAAAAAACACGCAGCCCAGCGGTGACATTTGTTGGTACCGGTTTTGCCGTCAATGATGGACTAACTATAATCACTAACGCACATGTCGTTGCTAGCATAACTAAAGTTGATGCTTCTGATCATAACGAAATCATAGGTATCTTAAGCGGGAAAGGCGAAAACACAGAATTCCGCCCTGCGGTTATCGTCGCAATCGATGAAGAGCATGACTTAGCCCGTCTTAAAATTTCGCCTCCAGCCTTACCCGTAATGAAATTGGGAGACATAAATACAGTCGCAGAAGGACAGTCTGTCGCATTTACGGGTTTTCCACTTGGCACTGCACTCGGATTTTACCATGCGACCCACCGCGGAATTATTTCTTCGATCACGCCAATCACCCGACCAGCAAGTAATTCTCAAAAACTAGATGCTAAAGTTGTGACACAACTTCGACATTCGTCTTATTCGATATTTCAGTTGGATGCCACTGCATTTCCCGGTAACAGCGGCAGTCCAGTCTACCATCCTGAAACAGGAGAAGTGATTGGCATCATCAATATGGTATTTGTTAAAGGTCTTAAAGAAACGGCGATTTCTACTCCCAGTGGTATCACTTACGCCATTCCAGTTAATTTTGTGTACGATTTACTACAAAAGAAAAATCCCTGACTACCAATTATGAAAAGTCGGCTAAAGTAGGATTTTATTGCTTTTTCTATATTGCATTTCAGTAATTATTAAAATGGAAAATTTTATGAAAACTGTTGGCGTTGTAGGTTTAGGCTATGTAGGCTTACCTTTAGCAGTCGAGTTCGGCAAAAAAACTCGCACTTTGGGTTTTGATTTATCTGTTACCAAAGTCGATAGTTATCGGCGTTATATCGACCCTACTGGTGAAGTATCGACCGAAGAATTACAGGCTGCAGAGCATTTACATTGCAGTACTGACCCCTCTATGTTGACCGATGCAGAATTTATCGTAATAGCAGTACCTACTCCGGTGGATAACGCTCACAATCCTGATTTCACCGCATTGGTCAGTGCCAGTAAAACAGTCGGAAAACACATGAAACCCGACACCATTGTGATTTATGAGTCAACGGTATATCCCGGTGCGACTGAGGAAATTTGTATTCCAATACTTGAACAGTCCTCCGGTCTTCAATGGAAAAAAGATTTCCATGTCGGATTCTCTCCTGAGCGCATCAATCCAGGCGACAAAGAGCACACTCTCACCACAATATTGAAAGTAGTATCCGGTGATGATGCTGCGACTCTGAACAAAATTGCCGGACTGTATGAAATGGTTGTTAAAGCGGGTGTTCACCGTGCAACCAGCATCAAAGTTGCAGAGGCTGCAAAAGTCATTGAAAACACACAACGCGATCTGAATATTGCGTTGATGAATGAGTTATCTATCATTTTTGACATGATTGGTATTGATACACTGGAAGTATTGCAAGCTGCAGGAACCAAATGGAACTTCCTGAATTTTCGCCCCGGTTTAGTTGGCGGCCACTGTATTGGTGTAGATCCATATTATCTAACCCATAAAGCCGATATGCTGGGCTATCATCCCCAAGTCATTCTGGCTGGTCGTCGTATCAATGATGGTATGGCAAAATTCATTGCCGAAAAAATCGTCAAAGAAATTATTAAAGCTGGCCACCATGTCAAAGGCTGCATCGTCAATGTCATGGGACTAACCTTCAAGGAAAATTGTCCAGATTTACGCAACTCAAAAGTCGCAGACATGATCTTTGAGCTGCAGTCTTATGGCGTTGATGTTCATATACACGACCCCCTGGCAAATGTGGAAGAGGCGAAGCATGAATATGGCCTTACTCTGGAATCTTGGGATGAATTACCAGTTGCCAACGTCATCGTCGCAGCCGTTTCGCATCAGGAATTAATGAGCCGGCCATTGTCTGACTATCAATCAAAATCACAACCTGGCTGCTGTTTTGTCGATATCAAATCCAAATTTGATCGCACTGCCCTCGCAGATGCAGGTTTCAGCATCTGGCGTCTCTAATTTTTAACGTGCAGAGAATATGAGTACTTACCAGACCTTGAAGCACAATTTATCGCAAAGTTCTTCTCGCTGGCTAATTACTGGCGTCGCTGGCTTCATCGGCTCAAACTTGTTGGAGACATTGCTCAAGCTGAATCAGCAAGTGATAGGGTTGGATAATTTTTCGACTGGATACCAGCACAACCTGGATCAAGTTCACGAACTTGTTGGCGACCAAGCCTGGGGAAAATTTCAGCTTATTGAGGGTGATATTCGTCAATTGGAGTATTGCAATAAAGCCATGCAGGGCGTGGATTACGTTTTACATCAAGCGGCGCTGGGATCGGTACCCAGATCTATCGAAGACCCGATACTAACCAACGAAAATAATGTCAGCGGCTTTTTGAACATACTGACAGCTGCCCGTGATGCCGGCGTCAAACGTTTTGTATATGCAGCTTCCAGTTCTACCTATGGCGACCATCCGGGTTTACCGAAAGTCGAGAACATCATAGGCAAGCCCTTATCGCCCTATGCAGTGACCAAGTACGTTAACGAATTATATGCAGACGTATATGCCCGCTGCTACGGATTGAACTCGATTGGATTACGTTATTTTAACGTATTTGGTGCCAGACAAGATCCCAATGGCGCATACGCGGCGGTTATACCGCAGTGGATAGCAGCACTCATCACGAATCAGCCTCTACGTATCAATGGCGATGGCGAAACCACTAGGGATTTTTGCTTTATCGACAATGTTGTGCAAGCGAACTTACTTGCCGCACTGACTAACAAGCCAGAAGCAATTAATCAGATCTACAACGTGGCATTAAACGAAACAACTAGCCTGAATCAACTATATGCAGCGATGAAACAATTGCTATCAGAAAGTTTTTTGCACATTCAAGGGCATCAAGCCACTTACCAGGAATTCAGAAACGGCGATATCCGCCACTCTCAGGCGGATATCAGCAAAGCACAAGAATTGCTTGACTTCGTACCTAGCCATAGAGTGCACGATGGATTAAGAGAGGCTATGGATTGGTATAAAAAAAACTTATCTCCGTGAAATCTGCGCAACAAATACCAGATACGTGGGAACATGAATGACAAATACGAAAACTCTTCAGCAATGAATACCGTTCGTATTTATGCCAGTTTTAATGACTTACCTCCCATCTACCAGCCACTCTTTATGGCTGCAGGATCAGAGAATTTTTTTCTGACCTTTGACTGGTTTCTCCTTATGGAAAAAACAGTGCTAGAGTCAACGCAGCATTTACGTTTGTACGGTGTTGAAACCAGTACAGGAAGCGCATGCGCATTGCTTCCGATGTGTTACCCACGTACTCGCTCTACAACACGAATATTAAGTGCAACCAGTAATTTTTACACCCCCTTGTTTCAAATTTTGCTTGCCCCAGGCTGCAATATGGAGCAAATCATACCGCAACTGGCATCAACAATTTACCTGGAGAAACCTAGCTGGGAAAGTATTCATTTATTCCCTCTTCAGCAGGATGAGATAACTTTAAATATTATTCGCCGCGCTTTTCTTCGCAACGGAATGCTGGCGGAAAGTTATCAGAGTACTGTCAACTGGCATTTGCGTACCGATGGATGCAACTATGAAACGTATTTCAAAAATCTGCCCAGTAAGCTACGTAACACGCTATCCAGAAAACAGCGCAAGCTCAATCAACTGCACTCAGCATCATTTTGCATTTTCAAGGACAGCAATCGGATCGAGCAAGCCATTGTGGAATATCAGTCTGTGTATCGACACAGCTGGAAATCAGCCGAAGCCTATCCGGCATTTATCCCTGCACTGATCAGACTATGCGCAGAAAATCGTAGTCTGCGCCTAGGAATCGCGTATATCAATCAACAAGCTGTGGCGGCGCAGCTATGGATTGTGCACGGTGGTATTGCATCCATTTATAAACTGGCTTATCAAACCGAATTTTCCAAACTATCAATAGGATCCTTGTTAACAGCGCATCTTATGCAGCATGTCATCGACATTGATCAGGTCAGCGAAGTAGATTTTTTAACTGGTGACGATGCCTACAAGAGTGAATGGATGCCACTTCGACGACATCGATGTGGGCTCATGCTCTTCAATCTACGTACCTTTTCTGGATTCTTAGGAGCATGCAAATATCTGGGCAAAACCAGTTTCAAGAACGGTGTGAACAAACTGCGATGACAAGTCCCAGCTCATACTCACCAAGAAGTACATCTTAGTCAGCGATTCAAACACATTCTTATCATTGATTTTGATTACTACCTGCTTTCCAAAAAGCAAACTATTCGGGGAAAATATATGCCAAGCAATTGCAAACACAAAACATCCGTTGTATTCATCGCTGGCGCAATTTTACTAATGGCCGGTATAGAAGGATGCAATCGAAATCAAAGTACAGATACGCTTCTTCAGGAAGCCAAACAGTATCGCCAAAAACGTGATTACAAAGCAGCAATTATCCAGCTAAAGAATGCTTTACAGAGAGATCCTGACAGCAAAGAAGCGAGGTATTTGTTGGGACAAATCTATGTTGAAGAAGGCGATCCGCTCTCGGCAGAAAAAGAACTCGATAAAGCAATCACTCTGGGTATGACTCCCTCTTCCGTTTTGCCAACGATGATTAAAGCGCAGCTGCAAGCAGGTCAATATCAAAAAGTACTGGAGATGAGTGAGCAAGATCCACGCACAACGACTGATGCAGAAATCGCCAGTATTCGTGGTAGTGCATTGCTGTCACTCGGAAAACTAACTGATGCGAAAACTGCGTTTGAATATGCTTTGAAAGCTCAGCCGGATTATCCAGATGCTATGTTGGGTCTCGCTAAACAAGCTTATGCAAAAAAAGAAATAGAAATCGCCTATCAACTGACAGAACACACAATTAGCAAACACCCAGAATATATCAATGCATGGCTGTTCAAGGGTGACCTGCTGCGGGTACAAGACAAACTGGATGCGGCTTTGACTGCCTATAGTGAAGCAATCAGATTCCAATCTGATAATATTATCGCGTTGATTGTTCGAGCCAATCTTGAAATCAGGATGAAAAAATTTAAGGAAGCGCAGCACGATATTGACTTGGCAAAGAAAATTTCTTCCTCTTCAATATTGGCAATTTACACTCAAGCACTACTCGATTTTTATCAAGAAAAATACAAAAACTCCCTGAACTCCTTGCAGCAAGTACTGCGTTCACTGCCAGATTTTATGCCCGCCATTGTGCTATCTGGGGAGGTGGAATACAAGCTAGGTGCCTTCAAACAAGCCGAACAACATTTAAGACAATATCTGGAAAAAAATCCCGACAATCCCTATGTAGAAAAAATGTTAGCGGCTATCCTGTTCAAAAATGGACAAAACAATGAGGCAATGACATTGATTGAGGTTGCCCTCAAATCAACACCGGAAGACAGTGAATTGCTAGCAATGGCTGGCGACGGTAGCATCCTCACAAAGGATTACGTCAAAGCTGCTGAATATTTTGAAAAAGCCAGCGCACTATCTCCCGCATCGGCAGAATATAAAACAGCTCTAGGAATGACCAAGCTCGGCCTTGGTGATACCGTTCATGCCATTGCCGATTTTGAGATAGCAAGCAGACTAGATAAGAATTCATCCAAGGCTGGTGTGCTGCTCATTATGACACTTGTTCAGGAGAAAGAATTCGACAAAGCACTAATAATCGCCAATCGACTGGAAAATGAACAACCTAAAAATCCGTTGATTCCCAATCTGAAGGGTGGTATCTACCTATACAAAAAAGATCAGGCCAATGCACGCATTAGCTTTGATAAAGCCGTTGGCATAGAACCTAATTTTTTTCCTGCGGTCGTCAATTTGGCGCGTCTAGACATGAGGGAAAACAAAGCTGATATAGCAAAAAAACGTCTGGAATCTTTACTGGAAAAAGACAAGAAAAATTTGCAAGTGCAAATTGCTCTAGCGAGTCTGGCTGCTGCAAGACACAACGATAAAGAAGCACAAATCTGGTTGGAAAAAGCAAACAACGACTATCCAGATACTTTACAACCTGTACAGTTACTGGCTGCACAATATCTGAAAATAGGAGAACAGCAAAAAGCACTGACACTGGTCAAGAAAGCACAAACAATCAATCAAAACAATCCTGAATTCATGGCATTGCTTGCAAAAACACAAATGGCAATTCATGACAACATTGGTGCCCTGCAAAGTTACAACCGCCTGTCCGCAATGCTGCCAGAATCTGCAGCAACACAGCTTCAAGTGGCCTCTGTTCAGTTGTCGATGGGCGATAGATCCGGAGCTATGGAAAATACTAAAAAAGCTTTGAATATTGATGCAAAGTTTATTGATGCACAAGTGATGATGGCATCTCTGCTAGTAATGAAATCACAGTTTAAGGAAGCACACGAGATTGCTCACCAGGTTCAAAAACAAATGGACAAGTCTCCTATTGGTTATGTCATGGATGGTGATGTTTTCCTTGCAGAAAAAAAATCCACGTTAGCGATCAAATCCTATGAGGCTGCGCAAAAAATAGATCCACAAATTTCCGTTATTACTAAAATTCATAGTGCACTGCTATTAGACGGAAAAAACAAAGAAGCGGATCTAAAAATCATGCAATGGCTAAAAGAGCACAAAGAAGACAAAGAAACACGGCTTTATTTAGGAACCTATTATCTGGCTGATAGCAGAACCAGAACCGAAGCAATAGAACAATTTCAGGAAATACTGAAGTCAGATCCCCTAAATCCGGTCGCATTAAATAATCTTGCATGGATCTATGGAGAAGAAAAAGACGGTCGTGCAATTGATTATGCACAAAAAGCCTTGCAGGCTGCACCAAACAACCCAGCTATCATGGATACCTTGGGCTGGTTATACGCGGAACAAGGCATGACGGAAAAAGCCTTATCTTTACTCCAAAAAGCCATAGTACTGGAACCCGAGGCACAAGAGATACGTTACCACTTCGCCTTAACTCTGGCAAAATCCGGGGATAAGGCTAAAGCTCGAAAAGTTCTTGAACAAGTAGTCAACGGCAAAAATTTTAGGCAAATGGAAGATGCAAAAAATACTCTTAAACAGTTGTGATTCACCCTTATTTTTATAACTTACACGCGCGTTTTGATTTTCGAAGTACCATTTTCAACCGCCGAACCAAATTAATTCGTTGTAATAATCCAGTAAGCTCCTACCCAAGTGATAATACGGAAAGGAAATCACGTGAGCATGCTCATAGAAGAAGAATTCAAGCGATGAACACAGCTAAGCGCAAAGCCGCGTTGCTCATTGAAATCATTCACGGGAAAACGACAGTTACCGAACCGAGTTGTGCCTTTGCTTTGATATGCTCCCTTCGAAAACTGAGAAGTAGCTTGATGAAGCCAAAAACGGCTTAGAGAACGCTCTACGGACGTTCGCGAGCAATACGAGCGTCAGATCAAAGAGACCCAGGAAGCTTATGACGAAACCATGATGGGGCTGCATACCAGAAAAAAACTGGCGTCCATGTTGGCGAGGAAGAGATGTGATCGAAACAATCTGCAAGAGACTACAAGAAGAAGGCTTCATGGTTTCGATCAGCAAATTGTGCCAATGGTTCGATATGCCACGCTGGACGGTGCGCTTCAAGTCGGTGAAGGCAGCCGTACAAGCACACTTTTCCGGGCCAATTAAAGCCATGATCAGGCGCCGTGGTTCGGCTATTGCACCGTCGCAGCCCTGCTTGGCTTTAACAAAAATACCGTACAACGTGTCTAGCAGTTGCGTGACTGGTAGGCAAAGAAGCTGCTGATTGAATCCCGGCAAAGTGTTCAGGCATTGTCTTTCGGTGATCACGGCACCAAACCAGCGTTGGGGCACTGACATGTGCCGCGGCTGAGCTGGTTGCAACGACTGGGGTTCTTGCCAACGACATCTACTACCATACCGTAAATTATTGAGCTGGTATCTATCTCGTTCCGGCAAAGCCAAAATAGTCGAGAATCTGCTTTGGAGCAAGCGCTTATTGCCCGCTACAACACCTTGGGTAGGCTCACTGCGCCATTCTTGCTGTGGTCAAGATAACGGTTTGTTTTTCAATTACACAAAACTGATACGAAGCTATGGCTTGCGCCAAGAGTTCATCACGCCTCACTTCCTCAAGCAGAATAACATGATGGAGCGTGTCATTCAGACACTGAAAGAGTCGTGCGTGCACAAGTACAGTTTTGAGAGTTTACAGAATGCCAGACGGGTAAATTGCCGACTGGATTGTTTTTTACAACAACCGACGCCCGCATCAGGCGCTGTGAATGAAAACACCCGCCAAGGTATTTGCTGTTTTAGCGGCGTGAGTTGAGCAGGAAGCACTGTGTCATTACAGCTTCAACTGTTACCATCCTCACTTTACTAAAAAACAAAATGCCCGATAAACTTTATCGGGCATGGTTGCAAGAATATTCAGCATCAATCCATTCAGGATCAGAATCACATCAGACAGTATCAGAAAAAACTTTGAGGTATTACTAAAACATCACCAGGACGCACTGGCACATTTGCGGAAATGTCGCCGTCTTTAATCAAATCATCCAATCTGACATTGAACTTCTGCTGTTTGCCATCTACGATGCGTATGATATTTGCCTTATTTCCTGAGGCGAATTCAGTCATACCTCCTACGGCAATCATCACATCCATCAGTGACATTCCCTTGCGATAAGAAAGTGCCTGAGGTTTTGCGGCTTGCCCAATAACACGTATTTGTTCATCATAAGGCCCGGAGAAACCGGTAACGATCACCGTTACTACTGGCTGTTGAATAAACTTTGCCAGCGCTTTTTCTATATCTCGTGCCAGTTCAGATGGGGTTTTACCAATCGCCACCACATCTTCTACCAATGGAGTCGTTAATTTTCCATCTGGCCTCACAGAGACGACCATTGATACTTCGGGATTACGCCAGACGATCACATTAAGCGCATCCCCCGCACCGATAAGGTAATCATGATTCGATGCAGCCAAATCTTCTTTAGGTGCTGGCATCGTGCTGGAGGCACAACCAGACATGGAAAGAACAAAAATAAAAGCGATAATATAAATCGACCATTGAAAAACTTTGGTTTGTAGCGTATTCATTTAAGCTCCTCTGTGCTTAGATTTGAAACTTGCCAGCCGTTTCACCATTGTTGAACAGGGTGAAAAATTTATACTAGTTATTGATACTACCACCAACAACACGACAATCAATCATGCCAGTTGCATGTTCGGCACAAAATATTATTTATTTTCTTTTTTGCAAATTTAAGTTGCCTGGATTTAGTTAGCTTTATTTAAAAAATTTATTTCCCCGCAGATATTTTTCCTTAAAAACCAACACTTTACATGAAATTTCTCGACACTTTTCAAACATGTTGGCATTCTAGAGAGAATATAAATATTAATAAAAAGGTATTTTAAATAACTATTTTTTTTGCGTTTATAAATGTCCGTATCATCATTTAGACATTTTCCACACATTCTTTAAACTAAAGGATTGATCTTTTCGATCGTCATTTAGAGAGTGGCTGTAGAGAAACAGGGAGAAGTAAGAAGATGGTGGAGTTACTAAATCAATTGCATGCACTGGTAAAAGGTGGTTGGAAATATCGGTGGTATGCCATTGTCATTGCGTGGCTGATATCTGTTGTGGGCTTCATGATCGTCTATAAACTGCCGAATAATTACCAGTCGTCCGCGCGCGTTTTTGTTGACACACAAAGTATTCTAAAGCCCTTGCTTGCAGGGATGACCACTGTACCAAATATCGAACAGGAAGTGTCTATCATGAGTCGCACTTTACTGAGTCGCCCCAACATCGATCGCGTGATGCGGATGGTAGATCTGGATATTAAAGCCGATACTGCCAAAGATCACCAAATACTCATGGATCAGTTGATCTCACACATAAAAATTGACGGTACAGTTCAAAACGATATTTACAGCATTACTTTCAATGATGAAAACCCCAGACTGGCAAAGGATGTTGTACAGGCCTTGCTGACCATTTTCGTTGAGGGCAGTTTTGGTGATAAAAAACAAGACTCATCAAAAGCAGTCGTCTTTATTGATGGCCAGATTAAAAATTATGAAGAAAAACTCATTGCTGCAGAAAATGCTCTCAAAGATTTTAAACTGAAAAACATCGGCTTATTGCCAAACCAAGGGAGTGACTCCGGAAGCAAACTCTCTGAAATGAACGATATGCTGAATCAAGCCAAACTTGAATTAGTCGAATCCGAGCATGCACGTGACTCTATTCAACGCCAAATTCAAAGCGTTGAAACAACGATCAAGTCTGAATCCCGAACAACTATCGCTAACCCAGAACTGGACACTCGCATCCAAACTCTCAACAAAAATCTGGACTCACTACGTTTGCAGTTTACCGAGGAGCATCCTGATATCGTTACCACCAAACGTCTGATCGCCCAGCTTGAAGCTCGTAAGTACGAAGAAGCAAAAGCCCAAAAACCAGATGCAGAAATCCTAACGACGAATCCCGTTCTACAGCAGTTAAAGATTTCTTTATCCGGAGCAGAGGCCAGAGTCGCTTCGATTCGTGCCAGGGTCGAAGAATACGCATCAAGAACTGCAAAGTTGAGGGCAATGAGCTTAGCAGCTCCAGAAATAGAAACACAATTATCGCAATTAAATCGCGACTATCAGATCAATAAAGAAAATTACGAAAAATTAGTAGCCAGCCGTGAATCGGCAAAAATTTCCGGCGACCTAAACACGACCACAGAAATGATGACTTTCCGAGTTATCGATCCACCAACATTACCCATCACTCCAATCGGCCCAAATCGCTTACGATTGTTTTCATTGGTTTTTATTGTCGCCCTAGCGGCTGGCCTAGCGGGTGCTATCTTGTTGAGTAAAATCCGTCCTACTTTTCTATCACAAGCAGATTTGCTTGAGGCAACCGGAATGCAAGTTTTAGGTACTGTGTCGATGAATTGGACTGAAACTGAACGAAAACGGCAAAAAAGAAGCGTGTACGCACTCGGTACTTCCTTTTTCATATTAATCGTATTTTACGTAGCAGTGATGGCATTCATTTATTTAAAGTAGGACTGGCTAACTCCACAACATTGTTCAGGCACATCACCCGATTTCTCAGGAGCAAGCGTGAGTATAATTGAAAAAGCAGCGGGAAGATTAACACAAGGGCAAGACAATGTCGTGTCACCTTCAACGCTCTCCACAACAGTACTAACTTCCCCCTCCCTACACGTCGATGTAGTATCAGAAGAGGCATCAACGCCAAACATTAATACAGCGACGACCGCCAAACGCAAACACGCGGAAATCAATCTTGAACAATTACATCGCCAAGGCATGGTGACACCAGATGCTAAAAGAACATCAATCGCAGAAGAATTCCGCCTGATCAAACGACCTCTGCTGGAAAAAGCTTTTGGTAAAAATTCCATTCCAGAGCGTCATGCCAATCTTATTATGGTGGCCAGCTGTCTACCTGGAGAAGGAAAAACTTTTTGCGCTGTCAACCTTGCCATCAGCATTGCGCTGGAGTTTGACCATACGGTCTTGTTAGTCGACGCAGATGTAGCACGTCCATCTGTGCCTCGCTACCTTAGCCTCAATTCTGACAATACTGAAGATGATATTGGATTATTGAACGTTTTACTGGACGATAAACTAGATTTAGCCGACGCGATATTCAAAACGAACATCGATCGGCTCAGTATTCTGAAAACGGGTACCAGCCACAATCGCGCAACCGAATTACTAGCAAGTCAAAGTATGACTCGTTTATTGAATGAAATTTCTACCCGTTATAAGGACAGGATAGTCATTTTCGATTCTCCTCCCTTGTTACTGACTACCGAAGCTAGAGTTCTGGCAAGTCAAATGGGGCAAATCGTATTGGTGGTTGAAGCGGAATCGACAACTCAGCACGCTGTAAAAACAGTTCTCAACCAATTAAAAACATGCAGCAATGTTAATTTGGTTTTCAATAAAGCAAAAGCTTTGTCAAATAGGGATTACTATGGCCGCTATTACTATGGTTAAGGTAATGATGAGTTTTAACCGCAGTTGGTATTTAGGTTTCAACCGTCGCCGTAGCGCAATAGGCTTACCATTATTAGCTGTGTTAAGTCCGCTTAGCATCCATGCTGCGGAATGGAAATTAACGCCTAGAATCGACTTCAGTGAAGTCTACTCAGATAATGTGCGCCTACAATCTTCGGGGCTGGAACAGAGTGCCTACATAACTAATATATCCCCAGGATTCAATCTGACTGCAACTGGTGACAATCTAAATTTGCAGGCCAACTATACAATGCAAAGCCTGCATTACTCGGATGTCGCCAACATTGGGACCAAAACCAATAATCTGGTGAATGCCAACGGCACCGCAACACTGGCGAAAGATCTTTTTTTTTTAGACGGCACTACCAATATCAGTCAACAAACCGTCAACCCCTTAGGCCAACAGACAACGAATGATTACAATGTGACCGATAATCGTGTCGAAGTCAGAACCTATAGTTTTTCACCCTATTTTCGTCGCCGCTTAAATGAGGACACATTAGCCGAATTGCGCTACACCCGAGATTCCGTCAACTCCAGCCAAACCAGCACTGCCAATAGCTACTCAGACCAAATGCAGTTCAGTCTAAAAAATGGAGCTGCTTTCAAAGTCTGGACTTGGGGAATACGGTACAGCGATCAGAAAATATATTATCCACAGTTGGCACCGGTTCAATTTGAGTCGTCTCTAGCTAATTTAACTTACAAAGTGGCATCGCAGCTTGAGCTCACTGGTAGCGCAGGTTACGAACATAATAATTATGCGAGTTTAACTGGAAAATCAGGTGGCACCTCATGGTCCCTCGGATTGAACTGGACTCCGAGTGAGCGAACTAATGTCAGCGTAAGTGCTGGACATCGTTATTTTGGAGCAACCTATGCACTGACTGCAAGCTACCGTGCTCGCATGAGTGTCTTTAGTGCCGGATACAATGATGACGTCACAACAACACGAAATCAATTTTTACTACCTGTTACGACAAGCACATCGGCATTTTTGAATCAACTATGGCAAACAAGCATTCCGGATGCCACGGTACGACAACAACTTGTAGATAGTTTTATTCGCAGTACGGGTTTGCCGAGCAGCTTGTCTCAGTCCATCAACACATTTACCAATCAAATTTTTTTGCAAAAAAATGCACAAGCATCAATTGCCACGACAGGCTCAAAAAATACGGTATTACTGACTTTATACAATACATCACGTGAATCACTGTCTTCCGCATCACTTGATTCCTTATCAACTAATAACAATATTCTACAGTCATTACAGAATAAAACACGCCAGACCGGCCTGAGCGCGCTTTGGAACTGGCAAATGTCGCCGCGTACCAACGCCAGCTTTGGTGTCGGAAAGACTCGAGTTCTTTCGTTGGATACAGGCATCTACAACACCAACAAATCCTTGTACGTAACATTTTCCAGACAGTTACAACAAAAACTCAAGGTTAGCCTCGATTTTCGACGGACACTTAATGACACCAACCAGGCCACCGGAAACTTCCAAGAAAACGCCATTACTCTTCTTATTATGCAAGGTTTCTAACGGAGTTACGTAAGCAATGTATGAATCCTATTACGGTCTGAGTGCAAAACCCTTTCAGCTTAAGCCAGACCCACGTTTCCTCTATGGTAGCAAGGGTCATAAGCGCGCCATGGCTTATCTGGAATATGGCGTATCTCAAGGCGAAGGGTTCATTGTGATTACCGGTGAAATTGGTGCTGGCAAGACCACATTGATGCGCAATCTTTTCTGCAAACTCGATGCAGACAACATCATTGCCGCTCAAATACTGAATACGCATGTCGGGGCAGAGGACATCTTGCGCCTAGTCGCGTCAGCCTTTGGTGTTGAATATGAAGACACAAGCAAGGCCACGCTTCTGAATCAATTAGAACAGTTTTTACGAAGAGCAGATAGCCAAGGAAAACGTGCGCTGCTTGTGGTGGATGAAGCACAAAATCTGACACCGCGCGCCATGGAAGAACTACGAATGTTATCGAATTTCCAGACCTCGGATAAATCATTACTACAAACTTTCTTGCTTGGGCAACCAGAATTTCGCCGCACTTTACTAAGCAATGACATGCAGCAATTATTACAACGAGTCATCGCCAGCTATCACTTGGGGCCTATGGACAGCGATGATACTCGTTCATATATAGAACATCGTTTGCACACGGTAGGATGGGTAAATAACCCGTCGATAACAGAAGATGCTTTCCATACTATCTATGAGCACACTGGAGGTATACCACGCAAAATTAATTCTTTATGTGATCGTCTTTTCCTGATGGGTTATCTGGAAGAGTTGAATCTGTTTCGCGATACCGAGGTACAACAAGTCATCAACGATATCAAGCAAGAGTTTTCACTGCCTGTAAGCAATATCGAAAACGTCGATACAGAATCAATTGGCGCACAACTTCGCGAAATTTCCAGCATCAAATTAGAAAGTGTTGATGAGCGCCTGACAAAAATGGAACGATCCATAGTCTCTGTCATTGATGCGCTAAAAAAAATGCTTCCGTCATCTAAGTTGAAAATAACTCATGAAAAGGACAACTGATGCAACTGCTGCGTACAACTCCTACACATCCTTTGAGCATTATTTGTGTCGTTGGCGCTCGGCCAAATTTCATGAAAATTGCACCAATCATGTCTGCGCTGGGAAAATTAAAGCCATTATTAGATCTGACTCTTCTACATACCGGCCAGCATTACGATGTCGCGATGAATCAACAGTATTTTGATGCACTTGGAATTCCTGCACCAGACATCAATCTGGAAGTCGGATCTGGCAGCCATGCTTCACAAACTGCTGAGATCATGTCCCGATTTGAAGATTCCCTTGCAAATCGTAATCCATCTGCGATTCTGGTGGTGGGAGATGTTAATTCGACTATCGCTTGTGCTTTGGTTGCTGCAAAAAAAGCTATTCCCGTGATTCATGTTGAGGCGGGATTACGTAGCTTTGATAGATCCATGCCTGAAGAAATGAACCGCATTCTGACTGACCAGTTGTCCGATTTATTATTTACAACAGAGTCCAGCGGACGTGAAAATTTATTAAGAGAAGGCATTGCTTCAGAGCGTATACATTTTGTCGGTAACGTGATGATTGATACGCTACGCAATAATCTGGAGAGAGCCATCCCGGTGAGTACGATAGTCTCCCATTCAGGGAAGCCGGAGTTCCTAAAAAGAAAACAAAATTATGCTGTCGTTACCATGCATCGCCCATCCAATGTTGACGATGTCAAAACGTTGCGCTCACTGCTGGAAACTATCGTCATTATCAGTCAACGCATATCTGTTATTTTTCCCATCCACCCCAGAACCCAGTCCATGATCGAAAAATACGATCTGGACAAACTGCTACAAACCACCAATATCTTAATGTTGCCCCCAATGGGTTATCTAGAGATGCTAGGTTTGATGAAGGATGCCAAAATCGTATTGACAGACTCTGGGGGAATTCAAGAGGAGACGACCGCGCTTGGCGTCCCTTGCGTAACCTTGCGCAACAACACTGAAAGACCCATCACTGTTGAAGAAGGTAGCAACACAATAGCCGGTCAGCATCAAGACAAAATTCTGGCAATAGTAAACGACGTTCTGCTAACCGGAGGGAAAACTGGTCGGATTCCGCAATTGTGGGATGGGCATGCCTCGGATCGTATTGCTGCAATCATTTGCTCTACATTTGGCATTACCTCTGCCAGATATTGAACCATACTTCGAGATTACCACCATGTCAGCTGCCCTTACCTCCATCCGCAACGCCATGACAATAGATGTGGAAGATTACTTTCAAGTTTCAGCGTTCGCCAATCAAATTTCACGCGCTGACTGGCCGCATCTGCATTGCCGGGTGGAACGTAATGTTGACTGCATCCTAGGCTTGCTAAATGACTCTGGAATACACGCTACTTTTTTCACACTGGGATGGATAGCAGAACGTTATCCGCTGATGGTCAAGCGTATTGCAGATCAAGGTCATGAAATAGCCAGCCATGGCTATGGACATTTGCGTGCATCGGATCAAACTCCAGCCGAATTTTCCGAAGACATCATTGTTAGTAAAGCAATACTTGAAGATTTAAGCGGCCACGCCGTTGTAGGCTATCGCGCTCCGAGTTTTTCTATCGGCACTCAAAACCTATGGGCGCTGGATGTGTTGCTGCACGCGGGCTATCGTTACAGTTCCAGTATTTATCCTATCCAACACGATCATTACGGAATACCACACGCACCGCGCTTCCGCTTCTATCCAAATGGAAAAGATGGCTTACTGGAGTTACCGATCACAACGGTACGCCTGATGAAGAGAAACCTCCCTGCAGGGGGCGGCGGCTACTTCAGGTTATTTCCGTACGCCTTGTCCCGCTGGCTCTTACGACGCGTCAATCAGCATGACAAACAATCCGGAATTTTTTATTTCCATCCGTGGGAAATTGACCCCGATCAACCTCGCCAAAAAAGAATTAGTATGAAAACTCGTTTCCGACATTACGTCAACCTGAGTCGCACTGAAAATCGTCTCAAGGCATTGACTCGTGACTTCCAATGGGGACGTATGGATCATATCTTTCTTCCAAAACTATGAATCCATCCCCTGATGCTGCACATTTTTTACCCACGATGGATTTCCCGAATGCCGACATACGCGTCAACTTGATGCAAGCAGAAGATCGTATCCGATGGGATGCATTTGTCGATGCTTGTCCAGAGGCGACATTTTTTCATCGCTCTGGATGGCAAGAAGTCATTCAACAAGCTCTCGGTCACAAAACCTGGTTTTATATGGCAGAACAAAGTGGAGTCATCGTTGGCATATTGCCCTTGGCACAAATCAAAAGCATATTGTTCGGACATGCACTTGTTTCCTTGCCATTTTGCGTCTATGGGGGCATAGCCACCACTACAGAAGTCGCTCGCGACGCATTAAATCAGGCGGCTCAGTCACTGGCACGTCAATTAGCCGTCGGCCATCTGGAATATCGCAGCATCAACAGCCATCACTCTGACTGGCAGAGTAAAGAATTGTATGTAACATTCCGCAAGACCATAGAACCGGACGAAGAAAGCAACATGTTGGCAATTCCGCGCAAACAAAGAGCAATGGTACGAAAAGGTATCAAAGCTGGCTTGCGCAGTGAAATTGACCAAGATATAGAACGCTTCTTTCTTGCTTACTCTAGCAGCGTGCACCGGCTGGGAACCCCGGTATTTTCTAAAAAATTCTTCCGCCTGTTAAAACAGGTGTTTGGCAAAGACTGCGAAATACTGACCATATTGCAGGGTGAGCAGGTCATCTCCAGCGTATTGAGCTTTTACTTCCGCGATGAAGTTTTACCTTACTACGGCGGAGGCACAGTCACAGCCCGGGAAGTGGCCGGAAATGATTTTATGTACTGGGAACTGATGCGACGAGCTTGTGCCCGCGGCTATCGCATCTTCGATTTTGGCCGTAGCAAACTCGGTACAGGTGCATTTGATTTCAAAAAAAACTGGGGTTTTGAGCCACAAGCTCTGCACTACGAATACAAACTTTATCGCGCCAGCAGTCTGCCCGAGAATAATCCACTCAACCCCAAATTTCGTTTATTCATTCAGATATGGCAACACCTCCCGCTATCAGTCACGAATTTTCTTGGTCCATACATCGTTAAACAACTGGGTTGACAGAGGATCGAAGAATGGAAAATTTGCTACTATTAGTACACCGTATACCGTACCCACCCAATAAAGGCGACAAAATACGCTCTTATCACTTGCTACGCCATCTTGTACAACAATACAAAGTCTATTTGGGCTGCTTTATTGATGATCTTGATGATTGGCAGCATGTAGATACAGTCAAAAAATGGTGTGCTGAAACCTATTTTGCAAAGCTCAATCCACGTACTGCAAAATTACGTAGCATCGCTGCGCTATTGAGTCAGCGCCCCTTATCGCTGGACTACTATCAACACAGTGCACTGCAAGCATGGGTTGATCACCAGATACAAGATCATAATATTCGACACATCGTCATTTTTTCATCGGCTATGGGACAGTTCGTTGAACATCAGCATCAGGCCAAGCGAGTGATTGATTTTGTCGACGTTGACTCTGACAAGTGGTTGCAATATGCGGCACAAAAACGCTGGCCACTGAACTGGCTCTATCTGCGCGAAGGCAGAACCTTGCTGAACTACGAAAAACGATTAGCCGCCAATTATGACGCAGCCCTGTTTGTGTCTGAGGCAGAAGCTAATTTATTCCGTCGACTGGCACCGGAAAGTACAAACCGTATCGGTTATTACAACAATGGGGTTGATAGCGATTATTTCTCACCTTTAGGCAACTATCAAAACCCCTATCCATCAGATATCAGCACAATCGTGTTTGTCGGTGCCATGGATTACTGGCCAAATATTGATGCGGTTTGTTGGTTTGCTGAAAAAATCTTCCCGCTGATACAGCAGCGATATCCTGATGTTTGCTTTTATATCGTCGGAACCCGTCCCACCGAACAGGTGAAAGAATTGTCCAACATAGCAGGAATACGAGTGACAGGTGCCGTGCCCGATGTCCGCCCGTATTTGGCCTATGCCGCCATCGCCGTAGCGCCCTTGCGTATTGCACGCGGAATACAAAACAAAGTGCTGGAAGCCATGTCTATGGCTAAAACCATTATCGTCTCACCACAAGCATTGGAGGGCATTAATGCCACACCAGGCAAAGAATTATTTTTAGCTGACAACGCTGAAGACTTTGCCCGCTTAGCGATTGAACGTATAGCACAAAATAACGATGACATTTGCTCTGCAGCACGGAACAAGATCGTACATGGGTATAACTGGGACGCCAATTTGTCACAAGTCAACGCATTATTGGCCAACACATGATCGCGAATCACTCCCCATCATGAATACTCCACTTACGAACATGCCCCATTCAGACCAGGTCAATCTGCTGACATTATGCGCCTGGCAAAAATATATGCTGGTGGCCGTGATCCTGACTCCTTTTTTTATCTATCTGGATACGGCACATTCAATCGTCGCTATCTGGAACCGATCAGAGACCTTCTCACACGGCTATATTATTCTACCCATCAGCCTTTGGTTGATATGGTTGCGTCGCCGCAGTCTCTCCAGATTACCTGTCACACCCTACTGGCCAGCCTTGTTGATTCTATTGGTAACTGGATTCGCATGGCTGATCGCACAGTTTGCCGGCGTGCGTGTAGTTCAGCAATATGCGTTTGTCTTGATGTTCCCCCTGATCGTTATAGCTATTCTGGGAAAACAACTGACATGGGCGATGGCGTTTCCTCTTGGATTCCTGCTTTTGGCGGTTCCGTTCGGCGAAGTATTTATTGAACCATTAATCAACGTGACAGCAAATTTCACGGTGGCTGCTCTACAAATCACTGGCATACCGGTATTGCGCGAGGGGAATAGTTTCAGTATCCCTTCTGGTAATTGGTCTGTGGTTGAAGCCTGTAGTGGTGTGCGCTATCTGATTTCTTCATTCACCTTAGGCTGCCTGTACGCCTACCTGACCTATTACTCCACCAAGAAGCGGATCTTATTTGTTGCGTTTTCCATCGTGGTTCCAATTGTTGCCAACGGGATGCGTGCCTATTTGATCGTCATGATTGGTCATTTAAGCGGAATGCAATTAGCGGTCGGAATTGATCATCTTATTTATGGCTGGCTATTCTTCGGTCTGGTTATGTTCATGATGTACTGGATAGGCAGTTACTGGCGTGATCCCCCGGTTGCCGTTGACAGCCATGCTAATCAACCACTACATACATCGACTGTCAATGGCACCGTTTTCTTTATTATTGCCATGCTCAGCATTATTTGTTCAGGTATCTGGCCGGCCTATGCTTACTGGACAGATCATGGCACCAGCTTGCGCGCCACACCACCATTTGACCAGTTAGCGCACGCCTGGCAAAACGCGGCCCGCCCCGTTCATCTGAACTGGCATCCCGGATTTTCTGGTGCAACCAAAGAAATGGATACCAGCTATCTGCTTAATGGGGAACCCGTGTATTTATCATTACGCTATTACGATGGTGAATCCCACAATGGCGAATTGATCAGTTCGACTAACCGTATGGTCGATGAGCATGACAAAACCTGGCATCAGCTATCGACCACAGAGCGAAATTTGGTGCTGTCTGATCACCGGCTCGCTGTACGAGAGACCCTACTGCGGCAAACACATGGTTATTTATTGGTGTGGCATTGGTACTGGGTTGGCGACCAGTTCACCGCCAATGATTACTACGGGAAATTCTTACAGGCTAAAGAAAAATTACTGTCGCACCGTAAAGACGGAACCGCCATCTTTGTCTACGCCACATTTCTCGATTCGCCGGACGAAGCTCGTACGAAGATGCAGCAGTTCGTCGAACAACATGTAACAACCTTGCAAACCCTGGTAGCAGCCTCAGGATAGCCCTATTGAAGAAAGTAAACAATCATGTGTGGAATAGTCGGAATGGTGGATATCAAGGGTCAACGCGAGATTAACCGCGCCGACCTGCATCGCATGAATGAGTCGCAGCATCATCGCGGCCCGGTTGAGGGGGGGCTCCACCTTGAGCGGGGAATAGGCTTCGGCCATCGGCGATTATCGATCATCGACTTATCGTCTGGCCAGCAACCGCTGTTCAATGAAGATAACAACGTTGTGATCGTATTTAACGGCGAAATCTATAATTTCCAGAGCCTGATGCAAGAGCTGCTGATACTAGGTCACACTTTCCGTACACGCTGCGATACCGAAGTGATCGTGCACGCATGGGAACAATGGGGTGAAGCCTGCCTGCAGCGTTTGCGTGGCATGTTTGCATTTGCAATCTGGGATCGCAAGCAGCAAACTTTATTTCTGGCGCGTGATCGCTTGGGAATCAAGCCGATATTTTATGCCCTGCTGCCAAATGGTATGTTTTTGTTCGGATCAGAACTCAAATCTCTACTGAGCAATCAACAACTTTCGCGCGAGATCGACCCGCGTGCGGTCGAGGATTATTTCGCTTATGGTTATATTCCTGAACCGAAAACCATTTTTAGTCAGGCCAGCAAACTGGCACCGGGTTATAGCTTGACGATCAGGATAGGTCAGCCAGTTCCCGCTCCTAAACAATACTGGGATCTATCATTCGCCAATGTCTTGCAGATCAATGAACAGGAAGCCGAACAAGAACTCATCGTGCGTTTGCGTGAAGCGGTCTCCAGCCACCTAATCGCCGATGTGCCATTAGGCGGATTTCTCTCTGGCGGGGTCGATTCCAGCGCCGTAGTCGCGATGATGGCAAGCTTATCTAGCACACCTGTAAATACCTGCTCGATCGCCTTCGACGACCCGCGCTTCGACGAGTCGCGCTTTGCATCGGAAGTCGCTAATTTGTATCACACCAACCATTACACGGAAACAGTTAGTAAAGACGATTACGGACTGATTGATTTGTTAGCACGCTTGTATGATGAACCTTATGCCGACAGCTCAGCCATCACAACTTATCGCGTCTGCGAACTGGCACGCAAACGGGTTACCGTCGCCCTTTCAGGCGATGGCGGCGACGAAAATTTTGCAGGCTACCGGCGTTATCGCTATGCAATGGCCGAAGAAAAAATGCGCTCCCTGCTACCCTCAGCGCTGCGCCAACCTTTATTCGGTTTTCTCGGCAGGGCTTATCCGAAGGCAGATTGGGCGCCGCGCATATTGCGTGCCAAGACCACTTTTGAAGCCTTGGCGCGCAACTTAGTGGAAGGCTATTTCCATGGAGTCTCGCTGATGACCGACCGGGTACGTACACAATTGTTCAGCTCGTCGTTCCGACTGCAATTACAAGGCTACCGTGCCATCCAAATCATGCAAGAACAAGTAGCGCAAGCCGATACCGACCATCCGCTATCGCTGATCCAATACCTGGATATGAAAACCTATCTCGTGGGAGATATTCTCACCAAAGTGGATAGAGCCAGCATGGCGCATGCGCTGGAAGTTCGGGTACCCTTACTTGACCACAGTCTGGTCGAATGGATCGCGCAACTTCCCCCTGAGCTGAAGCTCAAACAAGGTGAAGGTAAATATCTGCTTAAAAAAGTGCTGGAACCGTATCTTCCGCAAGATATCTTGTATCGCCCCAAAATGGGGTTTTCAGTGCCACTAGCGAGCTGGTTCCGTGGCCCGTTACGTCAGCGTGTTCGTGATGCAGTGCTGGGGCCTACGCTAGCACAAACTGGCTACTTCAACCGCGCATTTCTGGAAGAGCTGGTTGAACATCACCAATCCGGACGACGCGATAATAGCGCCGCACTCTGGTCATTACTGATGTTTGAAGCTTTTCTGCGCAATGTTCTGGAAAATAGCTCTCACGTACAAAATTCTGAATTGCTCGAACGAGCGGGATAACCAACTCATTCTATTCAACATGCGCATATTGCACATCCTGGATCACTCGATACCACTACACAGCGGCTATACCTTCCGCACCTTGGCGATATTGAAGCAACAAAGAGCATTGGGTTGGGAGACATTTCAGATCACCAGTCCAAAGCAGGGAATATATCGCTCTCCACTAGAATCAGTCGAAGACGGCTGGGATTTTTATCGCACTCCAAATCAGCATTTGATGGGGCAATTGCCTTTGCTCAAGCAGTTTGCCGTGATTCAAAATCTGAGCCAACGTCTGTACGAGGTAGCGCTACAAACCCAACCCGATATCCTGCATGCCCACTCACCCGCACTGAACGCGATTGCCGCATTGCAGATCGGAAAACGGCTGGGGATACCGGTTGTCTACGAAGTACGCGCTTTTTGGGAGGATGCAGCAGTTGATCATGGCACCAGCCGGGAATGGGGATTGCGCTATCGTCTGACGCGTGCCATGGAAACCTTTGCACTGCGACGAGTACAAGCCATTACAACGATTTGCGAAGGCTTACGAGATGATATCTTGCTACGTGGGATCACTGCTGACAAAGTGACTGTCATACCGAATGCGGTCAATGTGAGCGACTTTCAGATAGATCAGCAAGTAGACTCTACACTGGCGCGAGAACTGGGGCTACAAGGCAAGGTTGTGCTTGGCTTCATTGGTTCGTTTTACGCCTACGAGGGTTTGAATATTCTGTTGCAGGCTTTACCAAACATGTTAATCAGCAATCCAGATATCCGTGTCTTACTGGTAGGTGGCGGGCCTCAAGATAGCGCACTCAAGCAACAATCCCATGAACTGGGTATCAGCCAGCAAGTCATTTTTACAGGTCGTGTCCCACATGATGAGGTTCAACGCTATTACAATCTAATCGATGTGCTGGTCTATCCGCGTCAGAAAATGCGACTGACCGATCTGGTAACCCCATTGAAACCACTGGAAGCTATGGCACAAGGACGTTTGCTTGCGGCCTCAGATGTCGGTGGCCACCGCGAACTGATTACCGATGGCAAAAATGGCGTTCTGTTTGCTGCCAACGACCCGCAATCCTTAGCTCGCCAGGTACTGGACTTAATCGTACAACCGGAACGCTGGCAAGAATTACGCAGTGCAGCCCGGCATTTTGTTGAAACCGAACGCAACTGGACGCAGAGTGTGGCACGCTACAAGGATGTTTATGCTGCGGCACAGCGGAGATCATCATGATACTGCGCCAAAAGGAACTCAAAATAGCACTGGTCGGCCCTCTCCCTCCACCTTCGGGGGGTATGGCGAATCAAGTTCTGCAACTACAAAAACTGCTGCGCACGGAAGACATACAAGTAGAAACGGTACAAGTGAATCAACCCTATCGACCAAGCTGGATTGAACGCATTCGTGGGGTGCGCGCCTTGTTCCGGTTTCTACCTTATTTATGGGAACTATGGCGTGTCGCTGGCCGGGTCGATCTTGTTCATATTATGGCCAATTCCGGCTGGTCATGGTATTTGTTTGCGGCTCCAGCAATTTGGATCGCTCACCTCCGCGGGGTCACAGTCATACTCAATTACCGCGGAGGCGAAGCAGAAAAATTCTTTTCTCGTTCTTTTTTTTGGGTCAATCTTAGTATGAAAAAGGTCGACGCCATTATCGTACCATCCGGTTTTCTGGAGCAAATATTTAAACGCTATGAGCTCACTTGCCATATCGTACCTAACATCATCGATTTGTCCCGCTTTCATCCTGCTCCCTGCGCTTATCCCGATCTGCAAACGGCTCCGCGTATTCTGGTCGCACGCAATCTGGAGCCAATCTACGATAATGCCAGTGCATTACGCGCATTCGCTCTCATCCAGCAACAATATCCATTGGCGACGCTGACGATAGCTGGCTCAGGCCCAGAACAATCTATGCTGCAAAATTTGGCAATTGACCTGGGAATCCACCATTCTGTCTCCTTCACAGGCAGGGTCGACAACCAGCAAATGCCCTTTCTTTATCAACAGGCGGATATCATGCTCAACCCCAGCCTAGCCGACAATATGCCAATCTCGGTATTGGAAGCAATGGCTTCAGGAGTCGTCGTCGTCAGCACTCGCGTCGGTGGACTTCCATATCTGGTTGAACATAACCGCACCGCTATTCTGGTTCCTTTGCAAAACCCTCAGGAAATGGCACAAGCCGTGTTGCAATTAATACAGGACGATAACAAAATCCGCCAAATGTGCAACGCTGGCGTAGAATCTGTTAAGCAATATACATGGTCGCAAGTCCGCACCAAATTATTCGAAGTGTATCTCGATGCCTTAACGAAAAAATCACGCTGGAGAGTCAATAGTGAATCCTAGTCAGCGGACATCTTTATATACAGAACTCGTCTCCCATCTGCTGTTCCCTATGCAGGAATGGCTGAAGCAACATGATAGCGTCGCATTGCGAAGGCAAATGGAGCAAAGCCAGTGGTGGACCGCAACGCAACTGCAATCCTTGCAATTACAGCGTTTGAAAGCCTTATTACATCGCGCCCAGCAGCATGTTCCCTATTATCAAAATCTATTTACTGAAATTGACTTCCACTCAGATCAGGTCAACAGCCTAACAGACCTTCGCCGACTACCTTTATTAAACAAAGCACAGATTCGCCAGCACTGTGAATCTTTCAAAGCCGACGATACATGTGGCCTGACACGTTTTAATACCGGAGGCTCCAGTGGCGAGCCCTTGATTTTTTTCATTGGTAAGGAAAGAGTCAGCCATGACGTTGCTGCCAAATGGCGAGCAACACGCTGGTGGGGGGTTGACATTGGTGACCCTGAAATTGTGGTCTGGGGCTCACCAATCGAACTCGGAACTCAAGACAAAATCAAAATATGGCGTGATCGCATTTTTCGCACTCGACTACTGCCAGCCTTTGACATGTCAGAAACAAAAATAGACGGCTTTTTGGCACAGATTCGTCGTACTCGCCCCGCCATGTTATTTGGCTATCCGTCGGTATTATCACATTTGGCAACTCGCGCGCGCTCGCGTGGATTACCAATGAATGACCTCGGGATACGAGTTGCTTTCGTCACATCTGAGCGCCTGTACGATGAGCAGCGCCAGCAAATTAGCCAGACCTACGGTTGTAGTGTGGCGAATGGCTACGGTGGGCGCGACGCGGGATTCATTGCTCACGAATGTCCGCATGGCAGCATGCATATTACGGCAGAAGATATCATCGTAGAAATACTCGACGAGAAAGGAGAACAAGTTCCAGCCGGTACTTCTGGTGAGATCGTAATAACCCACCTGGCCACCGGTGATTTTCCTTTCATTCGTTATCGCACGGGCGATATAGGAACTTTGTCTGAGAAAGCCTGCGCATGCGGGCGCGGTTTACCTGTATTGCAAGAGGTCGAAGGTCGTAGCACTGATTTTGTAATAGCGCAAGACGGTACTGTAATGCACGGCTTAGCACTGATTTATATTCTACGTGACATGCCTGAAGTGAGATCATTCAAGATAGAACAGGAAAGCCTAGATTTCACCAAAGTATTGATCGTTCCGGAAAAACCATTAAATGAAGTCTGCTATAAGAAAATTCGTGAAGGATTTCAAGCCAGGCTAGGTAAAAATGTTAATATAGAAATTATTGAAGTTGCAACTATTTTTCCTGAAAAGTCTGGAAAATATCGTTATGTAGTCAGCAAGATAGCGAGCCGCTAATATCAACCGATGATTGAGAAAGACGTTTATGGAATCTACACTTTGGGCACTGGATTTATTAGCGCTTATTTTTTTGTGTCACTGGGCAAAAAAACAGGAGAAATGCAACCAGTCTGACTCCATTAACTAGGCACCCATGCGCGATGCGTTTTTGCTAGCGGTATTGCCGATACTGCTTTTCTATATACTGCGATCACCTTTCATAGGATTGGGTCTCTGGATATGGACTGCTATGTTTTTCCCTAATGGCTGGGTCTACGGTGCCGCTAGCAATATACGTTATAACTTATTGTTTGCTGGTCTAACCTTAGTTGTCTATCTAATCAGCAAAGATAAATCGAAATTGCAATTAGGTAGTATTGGCATCCTTGTATTGCTATTTTTTCTGTGGACTACATTGAGTACGGTATTTGGTCTGGCCTTACCTGATATTGCTTGGGATTTCTGGACGCGTTTGCTGAAAATTGTCACGTTATTTCTATTTGTACTATTAATCGTCGACAAAAAATTACACATTGACTTCTTTATCTGGTGTTTGATGCTGTCGGTCGGGTTCTATGCCTGTGTCGAGGGATTAAAATATATCGCGAGTGGCGGTGGCCACATACTTCAAGGTATGCCTGGGCACGTCATCGGAGATCGTAACGATCTGGCCTTAGCACTGGCAATGCTGCTACCCTTGAGTTTCTACTTGCTGGGCGAGTACGGCAAACGATCACTGATATTACGTATTGGTTTGCTCGGTGCCATTGCATTGATTGTTACCTCAATTATTGGCACCAATTCGCGTGGTGGTCTGGTCGCCCTTGCGGCTGTTGGCGGCTATCTGTTTCTTAAAAGTAAGCGCAAGTTGCTTTTTTTGTTTTTAATGATAACGATAGGTAGTCTGATATTCAGCGTTATCCCAGAACAATGGTATTCAAGGATGGATACTATTGCCAACGCCGACGAAGATGCTTCCTTCATGGGACGTATCGTAGCCTGGAAACTTTCTTTCATTCTGGCAGTTCAACATCCTTTGCTGGGAGGTGGATTCAAGGCGCTGGAGTCTTTTCCTGTGTGGTTGGAGCTATCCAAAGAATTTTCCCTGTACCCTTATTTCTATAGTGGCAATTCGGTCCCGGACATCCATGCAGCGCATGCAGCTCATAGTATTTACTTTCAAGTGCTCGGAGATCATGGCTTTATCGGACTGTTGTTATTCGTCTCCATTCTTGGATTATCCTTTTCTAAAGCGGGCCACATTGCAAGCAAGGCGCGGATTTTACAAGCGCCCAATTGGTTCATTCAGTTAGCAACCATGCTACGCCTGTCAATTTTTGCTTACGCTGTCGGCGGAGCAGCACTCAGTTTTGCTTATTTCGACATGATTTATTCGCTTTATGGCCTGGTGATTGTAATGGACAAAAAAATCCTGCATACATTAACGGAATTACCAAAAAGTGCTTAGCACAAGCGACTTTTCATATCTGCCTCTATTGAACTGTCTTATCCGCTAGCGAATTCATTATTGTTATTAATTAAACTCAATTTACTTATGTTCCTATAATGACATCCAATTTAACCTTATCGTCGATGGAAGCAAGATTGATTCGTCTTATTGGAAATGGAATCAGTTTGGGCAAAAAGGGAGACAATCGGGTTTGCATCATCACTTACCACCGGATATTGGAGCACCATGATCCATTACTAGACTATGAGCCAGACGTGCAGGCCTTTCGTTGGCAAATGGAAACTCTTTCGCAGTGTTTTAATGTATTGCCACTATCTACCGCGATCGAGGCAATCCGTACTCATCGGGTCCCCCCCCGCGCTGTCTGCATTACTTTCGACGATGGCTATCGTTCATGCCATGATCTGGCCTTACCAATACTCCAGGAGCTATGCTTACCCGCGACTGTTTTTGTGACAACGGGCTGCTTGGACCAAGGAAATATGTGGAATGATAGGATAGTCGAAGCAGTACGTGGATTGCCACCGGGATTATTAGATCTGACCAAAGTAGGGCTAGGAATACATGGTTTGCGTGACACCAAGGATCGGAAACGTATAATTAATCACATTAATGACTGCATTAAATATTTGCCGCCTGAAAGCAGGGATTGCGTTATCAATTATCTTGAAGAGATTACTGGACGGAAGAGCACCAGTTCATTAATGCTGACGCGCGAAATGATTGCAAGGCTAGCTGATTCCGGGATAGAAATCGGCGGGCATACGGTAAATCACCCTATTTTGACACGTCTAAGTGATAGCGCAGCGCGTGCAGAGATAATCGGCAGTAAAATCGTATTAGAAAAAATCATAGGAAAACCATTAGGCCTGTTTGCATATCCCAATGGCAAAGTAGGGATGGATTTCGACGAGCGCCATGTGAAAATGGTGCAAGAAGCTGGATACGATGCAGCCTTTACTACTTCACTTGGTGCAGCACATATCGACCATGAGCATTTTCAGATACCACGCGGACGACCATGGGACACTACACCCCTCCGTTTTTCAATGCGTTTATTGAGCTGGATGGCAAATATCGGCATCAGCAGCGTCCCAGTCAAAACGCATAATGAACATGCTTACAAAAGCAAGAATGCTTTATTAATCGCCTTTCATTTCCCACCACAAGCAGAAAGCAGCGGTATCCAGCGCACGCTCAGTTTCAGCAAATATCTTGGTGCTCAAAACTGGCTTCCCAGTATTTTGTCTGCCAACCCTATTGCCTACGAACAAAAAAATGCTTCTCAATTACCCCAAATTCCAAAAAACGTGAAGGTAAAACGTGCTTGGGTAATCGACACTAAACGACATCTTGGAATGGCTGGACGTTACCCTGAAATACTTGCATTACCTGATCGCTGGATTTCTTGGTGGTTAGCTGCCGTCCCCCTTGGACTATCAATAATACGTAAAGCTCGAGTGCAGGTTATCTGGACAACCTATCCAATCGCAACAGCACACCTGATTGGTCTGACCCTCAAATATCTGACTCAACGTCCATGGATTGCCGATTTCAGAGATCCAATGACACAAGACAACTATCCAAAAAGTCTGCGACAAAGACGTTTTTTTCGATGGATAGAGAAACATACCATCACCCGCTGTGATATCGCCGTCTTTACTACGTACAGTGCCCGCGACACCTATGCTAGACGCTATCCAGAACAGGACAATAACAAATTTGTCGTGATTGAAAATGGCTACGACGAAGATGGATTCGAGCACACTGAGAAAAACACCGAAGCCACACCATCCCGCATTGCAGGTGCCCACCGTATCACCCTATTACACAGTGGCGTCCTATACACGAATGGCCGCGACCCCTCAGCTTTCTTTACGGCACTAGTCGAACTCCGACGAAAATCATTAATCAATGCTGCATCGTTTCAGGTGATATTGCGAGCTCCTGGTGAGATTAATTATTTTAAGGAATTGGTACTGAAATTTGACATCGAAGATATCGTTAATATCTTACCCCCGGTTTCCTACCGTGAGGCGCTGGCAGAAATGCAAGCATCTGATGCTTTATTAGTATTTCAGGGAACTCCATTCAACACCCAAATTCCCGCGAAAATTTATGAATACTTTCGCGCTCGCAAACCAATCTTTGGTTTACTGGACCCACAAGGTGAAACCGCCCGAGTTTTGACCAGCGCAGGATTCCATGACATGGCCGACATGACCTCAAGCATCTCCATCCAGGAAACCTTATCTGTTTTTCTGCAAAGACTCAAGACTGGAACGGCTCATACCGCGAGCGATGAGCTTGTATCCAATTCATCGCGCAAACACCGTGCGCGGCAATTGGCGGAGATCTTTGATCAGGTGACGCACCATGCAAGATGACAAATCAAGGCATTTACAAACTCGTGCAATCAAGGCAATGGCGCACCTTGGACTGGGTGGTGCACTTGGAAAATTGCTATCGCTTTCAAGCACCCTGATCCTGGCTCGCCTGCTGAGCCCGCAAGATTACGGTGTGATGGCATTAGCCATGATTGTAATCAGCTTTGTCGGTTTTTTTAATGAAGTTGGTATCGGCGCCGCAATTGTTCAAAAAACTGATCTAACGACTACCGAAGTCAATGGCTGCTTTGCTATAGCTGTACTTTGCAGCCTTGTGCTATCCGGATTGACCATACTCGGAAGTGGCTTGGCGGCTGATTTTTTTCATACTCCGATATTACGTGCAATGATTTCGATTTTAGCAACGGCCTTTATACTTGGATCTTTCAACACAGTACCGATGGCATTTCTTCGTAAAGAGCTGAAGTTCAAAATCATCGCCATCATCAATTTTCTAGGCGTTCTGGTACAAAGTCTAACTAGCATCATCCTTGCAGCAAACGATTATGGCGCATGGTCATTAGTATGGGGATTTGTCGCTTCTAGCGCTGTCCAAACACTTTGCGCATTCTGGTTTTCCAGCTGGCGTCCGAGCGGTGGTTATGATTTGAGAGAAGCAGCTGATCTGGTATTTTATGGGCTGCACGTGACTACCAGCAGGATTTTCTGGTATCTCTATTCGAACGCCGATAAAGTGATTATCAGTAAATTATTGGGAAACCGAGAGCTGGGCATTTATGACATGTCTTTTGGCCTAGCTTCGTTACCCAGCGAACAAATCAGTACATTGGTGACCAACGTCGCCTCTCCATTATTTTCAAAGTTGCAACACAATCTGCAGGACATTAATCATATCATTCTGAAATTCAGTCGCGGTATTGCTTACATTACCTACCCAGTCCTGATTGGAATGCTGGCGTGTTCGCATGAATTGATCGTGGTGTTGCTCGGAGAAAAATGGCTGGAGATCCAAATTCCTTTTGGCGCACTCTGCCTCAGAGGCCTGCTCAAATCAATAGACCCACTACTATCCCAAGTCTTGATCAGCACAGGCCATGCCAAAAAATTGGCGGCATACACGGCACTGTGCAGCGTGGTGATGTCATCAGCGGTGATGATAGGTGCATTAACGAACGGATTATTGGGCATCTCAATCATGTGGGTGATAATTTACCCATTGCTGACCATTAAATTATTACAAGATATCTGTGCAATCACTGGCATGTCGATGTGGACATATTATAAAAATTTAGTCCCCGTCATACTGGCATCGATCGTAATGGGGCTAGTCACATTGCTGATAAGAATCGTGGGGCTACATTTTACTCACATACCTTCATTGTTACTGAGTGCTGAAATCATCAGTGGAATACTCAGCTATGCCGTTTGGATGGTTGTGGCGAATCGCAAAAGCCTTGTTGAAATCCAGCAGGTATTGACTGATATTGGTGTACCGAGTCGCTACTTACAACGTTGGCCATTTATACGATCTGCTTCCACGCCCTGAGGAAAAATGATAAAAATGAACAGACAAATACTAGCGATAGTAATAGGCGGTGGCCTGAATGCATTGGGAATAGTGCGCAGCCTTGCAGCAGAGAATGTCCCCTTGCTAGTTATCGATACCAACCTGAATACACCAGCCATGCGTTCCCGCTATGGAGACAAACTCCTATCACCAGCTTTGGAAGGTGACGTATTCATTCAATTTTTGCTAGCGTTGTCTACACAATTACAATCCAGACCAATGCTGTTCCTGACCGAAGAGAAAACCGTTACTACCATATCCCTACAACGTACTGCGATTATTCCTCACTTTATCATTTGCCTGCCGGATCACCAATGTCTGACACAACTCATGCATAAACAAGGTTTTCAGGAGTTAGCCGAAAGATATGCGGCACCGATTCCCCGAACTATACGCATACAAAACCCATCTGATTTACCGAAAGCAGATAGCTTGCAATTCCCTTGCGTTTTTAAACCATCCGTTAAAAGTGATGCGTACGGTGCTTTGTTCAAAAAAGCATATAAAGTCAGCAATAACAACGAAGTAGCACACCTATACCAAGAAATTCATCCCATACAAGCGGATATGGTGCTGCAGGAATGGATAGAAGGCGAAGACTCTGAAATTTATTTTTGCCTACAATATATAGCAATTGATGGAGAGCTGGTCAGCTCGTTCACAGGTCGGAAAATTCGCTCCTGGCCCCCAAAAATTGGAGGCACTGCCAGTTGCACCGCAGCCTGGGAGGAAAATCATAAATTGACTGCACTTACTTATCAATTTTTCCGACAGGTAGGCTTTGTCGGAATGGGCAGTATGGAATATAAACGAGATCAGCGTAATGGCCTGTTTTATATGGTGGAACCCACCATAGCACGCAGTGACTTTCAAGAGGAAGTAGCCACATTAAATGGTTGTAATTTGCCTTACGTCGCTTATTGTCACGAAATGCATTTTATGGTTCCACAATCTATACCGCAACAACCTCCAAGAATATGGAGAGATGCTTTGACAGAACGATGGTCTCGTGAGGAAAGCCGAGGCACTGATGATAAACGTTCTGCTGGATATCCGGTTATTGATGCTTATTGGCGGTGGAATGACCCGCGCCCTTGGATAGACTTCATGTTATCGCGTTTACAGGAGCGTTTTAATAAACTCGTAAAGCTACGGTAGAGAAAACGCCCCATCTACGTGGCATATTTACTTATCTCAAGTAGCATAAAAACTGCCAGATTGTAATATTTCATCTAAAGAGAGCCATACATGCACTACCTTACCAGACTTCTCAAAGATAAATTCAATATCCCGACAGCGAATGTCCAATCTCAGGAGGTGCATCTAAAAGCCGCAGCCAACTGGCTGCTTCGTGCACAACAGGCGACTATAGATGATGGTATATCACATAGCTATGACATCCGTAAAAAGAAATGGTTAGCATCATATCCAGAAACTACTGGCTATGCGATTGCGACCCTTTATGATTATGCGCGTTACTATCAAGAGCCACAATGTGCCGAGGCAGCTACACGAATGGCAATTTGGGAGAGTCAGATACAACTTAAAGATGGAGGCGTTATGGCTGGCACTATAGATGCTGAGATCATCGCCCCTACCATCTTCAATACGGGGCAAGTCTTATTTGGATGGGCTCGGGCCTGGCAAGAAACAGGAGATGAACGCTTCCGCTCCTCCCTACAGCGAGCAGCAGACTGGTTGGTTGATGCTCAGGACGCGGATGGTAATTGGCGCCGATTTCCTTCTCCATTTACTACTGCAAAATCAAATAGCTATAACACACGAACCGCATTTGCGTTGGTCCGAGCCTTTGAAGTAATACAAGACCAACGCTACCTAGATGCCGCCATTGCGAATGTTGACTGGACCTTGAGCAGAGCGAAAGAAAATGGCTGGCTGCCTGACAATTGCCTTTGGAGCGATAATCATAGAGCACTAACACATACTGTTGCCTATTCAATCCGTGGCATTCTGGAAGTTGGTTCCGCAGTCGCTAATCAGCAATTTATCGAACATGCGCTCCGTATGGCGCAAGCAATCACAAAATCGCAGCGCGACGACGGTGCACTACCGGGATATTACACACCAAATTGGGATGGTGCTGCCAGCTGGTCTTGCGTAACTGGCAACTCACAAATGGCGATTAATTGGTTACGTCTAGCACAACTTACTGGTCAACAGTCGCTCAAATCCCATGCTCTCAAAGCAAATCACTTTAACATGAGGATCCAGGATCTGGAAACCAACGATCTGAACATACATGGGGCAGTCAAAGGGTCTCATCCGATCAACGGGAGTTATATGAGTTATCGATATCCGAACTGGGCCTGCAAATTTTTTATGGATGGATTAATGTTAGAGCAATTATTTGATCGCATTCAGCACATCGGATAACCAAAGGAAGGTCCAAGTTAAGACCGATTATGGTTTCTCAACAACTTGATAAATTCTATCGTTTTGCCGAAAAAATTATGCAAACCACATAGAAAGTTATTACGGAAAGTCTTGCGGAGCAAAAGAACATGCCCACGCACGACTGTTTTATTTGATGATTGATAGCTATGTACCGGACTGCCATATCCCAAATCAATCGAGATAAATTGATCTTGTTTCAGAACATCTTCTATTGATAAATGGAGCGTGGTAGTCCCCACCGACAAATGCTGAATTGTTGACAAATAAAAAACATTGTGAATATGCCAATTGAAAGAAGATCGTGTTCCAAGAATAAGGGAACAAACTTGATCACCCGCATATAAAACATAGCTTAATAGCAAATCTCGTTCCGCCAGCGCAATATATTTATCTTCGGACAACATTTGCAGTTTGGGGGACAAGATGGCACAAGCACCCATCAACGCAGGAATATCGCTGGGTGAGCTGATTCGCCTGAGATAGATATTTCCAGCAAATTCTCTCAGCAGTCGAACTTGCCGTCCCAAGTTATAACGTTTCTTTGAACTGAATTGTCTGAGATACTCATCAAAGCTGGAAGGTAACGGGATAGTGTGACATTCACGCCAGCCATTAAATACATAAAGACCATATTTTTCATACAGAACAGGGGGAATATACGTTGTCCTATCCGAACGATCGCCAATCGGCAGAGCGGAAAAAGAGATTGCAGATGCCTCAGGAAATTGTTGAAGCAAATAGTCCATGACTGCCTCAAATAACTGCTCCCCTGCTGGCAACAAAGCAACACTTCCCAACACGGCGATCACCCTTAGCTTTGGCTGAGCCAATAAATGCTCACGCAGACGAAAATCTAATGGATGCCGCCTTCCCCGCACTGGAATCACGCCCACAATTTGGCCTTCAGACTGGCTGCGCACGATATAAACTTCTGGCCTGTCTACGCCATCACTTGTCACCATCAGATAGTCAAAATATTCCGGTGTTTGATAAATGCGCTCCGGACAATCAACATGATTCGCAAGTAATGCCCTCCAAGCGGTAAGAACTTCCTCCTGTCGATATCGATGAGTTACACATTCAATGGAGTAATTTACCATTTCGCTCTGCGAAATTTGTGTGTTGATGGCGAACAGATGTATTGCCCGAGCCAAGGAATAATCTGTCATTTCTGCTTGCGAGGTTTGCATTCGAAGTCGCTATATGGTTTCGCTACAAAGATCTTAATAATGCGTCAAAAGTGATTTTTTACCAATGAAAATTTTCCATCTTTTAGTATTCTCATCAACTGCGGGAAAACTTCTCCCCCTCCAATAATTGTTGATATACCCGTGTGTAATTTAGCATCATGGCATCCAAACTAAAATCCTCGACCGCACGCTGCCTCACAATTTTGCTGTGTTTGTCACGCAATTCTGGGTTCAATACATAGTGCTCCAGTAATTTCAACAATCCTTGTATATCTCCTGGCGCAAATAAACTACCAGAATGTCCATCATCAATCAATTCTACGTTACCTCCGGCAGCAGTAGCCAACACAGGCAAACCAGTGGCCATCGCCTCCAGCAGCGTATTAGAAATCCCTTCATTCAACGAGGGAAGTACAAACAAATTCAAGCTTTGCAGCACGCCAGGAATGTCATTACGATCGCCTGAAAAATAACAAATTTCGTTAATATGTAATTGCTCTGCAAGGGTTTGCAGCTCTTGCCGTAAAGGACCATCCCCGACAACGATCAGACGCACGGATACGCGTAAATGAGGCTTGCGCTCTACCAATCCTGCAACCGCATGCAATAAGCTCGCCTGATCCTTAATGGCTTGTAACCGCCCAACGGTACCAATACGCATAAGTCCTGGCTCCCGAAAGCCGACCGGTAGCCAATCCAGGCATGCCGAGTCAGAAGGCACAAAACGCAAGGTATCCACGCCGTTATAAATCTGAGTGACCTTCTTCCCGGCAATGCCGACACGCTTTTGCAAGTAAGCTTGCAAATCACGCGATACGGCAATGTAACGATTAATCAAAGGCACATGTAGGCGTCTCAACCACAAAGGCTTTTGCTTGCTGCCGTCCAAATTATCAACATCCCATCCATGCTCACTATGAACAGACATGGATACGCCTGCCAAGCGGGCCGGCAATAACGCATCCAAACCAGACAAATTACGTGTATGAATAATGCTTGGTCGTAATTGACGACAAAGCCGGAAAATTTCCCAACGCAATCTCCATACGCCAATCTGGGAGCGATGTAATGCAATAACTTCGACATCAGAGCGACTTATCCTGTTTCTGAATTCAGAATAATCCTCGATGCAGATGACCACATGGCGAAACTGTCCTGCAGGCAAGCGATTGATCAGATTGACCAGGCCATTTTCCAGACCACCAGTGCGCAGGTGATGGATGACATGCAGGATAAGTGGAATAGATGCGGAATTCATGAGCTCATTTTTTTGGTCACGACAGAACTGGGCTCAGGAGCAATGATTTTGTCGAGCAGCCTGTCAAACAATCTGGCAATATCGGACTTTCTGGTTTCGGTCAGAGAGCCCACTGAAAAAGTCGCTGCCGCCACGACACCTAACAGCAAGCACAGATCCAACATGTTGTTGGCACTATATGGATACCACTCGATAAATGAAAATAAAATGACTGCATGAATCAGATACAAGGTAAAGGTATATGACGCAATCGCTTTAATTCTGTTGGCAAATTTATCGGATAATTGAAACTGCGCATTTCTGGCAAAGTAAAAATTTCCCAAAAAAATAATCGCGGTAAGGTAATCCGATAGATAGCGATCTGCGCTCTCTAATTTCAGCGATTGAATGTGCCATATCTGATTTCCCAGCTCTCTGAACACCTGATCGCCCCCCCAGTATTTATATACACAAAACAACAAAATTGACCCTAGCCATCCTATCCGTGCCAGATTTTTGTTCAACACGAATTTATCTTGGTAGTGAAAAAAAAGTACGCCAGACCACCAAATTGGCATCAGCAACCATAACTTATGCCCCATCACCATCAGACAAATAACCGTCAGAGCAACTCTCTTTGGCCCACGAAAAAAATATACAATGCCAAACAGTACGTAGTACCAAACCTCATAGCCCAATGACCAATAAGGTATCAGCCAAGGAGGCGTTTCCGAAAAATTCCACAACTCTCCCAGAAACAACAGATGAAATGGCAAATACAGATAGATTTTAGCCAATTGATAATTAAGTAACGAGTATGGGTGTAATAAATGCGTGATTTCAGCAAGCGCAAACACTAAAAATAAAATCGGTAAAGCTACGGAATAAATACGTGCGCAGCGGGCAATGACGTACTGCCTCAAGGTCTGGTGTTTCGTACTACTGGAATAGGCAATCACATATCCGGAAAGTAAGAAAAAGAAAATGACAGCAAAACGTCCTAACTCGGGCGTCCATTTGAGTAAGCCTGAGCCCAACATACCATATTGCGCAATATGATCTAGCACAACTAGGCACGCTGCACAAAAACGGGAGGCATCAAGGTAGCAGGAAAAATGCTTTTCTATCATCAGAAAAACCCAAATAAAGACCGTTGAATACTTGCTAGTGCAACTAAACTAAGACTTCTTTCGGAATTGAATGACCGAGAAATCCGGTCGGACTAGCCGACAGTCCATAAGCTCCTGACTGAAACACCACCACCAGATCGCCAATATCGGCATGCGCCAGTTCCATATCGCTCGCGAGAATATCCAAAGGTGTACATAATGGCCCGACTACCGATACCACTTCGCGCTCCACCTCCTGCATTTTATTACCTATCGCAACCGGATAATTCTTGCGGATGACTTGTCCAAAATTGCCTGAAGCCGCAAGATGGTGATGCATTCCCCCATCCGTCACCAGAAATGTCTGCCCTCGAGACACTTTTTTATCGACAATGCGAGTCACATAAATTCCCGCCTCACCTACCAGATAACGCCCCATTTCTAAAGCCAGGCGAGCGTCAGGAAATTGCCGGCGCCAGCTCGTCAACGCCGCATCCAGTTGTACGCCTAGCGGAGCGATATCCAAGGCCCGTTCACCGGGGAAATAAGGGATACCAAATCCAGCCCCGATATTCAACATCCTCACCGGCATTCCAGCCAGCTCCGCCAAGTGTTGTGCAAGTTCAATACTACTCGCATGCGCTTGAGCAATAGCAACCGGATTTAGGTTCTGTGAACCACTAAAGATATGGAAACCGAGAAAATCCAAACCCATTGTTTGAATATCCTTTAATACCTGCGGTACGAGTTCCGTATCGATACCAAAGGGTTTTGCGCCGCCTCCCATTTTCATACCAGACGATTTAATCTCAAAATCGGGATTCACCCGGACTAGCATCTGTGGCGTAAAACCCGAAGCAAGCGCAAGCCGGTTCAGTCGCAATAATTCTCCGCTGGATTCCAGATGGATGATGGCTCCCGCTGCCAAGGCTTGGTGTAATTCTGTATCTGTTTTACCGGGTCCGGCAAAACAAATTTGCGATGCAGGTATGGTGGTATCCAATGCACAGCGTAACTCTCCATCAGAAGCGACATCCAGCCCATCGACCATGCTTGCCATATGCTGTACCAACGCCGGCATAGGATTCGCTTTGACTGAATAATGCAATTTCACATCGGACGGCAGATGTTGCCGGACATGCCTGACACGCTGGGTAATCAGATTACGGTCGTAAGCATAAAATGGCGTGCTGCCAACTCTCTGTGCCAGACGCTGCAAAGACAAGCCGCCAATCTGTAGACAATTATCGAGGGGCGCAAAAGCCGACTGCGGCGCGTGAGTTGGTTTCATGGGCTAATTCACTTCAAACAGTCGCGCAAACTGCAGTTGTAAAGATTTACGATCTATCTTGCCATTAGGGTTACGCGGCAAGCTAGTCGGCAACGTCACGATATACGCCGGAACCATATAAGTTGGTAAATATTGCTGGCAATATCGACGTAGCGCATCTGGCTGGATTAACTCACCAGAGGTCGCAACAACTAAAACTACCGCCTGCCCCCAAACCGGATGAGCGACACCGAATGCCACCGCTTCGCTGACACCAGGATACGAGTATGCGATTTCCTCAACTTCGAGGGGACTTATACGGTAACCCGATACCTTAATCATATCGTCGTTGCGTCCGACAAAATAGAGAAACCCTTCGTCATCGCGCCTGACTATATCGCCAGACCAGACAACGGTTTCAGGTAAAGTCAAACCCATCAAGGCCTTCCAGGGCCGGAAGCGTTCTGCTGTTTTTTCTGTATCGTTCCAGTATCCCATGGCTACCAGGTCTCCGCGATGCACCAGCTCACCCGGCTCGCCAACATCACATAGACTGCCATCACTACGCAATACGAATACTTCGGCATTGGGTATGGCTTTGCCTATCGAGTCGGGGCGGTGCGTAAGTTCCTCGGGTGGTAAAAATGTAGAACGAAATGCCTCAGTGAGACCATACATCAGAAAAATCTTCGTTGTCGGTAAAGACTCTCGCAGGGCATCCAAGGTCGCACGCGGCATCGCGCCACCAGAATTCGTCAAATAACGTAGGCTCTGACATTGAGCCCAATCTTGCCTGGCCAATTGCGACCATAGAGCGGGCACCGCTGCAAAACCTGTTACTGCTTCATCCTCAATGGTTTTGAGAATATCGCGTGGTAACAGATAGTTAAGCAATATGGCACAAGCGCCCACCAAAAATGCGGTGGTGAGCTGATTCAGTCCATAATCAAAACTCAAAGGCAAAGCACACAGTATGCGATCGCGCGCCGTATTTTCCAGGTACGAAGCAACGCTGCTTGCACCAAGCAATACATTCCGGTGCGACAGTACGACACCTTTAGGATGCCCTGTACTACCAGATGTATATAAAATAGCGGCCATGTCGATATCCAGCGATACTGGCCAACTGAAACTCAACTCGCCAGCCGGTCGCTGGGACCAGGTACGTATCTGAAATTTTTCTTTGGGAAAATCGACTTTTTCTCCGACCAGCAAGATATCTCTTAGGTCCGTGCATACGGATAATGCCGTTGCAGCAGCCTCCAGACGTTCGCTGGAAATCGCTAACAAGCTGACATTGCAATCTCGCAAAACATATGCCAGTTGCTCAGGCTTTAACAAGGGATTGATGGGCACAAAAACGGCACCTACCCTACTCGCGGCAAACATAACTGCTACGGCTTCTGGCCGTTTTTCCAAAAAAATTGCCACCCTTTGATACCGCTGAATTCCCGCCTCATGCATATACATTGCAGTGCGAATAACTTCGTCGGCCAGTTCAGCATAGTTCCAGCGAACGTCTCCATAGCATAAGGCAGGCGCCGTCGGTTGCAAGGCTGCCTGTTCAAAAATCAGCTCGTGTAATAAGGCTGGCATACTCATTTAATCGCGTGACGATTCATCAAATCATACAAAGTAGGTCGGCTGATACCTAATAACTCTGCTGCCTTTGCAATATTTCCATCCACCCTCGCCAACGCCATAATGACTGCCTTATATTCCGCTTCTTCACGAATCTGGCGTAAATTAATCGGGACTTCTGCTTGCGATTCGGATTGCAACCCCAAATCATCTGCCGTAATTTGCGGCCCTTCAGCCATAATCACTGCCCGCTTGATACAATTTTCCATTTCACGTACATTACCTGGCCACTGATAATTTTCTATCAAAGCCAGTGCATCCTGACTAAAATTGAGCCCAGGGTGGCCTTCTTTAGCATTAAACTTATTTTTAAAGTAATGCGCTAAAAGCGCTGGATCACCAGCACGTCGCGCCAATGGTGGAATATTGATGACGATTTCACTGAGCCGATAATATAAATCTTCACGAAAACGACCGGTAGTCGCAAGCTCTTTCAGATTTTGATGCGTCGCACAAACAATTCTGACATCGACAAGAATTTCCTTATGACCACCTATGCGCTCGATTACTCGTTCCTGCAAAAATCTCAACAGTTTCGCCTGTAAGGGCATGGGTAAATCACCAACCTCATCGAGAAAAAAAGTCCCTTCATGGGCTAATTCGATTTTCCCGACATTTTGTTTAACGGCACCGGTAAATGCGCCTTTTTCGTAGCCGAATAATTCACTTTCCAACAGATTCTCAGGAATTGCAGCGCAGTTGATCGCCATAAAGCGTTTGTCTTGACGAGAGCTCAATTGGTGTAAAGCACGAGCCAATACCTCTTTGCCGGTCCCACTATCACCAAGCAGCATGACGGAAGCTGAACTCGGAGCCACTTTTTCAACATTCCGACAAACCTTTAACATTCCCGGGTCACGCGTAATCACACCCGACATCGGTGATGTTGCCTGCATTTGCAACATACGCCGGTTATCCTGTTGCAACGCGTGCAGAAAAAATGCTCGCTCAATGACTAATCCAAGTATTTCCGAGTCAAACGGCTTTTGTTGAAAATCATAGGCTCCCAGAGCAATCGCTCTGACAGCATGTACTCTATCCTGATTGCCTGACAACACGATGATCTTGGTATCAGGTGCCATATTGAGTATTTGCTGAAGTATGGCCAGCCCCTCACTGGCACCATCAGGATCTGGGGGAAGACCCAGATCCATGGTTATCACAGCCGGCTCATGTCGTCGGACTTGCGCCAAAGCAGTTTCGCGATCACTCGCAACTAATATCTCATAAGCATCTAAACTCCAGCGCAACTGCTTTTGCAGTCCAAGATCATCTTCGATGATGAGTAATTTCTTTTTCTCTTGGTTCACAGCATGACCTTTTCCTGTTGCATAACCTGAACTACATCAGTTTGCACTTTCTGAATCATGGGTAGTTTTATCTTGAACGTACTGCCTTGATTGACGCTGCTGATTACTTCGATACTGCCACCGAGTTCATGAATATATTCACGCGTTTCAAATACACCAATGCCCATACCGGCAACTTTGGTAGAAACGAAGGGGCTAAACAATTTTTCCCTGACAAATTCGGCGCTCATGCCACTACCCGTATCTACGATTTCTACCAATACATCATCGGAATCTGCTCTCATATGAACGGTCACCACACCATGCTTGGGCGTAGCCTCGATTGCATTTTGAACAATATGACCAAACACCCGGTTTAGCCGCTCGCGATCACCATTGACAGCTAAAACCGTCTCTGGCAAGTCAAGCTTTGGTCGCGGCTCATACGGTGATTTACTTGCCACCACCTGCTCTAAGAGACTATTCATTTCAACAACGGATTTATGATCCGCATCCGCACCGCGACTCAATTTTTGCAACAAAATCTTCATCTTTTGAACAGAATGATCGACGGTCTCAAGCATATCTTTTTGAAACTCGGGATTACCTTTATGCTTTTCAGCATTCGTCAGCAGCAAAGATAATTGCGAAACCAAATTTTTCAGGTCATGAACCATGAAAGTCGACATACGATTAAACGACTCAAATTGGCGCGCTACCATCAACGCATTGGTGGCTTCTTGCTGCGCCAGATAACTAGCCGCCTGGCTACCAGCTATTTTGAGTAAATCCAATATTTCCCAATTCAATTTAATACGGCTGCGTGCCTGCGCCAAGATCACAAATCCAAATAACTTTCCATGCAGCAATAGAGGTAATACCAACCATGCTCTTGGATCATCCTGCAACCATTGTGGGATGATCACATCTTTATATAGTACAGATTGCAGATCTTTTAAATCAATCACCCATTGTCGATCTTCTAATAAGCGACAAAAAGCACTGTCCATCTGTTCAAAAACTGCATGAAAAGAAAAGTTCCATTGACTACTTAGCTCGCAACATTCAGATTCACGGCGAATGAATAATGCCGCGCCAGGACTTTCAACCAGAGAGGCCACAGCCTGAATCGCTCTCCCACCTAAGTCAGGACCACTGCTGGATAAGGCGCGAGTGAATCGTATCCATTCATCTCTATAATCATAATTATAGTTATAAAAATGCTTACTAATGAAAACTTTTAACCATGCGCGAACTGAACCAGAAAACAATAACACTACCAACAAAATAACCGCACCAAATAGAAAAGCAACCTGCATCACAGCCCCCCAGCTACCACCAAAAAAACGCAAGTAGTAACCCGCTGCAGCCATCACAATTAAATACAAAGCGGCACCGAATAGCGTAGCTGAATGAAACAGTATGTGGCGAGAAATCAACATCCCTTGCGACCATTTGGGATCTCTGGCTACGGATATGGCCAGCAACGGCACGCATAGTGCATTAACAATCCCGCGAGCAGCCCAAATTGCAGGATTTACAACAAGAAACAACATCGCATCACTGTACAAATAAAAGTCGTAAACAAACAAACCACCAATGCCGAGACACGCAAATTTGATTCCCCAACGGCCTTTTTCAGAGATATGCCGAAAAAAATGTTCAACTAGTAACAAGCCGATTAATGCGAGAATGACTCTGCTTCCCGTATTTATAATAAATACGACTGGGCTACCCCATTGTCCCGCATACGATCTCGTTGACGTCGTGATTATCGTAAATAGCAGAAATGCGAGAATAAAAACAACATATGGGCGCTTAATGTGTTGCGAGAACGTGTGACCGGATTCTATTTTGGAATTGAGCAGTATTAATAAAAATACTATCCACACACCACTATGCAAAATTTCAAGTAAAGGCAACCATTCTGCGAATGAACGGTAAAGCTCAAACATACTGATTACCACTGCCCATCCTGCTGTTGTGACGGAGGTAAATGTCAGCACTTTCCAGTGCATACGACCACGCCAGACAGTAACTAACATCAACGCTAAAAAGCTAAACGCAAAAAAAGCCAAGGCATAGCTAAGTGATGCGATATTAATTTGCATCCAATGTGGCCTTTGTAAAGGTGAACTTGCTATCGACAGGTTAGAATTAACTGAGCCAAAGGAGCAATTACCTGGCTCCCTTCCCAAACAGAACTACATGTACAGTTTCTAACAAAATCAAGATATCAAGAAAAAGACTATTGTTTTTTACGTAATATAAGTCATATTGCAACTTCTGAACAGAATCTTCAACTGAGGCACCGTAGGCATACCGTACTTGTGCCATTCCCGTAATACCTGGCTTCAGACTATGCCGCATGTTATAAAAAGGTATCTCTTTTGTAAGTTGATCTACAAAAAATGGCCGCTCTGGACGCGGCCCAACAAAACTCATATCCCCTCTGAGAACATTAATAATCTGCGGTAATTCGTCTATACGTAACTTGCGAATAATTTTCCCTATTCGAGTCGTGCGTGGATCATTATTAGTTGCCCACTGCGGATTCCCATTTTTCTCAGCATAAACGCCCATACTCCGAAACTTCAAAACCATGAAAGTTTTACCGTTCTTACCTACCCTCTCCTGCGAATAAAAGACAGGTCCTCGATCCTCAAGATAAATCAACAGGGAGGTTATCAAAATCAATGGCAACATCATGACAAACATCGTAGCACTAACTATCAGATCAAAACTTCGTTTACCAAAGCGACGTAAGTAGCTCTGATTAAAGCCTTCACCAAAAACCAACCACCCTGGTTGCAGAGTTTCAACCCGAATCTGACACGCTTCACGTTCAAAAAAAGTCGCTGCACTCAAAACTTTGATGCCGTTTAGTTTGCACTCAAGCAAATCGTGGATAGGGAATTGTTCACCGCGTCGATTTTGAACCACAACAACGATTTCATCAGCCTGGCATTTCCGTACCAAATCCAACAACCTGTCTTGCGTAGACAACAAATATTGGGAGGGGACATGACATTCTTCATTTGCAACAGGAATAAATCCAACTACACTATATTCATGAGATGCGGTATTGGCGGAAGTTAAGTCATGGCATTCGCGAGCAAGTTGACCACAACCTAAGAATAAGGTGCGCGAACGCAGTAAACCTGTCTCAGAAGTTTTTAGTACCAAAATTCTAACAATAAAAATACCGCTAGCTGCCAAAAGCAGACTCAAACCCAAAACCCCGCGCCCCAAAAACACCGCAGGCATCAGATAAAATACCAAAGTCGTAAGAATCAACGCCAAGGCGAATGACGGCATCAAACGCAACAAGGTGTTTCGTATTCCTTTTGAGAAACTTAATTGGTACATACCGAGAGCGCTCATGCTGAACAACACAATGAGCGCAAATACAAGCGAGGATATAAATAAGCTTTGAGAATCTTTTGAAAACAGATAACGGTGATCCATGGTGCGCAGTAATACACCTCCATACACAGACACCGCAGCTATAAAAAACTCCAATAACAAAAGCAACGTTTTAATTCTGGACACGTGGTGATTAGCGATACGGAACATTAGCCTCCCCAAGAGCTGTTTACCAGCGACATTTAAGTACGTTTCGCGGGACTCAATTGTTAATGATTGTTTACCGATGAAAATATGACGCTAAATAAAATCCATCATTGCACTAATGATATTGTTTTACATCGAGACTACCATTTAAACAAAAAAAGGAAACTACCCAGAAACTCTGGGTAGTTTTCAAAGGAAATAAATGATCAAATCTGGAATTTAGCTTTTACGTCGACGCAAAACTGCCAGACCAGCCAAACCCAAACCAAATAAGGCGAGGGAAGCAGGTTCGGGAATTGCCTGCCCCTTAACTTGTGCGGCTGATGTTACTGTCCAGCCAAGTGCCGCCGCTCCGCCATTAGCATCATCAAAAGTCGTTGAGAGGAACAGATCATGCTTATTACCAGCAAGATCAGTCAGACTTTGTGTTTGTAATTGAGGCGCCAGAGAGCCGCCTGTAACATTCAGATACCCCTGCCCCTGCCCAGCAATGCTAGTACTGTTAAAATTGGACTGATAAGTTGCATTTTGACCATATACACCAGCATTTGCTGCTGGAGTGAAATCAGCAGACAAGGCCAGAGTGCCACCCGTAATTCCCGTGTAAGTTGTTGCACTAGTACGCCCCCCAGGTCCTAATGCAGGATTCCAATTCACAGTATTAAAATACAAATTTACCCAACCACCTTGAGAAAGTGTAGTAGTAGTTTGATTTCCTTGAAAATCTGGCGCACTAACATTCACAACGTAATCTTGCAGTCCGCCGAACATCCCTGTTAAATATTGACCGGGTTGGGCCGTCCAGAAAGTAACCCCTGTAGAAATTTGAGATATTGAGGTAACAGAAAAAATACCCCAAGTATCATCCCCATAAGAGTTTGGTGCTGTGTTCGTCGCAATGGTGTTGCACGCGGCAATTGAAGTACACAGTAACCCAGGCGTAGTACCGTAGCCTGTCGTTCCAGAATCATAATTATTAATTGTAAACTTAATGTCCCCCGATTCAAGAACAAACGCATTTGCCGTACCAATAGCACCGACAGCCAAAATCACACCTGCCAGTACTTTAGATAAATTTTTAATGTTCATTTTGAGCTCCGCATGATTGATAAGATCAAATTACTATTACCACGCTTAGATATAAGCAGAACTCGTGCCAGATTAAATTAAATCAGTTAAGTATTTGTTTTAAAAAGGAATTAACCATAATAAGCATTGGCAAAAGAGTTACTCTCACTCAATATGTAAAAACTGTCGACATTTTTAAGCTAGGCTGGCCAATAAGTAAATTTACGTTCGTAATCCAACGTTTTTCCGTATGGAAACGTCGTATAGTCATAGCATTGGACGTGACAGGTATCATATTTATCTAGCTGACTTTGCAACTGAGCGGCAAGCCAGGATGGATCACTGTCGTCAGCGTATCGGATCTGAACTTCCCATAATAAAGATTCCCCATAATAAGACAGTCGAAATGCTCCACTCAGGTGTGCAGCAATTGCGCGATCTCGGTATAACACATCTTTAAAAAAATCCAGATGTCTACCATCAGGCAAGTAATCCTTACTACGTCCGAATAATGCTAAGAGAGGCAAATTCGGGATTGGTAGCGTCAGCCCTTGCAGTTGCAACTGAGATTGCAACCATGCTGCTGGCAGGAATTTTGCTCTGTCGCCAGTTTTATAACGCAGCAAAGGAATAGGCGTCTTACTATCGAGGGTACTAATCAGTAAGTCACCCTGCCCTTGCGAATCGGGGCTAACAACTTCGACAAAAGTACGTAAGGGGTTAAATACCATCAAAGTCGGCAATAACTGATTCTCTGGGTGATATCCCATCAACGAATGCAATAGCGCGGGGTTGCGTTGACAGGCGCGACGCAAAGCAATGCTTTCTCGTGTTTCGCTAAGCAGGTTTAATCCTAACTCCCCGACGCCCATTGAACTGCCTATCAATCCGCTTTGTGGATGGTCTGGATTCAGACATAGGATTTGAGCGAGGTAGTCCCGAAACGATTCAGTGAAAGTTTCCTCTCCAATTATCACGTGGATTCTATGTTTCCTCCAGTCTATCCCTCGCATTTGTGAGTAGTCACAAAGACGCTTCAAGAACAAAGGGTCACCGCACAGGATGATTTGTTCAAATAATGCCCCGGCCTGTTCGACAATTGCACATGCCATGTCCTCACGCACACTGACATTAGCGACACATACTGCTTCAGAAGGAAAAGTGACGCCCATTGGCAAACAATTGATCAATAAAGTTCGATGCTGGTCTATCCCAAAAGCCATTTGCAGACCGAGATCCAGCATAAATGGCATTTCACTAGCTTGCCAACGTGTACCCAAGCCAAATGCATATCCATTATTGCCGTGGCCTGAACTAGTTAATATTGACGCAAGTTGTTCGAGCTTAATGTCACTTGCAAGCAATTCCCTTATACCGAAACGTTTAAATGTGTTCCATTTTTCAGTAATGGGGCAGAGCCGAACAAAATCATCGGCAGATCTGATCTGTTCCACACTCACTTTACATTCCGCTAATAACGTACGATAAGCTGGCGAACATTTTGCAGCTCGTGCAAAAGCCCTTAATAGTTTTTGCTCGCTGGAGCCCAACAAGGCTTCTGGTGTTTTTCTTTCCAACTGATATTGAATCAAGCGCCGCATTAGTCTGGCAACGATAGGCTTCATGCCACGCTCTCCTTCATCTAGTCAAAAACGCCTGTATCTCGGTGAAACCATTCAGCTAAAGCATAATTTTTATATCGTAGAGTTCGTTCTAATTCGTGCAAATCGATCATAAATGGTGTGACCGTTCCGTAGTAATTGGTTTGCGGCCCAATTGGCAAAAAACCAAAACCCAGTTTTTTCAAAGAGCGCGCTAATGATCTTTCCATCGCCGCAAACCAGTAACGAACTCCAATCTTGAGGCTATGTCGGTACATTTCACGATACATCGCCAGCAGTAACGTAGGACTCTCACGATCACTACTTTCATCGGTATCATGCCAGTCAGGTAAAACCAGCTTGCTTCCATGCAAACTAGTCTGCGGCACACCATTCCAAGAATCACCCTTGCGACGTCGGAAATCTTTGCGCACGACTAATCGCGAAACCTCGCCACTCAGTTCGCGCGGTGGCAATTGCAAACCATCAAAGATACGGCAATGCTCTTCAAATGGATAATCCATATGAATACAAGGCTGTACTAGGCGAATGGTACCAACGATTTCTTCTTTTTTAGTATAAGCACCAAAGTGAGTGGAACATGCTTCATATTTATCATATTCCATTTCATCGCAAAAATCGCTCTTTGGCAGAAAAGCACATTCAAGGCAATAGACCTGATAACGTAAATGAAAAATTTCCCTCAAGCTATCAGGGTGCAAATCGCCACGAAACGTGCGTATCATACGGAAACCTGAACGATCTACATTCAAACTAGTCGTTAGGTTTTCTTCCGGGAAATATGAGATGTTTTCGGTCAAATCATTAAATAAAAAAGAACTCATGTATTACATCTAAATAACATTGATTCAGTGCTTTCTAACTTTTTGCCACAAGGCATCGGCAAAGGTGCGGCAAACAACGAGAAATGGAATTGGCTCATCGTTAAACCAAGCTGCCAGAAAGCGATTCTCCCGGTATAAACGTTCATTCAATTCGTCCAGATCAACAATGAATGGAGTAACGGGACCGTAATAATCTGTTTGTGGACCAATCGGGACAAAACGAAACCCCATTTTATCAAGGGAGCGTGCAAGCGAACGCTCCATAGCGGCATACCAGTATCGAATACCATTATGGCGACTATAACGATACATCTCTCGATACATACCTAACAGCAGCAGCGGACTATTCCCCTTGCGACGATCACCACCGCCATGTGGTTTGATCGAATTTACACTACCTTGCTCTAAAAAGTCTTTAGACACCCCCTCCATTGAATCCCCACGACGACGACGATAAGTCTTGAGAACTACCAAGCGGGATATTTCAGCCGACAGTTCCCGCGGCGGCATTTGATAATTTTCGAACATACTGCAATGACATTGGAATGGATACAGCTGTGATAACTCAGGTTGCACCAATCGGACCGTACCAACAATTTCCTCTTGCAAATTAAAAGCAGCAATATGAATGGAACAGTCATCATAGTCATCACTTTCTAAACCATTCCGGAATTCCTCTGCAGGCAAGTAGTGACACTCAAGACAATAGACTTCATATCTTAGCTTGAAAATTTCTCTCAGCAAAAGCGAGTCCCCTCCTCCTTTTGGCTTCAAACGGAACTGGAAATACGGAACCAGAATGTCTGATTTTCCAAATATTCTCTGTATCAACATCATAAGTTGCTTGTAACCCCTAGCTCAGATTCCGTTGCATTAAAGAGAATTATCAAATATCTCAAACCAAGAGACGAGTGCACAAGACTGCATCAAACACATCAATCGCTCCGGAACGCTGCACTGTTTCCTGAGTCAATTGCATTAGACCCCGCGCGTTTTTTTTGGGGGGGGGGAATAGCAGATCATTAAATCCCGATTCAACTGCAATCACCGCCATAGCAAACGCAGGATTGACTGAGTACTATGGAGCAAGTCTAGACACCATTCGCGAATCTTCTCCTGCAAATAATGGACAGTGACAAGTCCTCTCTATTGCTCGACAGGTTCCTGCGTATTTCTGATCATGCCAGCGGCAATTCAGTCATTTGCGGGACTTGCGGATGTACTTATTCTTTCACTATCTGAGATAGTAGAACCGCAATGTCATCGCTTTTCACTAATCCCCAGCCACTCATATACATTCAGCCTAGTGCATATTCGGCATCAGCCGCTCCATCGCAAGCAACTGCCCAATACAAATTTCCTGCACGTTGATAGTCCCGCACAACACCTTCTGCATACTCAAAGCGCACTGCCTGTAAAAGCGAGACACCATGCCCCTCCCTTCTGCAGCACAAGCCAAATCTGAACAAATTACCAAGGCTAAACTAGCGTGCCCGATTTTGGGTGAATTCAGTATTCCCATAAAATTGGATATTACCTATATCTGACAGAAATACGCTATCAAAGAAGTAATGAAAATGAAATATTATTCGACCGGCTTTATTACTTATTAAATTTTAGATTACCTGTTCATTCAACTTTTTTGCATCAAATAATTTAGAATGCGTAAATGCCTTTCTCCCCAAATGGTAAAACAACAAATGCAATGGCATTCGAATCCAGTGAGAGCGCACATAGAGTGCAAAGCATGCACAACGTTTACCAAATGATTCAGTGCTGATGTGCATGGGGCGTAGAGCTCTTAAATAACATAGATCCATTAACTTTAATGTCAAAAAAGATGGCCTACCTGCATTAGCAGCATCAATAATGGCCGCTGGTATTGGCGTCTCTAAAATCATACTTGTGTAGCGCAGTGCGTAATATAATGGTCTAATCAAACCTAAATCAGTTGCACGAGGTATCAGATCGCGCAAAAAGTTATCGTGTGCTAAGAATTCGCGCAGCAAGCTATCCAAGTCGAACAAATCGCGCAAACCTTTTTCAAAATTACCCTCGTGGAAAAGATGGGTTGCGCTATGCAGGAACATATCGGTTTCCCGCAAGGTGTATAAATCGCCACAACCCGGCAAGGGAACTACCGCCCCAAATAAAGCCATAGTATTGACCTTAACCCTGGCGGTCTCTGGCAAAATTGCATGATGTACATCAATGGTCGTCCCCCTTAGCACATGCAACATCGGCGGTATTTCATGCATCCATCGGCGGTAATAACGCTGATCATAGGCATCGTGCTGTACTCCCTTCCAACCATGTATCATTAGCTCACCTTCCACTACGGATAATTGACTCTTGGGAACCAAGATATCGATATCGGAGAAAGTTCGCCCTTCTCCCGCAACAAGATTAGCCATGACATATGCAGCCCCCTTCAGCAAGACAAGTTCGACCCCAGAACTTATCAATGCCTGTCGAATACATTCAACTTCTCTGCGTACCGCAACATTTTGTCTTTTAGCCACTTTTAAAGCAGAAATGAGATGTAGTCGTGGTGCTTTCGGCACAAACTTCATATAATCCGCTTCGATCAATTGATTCGCCAGTCTAGCTAATAAATTTGCTGCACGTCCCTGACGAATTAACAAGTCCCATTCGGACATGGATAACTCACGTAATTTCTCTGGTACCAGCAATGCGACGACTATGGCGTCACGCTGAATTCTCATATTTCACACCTATTGAGCAACTGAGAAAAAACCTGATCAGCGTCATTTAACAAGCTATAAGTAAATTCGTAGCATTCGGCACTACTGACAAGTTGATTAATTGCATCAAACCCAAGTTGGCCGTGCGTATCATAGTTAAAAGACTGTTCAGCTAATAACATGAAAGTCTTTGCCTTACTGCAAGGAACAAGCTCAGCTTGCACTCCCATCTGGTAATTGGGAAGGATTATCCACGAAGGTCGAATCGCTTCATTTATTCGCCTTACACTGTCCTGTGGCGGACGAAGTAAGGCTACAGTGCCTTTAGCTGTATTGGGCATTGATGCGGTTAATTCTGCCTCTGGAGCATATTGCCTGATAATCTCGATAGACTTATTTTTCAAGTTAATTGGACGTGACATACCATAAACCAAGCCTGTTTCGAGGTCATACAGCGCTAATTCATCAGACAGCAATCGCCAACCACGCATTACCAAACCTGCACAGAGCGTGCTCTTGCCCGCACCTGGTGGTGCAGGCAACATCATCCCTTTTCCGTTTTTCTCAATTACTGCAGCGTGAATGACCAAATACTGATGACAATGAGCCGCTACGCACCAATTCAGCCCCCACTCTAACATGGCAAAAGCCTGAGTAACTGACAGAGGAACAAATGAGCGGTTACCATCATATGAAAAATGAACTCGGGGCTTAATCCAACGTCTCAGCCCTGACTCATGAGATATTTCAACGTGAAAATCGGCGAAATCATCGATAGAACAAATTTCAAAATCGGCATACATTTGCTCAACATGATTTGAGAGAGAAGACACATGACTCTTGATACGGACGATGAAGGGGCCTATTCTTATGATAAATTCGCCTCGGCGCAACAATTCCGCTAACTGTTTTCTTGATAGGTCTGATACTCTCACGCGTTAATTTCTTTCACGAGATCCATATCTAGTAAACGAATTAGTGCATTGCCTACAAATTCTGACAATGCCTCAAATTTTTCATCAGGAAAAAGCTCAAGCAACCGGGTTGTTAATAATCCATAGCTGCAAGAACCATCAGCCAATAGTTTAAGCAACGTCAAACTCAAGAAATCCACCAGATGTGTGTCACCGGATATTTTATTGTAAACAACAGCAAAATCTTCATCTTCCCACGAATAAAAAACAAATCCATTGGGCGAAACAAGCGACCATAACGTCACTTCCATGTCATTCATATGTTTGAGTGGAGCTCAAAAGATTAAAGCCTGTTATTTAATTGCGCTGCCGAGGGATCAGCGCAAACAAAATTGAAAAATGGAAAGAGATTTCGAACCGCTCTTTCATCATATTTGGTTACACACTGAAATTCCTTGATAACGCCGCATTGGCTCCATAGTCCCAAGAGTAATGATCAATCGTTCGATCCATTCATATCGATTAGCTCATTAATGCTGACTATCAATTGAATGAACACAATCTCCTTCGCACTCTGATCATCGGTTCCACCCTATCGACAAAAACTAAGACGCCATCCAGTTTTTAGAAAGATATTCTATTGTTGTGGCATCACTCCAAAAAGCAATGCCTTTTCCTGGCGAATACCTTCTTAACGCCATATTTTGCAAGGACAACGGAATTTTTGTGATATTCCGCGTAGCTTGAGGCGATAGACATACTTCCATCTGGTTTCCCAAAGGAGCACATAACAGGAAGTTTAGCTGGGCAACAATGGTAGACCGATGCACGCTTGCTCCTGCAAATAATTGTGGAATTGTTAAATTACCATTAGCCATCGTCTGAAAGTCAGTTCCGGCTAGGGCAGTAGTTAACTGCGCTACCGTTAATATTACGGGATTACAATAAGCTGCCGTATGTTTTTTAGGATTGGCTGCTACATTTTTAAGTTGAGGAAATCGGTTTGCAAGTACCGTCCAAGGCGGATCAGAATATCCCGAAGAGCTTCTTGAGGAATTCGCACCCCAATCACTAATCGACCAACATTCATCGGGAAATGGCAGCAGATTATCTCTTGCCGCCAAACTAGTGCGCGGATTAGCTTTCAACGATCCCCATGCTGAGGGAGTCTGACAATGCCAAGCCAGCGCCGGCTTGCTAACTAGCGTGGCAACTACGGGCGCAGCAGAAGCTCCGAGTTTGATAAGACGCCGTCGGGATACAGACAAAACAGAAGTAGACGGTAATACTGGCACGTCTACCGCCCCCCCTCCACCCTCTGTTTGTTTTTCAATATCACTCATAAACTTTGATTACACCTAGAAAATGGAGAAGATATCCTTTACATGCACACTTTATGCCAATTGCACTAAACCATTGATTTAAAATGTTTTTTAATTAAATAACACTCAAAAAAACTTATCACTGTAAAAAAAATCGACACCCTAAAGAAGCACACAGAAGTTAACTTCCGCTACGTTTCAGCTTTTTCAAATTTGGGTTAAGCCAGTTAATTAAACGTGTTTTTATTGACTAAAGCTTGAGAAAAATTGTTCGCTTATAAAATAAGCATTCCATTCACCCTCATAGAGTACCTACTATATGCAAATACCTTTGCCTTTACAAATATCAGTTTCGTGTATGATGGCATATTAACTTGAAAACAACAAAATTTTACTTTCCAGCACTAATCATTACTCACTATTAATTCCATGCCCAACGTCAACACCTTGCACAAAGTCAAACAGATATTGAGCACAACCCTACAACTAGGCATTCGCGGCCAATCTCTGACTGCACAGTCTTTGCTTCTCGGAGCCATTACGGAACTTGATTCCATGGCTGTCATCCAACTCATCACCGCTCTGGAAGAACATTTTGGCATCAATATCCAAGACGATGAAATTAGTGCTGCATCCTTTGCAACTCTAGGCAGTCTCTGTGCTCTGGTTGATGATAAATTAAGAATATGAATCCGTCCTCCGGTTCCATTGAAGCCTTTTATCTCGACTGTACTCCGGGACAGCGTTTTTGTATTTTTTTTTCGCCCCCTCTCCTGACAACTTGCAATGGTTCAGTTCTGTATGTGGCGCCGTTTGCCGAGGAAATGAATAAATCACGTCACCTTGCTGCGGAACAAGCAAGAATGCTGGCAGCTCATGGATATGCGGTTTTGCTAATAGATTTGTATGGTTGCGGCGATAGTAGCGGAGACTTCGGCGATGCACGCTGGTCAATATGGAAAAATGACCTATTACAAGGCACTGACTGGTTACTACGCCATGTAGGAGCACCAATCAGCTTATTGGGTGTGCGCTTGGGCGCATTACTAGCAGTTGATGTTGCTAACACCATTATGCTTCAACGCAGCGACATAACAATACAGAAGTTGGTTTTTTGGCAGCCAGCATTAGAAGGAGCCAACTATTTGACACAGTTCTTACGATTTCGACTCGCTGCTGACGTACTTAGCTCCAGCAACTCGGCAATCAACGGTTCAAACGCCATAAGACAACGCCTGCAACAAGGTGAGTCGATAGAAATCGCAGGATATCTATTAAGTTCAGATCTGGCCAAAGAAATCGAAATGCTGGATGCTCGCCCATGGAAACTCGAAAAATTACAAGTACATTGGCTAGAATGCATCCACGATAAAGGTGGCGAAATTGCTCCGTCTCGTCAAAAACTGATTGATGACTGGCATAATCGGGGAGCAAATCTGCAAGTGACCAAGGTGATCTGTGAGCCATTTTGGGCTTCCTCCGAAATCGACTCTGCGCCTTCATTAATTTCAACCAGCACTCGAATTTTCTGCGACGCCGAAAAATTCATATGAACTACATTGAATATGCATCTATCTTTACTTGCAACAATGATTCGCTGGTCTCAATTGTCAGCATGCCGGAACAGGGCAGTCGATACGGCATATTGTTACTGGTCGGCGGACCACAAGTACGCTGCGGCAGTCATCGACAATTCACACTAATGGCAAGAATCTGGGCTGCTGCAGGTATTTCGGTTATGCGCTTTGATTTTCGTGGCATGGGTGATAGCACCGGCGAGCCGCGCAATTTCATACAGGTGAGCGACGATATTAATGCTGCAGTAGGACATTTTTTTTCTATTTGCCCCGATTTACGTGAAGTAATCCTTTGGGGTCTGTGTGATGCAGCTAGTGCAGCCTTGTTATATGCCAGGAAAGATCCACGTATAGCAGGGTTAGCATTATGCAATCCTTGGGTGCGAACACCTCAGACGCAAGCCGATGTCTATCTACAACATTACTATTTTCAACGCTTGTATCAAGCAGAGTTCTGGCGCAAGTTACTCTCTGGTCAATTCCGGCCAATGACAGCATGGCGATCATTGCAACAACTACTCTCTCAACGACATGCTGGCGTGAATCCAACAGATCCTGACGCTGCTTTGTCAGAGCGCATGGCAAGTGGTTTGCAAAGTTTTAATGGACCAGTGTTGATTATCTTGTGCGAAAATGACTTCACTGCCCGTGAATTCATGCAATTGTGCCGTATAGACTCCACATGGCGCGATCTGCTGGCAGCACCTCGTATCACCCAATACATACTGGCTCAAGCTAATCACACATTTTCTCAAGCAAACTGGCGCCACCAAATCGCAGATTGGACAAGCGACTGGTTACAAAAATCACTTACCTGTGATTGAAGCAGCATTCCACCTTTTAATAAAAGCATGCATTGGAATTGAAGATTCTTCCAACCAAAATTCGTTGTTGTAGGGTGTACCCTAATTATGTTTCGGACTCACTTGAAGAGTGGTTTGCAAAAATTATATCAAATCAACTGAGCAAAGTAAAAAGGCCAGTCCTTAACAGGACTGGCCATCTCACAGAAATACCAGATTATTTCTTGCTGATTGCTTATGACTTACTGCGCACTGATCATTACCTGAACTGTCGATGCTGCCTGTTGACCA
>Ga0187843_10000128_pt1 | contig 60656 bp, 58 predicted proteins | sample SpaLakP09_SKY_43_FD_134516 | JGI IMG/M metagenome (GOLD analysis project Ga0187843, IMG submission 134516) | Oligotrophic lake water microbial communities from Sparkling Lake, Wisconsin, USA - SP09_SKY_43 | ecosystem: Environmental > Aquatic > Freshwater > Lake | place: USA: Sparkling Lake... | reverse complement strand
CTGTGCCTGACCGCCTTGGGGCGCCCGGAGGCGGTGGCCAGTCCAATATCCCATCATCGTCTCTCCCGCCTGATCGAGCGCAACGTTCATTATCGCCCGCCACGTCCGCAACGGGTCGGAAGCGGTCATTCACATCCTGCCGGCGAGCCGACGCCGGAGTAGAGCTGTGGATGCGGTCTGCGCCCGACTCCGGCGCAGTGTGCGACACGGAGGCACCGGCTCGCGGCTTTCCTGCGGAGGGGCGGAGCGGTAGGGGTTGGTTCCGATGAAAGCGCCGCATGCATGACCCGTTGGTCGCCGCAGCCTGCCCCCGATGAGCCCGACGGCCTGATCCTGTTCGACGGGGTGTGCGTCTTCTGCTCGCGCTGGGTGCGGTTCGTGATCGAGCGCGATCCGGAGCGAAGGTTCCGGTTCCTGGCCATCCAGTCGGAGCCGGGCCGGGTGCTGGCGGCGCGGTTTGGCATCGATCCGGAGGCACCGCAGACCAATGCCGTGGTCTGGGGCGGCCGCATCTTCTTCAAGTCGGACGCCGCCCTGACCGTGCTGGGCCAGTTGCGGGCGACGCGGCCGCTGGGTTGGCTGAAGGCCGTGCCGAGGCTGTTGCGTGACCCGGCCTATGGCCTGATCGCGCGCAACCGCTATCGCATCTTCGGGCGAACAGACGCCTGCATGATCCCTGCGCCGGCGGACCGGTCGCGCTTCCTGATGTGACCACGATTTAAGCTGACAAGCTTCGCCGGACGGCGTCATCTTCCCGGGTCAGGGAGGACACCGTCATGAGCATCGACCCCGCGGCCGAGACCGCACGCTGGCTGGCGACCATTTCGCCGGAGGATCTGGAGCGGGCCGTGGCCTATACGCGCGGCGGCCACTGGCTGCTGCTGTGGGGGGCGATCGTCTCGATCGTCGTGGCTTGGCTGATCATCCGCACAGGTCTGCTGAGCGGTATCCGTGACCGGATGGAGCGGCGGCGCAGGCGGCCTAAGCTGGTCTCGCTGGTCGTGGGGGTGGTCTATCTGCTGGTCAGTTTCGTGCTGACCCTGCCGTGGGCGATCTATGAAGGCTGGTGGCGCGAGACCCAGTACGGCCTGACCGAACAGCCGCTGGCCGGCTGGCTGGGCGAGGCGGCGCTGAGCACCGGGATTTCGACCGTGTTCGCCGGCCTGCTGATCGTCGGCCTCTATTTCATCATCCGGCACGCACGCCGGCTGTGGTGGGCCTGGGGGGCGGGACTGACGGCCGTGGCCGTGGTCTTCATGCTGATCGTCTCGCCGATCCTGATCGAGCCGCTGTTCAACACCTATACGCCGGCGCCGGACGGACCGATGCGCGACGCCGTGGTCGAGCTGGCCCATGCGACCGGCACGCCGGACGACAAGATCTACATCTATGACGGCTCGAAACAATCGGACCGCTACACCGCCAATGTCTCGGGCCTGTTCGGCTCGGCGCGGGTGGCGATGAGCGATGTGATGTTCGCCAAGGGCGCCGACCTGGCCGAGGTGCGCGGGGTCGTGGGCCATGAGATGGGCCACTATGTCCACATGCACTCGCTGTGGATGGCCGGGATCATGATCCTGCTCGCGGGGCTGGTCTTCTGGCTGATCGACCGGCTGTTCCCGGTGGCGAAGCGGCTGCTGGGTGCGGGCCGGGTGGGTGACATTTCGGACCCTGCGGGCCTGCCTGTTCTGGCGGCGATCGGGGCGGTCATCGGCCTGCTGCTGACGCCGGTGACCAACACCATGATCCGGGTGATCGAGCAGGACGCCGACCAGTTCTCCCTGACCCATGCCAATGAGCCGGATGGGCTGTCGAAGGCATTGATCAAGACCGCGGAATACCGGGCACCGTCACCGTCGGCGATCGAGGAGATCCTGTTCTACGACCATCCCTCGGTCGAGAACCGCATCCGCATGGGCATGGAGTGGAAGGCGACGCATCCGGCCAATGCGCCGGCACCGGCACCGGCACCGGCGGCTGTGGCCCCGGCGGCTGCGGCGCCTACGCCGACGCCGTGAGGCCGGGACGCTCGTTGTCCCAGATCATGTGCAGGATCGACCACAGGCCGTCCGGGCCCCGGCAAAGCTGGATCGAGTTGATCCCGCGGCGCTCGGGCTCGGCGTCCTCCGGCCGGGTGCGGGCTTCGTAGATCGACCAGACGTGGGCCATGTTGCCGAACTCGGTGATCCGGCGGCTGACCTCGACCTCGAAGAAGCCGTTCTCCGCGAAGAAGGGCGTGACATTGGCCTGGTACTCTTCCCGGCCCATGACGATCATGGTCGGGCGGCCCCCGGCGTCGAGGCCGGTGCGGGCCTGACGGCTGTCGGGGTGGAAGATCTCGCGCTGGGTGGTCCAGTCGCGCGGCCCGGCGGGGCCGGAAATGCAGGCGTACATGGCGTCAACGACGGCGCCGATGTCGCTGCGGTCGACCATCAGCCGCGCTTCCGCACGAAGACGGTCCCGGCGGAATAGCCGGCCCCGAAGCTGCAGATCAGGCCGGTATCGCCCGCCGCCATGTCCTGCTGGCGCAGGTGGAAGGCGATGATCGAGCCGGCCGAGGAGGTGTTGGCGTATTCGTCGAGGATGATGACGTTCTCTTCCGGCGTCGGCTCGCGGCCCAGCACCTTGCGGCCGATGAACTGGTTCATGTTGATATTGGCCTGGTGCAGCCACATCCGCTTGAGGGTCGCGGGGTCGATGCCGAGGTCCCGGGCGTGGTCGACGATCATGTCCGAGACCATCGGCACCACGTCCTTGAAGACCTTTCGGCCCTGCTGGATGAACAGTTTGTCGGGCGCGCCGATACCCTCGGGGGCGGCGTTGTTCAGGAAGCCGAAATTGTTGCGGATGTTGTTGGAGTAGATGGTCTTCAGCCGGGTGCCGATCACGTCCCAGCCGCCCGGGCCGGCCTGGTCCGAGGCCTCGACGATGACGGCTGTGGCGACGTCGCCAAAGATGAAATGGCTGTCGCGGTCCTTGAAGTTCAGGTGAGCCGAGCAGACCTCGGGGTTGACCATCAGCACGGCCTTGACCGAGCCCGAGGCGATGAAGTCGGCGGCGGTCTTGATGCCGAAGGTGGCGGAAGAGCAGGCCACGTTCATGTCGAAGGCGAAGCCCTCGATGCCAAGGGCCTGCTGCACTTCGATGGACAGGGCCGGATAGGGACGCGGCATGTTGGAGGCGGCGCAGAGGACCGCGCCGATCTCGCTGACCGGCTTGCCCCAGGCGGTGATGGCCTGGCGCGCGGCGGCGACGGCCATCTCGGCCATGATCGACAGGTCGTCGTTGGCGCGCTCGGGAATGTTCGGAGCCATGCGGGCGGGATCGAGGACCCCCGCCTTGTCGAGCACGAAGCGCGACTTGATGCCGGAGGCCTTCTCGATGAACTCGACCGAGGAGGGGGTCAGTTCGGCGACGTCGCCCTCGGCGATTTCGGCGGCGTGGTCGGCGTTGAACCGCTCGGCATAGGCATTGTAGGCGGCGACCAGCTCGGCGTTGGAGATCGACTGTTCGGGGGTGAACAGGCCGGTGGCGGCAATGACGGCATGAGACATGAGACGTGGGGCCCTGACGCTCGCGGCGCGGCCGCTCGCTGCTTGGGGGCAGCGGCCGCGTTCTGTTTCTGGACGGACTAGATAGGCCTGTCTCCGGGCCGCGTCGAGGCCGCCTCGTGGCGGGCCAGAAGGCGGTGGGCGGCGTCGAGGTGGAGGCGCTCGACCATGCGGTAGCCGACGCGGATCGCGCCCTTGCCTTCGGCGTCGGCGGAGGCGAAGGCGTCGACGACCTCGCGGGCCCGCACCACCTCCTCGGGCGACGGGGAGAAGGCGGCGTTGGCGGCGTCGATCTGGGCGGGGTGGATCAGGCTCTTGCCGTCGAAGCCGAAGGCGCGGCCCTGCCGGCATTCGGTGCCCAGCCGGTCGGCGTCGTCGGTGGCGTTGACCACGCCGTCGATGGCCAGCAGATCGTGACCGCGCGCGGCGGCGACCACGGCGGCGAGCCAGGGCTTGAGCGGCTCGCGGTCCGGGCCGAGGACCAGGTTCATCCGCTCGCCGAAATCGTTGATCCCGAGCATCAGGGCCGCCAGCGGGGCCCCGGCCCCGGCAATGGCGTCGAGGCGCAGCACCGACAGCGGCGTCTCGACCATGATCCACAGGGCGACGCCGGCGGGCAGGCGGGCGGCCACCTCGCGGACGGCCTCCGGGCTCTCGATCTTGGGCGCGACCACAAAGTCCGGCTTCAGACCGGCGAGGGCGGCGAGGTCGTCGGCGCTCCAGACCGTGTCGAGGCCATTGATGCGTACCCCGACGCGCGCGCTGAACCCGCCCGCCCTGAGCGCGGCGACGGCGGCCTGACGCGCCTCGGCCTTGGCGTCGGGCGCGACGGCGTCCTCGAGGTCGAGGATCACGGCGTCGGCGTTCAGGCCGCGCGCCTTCTCGATCGCTCTTGCGTTGCTGGCGGGCAGATAGAGGACAGAACGGGTCAACTCGATTGGCCGCGCTCGTCGACCCTGCGGGATCTCCCGATCCGACGCGGCCGGCATCAGACCTTGCCCGTGACCGGGATCAGCGCCCCGGTGATGGCCCGGCTGCCGGGGGAGGCCAGGAACAGCATGACGTGGGCGAGGTCTGACGGCGCGACCCATTTCGTCGGGTCGGCGTCGGGCATGTCCTTGCGGTTCTGGGCGGTGTCGAGGATCGAGGGCAGGACGGCGTTGACGGTCACAGATGTGTCCTTGAGCTCCTCGGCCAGACTTTCGGTCAGGCGGTGGACGCCGGCCTTGGAGGCGGCGTAGGCCCCCATGCCGGCCGCGCTCTTCAGCGCCGCATTGGCTCCGACATTGACGATCCGGCCCTCAGCCGAGGCCTTGAGATGGGGCAGGGCGGCGCGGCTGGCGTTCAGGGCGGTGGTCAGGTTGAGGGCGAACATCTTCGCCCAGGCGGGCTCGGCGTCGTCGGTGGTCTGCCATACGAAGCCGCCGGCGATGTTGAGCAGGGCGTCCAGTCGGCCGAAATGCGCAACCACGGCGTCGATGGCCGTCTTCGCCGAGGCTGCGTCGGTCAGGTCGACGCCGCCCAGTTCGAGCACGCCGTCGGGTGCGGACTGACCCGACGCATGGTCGATGACCGCGACCCTCAGCCCGTCGGCGATGGCCGCCTCGACCACGGCCCGGCCCAGGACGCCGTGGCCGCCCGTGATTGCGATCACCTGATCAGACATGGCCCACTCCTGAAAACTGCAGCCCGGTCACTCCATAGCGTCCGGCCGACGATGACAAAACACGCCGCGAAGCGTCCGCGTCGTGCGCCTGGTTCAGCCGAACACCCGGGCCATCAAACCTTCGAGCGCATGGGCGTCCACGGCGTCAAAAGCGGAGGTCTCGGTCGCGTCGACGTCAAACACGGCGATCAACGCACCCGAAGCGTCGAACACCGGCACCACAATCTCGCTGGCCGAGCGGCTGTCGCACGCAATGTGTCCGGGGAAGGCATGGACGTCGGCGACGATCTGCGTCGCGCGATTCTGTGCCGCCGTCCCGCAGACGCCGCGGCCGAAGGCGATTCTCAGACAGCCCAGCGTGCCCTGGTAGGGACCGACCACCAGTTCGTGAGTCTTGTCCGGGTCGACCACGTAGAAGCCGGTCCAGAAGAAGACGGGAAAGGCGTCGGCCAGCATGGAGGCGACGGTGGCCATGCGCGCGGTGCGGTTGGGCTCGCCGTCCAGAACGGCCAGAATCTCGGCCTCGACCTCGGCATAGCGGGCGGCCTTGTCGGCGGGTCGATCGTCGCGGGCGGCATAGGCCATCAAGGTGCTCCAAGGGTCCGGATGCCCCATATAGGAAGCCTTCCCTCCGCTGGCGAGCGGGGCATTTCCCCTGACAGGCGAGTATCCAAGCTGCTGATTCCCGTGGAAAACTAACTACGGGTCACAAAAAGGCCGCTATGCGGCAACGCTTTATCGCAAACCGGCGTTTACCTTGACAGATGGTTAACGGGGCCGGACTGTCCCGCTTGCGCGAAGTAGGCGCAATGGGCACGTGGCTGCCCGCTTTTGTCGTGCGAGGGGGAGTATGAGCGAGGGTCGATCCAACCAGGAAGGCGGCTCCCGTTTCGGTCGGGGCCGCGGTCCCGTCGCCATCGCCGCGGTTGCCGGCGTGCTCGCGCTGACTGCTGTCGGCATGGTCTCGTGCGGCAATAGCGGCGGCAATGGCGTGCAGTTCTGGCAACGCAATGACGCCGCCTCCAACGCCTGCCCGCGCCCCGCGTCGCTGACCGGGTCCGAGTTCAATGCCCAGGAAACCGGTCTGCGGGCGCTGCGCCGCGCCGCCTTCCGTGGCGACTTCTTCGCCCAGCTCGAGCTGGGCGGGCGCTATGCCGCGATCCGGGCGACCGACAAGAACATAGAGGATCCGATCGAAAGCGCCACCTGGTACGCCATGGCGCTGGCCAACAACGAGGGCTACGCCCCGATCAACCGCGTCGACCGCGGCGGGTTCGGCGGCTGGCGGCCGCTGTCGAAATACGACGACTGCCGCGCCTGGGAACGGCACACGGCCTACCAGAAGCTGGACCGCCAGCTGAGTCAGATGACGCGCGAAGAGCAGGAAGCGGTCCGCGACCGCGTCATCTATGTGCTCTCGACCCAGGACGCCTACGGCTACCGTACCCTGGCGCGGCTGCACGACGGCCTGTACGGCCCGTTCGGGGAGCCTGAGGACAACCGGGAGGCCCGCGAGGCCTGGGGCCGCAGCAGTGGCGGCGACAGCCGTGACCGCAACCGGCGCGGCTACTATGCGGCGACCAACCTGTTCCAGCGCAATGACGTCGACGCCTATCTGTACAACTACCTCGCAGTGCAGACCGGCGATGTCGGGGCCTATGTCCTGCTGAGGGATTTCGAGCGCTCCGCGCCGAGCCGCGACACCTATCAGCGGTTCGTCGAGACCAAGGCGCGGCAGTGGACGCCGCCGTTCGAATTCTACCCCAACACCGCGCCGCAGTCGGGCGTGCCCTTCTCGGACGAAAGCCGTCCGCGCGGCGACGCCTATGAATATGCTCTGGGCCGGATGGGCACCGAGCTGCCGTTCCTGCACGTCGGCCGCGCCATGCGGTATCTCGGCGTCAGCGAAACGGTCGCCCTGCGGCCCGAGGACCTGTCCAAGCGTCAGGTCGAGTCTCTGGAAGCCATGCTGGGCCATCCGATGGAGGGCCGGCTGTCCTATCTGGAACGCGTCCGCGCCATCCAGCTGGCGGCCATCAATGGCTCGTCGGAAGCCCAGCTGGTGCTGGCGGTGATGTATGCCGAGGGGGTCGGCCTGCCCGCCGACTACGCCCGCGCCTTCAAATGGTTCGAGGAGGCCGCGCGTCAGGGCAGCCCCGAAGCCAAATTCGCCATGTCGAGCTATTTCGCGCTCGGCGTCGCGGGGGTGGCGGACCAGGACAAGGCCCAGGCCGTGGCCCTTCGAATCGACTCCGCCCTGTCCGGCTTCGGCCCCTCGGCCGGCCGCCTGCAGGCGGTGCTGGCCCAGGTCTCCCGTTCGCAGCAGCGCCGCTAAGGAGGGCGGAAGCATGATCACCCACCGCACCTCTAACCGCACCATCCTCAGCCTGATCGGCGGAGCCGCGGCGATCGCCGTGGCCGTCACCGCCTTCGCCATGGGGGACGGGCCGGCCCACGCCCAGGTCGCGGCCAAGGTCGAGAGCCAGACCCGCCCGAATTTCGGTGTGCTGCTGGACCCGCCGACGCGCAGCTCGCGCAACCGGCGTACGCAGCATCGTCGCTACGACTACGGCCAGCACCGGCCTGACTGGCGGCCGGGGCCGCTGCGGCCGGGCGGCGAGGAGATCGTGCTGATCGACTGCGGCGGCAATCCCGGTACCGGGGCGGTCGAGGACGCCGTGCGCCGGGTTCGCCCGGGCGGCACGCTCGTCATTCGCGCCCGCGGCGGTGCCTGCGTCGGCTGGCTGAACATCGACAAGCCTCTGACCATCATCGGCGAGGGCGGCTTCGATCCGCGTGACTGGGGCAGCAATCCCGAGCCGACCCTGATGGCTCCGGACGGCCTGCCCTGCATGACGGTTTCGCAGGGCGTGCGGGTCGAGATCCGCGACATGATCTTCGCCTCGCCGCGCGCGGGCGACGCCGCCTGTATCGTCAGCTACGGCGCCGAGATCGTCATGAACCGGGTCGCCTTCCGCCACGGCGGCGACGAAGCGGCCATCTATGCCGACGGCGGCCTGATCGACCTCCGCAACGCCATCATCGACGCCCAGACCATCGCTCCGGCGATCGTCGCCGACGGCGCGGTGCTGAACGCCTGGGAGCTGGCGGTCACCGGCGCCCAGTCCGGGCTCGAACTGGCACCGGCGGGTGGACAGACCTCGCGCCTGACGAACGTCACCCTGAAGGGCACGGGCGCGCCCAATGCCTTCGGACCGCGGTCGATCGGCATCGTCATCCGCTCCGGCCGGGAATACGGCCGGGTCGAGATCGAGAACACCGCCATTCTCGGCTATGTCGAGGGCGTGGCCATCGAGGGTGCCTCGGTCAACATCACCAACAGCCGCGTCGGCCGCTCGGACAAGGGCGTGGTGCTCTACAACGGCGAACTGCGCCTGACCGACAGCCGCATCCGTGCGAGCGAGGTCGGCGTCGCCGCCGCCTCCGGACATGCGGTGGTCGCCAACAACGTCTTCTCGGGCGTGCGCGAGGTGATCTACGCCGAGAGCCGCGCCTCGGTCGAAGCCAGCGGCAACCGGGTCTGGTCGCGCTATCTGTGCAGCGCCCAGTTCCGCGACCGCTATCGCGGCCGCTACGAACCCTACTGGCGCGACGGCGACGGCTGGCAGTGCATGTACGGCGCCTATCCGCAGAACTGGTGGGACGACGAGGACGGCCTGCTGGGTCTGCCCTACCAGGACGACGGCTATCAGCTGGATGGCTATCGCGATTACCAGAGCGGCATCGGCTACTACACCCGCGACGGCCGCTACGTTCGCGACGAGCGCAACCGCGGCGACAACCGCTGGCGCGGCGGCGGCGGCTTCTTCAACCGCTGACGTCGGAACATCGAAACGAGAACGGCCCCGGCGCATCGCGTCGGGGCCGTTTTCATGTGGTGGTAGGCGCGGAGGGACTCGAACCCCCAACCAGACCGTTATGAGCGGTCGGCTCTAACCATTGAGCTACGCGCCCTCCGGGTCGCGCCAACCGCCTAGCAGGCCCTCCGGCGCATTGCCAAGCGCCATCCGTGCGCCTCCAGCCTGTCGCGGATTTCACGCCGATGAACGGAACCTGCCAGGGGCACTCGCGCGTTCATTCAGGTGCAAACCGCCAAGGTTCGGTCACGGCCAGCCGACATGATCGGTGCCGACGGATCGTCCTTGTTCACTGGAGACTACCCCATGACCCGCAACACCCGCGCCCTGATGCTCGGCGGTGCCCTGATGGCCGCCGTCGCGATGAGCGCCCCGGCCGCCATGGCCCAGTCGCAGCCCGAGGGCGGCGCGCCGATGATGGTCCACGCCATGGCCAGCCAGCCCGCCCTGAACCTGTCGGCCTATGGCGAGGTCAGGATCGCGCCGGACATGGCCACCATCAGCTTCGGTGTGGTCACCGAGGCGACCACCGCCGCCGAGGCGATGCAGATGAACGCCACGCGGATGAACCAGGTCATGGCCGCCCTGCGCCGCGCCGGGATCGAGGCGCGCGACGTCCAGACCTCCGGTCTGAACCTGTCGGCCCAGTATGACTACGTCCAGAACGAGCCGCCGCGGCTACGGGGCTATCAGGCCTCCAACCAGGTGACGGTGATCATCAATGATCTGACCAAGGTCGGGACGACGGCCGACGCCGTGGTCGCGGCGGGCGTCAACCAGATCAACGGCATCGGCTTCGGCCTGAAAGACCCGTCGGCGGCCGAGAACCAGGCCCGTCAGATCGCCGTGCGCAATCTGCAGGCCAAGGCTTCGCTCTATGCGCAGGCGCTGGGCGTGCAACTGGGCGGCATCCGCTCGCTGACGGAAGGCGGCGGCTATTCGCCCCAGCCGCAGGTGATGTTCGCCCGCGCGGAGATGGCCATGGATTCGGGCGGCTCGACCCCGGTCGCGGCCGGCCAGCTGACGGTGCGCATCGACATCACGGGCGTGTACGACCTGAACCGCTAGGTCGTCACAGCGGATGACAGACGAGGGCTCCGGCACGATGCGCCGGGGCCCTTTTTGCATTCAGTCCGACCCGCGCGCCAGCATCAGGCCAAGGGCCAGGTTCAGCACATTGGCGACCAGGGCGATGGCCAGGCGGGTGACGGAATCCAGCTCCATCCAGAACAGCGGCCCGCTCCAGGGCAGGCCGGTGATGGAGAGCGGCAGGAAGGTCACGTCGTTCGGCTCCAGGCCGAGCGCCGTCAGCCCGATCGGAAAGGCCAGCATGGTCGCGACGACGGAGGCGAGCACGAAGGCCCCGTACAGGGGCCAGCGGACGGCGCGAATGGTGCGTTCCATGATCATCCTCCGGACGCGGAGGGGAGGCCGGAACCCGGCCGCCGTCAAGCAGTCACTCTATCTCGAAGACGACAATGACCCGGGCCGTGGTCTCAACGGGCTCAGGCGCGACCGCGATGGACACGGCCTGTCGGATGCGGCTGCCCGTTACCACAACCTCATCGATATCCATGGCTTCGCCCACGTTGTCACCGTAGCGCGGGGCCGATGGATCCTGAATGCGCAGGATGCCGACCAGTCGACGCCCTGACGCCTGCGAAAGCCTCTCGGCCTGGACCTGCGCGTCTGCGAACGCCGCCCGATTGGCCTCCGCTCGCAACACCTCGGGACTGGACAGGCTGTAGTCATCCAGCCGGGCCGTGGTGGCCCCGAGTTCGGAAGCCAGCGAGATCGCGTCGCCCGCGCGTTCGGCGGGCATGCCTTCCAGCTTGAGTTCCGACGTCGCGAACCACGCGAGGACCGGACACTCCTCGTCCCGCCGGGCGTTCTGCTCGCACTCGGGATCATGGAGCGTATCGAGGGCGATGTTGCCGGTGGTGACGCGTCCGCGCGCAAGGCCCTCAAGCTTCGGCCAGGCCTCGATAAGGCGTCCCTGGGCCTCAGCCAGCGAGCGAAGCGCCTCGTTTTGCGTAGCCCCGCGTCCCCGCACGCTGGCGTCGACGGTGAAGGTGTCCGGCTGGGCGGACGCGCGCCCGTTTCCCGTCACCACGATGGTCGGGCGATTGGCGAAACTGTCCTGGGCCGCCGCGGGCACGGCGAGTGCGGTCGCGGCGACGGCGATGCATGCGAGCGTCTTCATGGCGTTCTCCTCCTGGTTGAACCAAGAGAAGGTGTCAGACCCGAAGCGTCAAGCGGCGCGCTTGATCTCGTTGCGGTCGTCCAGCAGGACCACGGTCGGCGACCACTGGCGGGCTTCTTCTTCCGGCATCTGGCCATAGGTCACGACGATGACCTTGTCGTTCTTCTGGACCAGACGGGCGGCGGCACCGTTGACGCCGATGACCTTGGATCCCCGCGGAGCCTCGATGGCGTAGGTGGTGAAGCGCGCGCCATTGGTGATGTTCAGCACATCGACCTGTTCGTGCGGAAAGATGCCCGCGGCGTCGAGCAGGTCGGCGTCGATGGCGATCGAGCCCTCATAGTCGAGGTCGGCCTGGGTCACCGTCGCGCGGTGCAGCTTGGCCTTCATCAGGGTGACCAGCATGGGGAGTGCGGTCCGGATGTGACGCGGGGCGTTCGGCCCCCGCTCGCAGACCGCTCATATAGGGGCTTCAGAACCCGCCATCAATCGTTGTCGTTGCAACGCAGCATGGGATGTTGCGACGCGGCTCGCCCGTTACGGGACGTTCATTTGACGGTGACGTCCGCCGCCCTATGGTCCGGACGTGGCCATGACCCGGCCCGTGCTCCGGACGACTCCCCTCGCCATGAAGCAGTTTTTCCTGACCATGCTCGGCGTTTTCGCCGGTCTGCTGGCCTTCTTCCTGATCGGCATCGTGATCCTGTTCGGATTCATCGGCGCGGCGATCAGTTCGGCGTCGTCGTCGGAGCCGGCACCGCACAACACGGTGCTGGAGCTGGACCTGCGTGAAGGTGTCACGGACCAGGCCCCGAACAATCCGTTCGCCATCTTCGGCGGCTCGGGTCTGTCCACGCTGCAGATCGTCGACACCCTGGCCCAGGCCGGGGAAGACGACCGGGTCAAGGTTCTGCTGGTCCGCCTGCCGGAGGCCGGCATCACGCCCGCCGCGGCCGACGAGATCCGCCAGGCGATTCGCCGCTTCCGCGCCTCGGGCAAGGTCGTCATCGCCCACAGCCAGGGCTTCCAGCCGGTCGGGGCGACGGTTTCCAGCTATATGATCGGCGCTTCGGCCTCCGAACTGTGGATGCAGAACACCGCTGCCTTCCAGATGACCGGCTTCTCGGCCGAGAGCGTCTTCCTGGGGCGGGCCTTCGACAAATACGGCGTCAATGCCGAGTTCGAGCAGCGCTACGAGTACAAGAACGCCGTCAACGAATACACCGAGAGCGACTTCACCCCGGCGCACCGCGAGGCGATGACGGCGTGGATGACGTCGATCTACACCTCGGCCCTGGCCAATGCGGCGCAGGACCGGCGGATGACCCCGGCGGCGATGCGCACGAGCATCGAGGCCGGTCCGTATTCGTCGGCCCAGGCGCTGCAACGGCGTCTGATCGACAAGATCGGACAGGTTGAAGAGGCCGAGGCCGAGGCGAAGCGCCGGGCCGGCCGCAACGCCGGGATCATGGAATTCGCCGACTACGCCGCGGCGCAGGGCTCGCGCGACGGCTCCGGCCGCAACGCCATCGCCATCGTCGGCGGCGAAGGCGCGATCATGACCGGCACGGGCGGCGGCGCCGACCCGTTCGGCGGCGGCTCCTCGATCATGTCGGACGATCTGGCCGAGGCCCTGTACGCCGCCATCGAGGACGACAGCGTCAAGGCCATTGTCTTCCGCGTCTCCTCACCGGGTGGTTCGCCGGAAGCGTCCGAGCAGATCCTGGCGGCGGTGCGCGCGGCCAAGGCGGCGGGCAAGCCGGTGGTGGTGTCGATGGGCGACTATGCCGCCTCGGGCGGCTACTGGATCAGCTCGGAAGCCAGCTGGATCGTGGCCCAGCCCTCGACCCTGACCGGCTCGATCGGCGTCTATGGCGGCAAGTTCGTGCTGGCCGATGCGCTCGGCCGGTTCGGTGTCGACATGCGCAACCTGTCGGTCGGCGGCGACTATGCCGAGTCCTTCTCGCCGGCGCAGGACTTCAGCCCGGCGCAGCGCGCAGCCTTCGCGGCCCAGATCGACCGCACCTATGAAGAGTTCATCGCCCGCGTCGCGGCCGGCCGTCGCCTGCCGCCCGCCCGGGTGCGCGAGATCGCGCGCGGCCGCGTCTGGACCGGTGCCCAGGCCCGTCAGATCGGCCTCGTCGATCAGCTGGGCGGACTGGAAGAGGCCATCGCCAAGGCCCGCGAACTGGCCCGCATCCCGACCGGGGATTCGGTGCGGTTCAAACGGTATCCGGAAGCTCGCTCGCCGTTCGAGGCCCTGTCGCAGGCTTTCGGCGTCTCGGGCGAGGCGGCGCGGGTGCTGGTCGGGATCGGCGGGGTCATGAACGACCCGGTCGCCGAGGCGACCGTTCGCCGCATCCAGACCGACCGGGCCCGTGGCGCGGGCGCTTCCGTGCTCGCCGACCAGCCCTACTGAGACTGAACACTCGCCTGTGAAGGGGCCGGTCATTGACCGTTCACCCGAGCGGACCGACATTGAAGGTTCGACGTTGTTGTTCCAGCGTCCCTGAAGGTGATTTGATGACCGAGTCCGACCGTCTGATCTTCGGCCCCGGCAGCGGGATGGGCGCGCGCCGTCCGTCGAACGGACTGCTCGCGCCGGTCATGTGGCTGGCCGGTGTGATCGCGACGCTCGTCGCCATGACGGTCGGTGCCGTGCTGGCGGTGTTCACCGCCGTGGCCGTGGCCGTGATCGCCCTGTTTGCCGCCGTACTGGTCTTCTTCGCCGGCTTGGCCATGGGCGCGCGCCGCAAGGCCGTCGTCCGTACCCGCCGCGCCGATGACGTCATCGAGGCCCGCAAGGTCGACGGTGCCTGGGTCGCCTACGGCTGGGAGCGGCCGGGCCGGTAAGCGCGCCGTGCTGACCGTGAAGGACCTTCCGTCCCCCAATTTCGATGCCCGCCGCGGCCCGCCCGACATGCTGGTGCTGCACTACACCGGCATGCGCACCGCCGATGAGGCCGTCGCCCGCCTGCGCGACGCCGAGGCAAAGGTCTCGGCCCACTATGTCATCGATGAGGACGGATCCATCCTGCGGCTGGTGGCCGAGGAGCGCCGCGCCTGGCACGCGGGCAAGGGGGCCTGGCAGGGCGAGACCGACTGCAATGCCGCCTCGATCGGCATCGAGATCGTCAATCCGGGCCATGAGTTCGGCTATCGCGACTTCCCGGACGCCCAGATCGATGCGGTGATCAGCCTGGTCAGCGACATCCGTAGCCGCTGGACCATTCCCGACGCCCGCATCATCGGCCATTCGGACCTGGCACCGGAGCGTAAACAGGATCCCGGCGAGCGTTTCCCCTGGAAGCGGCTGGCCTCGGTCGGTCACGGCCTCTGGTTCGAGCCGGCCCCCGAGCGGATCGCGGCGCTGGGCGTGCCTCTCGGCGTTGGCGACGAGGGCCTGGGCGTCATCGTCCTGCGCGCCGGCCTGCACCGACTGGGTTACGCCCTGACCCCCGGCGGTTCCTACGACGAGGCGACCCGCCTGACCGTTGAGGCCTTCCAGCGCCACTGGCGGCCGGGACAGGTGGACGGCGTGGCCGACGGCGAGACGCGCGCGACGCTCATGGGCGTGCTCCAGCTGGCGACGGCGGAGAGCGTGACGGGTGTGTTGAACTGACCTTGGCGTTCTCCCGCCCCATAAAGGGGAGGGAGAAAGTGCTGGCGCATGATTTCGTCAGCGCGGTCGCGTGGGAACGCTCGTCGTCTCCTGGCATCTCACCGAGACGCTGAACCCCGTTCCGTCCTCGCGCTGGACGCTTTCACGCCGGCATTGCGGTCCGGTGGGCTCCCGGCCTTGTGGAAGGGGCTGTGACAGGGCGTCGGTGGACACAAGACGCTCGGTGCAGGCGCGAACGGTTTCCGACGGGCGTCGCCAAGTCTGGCCACGGCAGGCGTGATTGGCCGCCTCCCAAGTTGTGCCGGGCCCTGGCGGGTCCGCAGCAGGCGTGGCGGCTCGCCGTGCGAGATCGCGCTCTCGACGAGTCGACAGGCACATTTCGTGGGCGATCGTTCCGGGTTGTTCGTCCGTCGCGCACTGGCGGAGGATCGCGGCCTGCGCCTCGTCCGTGGTGCAGTCGGACCAGTCGTCGGGCCGGGGCGGTTGCTCAGGCGCGCTGCTCCACCAATCGGGGAAGGGCGGGTCGGCGAGGCAGGGTTCGGCGCTCGCCGCATATCCCGGTTCGGGACGGGCGACGGTCTGTGGCCGTTCCGGTACGGCCGCCGCCATCAGGGCGAAAGCACCAACGATCCACACGATCTGTTTCATGCTGCTGATCCCCTCCACGCTGGACTGTCGCGCTTGCGGACGATCGCCGCCACTGACGACGTCTGATCGAGGCCGGTGCCGATCTGACATCTGGCTTGATCCGCGCGCGCATCCGGCCCATCTGTCGCCCCGTCAGACGGCCGGGCGGTCGCGGCGGGGCTTGCTCCGTCGAGGAAAGTCCGGGCTCCACGGTGAAGAGGCGGCGGGTAACTCCCGCCCGGGGCGACCCGAGGGATAGCGCCACAGAAAGCAAACCGCCTGCCCCTCGGGGCAGGGAAGGGTGAAAGGGTGGGGTAAGAGCCCACCGCGTGCCTGGCAACAGGGACGGCATGGCAAGCCCCGCCTGGAGCAAGACCGAATAGGGATGTCGCGCGAGCTTGCTCGCAGGGTTCACCGCCCGAGGCGTCCGGGTAGGTCGCGAGAACCGTCCGGCAACGGGCGGTCCAGAGGAATGATCGTCACCGCTTTCGGGCGGTACAGAACCCGGCTTACAGGCCGTCTGACATTATCTTTTTGGGGGCCTAACGCTCGCGACGCGGTCGCTCGCTGTTTGAGGCCCTGGGGGCGCTAACGCTCGCCGCGCGGCGGCTCACTGCTTGAGCGCGCGGCTGGCTAGTAGCGTTTGCGGGCCTTGTCGGCGGCGTCGATCAGGCGGAGGCCCGAGATTTCCGCCGCATCTGCCGTCAGGTCCATGGCCGCTTCGGGCGGGTCCTTGACGACCACAGCGCCGTCCACTGCCCGCGGGGACAGGGGTTTGGTCGGGTCCGGGGCGGGTTTGTTCGGCATAGGATGAAAACCCGCGCGCCTGCAGAGGGTTCCGGAACGCCGTCCGGCACGGCCGCCGCGCCCCGTTTCGCGTTAACCCTTTGGCCCTCAATGCGGCGCAGGATTGGTCCACAGCCTGTTTATACTGTCGATGTTCTGTGTATGTTCACGCCTATACAGGCTCTCCCGCCACATTCGAGGTTAACCGGCGTCAACTAATCCCATTGAGACCCATTTGATCCCATGCTATCCCAGACGCTTGGCGCGGGGTTGGTTTGCGCCGCGTGGGTGTTCACGGGGATCAGAGGGGCGGATCCAAGGATCCGAGTTTGGGGCAGGGCGTGTTTCTCTCGACCTACGAGAAACAATTGGATGGCAAGCGGCGCCTGCTGATCCCGCAGGAGTTCCGCACCGCCGACAATGGCGCCGAGCACGGCGTCTTCTGCTTCTTTGCTCTCGCTGACGATTGCCTCGAGGCCGGCGGTGACCGGCTGATGGCCGAATATGTCGCCCGGATCGAGGCCCTGCCGTTCGGCAGTGACAAGCGCACCGCCCTTGAAGAGACCTTCTACGCCGGCCAGCGCCCCCTGTCGTACGACGGTGGCGGCCGCATCACCCTGCCGGAAAGCCTGTGCCAGGACGCGGGTCTGGGCGAGGACGTGGTCATCGTCGGCCTCGGGCCCCGCTTCCAGATCTGGGACCGCGCACGCTGGAACGCCCGCAAGGATGCCCGCCGCGCCCTGGCGCGGCAGGTCATGAACGGGGAGGGCGCATGACCTCGCCCCACGCCCCCGTCCTGCTGGCCGAAGTGATCGAGGCCCTGGCCCCGCAGTCCGGCGATGTCATCATCGACGCCACCTTCGGCGCCGGCGGCTATACCCGCGCCATTCTGGCGACCGGTGCGACGGTCATCGCCCTCGATCGCGATCCGACGGTGCAGCCGCATGCCGACGCGGTCGCCAACGACTATCCCGGCCGGTTCCGGCTGGTGCGCACACCGTTCTCGGGCCTGGCCGAAGCCTTCGCCGACAGCGGTGAGGCGCGGCTGGACGGAGTGGTGTTCGACATCGGCGTATCGTCGATGCAGCTGGACCAGGCCGAGCGCGGCTTCTCCTTCATGCGCGACGGTCCGCTGGACATGCGGATGGGCGATGAGGGCGAGACCGCCGCCGACATCGTCAACGGCTGGGACCACGGGCCGATGGTCCATATCTTCAAACTGTACGGCGATGAGCGCCAGTCGGGCCGAGTCGCTACCGCCATCCTGCGTCGCCGGGTGGAACAGCCGTTCGAGCGCACGCTCGATCTCGCTGCCGTGGTCGAAAAGGCGCTGGGCGGCCGTCGCGGCGCGCCGATCCATCCGGCCACGCGCGTGTTCCAGGCCCTGCGCATCGCCGTGAACGACGAACTGGGCCAGCTGCGTCAGGGGCTGGAGGCGGCCGAGGCCGCCCTGTCGCCGGGCGGACGTCTGGCGGTGGTCACCTTCCATTCGCTGGAGGACCGGATCGTGAAGGCCTTCCTGACCGAGCGGACCGGCAACGCCCCCGGTGGCTCGCGCCACGCCCCGGTGGCGATCGAAACCCGCAAGCCCAGCTTCACCCTGTCGTTCAAGGGTGCGCGCGAGGCCGGCGACGTCGAGCGGGCCGATAACCCCCGCGCCCGGTCCGCCAAGCTGCGCGCCGCCATCCGCACCGACGCCGCCCCATGGGGGAGGGTCGCCGCATGAATACGGCTGTCGCGACCCTGAACCGCCTGTTCGCCTGGAAGATCCGCGGCATCCGCTGGGTCGAGATCATCGGCGTGCTGCTGGTCGGGGCCATGGTCTTCTCGGGCTATGTGGCCAAGGCAGCGGCGGCGCGTGAAAGCGCCCGCATTTCCGACCTTGAGCGGCAGATCAGCGACAACGGCCAGCGGGTGCGCCTGCTGCGGGCCGAGGTCGCCCGGCTGGAACAGCCCAACCGGCTCGAGGCCCTGTCGCGTGGCGCGGGCCTGGGGCCGGTCGATGTGCACCGTCAGGCGACGGTCGGGAACCTGCCCGGCCTCGCTCCGATCCCGGAGCCCCGTCCGGTGGTCATCGCCCCGACGCCCGCCGCGCCCGGCGAAACGCCCGCCGTTGAGGTCGAGCGATGAGCGCGCACGATCCGCACGTCGGACCGCGGCCGGCGCCGTCCTGGGGCGTGCGGCGGTTCACGCCGTCGTGGCGCTGGCTGACCGAGGCCATGTGGTGGGTCGAGCACGCCTTCGGGCGGGCCCACGCCAATGCACGTCCGGAAGAGGACACGCGCGTCCGCATTTTCGTCATCCTGTCGGTCTTCTCGTTCGTCTTCACCTGCCTGACCCTGGGCGCGATCCATGCGGCCCTGCTGACGGCCGGGGCTGGTAGTGGCGCACAGACCCACCCGAATGCGGTGGTGCGCGCCGACATGGTCGACCGCAACGGGGCCCTGCTGGCCACCAACATTGTGCACTACGGCCTCTATATCGACCCGGCCCAGGTCTGGGATCGCCGGGCCGCCGCGGCGCAGATCCGCCGCGCCCTGCCGCGCGTTTCGCGGACCCGCCTGCAGAACGCCCTGTACGGTGATCGCCGCCTGCTGGTGGTCAACCGGCTGACCCCGCGAGAAAAGGTGGCCATCCACAATCTGGCGCTGGGCGGCGTCAGCTTCGAGCCCGAGGACGTCCGCGTCCATCCGCTCGGCGAGTCCGCCCGCCATGTGGTCGGCAGCGTGGATACCGGCGGCGTCGGCCTGTCCGCTGCCGAGCGCGCCTTCAATGACGAGATCCGCGCCGCCGGTGCGCGGGGCGAGAGCTTCCAGATCTCCATCGACCTGCGCGTCCAGGGCGTGCTGGAGAATGAGCTGGCCGCCGCCGCCGAGGCGACCCAGGCCAAGGGTGCCGTGGGCATCATCACCGACGTCCAGACGGGCGAGGTCCTGGGCATGGCCAGCTGGCCGGCGTCCAACTCGCGCAACCTAGCCACCGCCGCCACCTATGAGATGGGGTCGGTGTTCAAGACCTTCACCGTCGCCGCCGCCATCGACACCGGCCGGGCCGACATGAACACCCTGCTGGACGCCTCGGAGGCGCTGCAGATCGGCAGCCGCCGCATCACCGACTTCCACGCCCAGAACAAGGTGATGACGCTGGAGGAGGTGTATCTCCACTCGTCCAACATCGGCACCTCGCGCCTGTCGACCGAGATGGGGCCGCGCGTGATGCGCGACTATTTTGAACGCTTCGGGATGATGTCGCGGGCGCCGTTCGAGATTCCCTCGGAGTCGCCGATCGTGCCGAACGAATGGTCGGACTCCACCTTGGCCTCGCTGTCGTTCGGATACGGCATCTCGATCACGCCGATGCAGATGGCCGCGGCCATGGGGGCCCTGACCAATGGCGGGCGCTTCATTCCCCTGACCCTGCGCAAGGGCGGCCGTCCGGATATCCGCGGCCGCCAGATCGTCTCGCCCGAAACCTCGCTGACCATGCTGGATCTGATGCGCCGCAATGTGGTGCGCGGCTCGGGCGGCCGGGCCGAAGCGCCGGGCCTGCGCGTCGGCGGCAAGACGGGTTCGGCCAACAAGTCGGTCAACGGCCGCTACAGCACCGCCCACGCGGTCGGCACCTTCGCCGGCGTCTTCCCGGCAGACGGCCCGGTCAATGCCCGCCGCTACCAGATCCTCGTGCTGATCGATGAACCCCAGACCTATCCGCGCACCGGCGGTTTCGTCGCTGCTCCGGCGGTCGGCCGGATCGCCGACCGGATCGCCGGCTTCGTCGGCGTGGCACGCCGGGCCGACCCCTATCGCACCGCCCTCGGCGACCGCATCCCGGCCTTCGAGGACCTGGAAGGCGACGGACGATGAGCGCGTCCCGGCCCGGCCCGATCAAGCTGTCGGAACTGCTGCGCCGCGACGTGGCGGCCGATCCGATGATCACCGGCGTCACCTCGGACAGCCGCAAGGTCGCCCCGGGGTCGCTGTTCGTGGCCCTGCCGGGCAGCGCCGCCGACGGCCGCGCCTTCATTCCGCAGGCCCTGTCGCAGGGCGCCGCCGCTGTGCTGGCTCCGTCCGACACCGACGCGCGTCTGGCCCCGGTGCTGATCACCTCGGGCGATGTGCGCCGGGCCTACGCCATCGCAGCGCGCGGGTTCTACGGAACCCAGCCGGCCACCTGCGTCGCCGTCACCGGCACCAATGGCAAGACCTCGGTCGCCGCCTTCTGCCGTCAGATCTGGGCCGCCCTCGGCCTGCATGCCGCGAGCATGGGAACCCTCGGGGTTTTGGCACAAAATGGTAACGTTAACCGCGAGTTGACAGGCCCCGGCCTGACCAGTCCGGACGCCGCCGACGCGGCGCGGATGCTGGCCGATCTGGCCGTCAGCGGCGTCAGCCATCTGGCGCTCGAGGCCTCGTCGCACGGTATCGACCAGCGCCGGCTCGACGGGGTCACCCTGCAGGCCGCGGCCTTCACCAATCTGAGCCAGGACCACCTCGACTATCATGGCGATATGGCCGCCTATCGCGCCGCCAAGCTCCGCCTGTTCGAGACCCTGCTGCCGCGGGGCCGGACCGCGGTGCTGAACGCCGACAGTGACGCCTATTCCCACTTCGCCGCCGCCTCGATCATGTCCGGGCTGGGCGTGATGGCCGTGGGCGAGCGGGGGCGGGACCTGTCGCTGATCGGACGCCGCGCCACGCCCGAGGGCCAGCGCCTGACGATCGATGCGCGCGGGTCGCTGCATGAGGTGCTGCTGCCCCTCGCCGGTGCCTTCCAGGCCTCGAACGCCCTGGTCGCCGCCGGCCTGTGCATCGCCGCCGGAGAGACGCCCGAGCGGGTGCTGGCCGGGCTGGAGAAGATCACCGGCGCCCAGGGTCGGCTGCAACGCATCCCAGGCTCCGGCCGCGGCGAAGTCTATGTCGACTATGCCCACACGCCCGACGGCCTTGAGACGGTGCTGAAGGCGCTGCGGCCTCATGCGACGGGGCGGCTGATCGTGGTGTTCGGCGCCGGTGGGGACCGGGACCGGGCCAAGCGGCCAATGATGGGCGAGATCGCCGGGCGGCTGGCGGATGTCGCCATCGTGACGGACGACAATCCCCGCTCCGAAGACCCCGCCGCCATCCGCAAGGCCGTGCGCGCCGCCTGCCCCTCCGCCCGCGAGATCGGCGACCGCCGCGCCGCCATCCGCGAGGCCATCGAAATGATGGGCGACGGAGATGTGGTGGTCATCGCCGGAAAAGGGCATGAGCAGGGTCAGATCGTCGGCGGGGTGACCCATCCCTTCGACGATGCCACCGAAGCCGCTGAAGCCCTGCGCCTCCATGCCTGACAGACCGCTCTGGACCTCTGCCGAGATCGCCGCCGCCACGGGTGGAGCCCTGTCCGGCGCGGCTTTCGAGACGCGGGGCATGACCTACAACAGCCGCGAGATCGTTCCGGGCGACCTCTTCCTGGCGCTGAAGGGCGCGCGGGACGGGCATGATTTCGCCGCCGCGGCCTTCGCCGCAGGCGCGGCCGGGGCGATCACCGAACATCCGGTCGAGGGCGGCCCGTCGGTGGTCGTCGCCGACACCCTGCGCGCGCTCGAGGCGCTGGGCATGGCGGCGCGCGACCGGACGAAGGCCCGCCGCGGCGCTGTCACGGGCTCGGTCGGCAAGACCAGCGTGACCCAGGCCATCAAGGCGGGGCTGGACCTGGCGGGGCCGTCGCATGCCTCGATCAAGAGCTACAACAACCACATCGGCGTGCCCCTGACCCTGTCGCGGATGCCGCGCATGACCGAGCGCGCCGTGTTCGAGATCGGCATGAATGCGCCGGGCGAGATCGCCCCGCTGTCGAAGCTGGTGCGGCCCCATGCGGCCTGCGTGACCACGGTCGGTCCGGTGCATATCGAGGCCTTCGCCGACGGCGAGGCCGGGGTGGCGGCCGAGAAGGCGGCGATCTTCGAGGGACTGGTTGAGGACGGCGTGGCCGTGTTCAACGCCGACGTGGCCTTCGCCGCTGTGCTGGACGCCGGCGCGCGGCGGGCCGGAGCGCGGATCGCGACCTTCGGATCGGCGGCCGGCTGCGATGCGCGGCTGATCGACTTCCAGCCGCATGACACAGGCGCGCGCGTCCGGGCCGAGCTGTTCGGGCGGACGATCGAGTTCGAACTGGCCCAGTCCGGCTTCCACTGGGGGCTCAACAGCCTGTGCGTCCTGCTCATGCTGGACGCCCTGGACGTGCCGCTGGACACCGGTCTGGCAGCCCTGTCGGAGTTCCTGCCACTGGCGGGCCGCGGACAGACGCTGACCGTCCATGCGCCGGGCGGGGACTTCACCCTGATCGACGAGAGCTACAACGCCAATCCGCTGTCCATGGCCGCCGGCTTCCGCAGCCTCGGTGCCCGGCCTCTGCCCGCGACCGGTGGCCGCCGGGTGGTGGTCCTGACCGACATGCTGGAGCTGGGCGACCAGTCCGAGGCGCTGCACGAGGGCCTGTCCGGGCCGATCGATGCGGCGGGACTGGACCTCGTCCACGCCGCCGGGCCGGAGATGAAGCGGCTCTATGACGACCTGCCGGGCTCGCGTCAGGGCCTGTGGCGCGAGACCGCCGCCGAACTGGCCGCCGAGGCCGCCATGCTGGTCGGCAAGGGCGACATCGTCATGGTCAAGGGTTCCAACGGATCGAAGGCATCGCTGGTGGCCAAGGCCCTGGCGGCGCTGGGAGAAGGCTCGGGAGGGGCCGGCTGATGTTTTACCTGTTGTATCTCCACTACGCGGACATCGCGCAGGACTATCCGCTGCTCAACCTGGTCCAGTACCAGACGGTCCGGGTGGCGCTGGCCATGGCCACGGCCATGATCGTGGCGGTCGCCATGGGCAGCCGTTTCATCGCCTGGATGCGGGTCAAACAGGGCAAGGGCCAGCCGATCCGGTCGGACGGACCGATCTCTCACCTGTCCAAGGTCGGCACCCCGACCATGGGCGGGCTGATGATCCTGGCGGGCATCGCCGTGGCGGTCTTCCTGTGGGGCGACCTGACCAATCCCTATATCTGGATCGTCTCGGGCGTGACGGCGGCCTTCGGCCTGCTCGGCTTCATCGACGACTACGCCAAGGTGTCGAAACAGACCTCGGCCGGCCTGACCTCGAAACAGAAGCTGCTGGCCCAGGTCGTGGTCTCGGTCATCGCAGGGGTTCTGACGGTGCTGTGGATGACGGCCTCGCCAACCACGCCCAACCTTGAGACGTCGATCGCCTTCCCGTTCTTCAAGGCCGTGCTGCTCAATGTCGGCTGGTTCTATGTGGTGTTCGCGGCCTTCACCATGGTCGGGTTTTCCAATGCGGTGAACCTGACGGACGGGCTGGACGGGCTGGCCATCGTGCCGGTGATGATGGCGGCCGGTGCCTTCGGCATCATCAGCTACCTCGTCGGCAACTTCATCTTCTCGGACTATCTGGGCGTCCACCACGTGCCCGGCTCGGGCGAGCTGGCCATCTTCTGCGCGGCCATCATCGGCGGGGGCACGGGCTTCCTCTGGTACAACGCCCCGCCGGCCAAGATCTTCATGGGCGACACCGGGTCGCTGGCCCTCGGCGGCGCGCTGGGTGCCATCGCCGTGGCCACCAAACATGAGCTGGTGCTGGGCATCGTCGGCGGCCTGTTCGTCATCGAGGCCGCCTCGGTCATGATCCAGGTCGCCTATTTCAAGGCCACGAAGAAGCGCATCTTCCTGATGGCCCCGATCCACCATCATTTCGAGAAGATGGGCTGGCCGGAATCGACGGTGGTGATCCGCTTCTGGATCGTCTCCGCCATGCTGGCCCTGATCGGCCTCGCCACGCTGAAGCTGCGCTAGTCGCATGATCCCCGTCCCCGGATTTGAAGGGCGGCGCGTTGCCGTCTTTGGCCTCGGGCGGTCGGGGATCACGGCGGCTCGTGCGCTGCACGCCGGGGGTGCCATCCCGATCCTGTGGGACGATGGCGTCTCGGGGCGGATGCAGGCCGAGGCCGAGGGCTTTGCGGTCGAGGACCTGAGCCGGGCCGACTGGTCGCAATTCGCTGCCCTGGTCCTGTCACCCGGCGCGCCCCTGACCCACCCGAAACCGCACTGGACCGTCGACAAGGCGAAGGCGGCTTCGGTCGAGATCATCGGCGACATCGAGCTGTTCGCCCGCGCCATGGCCCGGACGCCCGGGACGGTGCGGCCGAAGGTCATCGCCATTACCGGCACGAACGGGAAGTCCACCACTACGGCCCTGATCGGCTGGGTGCTGAAACAGGCCGGGCTGAAGGTCGCCGTCGGCGGCAACATCGGCATCGGCGTACTCGCCCTGCCGGCCCCGGCCGAGGTCGGGGTCTATGTGATCGAGGTGTCGAGCTACCAGCTGGACCTGACGACTTCGTTCGCGCCGGATGTGGCGATCCTGACCAACATCAGCCCGGACCATCTCGACCGGCATGGCGGGATGGAAGGGTATGTCGCGGCGAAGGCTCGCATCTTCCAAGGTTATGGCGAGGGAAGCTTCGCTTTGATCGGCACCGACGAACCCGCCGGGATGGACCTGTACAAGGAACTCATGGGTTCGCCGGGTACATTGACTTCCGTGACGACCAAAGTGCTCTCATTGGGAGGCGGTCGCCGGGGCGGAGCGGCCCCCGACAAGGTAAAGGAACGCTACCCCGGACGGCGCGGAGAGTTGTTCTCCCAGGGCCGCCTGCTGACGCTTGAGGCGACCGACGGTGAACTGACGGGCGATGGTGTTGCAATCGCGGACCTAAGGTTGGCCCGCTCGCTCCCCGGCCGTCACAACGCCCAGAACGCCGCCTTTGCCTATGCCGCCGCCCGCGCCGTCGGCGTCTCCCATGACGCCGCCGTCGAGGGCCTGATGACCTTCCCCGGTCTCGCCCACCGGATGGAAGAGGTCGCCCGTCTCGGCAAGATCCGCTTCATCAACGACTCCAAGGCCACCAACGCCGACGCGGCGCGGCAGGCGCTGTCGTCCTATGAGCGCAGCTTCTGGATCGCCGGCGGGCGGGCCAAACAGGGCGGTATCGACGATCTCGAGGAATTGTTCCCGCGCGTGGTCGAGGCCTTCCTGATCGGCGAGTCTGCCGGGCCGTTCGCTGCCCGGCTGGGCGAGACTCCGCACCGGATCAGCGGCGACATGGCCTCTGCCGTGAAGGCGGCCGCCGAGGCCGCCGCTGCCACCGGGCGCGAGGAGGTGGTGCTGCTCAGCCCCGCCGCCGCCAGTTTCGACCAGTATCCGGACTTCGAGGCGCGTGGAGAAGCATTCCGGGCCGCCGTTCTTAACCTCGGGGCTACGCCTTCAGGGCATGGTTAGCGAACCATGACCGCGCACAACTACAGCCCCGCCTTTTCGCGCAACGACCAGAGCCCGATCGCCAAATGGTTCTGGACGGTCGATCGCGGCCTGCTGGCTGCGGCCCTGACGCTGATCGCGCTGGGCGTGGCGCTGAGTTTTGCCTCCAGCCCCGCCGCCATTCTGGCCGATGAATCCATCTCGGACCCCTTCCACTATTCGTGGCGGATGATCGTGTGGGCCTCGGGCGGGACCGCGATCATGCTGGTGATTTCCCTGCTGTCGCCGCGTGGTGTGCGCCGCATCGCCCTGCTGGCCCTGCTCGGTGCCATCGTGGTCATGGCCGCCCTGCCGTTCATCGGTAATGAGGTGAAGGGCGCGGCGCGCTGGATCAATCTCGGGCCGTTCAGCCTGCAGCCCTCCGAGTTCGCCAAGCCCGGCCTGATCGTCTTCGCCGCCTGGATGTTCTCCGAGGCGCAGAAGGGGCAGGGCGTGCCCGGCGTGTCGATCGCCTTCGGGGCCTGGGCCCTGACCGTCAGCCTGCTGCTGATCCAGCCCGACATCGGCCAGACCCTGCTGATCACCACCACCTTCATGGCCGTCTTCTTCATGGCCGGAGTACCGCTGAAATGGGTCGCGGCGCTGGCCGCGGCGGGCGCGGCCGGGGTCGTGGGCCTGTATTTCGCCTTCAGCCACATGCGCGATCGCCTGAGCCGCTTCCTGTCGCCCGAGACCACCGACACCCACCAGATCGACCGCGCCTCCGAGGCCATCCGCGCCGGCGGTCTGGTCGGCCGTGGCGTCGGCGAGGGGGTCATGAAGCGCTCGGTGCCCGACCTGCACACCGACTTCATCTATTCGGTCGGGGCGGAGGAGTTCGGCCTCGTCCTGTCGCTGGCCATGATCGCCCTCTACGCCTTCATCGTGGTGCGCGGCATGCGGCGGGCGATGAAGCTGACCGATCCGTTCGAGCAGACGGCCGCGGCGGGGCTGTTCATGCTGATCGGGCTGCAGGCCTGTATCAATATCGCGGTGAACCTGAACCTGATCCCGACCAAGGGGATGACCCTGCCCTTCATCAGCTATGGCGGCTCGTCGATGCTGGCCATGGGGCTGACCATGGGTCTGGCCCTCGCCCTGACCCGGCGCCGCCCCGGTGCCTACGAGCCGGGCACCAGCCTTCCGGACCGCGGGCGGATCCTGCCGTGACGTCCAGGGTCTGCGTCGTCGCCGCCGGGGGCACCGGCGGGCATATGTTTCCGGCCGAGGCGCTGGCGCGCGAGCTGACGCGGCGCGGCTGGCGGATCGTGTTGGCCACCGACCATCGCGGCCAGGCCTATGCCCAGGCCTTTCCGGCCGAGGAGCGGATCGCGCTGGACGCCGCCACCGGGCGCGGGCCCATCGGGATGGCCAAGGCGGGCGTGGCCATCGCGCGGGGCCTGTTCAAGGCGCGCAAGGCGTTGAAGCGGCTGGATGCGGCAGTGGTCGTGGGCTTCGGCGGCTATCCGTCGGCACCGGCCCTGCTGGCGGCGCTGAGCCAGGGCCGGCCGACCCTGTTGCATGAGCAGAATGCGGTCCTGGGGCGGACCAACCGCTGGCTGTCGCCCTATGTGGGCGCGGTGGCGGCGTCCTTCCCGAACCTGCGGCTGGTGCCGACGGGCGTCGAGGCGCGGGTGTCGCTGGTCGGCAATCCGGTGCGGCCGGATATCCGGGCGCTCTTCGACCGGCCGTACGCTGCCCCGACCGCGCGCGGTCCGATCCAGGTGCTGGTCACCGGCGGCAGCCAGGGCGCGCGCATCCTGTCCGAAGCCGTGCCGCAGGCCTTTGCCGCCCTGCCGGCACCCCTGCGCAAGCGGCTGCGGGTGCAGCAGCAGTCGCGGCCCGAGATGCTGGAGACGGCGCGGACCATCTATGCTGCCGCCGGGATCGAGGCCGAGGTGGCGCCCTTCTTCGGCGACATGGCCCGGCGGCTGGCGACGACCCATCTGGTGATCGGCCGGGCCGGGGCCTCGACCTGTTCGGAGCTGGCGGTGGCCGCCCTGCCGTCGCTGCTGATCCCGCTGAAGATCGCCATGGACGACCACCAGCGCTTCAATGCCGCCAGCCTGGCCGATGCCGGCGGGGCGCAGGTGGTGCTGGAGGATGAGGCAACGGCCGAGCGGCTGGGCGGGGTGCTTCAGGCCCTGCTGTCCGACCCGGGCCTGCTGACGACCATGAGCGCGGGTGCCCGGTCTGCCGCGCTCCCGGACGCGACCGTGGAACTGGCGGACATGGTGGAAGCGGCGGTGGTCTAGCCCCCCGCCGCCAGGTTCATCCGGCCGTGGGCGACGGCCGCCTCCAGCGTCGTGGCGTCGGTGTCGTAGTCCTCGGGATTGCAGGCGGCGACCAGCATTTCGAAGGCGTCGCCGCCCTGTGCGGCCTCAAAGGCCGGCGCGTCGTCGGGCGTGGCCGGGCCTTCCGCGCCGCCCTCGCGGACCGAGGCGAAGTCCAGCCGGTCGACCTTGCCGCCCGGGCCGCAGTCGAACCGCCACCACGACCAGCCGCCCCAGTAAGCCACGCCGCCGGCCCGGAAGTCCGGCTCGACCACCTGGAACACCCGTATGCGGCCGCCTGAACCTTCCGACTCAAGGCTGGCCATGTCAGCGTATTGCGCGAACCGTCCGGCGCCGAGGAAGACGAACCGGTGGGGCGTCTGGGCGGGCTGCGCGACCAGCAGCGAAAGAAGCGTCAGGAACATGCGGCCATCGTAACCGTCCATTGACCGCGGCGCGACTACAGTGCCGCCATGGCTCGCTTTATGACCCTCGATTTCGCCGACGGTGACCGGCCGCAGCTGCTGGCCCGGGTGATCGGCATGGCGCGCGGGGCCTATGGCTATGTGGTGACGCCCAATGTCGACCATGTGGTCAAGCTGATGGACGGCCGGGTCGGGCGCGAGGTCTATGCCGAGGCGGATCTGAAGATCTGCGACAGCCGCATCCTCAGCCATCTGGCGCGGCTGCGGGGGGTGACCCTGCCGGTCTATCCGGGCTCGGACATGACGGCGGACCTGCTGGCCTCGCCCGCCGCGGAGGGCCTGACCATCGCCGTCTTCGGCCCCGACCGCGCCGCCTTCAACGACCTCGCCGCCCGCTATCCGCGGCAGACGCTGAGATACCTCGAGGCCCCGATGCTGGTTCCCGGCACGCTCGGCTGGCGGGCTGCGGTCGGCCACGCCGCCGGCGCGGAGTGGGACGTGCTGCTGGCCTGCGTCTCCTTCCCGAAACAGGAACTGTTCGCCCATGCCTTGCGTGCGGCGGGCCGGAAGACTGGTGTGACCCTGTGCGTCGGAGCCTCGGTGGACTTCCTGACCGGCCGCCAGCAAAGGGCACCGCGTATCTTCCAGAGGCTCTCGCTTGAGTGGCTGCACCGGCTGCTGAGCCAGCCGCGCCGGATGTTCCGCCGCTATGTCATCGAGGGCCCGGCGATCTTCGGCTGGTTTGTGCGGACGGAAGTGCTGAAGGCCCGCTAGGCCGCCACGATCTCTTCCGCCTGGCTCAGGTCCACGCTCACCAGCTGGCTCACCCCCCGCTCCGGCATGGTCACGCCGTAGAGGCGGTCCATCCGGCTCATGGTCACCGGGTTGTGGGTGATGACGATGAAGCGGGTGTCAGTCCGGTTCCGCATCTCGTCCAGCATGCGGCAGAAGCGGTCGACGTTGGCGTCGTCCAGCGGGGCGTCGACTTCGTCGAGGACGCAGACCGGGGCCGGATTGGCGAGGAAGACGGCGAAGATCAGGGCTGCGGCGGTCAGGGCCTGTTCGCCGCCCGACATCAGGCTCATCACCGCCAGCCGCTTGCCGGGCGGGCAGGCGTAGATTTCCAGACCGGCCTCGAGCGGATCGTCACTCTCGACCAGTTTCAGCTCGGCCTGGCCGCCGCCGAACAGGGCCTCGAACAGGCTCTTGAAATTGTCGTTGATGACGTCGAATGCCGCCACCAGCCGCTCGCGGCCCTCGGCGTTGAGCTCGTCGATGCCGTCGCGCAGTTTGGCGATGGCCGAGGTCAGGTCCGAGCGCTCGACCTTCATGGTCTGCAGCCGGTCGCCGTATTCAATGGCCTCTTCCTCGGCCAGCAGATTGACCGCACCAAGCTGCTCGCGCTCGCGCTCCAGCCCGTAGAGCAGGCTCTCGGCACCGGCGGCGTCGGGCGGGCGGGCGATGGCGTCGTCGGTCAGTTTCTGGCCCAGCTCCTCGGGTGACATCTGGGCGGTTTCGCGGACATTGGCCTCGGTCTCGGCCAGCCGTTCGGCGACCGCCTCGGCCCGCGCCGCCAGCCCGGCCCGGGCCTCGCGCGCCGTGGACGCCGTGGCTTCCGCTGCCCGCGCGTTCCGGTCCGCCTCGGTCGCCGCGCCTTCGGCCACGGCCAGGGCGTCGCCGGCCGCCTTGCGGCGGGTCTCGGCGGCGGTCAGGGCGTCGAGCAGGGACGAGCGCTGCGTCGCCAGCTGTTCCGGTGCCGCAGCGGCCGTCTTCAGCCGCGCCGCCGTCTTCTCCGCATCCTTCTCCAGCGCCGTGATCCGCGCCGTGGCGTCCTTCGCCCGCGCGGCCCAGCCGTCGCGTTCGCGGGTCAGGCCGTCCAGCCGCGCCTGACGGCCCGCAACCTCGCGCGCCTCGGCGTCGCGCTCGACCCGGGCCGTGGCTGCCGCGCCGCGGGCCGCATCCGCCGTCGTCCGTGCCGCCGCCAGTTCGGCGCGCAGGCCGTCGAGGGTTTCGGACGGGGCGTCGGTCCCCTGCGCCTCGGCCAGCGCCGTCTGCGCGGCCTCGACCTCGGCGGTCAGTCGCGCGGCCGTCTCGTCGAGCGCCAGGGCCCTGGCCTCCTTGCGCGCCTGATCGCGGCCGAGGCTCTCGAGCCGGTCGCGCGCGGCGGTGACGGCCTTGTCGAGCGGGAAGGGTGCGGCGCGGGCGGTCTTCACCGTCTCCTCGGCGGCGCGGAAGGCTTCGGTGGCGGCCTTGAGCGCGGCCTGGGCGGTCTCCAGCGCCGGCTTGCCGGCGTCGATCTCGGCCTCCAGCTCGGACAGACGCGTGCGCTGGGCCAGACGGACGGCGGCGGGACGGGGAGCCTCGGCGCGCTGGACGAAGCCGTCCCAACGCCACAGGTCGCCTTCGCGCGTGACCAGCCGAGCGCCGATGGGCAGGGATTTCGCCAGCCGCTCGATCTCGCCGGCGGGTGCCAGGCCGCACAGGGCCAGGCGGGCCTTGAGCTGCTCGGGCGCTGAGACATGGGCGGCCAAGGGCTCGACGCCGGCCGGCCAGACGGGTGCGGGAACCTCGGCCCCGGCCCAGTAGGCCGCGGCCTTCCTGTCCAGCGCCGCGTCCAGATCGTCGCCGAGCGCCGCGGCCAGCGCCGCCTCATAGCCCTTGCCGGCCTCGACACTGTCCAGCGCCGGCGCGTGCTCGCGCTTGCCGTGGACCAGCAGCTGGGCGAGGCCCCGCGCCTCGGTCTGCAGCCGGCCGAGCCGGTCTTCCGCGGCGCGGGCCGCTGTGCGGGCGTCGGCCTCGGCGCGGGCGCGGTCGCCGCGGTCTGACTCGGCCGCCTCGACCGCCGTGCGTGCAGCGGCCAGTTCGGCCTGGGCCGCCTCCAGCGCGGTCTTGGCCGCCTCGATCTCCGGCGTCTCCAGCGGGCCCAGAGCGGCGCGTTCGGCCTGGGCCGAGGCCAGCTGGGCCTCCGCCCGGGCGACGCGGGCCTCGGCGTCGCGCTTGCGGGCGCTTTCGGCGTTGACCCGGGCCTCGACCGAGGCTGCGGCACCGGCGACGCGCTCGACCTCGGCGTCGGCACCCTTGCGAGCATCCTCGGCGGCGGCGAGGGCGGCTTCCAGCTCGGGGCCACGCGTGGGAGCCCCGGCGATCTCGGCCGTCAGGGTTTCCAGCGCCGCGCCCAATCGGGACAGTTCTTCCGAGGCGTCGCCGGCCATGGCGGTCTCGCGCTCAATGTCGGCGGCGATGCGGGAGGCTTCGGCGGTCAGGCGGTCGACCTCGGCCCGCGCGGCCTGTTCGGCCATGTCGAGCCTGTCGCGTTCAAGGCTGGCGCGGTGCAGCAGGGCGCCGGCGACGGCGTCCTCCTCGCGGGCGGGCTTCAGCGCCTCCTGCGCCGCCAGCGCCGCTGTCTGTGCCCGGCTGGAGGCGGTTGTCGCATCGCCGACGGCCCGCTCCGCGTCGGCCAGGTCCTGCGCCGCGGCTTCCGCGGCCACACGCGCGTCGTTCCAGCGGACGAACAGCAGGGCGGCCTGCAGGGCGCGGATCTCGGCGGAGATCTTCTTGTAGCGCTCGGCCTGCCGCGCTTCGCGCTTCAGCCGGGTCAGGGCCGTCTCGAGCTCGCGGCCGATGTCGTCCAGACGGTCGAGGTTGGCCTCGGCTGCCTTCAGGCGCAGCTCGGCCTCGTGTCGCCGGGTGTGCAGGCCGGCGACGCCGCCCGCCTCCTCAAGGATGCGGCGGCGGTTCTGCGGCTTGGCGGCTATCAGTTCGCTGATCTGGCCCTGGCGGACGAGGGCCGGGGAGTTGGCACCCGTCGAGGCGTCGGCGAACAGCAGCTGGACGTCGCGGGCGCGGACCTCCTTGCCGTTGATGCGGTAGGTCGAGCCCTGGCCGCGGTCGATGCGACGCGACACCTCCAGCATGGGGCTGTCGGTGAACGGCTGGGGCGCCCGGCGTTGGGCGTTGTCGATGGTCAGCTGGACTTCGGCATGGTTGCGCGGCGGACGGTCGGCGGCGCCGGCGAAGATGACGTCGTCCATGCCCTGGCCGCGCATGGCCTTGGCCGAGTTGGCCCCCATGACCCAGCGCAGGCCTTCCAGCACATTGGACTTGCCGCAGCCGTTGGGGCCGACGACGCCGGTCAGGCCCGGCTCGATATGCACTTCGGCGGGATCGACGAAGGACTTGAAGCCCACGAGCCGGAGGCGCTGGAACTGCATCGTTCCCTACGCGGTCAACGAGCCGCTGCGGCCGCCCGGATTGCGACCTCCAGCCCGCCCAGCGAGCGGTCCGTCACCCGGCGTCCGTTGACGAAGAAGGACGGGGTGGAGTCGACCCCGGCTGCTTCGGCGCTTTCGAGGTCACGGTTGAGGGCCGCCTGGACCGCGGGGGTCACGGCGCAGGCCTCGATCTGGGCCTGGGTCCGGCCGCTGACGGCGATCGCCGGGCCGTACCAGTCCTCACGGTTTCCGCCGCGAAGCACCGCTGCCTGGCCATGCATCAGGGCCGCGGCGACGTCGAAGAAGCGCTCGGGCGCGGCGCAACGGGCCAGGGCGGCCCCTGGCAGCGAGATTTCCTGAGGATCGGTCGGAAGGTTGCGGAACACGAACCGCACCTGACCGGTGTCGATGAAACGCGCCTTGAAGCCCGGATAGACGAACTCGTGCCAGTCCGCGCAGTGGTGACAGGCGAAGGAGGCGTATTCGACCACCGTGACCGGAGCGTCGGCGCGGCCGATGCTGCGGTCCGCAGCGGTCACCGGCGCGAGCGTCTGCCGGGCCAGGGCGGAATCCGACCCTGACGCGGAAGCCGCGACAGCGGGCGCCAGCAGCGCCAGCGTCAGGATCAGCAGGGATCGCCGCCGGTGGGTCACCGCGACGATCAGCCCTTGGCCAGTTCGGCGTCGATGGCGCGCGACAGGTCGGCCATGGTCGGGCCGCTGGCCGAGCCGGGCGAGACGACCGGCACGCCGTTCACGAAGAAGGCCGGCGTACCGGACACGCCGGCGGTCTGGGAGGCGCGGGCGCGTTCGTCCGCAGCCTTGATGTTGTCCGGGTTCTTGATGCAGGCCTCGATCTGCTGGTTGCTGAGGCCGGCGCCGTTGCCGATGCGGAACAGGGTGTCACGCGGATTGACGCCCGCCTGCCACTCGTCCTGGCTGGCCAGGATGTTGTGGACAACGTCGAAATATTTGTCGTCGCCGGCGCAGCGGGCGATCATGAAGCCGGCCACGGCGACATTGACGGGGCCGGTCGGCAGTTCGCGGAAGACGTAGCGGACTTTGTTGGTATCGACATAGGCGGCCTTGAACGCGGCCCAGTTCTCCTTCTGCCAGGCAGCGCAGACGTGGCAGGTGACGGAGGCGTATTCGATCACGGTGACCTTGGCGCCCTCGGCCGCGCCCATGGCCATATCGCCCTCTGCAGCGGCGTTCGCGCCGCCGCCGCCGCAACCGGCCAGCGTAGCCATGGCGGCCAGGGCCGCGGCGGTCATCGCCGCGCGGCGGCTCATGGCGGCGTATTTGGTCTGGGCGCTCATGGCGTCGTCCTCAACTGGATGCGGGATTTTGGGAAGGATTGCGCGATTCCCCGCTGATACGCGCGCTTCAGCACTTTCGAGAACAGAAACGGCGAAGTTTTGTCAACGGCCCGAACGGTCGCGGCCTTTCTCGGGGTCGCCGAGAACCGCCCGCCCGAGCCGTTCCAGGGGACCCTTGAGCGCGTCCGGCGCGGCGGCGATCGAGGCTTTCAGGTCCGCCTCGTCATGGGCGGCCAGGGGCTGTGCGGCCGGGCGTCGCTTGGGGGCGGCGGCGATGTCGGAGGGTGGCTTCACCGGTCCCTGGGCGATCCGCAGCCGGTCGACGCTGCCGGGGCCGAGGAACAGATTGACCCGCGCCAGTATGTCTTCCGACTGATGCTGTACCAGCAGGGCGGCGGGTCCGGCCACGCGCAACTCCAGCGTTCCGCCGGCGCCGCCCTTGCCCTTGGTCAGTTTCTGCGGCCGCGTCACCCGCGCCAGCCGGTCGCCGACGATCTCCCGCCAGCGCGGCTCCAGCGCCGTCGCCCCGCGGCCGAATTTACCGTCCAGTTCCTTGATCAATCCCTGCAAGGCCCGACCCGCCTTCGGCGTCGGGCGCGGTGCCGGGCGCGTACGCCGGCGCGAAAGGATTTCGCGGGCTTCGGCCTCGGTGGGAAGGGGGCGGCGCATCCGCGCATCCTAGTCGATCCAGCGGTCCACCGCACGGGGTCTTCGCATCCTGAAAGTCAGCGGTTGCGCGAGCGCAAACCGTCATTCTCGGTACCCCTGATATTGACCGGTTACAGTGAAGCTTTCTTAGTCGATTTATCGGTTACCGGACCGGTGTGTGGGGGTTTGGGCGTGGGTACCGTCGTCAGTTATTTCGATCACAAGCGGCGCGCGAGGGGCGGAAAAGCGCTGCAAATTGATCCGGTGATCGCCGAGATTCTCGAAGCCCTGCTGGTTCTTGGTGGTTGTGCTCACCGGCAGGTGGTGGCGGATCAGATCGCCCAGCGACGCAGCGGCCGGCCCTGCCCGGCGGAAGTCGCGGCGCGAAACGAGATCTACGCCGCATTCGACGCCTACCTCGCCTGGGCGGCACCCCGCAAAGCCGCACCACTGCTTGAGCGCCCGCTCGGGGAGGGCAGCTATCGCTGGGCCCTGACCGATGCCGGCAAACGTCTGTTCCAGTCCGCAACGCCCGCCGCGCGGATGGTCCGCTGACCGGCGTCGGCGGCGAGAGCCTGTCCAGCCGGATCCCGCCCGGGCCGGCGGACCCGGAAGCCCTGCCGGGATCCGGCTGGGCGACAGGCCGCAATGACGCAATGTCGCGCATCCAGCGGGCCCAGGTGGCCTGGCTGTGCACGCGACTGCAGCTGGCCTTTGTCGAGATCACCCGCGGTCTGGTGGACGGGGACCTGGTCTCCAGCCTGCTGTTGCCGGCCATCCTCGAGGCCAATGTCGGGCACCTCGACGCGGATCCTGACATCAGCCGTCGTCACCAGGCGCTCGACGCCGCCTATCCGGACGAGTCGCGGCGGCCAGCCAACGCCCTGAGCATCGCCCAGTTTCTGGATCTTCCGAGGGAAACAGCGCGGGCCAAATTGGCGGGCATGGTGGCCAACGGCATGCTTCAGCGGACGCCGACGGGCTACATCCTTCCAACCTCCACCCTGATCTCGGAACGGTTCCTGCCGACCATTCCGCGCTATCTCGATGCGCTCGACGCCTTCGTCAGCGGACTGGGTCTGATCCGCGCCTTCGGCCTGAAGCCCGGCAATCGGCTGGCCCATCCGGTCTGGCCGGTCGCCTGGGCCGCGATGCGGCTCAGCACGGCTCATGTGCTGCGCGAGACAGCCTACACCCGGGCCCTGACGCCCGGGATGAACCTGACCGCCTGCTTCATCCTTCAGTCCGTGTGTCATGCCGTAGGGGCGCAGTTGCGTCTTCCGGCGCAGATGCCGGCCCGCGGCGGCGCGTTGGCGGTGCTGGGACCGACCTTCGGCGCGGTGCGCGGGACCTTCATTGCGGCCAGCCTTGGCCTGCCGGAGGAAACCGTCCGACGGCATCTGAAGCAACTGGTGGCGGAGGGTTATCTGTGTCGCGGTCCGGGCGGCTATGACGTGGTCCTTGACGCGGACTCCGTGCCGGTCTGGCGGAATTTCCAGAAGCGGGCCGAGGCCAATGCGCGACAGTTGATCTGGCGCCTGACGACGACGGGCGTCGTTCCGACGGCGGACTGAGCGACGCGACATCGGCGGTGGGCGCCCGCGCCCGGCGCGTCTATGCAGGGCTGACGCCTTCTGCCGCCCTCCGCGCCGCCCTGCTGGACTGGTACGACGCCCATGGGCGGTCGCTGGCCTGGCGTGCGCCGCCCGGGTCGCCGCGCCCGGACCCCTATCGGGTCTGGCTGTCGGAGGTGATGCTGCAGCAGACCACCACGCCGCATGCGACGCCCTATTTCGAGGCGTTCACCGCCCGCTGGCCCGCGGTTTCAGAACTCGCCGCAGCGGAAGACAGCGACGTCATGGCTGCCTGGGCGGGGCTCGGTTATTACGCCCGCGCCCGCAATCTTCTGGCCTGCGCCCGCGCGGTCGCGAACGATCACGGCGGCGTCTTCCCCGACACCGAAGCCGGACTGCTGGCCCTGCCCGGGGTCGGCGCCTATACCGCCGCCGCCGTGGCGGCCATCGCCTTCGGCCGCCCGGCCAATGTCGTGGACGGCAATGTCGAGCGGGTGGTGGCGCGGCTGTTCGCCGTCGAGACGCCGCTGCCGGCGGCGAAGCCGGAGCTGAAACAGCTGGCCGCCACCCTGGTGGCCGACGACCGGCCCGGCGACTGGCCGCAGGCCCTGATGGATCTGGGCGCCACGGTCTGCCGGCCCGGCAGGCCGCTGTGCGAGGCCTGCCCCCTGACCGGCTGGTGCGCGGCCCATGCCTCGGGCCATCCGGAGCGGTGGCCCCTGAAGACGAAGAAGGCGGACCGTCCCCATCGCACCGGCGTCGCCTGGGTCCTGCGGGACGGGCAGGGGCGGGTGGCTCTGGTGCGGCGTCCGGACAAGGGATTGCTGGGCGGCATGCTGGGGCTGCCGACGTCAGGGTGGAGCGTGATGCCGGCAGACGCCGATCCGCCGGTCGCCGCGGATTGGCGCGAAGCGGGGGCGATCGAGCATGTCTTCACCCATTTCTCGCTGACGCTGACCGTGCGCGTCGGGAAGGGTGACGGCGATTTCGTCTGGACCGACCCGGAGGCGGCGCTGGGTTCGCTCCCGACCGTCTTCCGCAAGGCGCTGGAGCGTGGGCTGGGCTAGCGGACGGTCCGCACGGAAACCATTCCCCTGCGCCGTTGCGGGACGACCACCGTGTGGTTCCCCACCTGCTGGAACGCCAGATCCACCATGCCGTCGCCGACCTGCAGGTTGGTGACGTTCAGCCGGTCGATGCCCGCGGGCAGGACCGGGTCGTCGATCTCCACCGTCCCGGCGACCGCATCGATGCGGATGCCCAGCGCCGATTGCAGCATCAGGAACACCGACCCCGCCGCCCAGGCCTGGGGCAGGCAGGCGACCGGATAGGCGATCGGCGGCTCGCCCGGCAGACGCTCGAAGCCGCAGAACAGTTCGGGCAGACGCATGTGGAAATGCGTGGCGGAGGCATAGATTTCGCCCAGCAACAGGGACACGGCGCGGCGTTCGCCGTAGCGGGCCATGCCCGCCGCCGCCATGGCGGTGTCGTGCGGCCAGACCGAGCCGTTGTGATAGCTCATCGGATTGAACCGTTCCTGGCCGGTCGCGAGGGTCCGGATGCCCCAGCCCGAGCGGAACTCGGCTCCCAGCAGGCGTTTGGTCACCCGCTTCGCCCGCTCCGCCGATGGCAGGCCGGTGAACAGCAGATGCCCGGCGTTGGAGCCGATCGACCGGCATTGGGCTCCGTCGCCGTCCAGGGCAATAGCGTAGAAGCCCTCGTCCTCCATCCAGAACCGTTCCTCGACGAGGACGCGGACCCGCTCGGCCTGCGCCGCCCATTCCGCCTGCCGGCCGTCGCCTGTCGCTGCCGCCAGTTCAGCCATCGCCTGCCACGCGGCATAGGCGTAGCCCTGCACCTCCAGCAGGGCGATCGGTCCTTTCGGGAAGCGACCGTCGGTGTGGAAGATGGAGTCCTCGGAGTCCTTCCAGCCCTGGTTGGACAGGCCTGTCTCTGCCCCGCGCTGATAGCTGATCAGGCCGTCGCCGTTGAAGTCGCCATGGGCCTTCATCCAGCCGACGGCGGCGACCAGATTGGGCCAGAGGCGGTGGATCAACGCGAAGTCGCCGGTGCGCCGCGCATAGGCCCCGGCCAGGGCCACGAACAGGCAGGTGGTGTCGACACCCCCGTAGTAGAGGCCGAACGGCACCTCGCCGAGGGCGCTCATCTCGCCGCCGCGGGTCTCGTGCATGATCTTGCCCGGGGCGGAATCCTGGAAGGCCGAGACCTCGGTCGCCTGCCGCAGGGCGAGATAGGTCAGCACGCCCTTGGCCAGCGATGGGTCCAGCCACAGCATCTGCCAGGCGCTGATGATCCCGTCCCGCCCGAACGGCGTCGAGAACCAGGGCACGCCGGCATAGGGGTAGGGGCCGGTCGGCAGGTCGGTGGTCAGCAGGGCCACGTCGGCGCGGCTCTGGTCCAGCCAGTCGTTGAAGCGCGGGCTGCGCGGGCCCCTGAGCGAAGCACCGCGTCGCCGGCGGGTGCGCATGGCCAGCCGCGCCTGCACAGCATTCAACCGGTAACGCGCCTCGTCGGGTTGTTCACAGCGATCCGGGCCACACTCGATATAGAGGTCGCAGCGCCTGCCCCGGGGCAGGCTGAACATGAAGTCCGCGTGCGATCCGGTCAGCCGCGCGGGCGGTTCGGAAAAGGCGAGGCAACTGGTGCGCCGGACGCCGTCCAGTCCGAGGTAGGCGAAGGTCACGCGGCGGCCGTCGTGTGCGGGCGCTTCGGCGGTCCCCCGCTTCTCGCGCAAGGTGCCGCGGACCTGGAAGATGTCGGCGAAGTCGGCACCGAAGTCGAAGGACAGGGGCAGCAGCACGTCCTCGACGCCGTGGTTGGCCATGCGGACCCGCTCGAACATTCGCTGTTCACGCACGAACCGGCGCCGCTCGATGTGCAGCACGCCCGCCGGTGCCGATCGCCCGCCCATCGGCGGCAGCGGCCGGTTGGTCGAGTGGCAGGTGAAGTAGACGTTGTCCTGGCTGACGCCCGAACTCAGCAAGGACGGCCGCGCCTTCCCGACGGTCAGGACAAGGCGCGAGAGGACGCGGGTGTCGTTGACGAACAGGCCGTCCGCGCCGCACTTCAGGTCGCCCCAGCCGTCCGCCACCAGGAAGGTGTCGCCGTCTTTCAGGGCCAGCAGCCTTTCGAGGCCGTCCGCCTCACCGGATTCGGTGGCGGTGGTGTGGACCGAATAGGCGTCGTCCATGAGAGCTCCGGATGGCGGGCGTGACGGCGTCAGGCTGGCGTGCAGATACGAACGCTTGAGAGCCGTAACCCGTTCATCCGGGGGCGATCAGAGATTGGCGGCCGCGAAGCTCCGGTCCTCGGCAGGACGCAGGGATGTCACCACATCGGCGATCGCCTCTTCCGCGAACGGACGGCGCGCCAGCAGGTCGCCGTAGACGTCCAGATAGCGCCGCGCCATGGCCGTGGCCGAGAAGCGCAGGTCGAAGCGGGCGCGGATCGCATGTCGATCCAGCAGGTGTGCGCGACCGGCCGCGGCAACGGCCTGTTCCAGCGTGTCCACGAGGAAGCCGGTCTCGCCGTCCTCGATGACCTCGGGCGTCGAGCCGCAGCGGAAGGCGACGACGGGCGTGCCGCAGGCCATGGCCTCGATCATCACCAGACCGAAGGGCTCGGGCCAGTCGATCGGGAACAGCAGGGCATCCGCACCGCCCAGGAAGGCGGACTTCTGGTGGTCGCCGATCTCGCCGACGAATTCGATCAGCGGATTGCCCTCGACCAGGGGCCGGATGACGGTCTCCCAGTAGACCTTGTCCGCCGCATCGACCTTGGCCGCGATCTTGAGGCGCTTGTTCAGCTTGGTGGCGATCTCGATGGCGCGGTCGGGCCGCTTCTCGGGGGAGATGCGGCCGAGGAAGGCGAGGTAGCCCTCTGACTTCGGAGAGAATTCATACAGCTCGCCCGGCATGCCGTGGTGGACCGTGGCCTTCCAGCTGGCGTGGGGCAGGGGCCGGCGCTGGTCGTCGGAGATCGAGACAAGGCCGAACCCGGGCCAGCGCTCGTAGACCTCGCCGATGTCCTTCATGTCCAGCCGCCCGTGCAGGGTGGTGATGGTCTTGTCGGCGCAGCGCGAGAAGAACGGGAAATGGACCATGTCGGTGTGGAAATGGATCACATCGAAGTCGTCGGCGCGCTTCAGCACCTCGGACAGCAGGGTCATGTGGGCCGCGAGGTCGGACTTCAGCGGGGCCGGGTCAAGCCGGATCGCCTGATCCCGGACCGGCACCAGCCGCGCCCGCGTCCGGGCGTCGGCGCTGGCGAAGAGGGTGACGTCGTGGCCCAGATCGACGAGGGCGTCGGTCAGATGGGCGACGACCCGCTCGGTCCCCCCGTAGAGTTTCGGCGGCACGGCTTCGTACAGCGGCGTGACTTGCGCGATCTTCATGGTCGAGGCTCCCGGTGCTCGCGGGGAGGCGAGGCACCGGATCAGCAACCGTTTGATGGGCTCGAAGTTCCCGGAATGGGGATTTTTCCCGTGAAAAACCGGACCCTTACAGAGGTTTCAGTGTCCGCTTCCGGTCACTGCATCCCGGCGCGGACCTCGGCCCGCAGGGCGTCGATCGAGCGCAGGCCCTGGTCGGTCTTGAAGCGCCAGTAGGTCCAGCCGTTGCAGGCCGGGGCGTTCTCGAACAGGGCGCCGAGCTTGTGGATCGAGCCGGTCAGTTCGCCGGCGACCAGCGAACCGTCGGCGCGGACGCGGGCCTCGCGGGTACCGCGCGGGCAGTACAGCTTGTCGCCGGGTGCCAGCAGACCGGCCTCGACGAGCGCGCCGAACGGCACCTTCACCTCGGCCTTGCGCGAGCCCATGACCACCAGGTCCTCGGGCGCGGCGGGGATGACCGCCTTGATCCGCTTCTCGGCCACCTTGGCATAGGTCTCGTCACGCTCGATGCCGATCCAGTGGCGGCCCAGTCGCTTGGCCGCCGCCCCGGTGGTGCCGGTGCCGAAGAAGGGGTCCAGCACCACGTCGCCGGGCCGGGTCGCGGCCATCAGGACGCGGTGCAGCAGGCCCTCGGGCTTCTGGGTCGGGTGGGCCTTCTTGCCGTCGGCGTCCTTGATCCGCTCCTCGCCCGTGCACAGGGCCAGGGTCCAGTCGGACCGCATCTGGACGTCCTCGTTGAAGGCCTTCAGGGCGTCGTAGTTGAAGGTGTAGCGCTTCTGGTCGCGGCTCCGAGCAGCCCAGATCAGCGTCTCATGGGCATTGGTGAACCGCGTGCCCTTGAAGTTCGGCATCGGGTTGGACTTGCGCCAGATGATGTCGTTCAGCACCCAGAAGCCGAGGTCCTGGATCGCCGCGCCGAGGCGGAAGACGTTGTGATAGCTGCCGATCACCCAGATCGAGCCCTCGGGCTTCAGGATGCGCCGGCATTCCGTCATCCACTCGCGCGTGAACGCGTCATAGGCGGCGAAGCTGTCGAACTTGTCCCAGTCGTCGTCGACCGCATCGACCTTGGAATTGTCCGGTCGCAGCAGGTCGCCACCCAGCTGGAGGTTATAGGGCGGGTCGGCGAAGACCATGTCCACGCAGGCGTCGGGCATGGACCGCAACACCTCGATGCAGTCGCCGCGATGAATGACGTCGGTCTTGAACTCGGACATGGAAACGCGGCCCCGTACAGCTTGAAGACCGAGTGGTGAATCATCGCGGTTAAGGGCGGGTAACCGGCGGCGATTTCAGCGCCGATCACGAGGAAACGCCACATCCGCTCACGCTTTGTTACAGCCCCGGCCTCGCCTTCGCGGGCGCAGCACGTTAGTCAGGCCTGACAAGACGAGACTTCAGGGATCAGGCGATGACTCAGTGGGTGTACGGCTTCGGCGGAGGCTCCGCCGACGGCGATGCGTCGATGAAGAACCTGCTCGGCGGCAAGGGCGCGAACCTCGCCGAGATGTCCTCGCTCGGCCTGCCGGTGCCTCCGGGCTTCACCATCACCACGGAAGCCTGCGTCCACTATTACTCCAACGGCCAGACCTACCCCGCCGCCCTGGCCGATCAGGTCGCCGCCGGGCTGAAGAAGGTCGAACAGGTCGTCGGCAAGACCTTCGGCGACGCGACGAACCCCCTGCTGGTCTCGGTCCGCTCGGGCGCCCGCGCCTCCATGCCCGGCATGATGGACACCGTCCTCAATCTCGGCCTCAATGACGAGACGGTCGAGGGACTGGCCGCCCTGTCCGGCGACCGCCGCTTCGCCTTCGACAGCTACCGCCGCTTCATCACCATGTATTCCAGCGTCGTCCTCGGCCTGTCGCACGACGACTTCGAGGAAGTGCTGGACGACCACAAGGACCGTCTCGGCGTCACCATCGATACCGACCTGTCGGCCGGTGACTGGGAGAAGGTCGTCGCCGACTACAAGGCCGTGGTCGAGGACCGGCTGGGCCATCCCTTCCCGCAGGACCCGCATGACCAGCTGTGGGGTGCCGTCTCGGCCGTCTTCGCCAGCTGGATGAACGACCGGGCGAAATTCTATCGCCGCATGCACGACATCCCCGAGAGCTGGGGCACGGCGGTCAATGTGCAGTCCATGGTCTTCGGCAACATGGGCGAGACCTCGGCCACGGGTGTGGCCTTCACCCGCAATCCGTCGACGGGCGAGGCCAAGCTGTATGGCGAGTTCCTGATCAACGCCCAGGGCGAGGACGTTGTCGCCGGCATCCGCACGCCCCAGTCGCTGACCCGGGCGGGCCGCGAGGAGATGGGCGAGACCGCCCCCTCGATGGAAGAGGCCATGCCGGTCGTCTTCGCCGAATTCGTCGACGTCGTCGGGCGGCTGGAAAGCCACTACCGCGACATGCAGGACATTGAGTTCACGGTCGAACAGGGCCGGCTCTGGATGCTGCAGACCCGCAACGGCAAGCGCACCGCCAAGTCTGCGCTGAAGATCGCCGTCGATCTGGCGGCCGAGGGCGTGATCTCCCAGGAGGAGGCCGTGTCGCGCGTCGAGCCGTCGGCGCTGGACCAGTTGCTTCACCCCACGCTGGATCCGAAGGCCAACCGCTCGGTGGTCGCCGCCGGTCTGCCGGCCTCGCCCGGTGCCGCCACCGGCAAGATCGTCTTCGACGCCGACGAGGCCGAGCGGATGAGCCAGCTGGGCGACGCCGTCATCCTGGTGCGCGAGGAGACCTCGCCCGAGGACATCCACGGCATGCACGCCGCGCGCGGCATCGTCACGGCCCGGGGCGGCATGACCAGCCACGCCGCCGTCGTCGCCCGCGGCATGGGCCGCCCCTGCGTCTGCGGCATCAATGAGCTGTCGATCGACGACAAGGCGGGGACCTTCACCGCCCGCGGCCGCACCTTCAGGGCGGGTGAGGTCATCACCATCGACGGCTCGAAGGGCGAGGTTCTCGACGGTGCCGTGGCCATGATCGAGCCCGAGCTGACCGGCGACTTCCAGACCCTGATGGCCTGGGCCGACAAGGTCCGCCGCCTCAAGGTCCGCGCCAATGCCGAGACGCCGCTGGATGCGAAGACCGCGCGCGGCTTCGGCGCCGAGGGTATCGGCCTGTGCCGCACCGAGCATATGTTCTTCGACGACGCCCGCATCGCCGCCGTGCGCGAGATGATCCTCGCCGACGACGAGACCGGTCGCCGCATGGCGCTGGCGAAGATCGCCCCGTTCCAGAAGGCCGATTTCGTCGAGCTGTTCACCATCATGGCCGGCCTGCCGGTGACCGTGCGTCTGCTCGACCCGCCGCTGCACGAGTTCATCCCGCACACCGACGCCGAGATCGACGCTCTCGCCGTTACGCAAGGCCTCGACGCCGCCAAGCTGAAGCGCCGGGCGAGGGAGCTGCACGAGACCAACCCCATGCTCGGCCACCGTGGCTGCCGCCTCGGCGTCGCCTATCCCGAGATCTATGAGATGCAGGTCCGCGCCATTCTCGAAGCGGCGCTGCAGGTGAAGCAGACGGCGGCCCAGGCCCCCATCCCCGAGATCATGCACCCGCTGGTCGCCCTCGGGCTGGAGATGAAATATCTGCGCGTGCTGACCGACCGCACCGCCGAGGCCGTCTTCGCCGAGGCCGGCGACCGGGTGGAATACCTCGTCGGCACCATGATCGAACTGCCCCGTGCCGCCCTGCGCGCCGCCGACCTGGCCGAATACGCCGAGTTCTTCAGCTTCGGCACCAATGACCTGACCCAGACCACCTTCGGCATCAGCCGCGACGATTCCGGCCGCTTCCTGCAGGCCTATATGGACAAGGGCATCTTCGAGACCGACCCCTTCGTCCGGCTCGACCAGGACGGTGTCGGCGACCTGATCCGTATCGCCGCCGAGCGCGGCGGGGCGGCGCGTCCGGGCATCAAGATGGGTATCTGCGGCGAACACGGCGGCGATCCGTCGTCGATCGCCTTCTGTGAAGAGGTCGGCCTCGACTACGTCAGCTGCTCGCCCTACCGCGTGCCGATCGCCCGGCTGGCCGCGGCCCAGGCGGCGCTGGTGTCCCGGGGCGGCGAGGCGCGCGAGAAGGATCGCTAGGCGAACGGTGTCCGGCTTGCCACAAAGCTGTCATCCTTGAAGTAACGCGGTCTGTGCTTCGCGCCACACAGTCATTGTTATGTATCCGTGCGCCTCTGGAACGCCGCCTTTGAGGGCCCATTTGGGTCTCGCTGGATGGGGCTGGTGACTGACGGTCACCACATCTAGAGGATACAAGAAACAATGCGTAACATTCTTCTCGCTACCGCCGCCCTTACTCTGATTGCCGCGCCGGCCATGGCCCAGAGCATCTCTTCCCCGCAGGTTTCGGGTTCGGTGGGCTACACCGTGCTGGATGGCGACGACGCCAACCTGGGCGCCATCACCGGCCGCGTGACCGCCAAAATGTCCCCGTATTTCGGCGTCGAGGGTGAAGCCTCATTCGGCGTCAAGGACGACGACGTCACTGTCGGCGCTGTGACCGGCGACCTGTCCCACGAATACGACGCCGCGGCCTATGTCGTCGGCACCCTGCCGATCAGCCCGAATTTCGAACTGTTCGGCCGCGTCGGCTACGGCACGACCCAGATCAAGGCTGACGTTGCGGGCTTCACCGCGACCGAAGACGGCGAGAGCGTCAACTACGGCGCCGGTGCCAACTACTTCTTCGACGCGCAGAACGGCGTCCGCGCCGACTGGACCCGCCGCGACTTCACCGACGACAACGGTGGTGAACTCGACACCTACGGCCTGAGCTACGTCCGCCGCTTCTAGGACCGGATGGCCTGAACGACGAAGGCGCGCATCCCTCGCGGGGTGCGCGCCTTTTCGTTGGCCGGTTTCAGCAAGGGGTCAGGCGACGCCGGGCTGCAGGGCCCAGCGCATCGAGCCCTCGCCGAAGGGTCTGAAGAACAGGTCGCGATAGCGTTCAAAGGCCTCGACGATCTTGTGGGCAAGGTCCTGGGCGACGGTCTCGCCGCGCTGTCGCTTCATGGCGGCGATGCACTGGACGACGTCGCGCTGGTGAGCCGAACCGCCCATGCTTCTGAGCACCGCGGCGATGTCCTGCGCCAGCGGATCGATCTGTTTCGCCCATGGATTGGTGTTCTGAGTCATGCGGGACGCCCCCTTGTTCTCGACACAAGCGAACCGGTCGCAAAATCTTGCGGACGATGCAAGCGTGACCGCGAATTCGTGATGTGGGGGAAAGTTCGGAGCCGCGACGACCGAACGGCGTTCATGTCCGATGACCTCAAATCGCCTCGTCGTCCTCGTCGCTTTTGCGCTCGCCGCGTGCGGGCAGTCGGAGACCAATTCGCCCACCGATCCGGCCGCGCCGATCGACACGCCGGAGGCTGAAGCGCCGGCACCAGCCCCGCCGCCGGGCGTCGGCTCCATCATGCCAGGGTCCGGGCCGCAGACCTTCGTCGGCCGCTGGGCCGCCAATGCGGCCTGGTGCGCCAACCCTCAGGGACCCGAACGGCCCATCGAGATCACCACCACCCGGTTCGAGGGCTATGAGAACAGTTGCGGCATCCTGTCGATCAGCCAGGTCGCCGACGGCTATGAGGCGGCCCTGGCCTGCGCCTCGGAAGGTCAGACCTCGAGCGAACGGATCCGGATGGCGGTGCAGGGCGAAGGCATGCGGCTGACCTGGCTGAACCGGAACAGTGCGGTGATCAGTCTGGTGCGTTGCCCCGCGCCGGCCGCCGCTACAGCACCGGTACCGGGCTGAGCCAGGCTTTCAGTCCGCTGTGGGGGGAGCCGCCTTGTCTGCTTCGCCCTCCGGCTCGGTCTGTCGAGGCGTGCCGTCGGGATTGAACACTTCGCTCATCCGCTCAAGCACCAGCTCGCGCGTCAGTGGCGGTATCAGGAGCGTACGACCGGCGGGCAACGCGCCCAGCAGCCTGACCCTGGCCGTACCGTCGACTTTGACGCCGTCGACCATCAGCCGGACGCCGTTGAGGGCCCGGTATTCGCCCCGCCCGTTGGCGTCGACCCGGATGCGGATGCGGCTCACCTCGCCAAGCGCCTCGCGATCCGGACCGGTGAGCAATTCGAACTCGACGACGCCCGGCCCGAAGGCCCCGTCGGCCTGCGCCGACCCCCTGGTCGCGCCGTAGTAGCGCAGCACGACAATCTCCCGGAACTCGCCGAGTGCGTCGGGTTCCACGGCGAAGGCCGCGCTTTCGTCGACGCCCTCGTCATGGCCGAACGTCAGGAACTGGAACCGGCTGGGGGCCATCGGGCCCATCCAGAGATTGTTCTCCATCAGCCGTTCGGAGACGCCGTCCTGATCCTTGTCTTCGTAACAGTAGATGTTTCCCCGGGCGAAATTGTTTGCGGGATTAAAGCGACGCCAGCACCAGTAGTCGCCGTCGGGACCCACACCGGGCCACAGCGCCGCTCCGAGGGGGCCGTATTTCTCGGCGTTCCGGACCGGGCGCGTGATGCGGGCCAGGGCGGCGGGCCGGATGTTCTGTTCGAACAGGATGTCGCCATGGTCAACGGTGCGGAAGTCGGCATCCGGGGTGATCGCCGCCTCGACGTTCAGGACCGCCTGGGCGGCGGGCCGCCCGATCAGTCGCTCCGCGCGCTGCCGGACCGGGGCCGGAAGTTCTTCCCAGGTCAGCACGTCCTCGACGGCGGTCTCGGCAGGCCCGGTCGGGCCTTGCGGGGGCTCCTGGGCCGAGGCGGTGCCGACGGCGAGGGCGGCCGTCGCGAAGATGGATGTCAGGGTGAGGCGGCGCATCAGTAGGCCACCCAGTAGGTTGTGGTGATGACCTGGAGCATGATCTGGTCCACGTGCATCGGGATCGGCTGAACGACCCGGTAGCGAACGGAGTCATCGTCCTCGACGTCGAGAATTTCGATGACCGCGCCCTTGATGCGAATGGTGGCTCTCGCCCCGCCCGCCAGGGCGATACTGCGACCGATGCCGGGGCCGGTCAGCGGGGAGATGGTGCCGTTTGGCAGGCGGAAGCCCAGTGACGGAGTGATATGGGTGGCCGTCCGGGGAACGTTGCGTCCGTTCCGCATGGCCCGGCCAGACGGCCGGACGATCTCGTAGGTGATGACATATTCGATGCCTGGTCCGTCGACGAGCGGGATCCGGCTGTAGGGCACAGGCGTGGCCAGCGGATGGATTTCGCCGGTGCTGAAGACCAGCAAGGGAACGCCATTGAACGGTATTCCGGAGTCCATGGCAGCGTCGAACCGGCCATCGTCATCCCGGTCGAGGTAACAGATGAACTGATCCTCGGTCAGCCAGCTCCGGGACTCGGCGACCGCGCAATAGGACCAGTCGTTGGCGGTGTAGGCGCCGAACATTCGGGTTCCGGCCGGGAAGGATTTGTCCTTGAACCAGCCGGCGGCCTCGGCCGGTGCCTCGGCGTCGAGTCGGGCCGAACGGACAGACGTCACGGGTTGAACCAGCAGGGGGCGCCGTTCGCGGGCCACCTGCTCCGTCCCGTCGACGGTTACGCCATGGATGACGAAGGGAGTCGAAGGTCTGGCCTGGGCCGAGGCCGTCCCCGCCAGCACTGCCGCGACCAATGCCAGGCTGACGCCCAGCGACAGCGCAATTCCGGACCGATTCACCTGCTGCTCCCCCGAACCTTGGCGCAATCGTTAGCGGCAGGGTCGCCGGGCTACAACCTAGTTGAACAGGAAGTTCATCACGTCGCCGTCCTTAACGACATAGGGCTTGCCCTCGGCGCGCAGCTTGCCCGCGGCGCGGGCACCGGCCTCGCCCTTGAGCTCGACGAAGTCCTCGAAGGCGATGGTCTCGGCGCGGATGAAGCCCTTCTCGAAATCGGTGTGGATCACGCCCGCGGCCTGAGGGGCCGTGGCGCCGATCGGAATGGTCCAGGCGCGCGCCTCCTTGGGGCCCACGGTGAAGTAGGACTGCAGGCCCAGCAGGGCGTAGGCCTCGCGGATCAGGCGGTTCAGGCCCGGTTCGGCCAGACCGAGGCTCTCAAGGAATTCGGCCTGTTCGGCCTCGTCCAGCACAGCCAGTTCGGAATCGATCTTGGCCGAGATCACCACGGCCTTGGCATTGTCCTGGGCAGCGCGGGCGGCGACCGCGTCGGACAGTTCATTGCCCTTGTCGGCCGAGTTCTCGTCGACGTTCGACACATACAGGGCCGGCAGGGAGGTCAGCAGCTGGAGCATGTGCCAGGCCTTCTGGTCTTCCTTGTCGACCTGGACCACGCGGGCCGGCTTGCCGGCGCGCAGGGGCGTCAGGGCCATGTTGATCAGGCGCAGGGTCTGCTGGGCGTCCTTGTCGCCGCCCTTGGCCTTCTTCTCGACGTTGACGACGCGCTTCTCGAGGCTTTCGAGGTCGGCCAGCATCAGTTCGGTCTCGATGATCTCGAGGTCCGAGATCGGGTCGATGCGGTTCTCGACGTGGGTGATGTCGTCATCGACGAAGCAGCGGGCCACGAAGGCCACGGCGTCGCAGTCGCGGATGTTGGCCAGGAACTGGTTGCCCAGGCCCTCGCCCTTGGATGCGCCACGCACCAGGCCGGCGATGTCGACGAAGGTGATCCGCGACGGGATGATCTCTTTCGAGCCCGCGATGGCCGCCAGGGCCTCCAGCCGGGGCTCGGGCACGGCAACGTCACCCGTATTGGGCTCGATGGTGCAGAACGGATAGTTGGCGGCCTGCGCCGCCGCCGTCTTGGTCAGGGCGTTGAACAGGGTGGACTTGCCGACGTTGGGCAGGCCGACGATCGCGACTTTCAGGGCCATGGTCTTGGGGAGCTTTCGAGTGAGCGCGAGCCTTTAGCCCGTCGCGACCGGTTTGTCAGGTTCAGGCGTCAGTTCGTGGCGGGAGCGGCTGCGGTTTCCCCGCCCGGGGCCGCGGGCTGGCCGACGGTCGCGGTCACCTCGACCGGGGCCGAGGTGGCGAACGTCAGGGTCAGGGTGACCGTATCGCCGGCCACGAGAGGTTCCTGCACGCCCAGCAGCATCAGGTGGTTGCCGCCGGGCGCGAGCGCGACGGCCTGACCGGCCGGCAGGGGCAGGCCCTCGCGGAGTTCGCGCATCATCATCATGCCGCTCTCGATCCGGCTCTCATGGACCTGGACCAGATTGGCGTCGGGGCTGGCGACGCTGACCAGGCGATCGGCCGAGGCGCTCGTCAGGGTCAGGTAGCAGCCGGTCATCTGGCGTCCGACCGGAGTCGGGCGGCAGGTGGCATCCGAGACCTGCACCGTCGCCGGCTCGCCGCCGTCGTAGCTGCCCGAGTTGTTGCAGGCGGTCAGGGACAACAGGGCGAGAGCGAGGAGCGGGGAGCGGGTCATCAGATCAGGCCTTTGCGGCGGCAGACAATGTGGTCCCGGCCGTACAGCCGGGCCGGCGGCGAGGGAAGGGCGGTCAATCGCCCCGGTCGGCGTCCCGGGCCGCCTTCTCAGCCGCCTGACGGGGGCTGAATTTGGGGGCGGGGGCGAGGCGCATGACCTCGGCCTGGTAGCGGTCGTCGTCACCGGCAAGGGCGAAGGGCAGGGCGTTGGCGACGGCGTCCAGCATCGGCTCCAGCCAGGTCCGGTCGGCCTTGTGGAAGTCGCTCAGCACATGGCCGTGCACCAGCTCCGGCGCGCCGGGGTGGCCGACGCCCATGCGGGCGCGGCGGAAGTCGGGGCCGAGCTGGCTGATCAGGCTGCGCACGCCGTTCTGGCCGGCCGCCCCGCCGCCGGTCTTCATGCGGAAACGGCCGGGGGCCAGGTCGATCTCATCATGGAAGATGATCACCGAGGCGGGCTGGACCTTGTAGAAGCGCGCCGCCTCGGCCACGGCCCGGCCGCTCTCGTTCATATAGGTCTGCGGCTTCATCAGCAGGATGCGAACCGGGCCGCCGGCCGTCGCGACCTCGCCCTCGCGGATCACCGACTGGAATTTGGCCCGCTCGGGGCCGAACGACCAGCGGCGCGCGATCTCATCGGCGGCCATGAAGCCGATGTTGTGGCGGTTGCCCTGATATTTGGGGCCCGGATTGCCCAGGCCGGCGATGATGATCATGGCGCGAGGTCCGGATAAGGAAACGGCCCCGTCCGTTTCCGGAAGGGGCCGTTCCAGTAGCAGTTTGTCGAAAGGCGATCAGCCCTCGGCGGTGTCTTCCGAGGCTTCGCCGGCTTCTTCAGCGGCGGCCTGTTCGGTGGCTTCGACCTCGGCGGCGACTTCGGCGTCGTGAGCCTCGTCAGCAGCAGCCGAGATGGCGGCCGAAGACGTCTTGATCGAGGCGATCACGAAATCACGGTCGGTGATGGTCGGCTCGACGTCCTTGGTGCCCAGCAGGTCGGTCCAGCGGATGGTGTCGCCCATCTTGTGCTTGGACAGGTCGACGATCAGATCTTCCGGGATGTGATCCGCGCGGACCTTCACTTCGACCGCGTGACGGACGACTTCCAGCGAACCGCCCTGACGGAAGGCTTCGCACTGGTCCTGGTTGATGAAGTGCACCGGCACCTCGATCTTGATCGTCTGCGTTTCATCGACCCGCATGAGGTCGAAGTGCAGCGGACGGTCGGTGACCGGGTCGAACTGGACATCGCGTGCGATGACCGGCTGCGATTCCGTGCCGTACTTCAGCGTCACCAGGTGACCCAGCAGCTTGCCGGTGTAGAGCGACTTGCGGAAGTCGCGCTCGTTCACCGAGATAGCCACGGGGGCCTTGTCGCCGCCGTACAGCACGCCCGGGACCATGCCCGCGCGGCGCGCGGCGCGCGCGCCACCAGTGCCGACGCCGCTACGGACGTCCACGTTCAGAATGATCTCGGCCATCGCCTCGCCTCAACAACACAAACGCCGCGCTGACCAGTCAGCCCTCGCGGCGGGGTCTCCGGACCCTGAATTCAAGAGCGCGGGTCATTACACGCCAACCGGGGCTGACGCAACCGCTCCAGGCGTCATTGCGACACCAGAATGGAAACGAGCGTCAGCGCCCGCTGTTCAGGGCCGAGGTGGCGGACGCCGAAGCCGCCGCTGCGGCCTCTGCCACGGGCGTCTGGGCCGGGGCGGAATCCGCTGCGCCGGCCACGGCTGTCTCTGACGCTTCCGCGGGGGCGGGGGTGATGTTCTGGGCCGTACAGGTGGCCAGGTCGCGGGCGACATGGCGGCCGACGCAGAACATGTCCTCGTAGCTGGGGCGTGACGCCGCCAGGCACTGGAACAGCATCAGCTTGGACATGTTGAGGCAGAACTCGCTGTTCTGCTCGACCGTCAGGGCTTCCGTATTGGCCCGGGCGTCCTCGCCGCCGGCCCCGAGCGCGGCCAGGGCGGCGATGGACAGCGACCGGGCTATGGCCGGCGTATAGGGCGGGCCCGAGCGCGACGGGTTCAGCGACAGGCCGGCCCCCGAGTTGGCGGCGGCGAACAGGCGGGCGGATTCCTCGGCCGACGGCAGCATCTGCACCGCCGACAGGGCCTTGGCGCCTTCAAGCCGCGTCACGCGGTCGGTGATGTGGGCGACGGCCCAGCGACGGCGCGGGTCGTTGCGGGCCTGGATGGTGTAGGCGTCGGCCTCGACGGCGTCGGCGATGACCAGCATGGCCGCCGAATCGCGGCCGATGGTGCCGATGATCAGGCCGGCGGCCGCATCGGCGCCCGGCAGGGTGGCGGCATAGGCGGGATCCGCCACGATGCGGTCGATCATCTGGCGACGGTTCGCGGGGTCGGCAGCGATCGCACGCACGCCCTGGACGAACTCCGGCGACTGCAGCGCCAGGATCGAGCCGTAGGCGATCATGCCGCGCGACAGCTGGGCCGGCTCGTAGGAGGCCCCCCGGCGGATGGCGGCCTGGATCGCCTCGGCGCTGGTGAAGCCGGCCTGGATGGTCGAGGCCTCGCGCATGAAGGCGACATAGATGGAGGCGGCCTGGGCCACGCCCTCGTTCAGGCTGACGGCCGGCAGGGGGGCATAGACCGGGGCCGGAGGCGGCGGCGCGGGAGCCGGTTCAGGCTCCGGGGTCGCGCAACTGGCCAGAACGGCGGCGGCGGCTGCGGCAGCCAACGAAAGGCCGCGACGCGAAAGTGCCTTGAACATGCGAAATCCCCACAAGGACGCACGGCGCGTCGAGGCGCCGAAAGTTTGAAGGGCTTATAACGCGCGGAGAACCGTTTTCCGACCGTTAATCGAACAGCTTGGAGACCGATTCCTCGTTGGCGATCCGCCGGATAGCCTCTCCGATCAGCGGTGCCACGGAAACCGTGCGAATTTTCCCGCAGTTCAAAACTTCGTGCGGTTGCTCGATCGAGTTGGTGATCACCAGTTCCTTCAGCGGTCCGTCGGTGATCCGCTGCACGGCCGGACCCGAAAGCACCCCGTGGCTGATATAGGCCGACACCTCGGTCGCGCCCTTGTCCATCAAGGCCTTGGCGGCGTTCACCAGGGTGCCGCCGGAGTCGACGATATCGTCGAACAGGATGCAGCGCCGGCCCTGGACGTCGCCGATGATGTTCATGACCTCGCTCTCACCGGCCCGGGCCCGGCGCTTGTCGACGATGGCCAGATCGGCGTTGAGACGGGAGGCGAGCGACCGGGCGCGCACAACGCCGCCAACATCCGGCGAGACGATCATCAGGTCGTCGCCGCGCGGATAGTGGTCCTTGATGTCCTGGGCCAGGACGGGGGTGGCGACGAGGTTGTCGGTCGGAATGTCGAAGAAGCCCTGGATCTGGCCGGCGTGCAGATCCATCGTCAGCACCCGGTGCGCCCCGGCCCGGGTGATCATGTTCGCCACCAGCTTGGCCGAGATCGGTGTCCGGCCGCCGGTCTTCCGGTCCTGCCGCGCATAGCCGAAATAGGGCATGACCGCCGTGATCCGCCGCGCCGACGCCCGCACCAGGGCATCGGTCATGATCAGCAGTTCCATCAGATTGTCATTGGCAGGATAGCTGGTCGACTGGAGGACGAAGACGTCCTCGCCGCGGACATTTTCCTCAATGACCGCAAAGACCTCGTTGTCGGCGAACCGCTTCACCTGGGCCTTGGTCAGGGGCATGTCGAGGTGGGCCGCAATGGCCTGGGACAGAATCCGGTTGGAGTTGCCAGAGAGCAGCTTCATGTCCGGTCATCCTTTCGCCGTCATCGCCCGGCTGAGAATGCTTCCGCGGCGCTGGCGCGCTACATACCAGCGGACGGCCCGGCCACAAGGCGCAGCGCTTCAATTAGGTGCTCTTCTTCGTGCATTGGCGTGGGCAGGTTCGCTGGTGTAGAGATCGCGTCTCGTTTTTCGGGGGCGCCGACGGGGTCCGCACCCGCCGGCATTTCAAGTTGAGGTCGTCCTTGCCTGCTTCCAAATTCCGCGCCGGCCTGATCCTGGCCACCGTGGCGGCTTCGGCCCTGACGATCTCCGCCTGCGGCACCCGCCCCGAGCGGCCGCGCCTGGCCTATGAAGAACGGCCCGTCGAGGCGCTCTACAACACCGGCTACCAGCGCCTGCAGAGCAACCGCTGGGCCGATGCGATCGACTATTTCCAGGAAGTCGAACGCCAGCACCCCTATTCGGAGTGGTCGCGTCGCTCGATCCTGATGCAGATCTACGCCTACTATCAGAACAACAATTACGTTGAGGCGATCGCGGCTTCGGACCGGTTCATCCAGCTGTTCCCGGGCAATCCCTCGGCCCCGTACGCCTTCTACATGAAGGCCCTGTGCAATTTCGAGCAGATCACCGACGTGGGCCGCGACCAGGGCTATGCCCAGGCGGCGCTGGACGGGCTGAAGGATGTGCAGCGCCGTTACCCCGGCACCTCCTACGCCATCGACGCCACGGTCAAGATCGACATGGTCAACGACCAGCTGGCCGGCAAGGAAATGGCCATCGGCCGCTACTACCAGCGCGCCGGTCAGCCGCTGGCCGCGATCAACCGCTACAAGGCGGTGATCGACAACGAAGCCTACCAGCGCACCTCGCACACACCCGAGGCCCTCTACCGCCTGGTCGAGGTCAATCTCGAACTGGGCCTGAAGGAAGAGGCGACCCGCAACGGTGCCGTGCTGGGCTTCAACTATCCGGGCAGCCCCTGGTATGCCGAGGCCTATGCCCTGCTGACCGAAGAGGGCCGCCGGCCCGAGGTCGCCCCGACCGGCCAGCGCCAAAGCTGGCTGCGCCGCATCATTCCGGGCTGACGTTTCCGATATGTTCCGCTAGTCTCGGTCTTTACCCGGGGCGCGAATGGCCAGCATTCTCCGGCGTCGCCCGAGAGATCGATTCGCTTTGCCTCATCCTGATCCCTGCGTTTCCGGCCCCGTGACCCTCGACGGACCGCGTTCATGCTGACCGCCCTCTCCATCCGCGACATCGTGCTGGTCGATGCGCTCGATCTCGAGGTCCATGGCGGCCTGACCGTGCTGACCGGAGAGACCGGGGCCGGCAAGTCGATCATCCTCGATGCCCTCGGCCTGGCGCTCGGTGCCCGGGCCGATGCCGGCCTGGTGCGCGCCGGCGCCAAACAGGCCTCGGCCACCGCCGTCTTCACTGCTCCTGACGATCCCGCCCTGATCGCCATGATCAGCGAGCGGGGCTTCGACGTCGCCCCGGGCGAGGAGTTGATCCTGCGCCGCACCCTCGCCGCCGACGGCCGCAGCCGCGCCTTCGTCAACGACCAGCCGGCGGGGGTCACCGCCCTGCGCGAGATCGGCCAGGCCCTGGTCGAGGTTCACGGCCAGCATGAGACCGTCGGCCTGCTGGACTGGAAGACCCACCGCGCCCTGCTGGACAATTACGGCGGCCTGCAGCCCCAGCTGGACGGGGTTGCTGGTGCCGCCGAGCGGCTGAAGACCGCCGAACGCACCGTCGCCGACCTCAAGGCCGCCGCCGCCGACGCCGCCTCGCGGGCCGAGGAGCTGACCCAGAACCTCTCCGACCTCGACGACCTCGACCCGCGCGCGGACGAGGAGACCGAACTGGCCGGGGAACGGGCCATACTCGGCGCCGCCGAGAAGGCCGTCGCCGACCTCGCCGACGCCCGCGCCTCCCTGGGCGGGGACAAGCTGTCCCAGAAGCTTTCGGCGGCCCTGCGCGCCGTCGAACACGCGCGGACGCGGGCCGGGCAGGCGGGCACCGACCCCGAACACCCCCTGCTGCAGAAACTGGCCGCCGCCGCCGAGGCCATCGATCGCACCATGGTCGAGGCCGAGGAGGCCATCGCCTGCGTCGACGCCGCCGCCAATGCCTTCGACTTCGAGCCCGGCCGTCTGGACAAGGCCGAGGAGCGGCTGTTCGCCCTGCGCGCCGCCGCCCGCAAGCTGAACACCTCGGTCGACAGCCTGCCGACCTTGCGCCTCCGCTTCCGCGAACAGCTGCGCCTGATCGAGGACGGGGCCGAGGCCATCAGCGCCGCCGAACGCGCCGCCTCGGCCGCGCGCGAGGCCTATGACGTCGCCGCTATCCTGCTGACCTCCGCCCGTGAGGCCGCCGCTGACCGGCTGACCGCCGCCGTCATGGAAGAACTGGCTCCGCTGAAACTGGAGCGCGCCCGATTCCGCGTCGGTTTCGAGCCGGTGACCGAGGGCCGTCGCGGCCCCCTGGGCGTCGAGACGGTCCGCTTCGAGATCGCCACCAATGCCGGCACCCCCTTCGGCCCGCTGGACGCCATCGCCTCGGGCGGCGAACTGGCCCGCTTCGCCCTTGCCATGAAGGCGGCCCTGGCCGGCCGCGAGGACCAGCGCCAGCCGGTGATGATCTTCGACGAGGTCGACCAGGGCGTCGGCGGGGCCGTCGCCTCCGCCGTCGGCGCGCGGCTGGAGCGGCTCTCGCGCGGGGCCCAGGTCCTCGTCGTCACCCACAGCCCCCAGGTCGCCGCCCGCGGCCACGCCCACTGGAAGGTCCGCAAGGCCGACACGGGCGGGATGACCGTGACGACGGTGGATGCGCTGGACGATGAGGCGCGACGGGAAGAGATCGCGCGGATGCTCTCAGGTGCGGTGGTCACGGACGAGGCGCGGGCGGCGGCGCGGTCGCTGATCGGGTGAGCGGTAGCGGCTGGGTAAGGCGCTGAAAGCGGACGGCCCGGAAGTCGGCCAAGGGGCGAACCGGGATCTGCGTTGACCGGTCACCATCGTGCCCCCGCCTCATCGCCTCTCATACGCAGGTCGCATGAGCGACAGCAGGCGATCGGCCATCTCGGGGGTTGGATTCAAGCCCTCGGCGGGGCCGCAATCGAGCATGCCGTTGGTCAGCAGGGACACAAACCCGTGGACGTTCATCCAGGCGAAGGCGACGCCCAGGTCCTGATCGACACCGTCCGGTCGGCGGGTCTCGGCGACCGCCAGGGTCAGGACGTCCCGACAGCGTGCTCCGGCCCTGGCCATGAGGGTGTCCGGTCCGGTCATATATCCGGGCTGGAACATCATCGTATAGGTCCGCGGCCGCTCGAGCGCGAAGGCGATATAGGCGAGGCCGATGGCCTTCAGCCGGTCCCAGGGATTATCGCCGGCCGCCTCGCGCCCCGCCACCATGCGGGCGGTGAGCGCGTCAAAGCCTTCCGCGAGGCCGGCGGCCATCAGGTCTGTGCGTGACGGAAAATAGTGCGCCGGGGCTGCGTGGGAGACGCCGGCCCGGCGCGCCACAGCCCGCAGACTGACCTGCGACTCAGGCAGTTCCTCGATCAGCACGGCGGCCGCTGCGACCAGCGCCGCGCGCACATCGGCCGGCCGCGATCGTTCTTCGGTGTCCACAGCGCCCTCGACCACAACTCTACCACCGTCTTGACAGTGTCAGGCTTGCAATCTAGTGAACTTGACACTGTCAAACAACGGAGATGGCCCGATGCCCGAGGCTGTATTCTCGATCACCAGCACCGGCGCGATGAACGCCTGGGTCGCGCTGATCGCCGCCCGGTTCATCCCGTCGCTGCGGCGCTGGGTCGATCCTGCCGTCGGCTATGTGGTGCCTGCCCTGCTGTCGGCAGCCTATGGTGTGTTTCTGATCGGCTACTGGGGCCAGAGCGAGGGTGGCGGCTTTGCTTCCCTCTCCTCTGTGTCGGCCCTTTTCGCTGTGCCGGAAGTGCTGTTGGCGGGCTGGATCCACTACCTCGCCTTCGATCTCTTCGTCGGCGGCTGGATCGCGCGAACGGGCTCAGCGGCGGGGATCAGCCCCTTGCTCCTGACCCCGATCCTGCTGGCCACCTTCCTGGCCGGTCCCGTGGGCTACCTGACCTATGTCCTGCTGCGGCCGGTGATCAGCCCCAGGGTCGCGTCATGACGCCCGGTTCGCTCGCTCCCGGGCAATCACCGGGGCTCAAGGGCTGGGAGCCGGCACTGGCGATTGTTGGTGCGGTCCTGCTGGCGGCGATGATCCCCACCGGCTGGCTGGCTCTCATCGACGATCGCACGCTCAATGGGGTCGGCATCTGGGACAAGCCGCTGAAGTTTCAGCTGTCGACCGGGATGTTCCTGCTGATGGCGTCGTGGGTCTTTACCCGCTTGCCGGCTGGCTGGCGCCACAGCCCGGCCGGCCGCTATGTGATCTGGGCGGGGATTGTCTCGACCCTGTTCGAGGTCGGATACATCGCCTTTCAGGCCAGTCGCGGACAGGCCTCACACTTCAACTATGCCAGCGGCTTCACCATCGCCATGTATGGCCTCATGGGTGTGGGGGCCGTGGTTCTGACCTTGACCGCGCTCGTCCAGGGTATCGGCGTGCTGCGCCATGATGCCGGAGATCCGCAGGCCTTCCGTCGTGCGCTTGGCTGGGGGCTGGTCCTGACCTTCGTGCTCGGAACCGCGACCGGAGCCTATATGAGCGCCCAGATGAGCGGTCACTGGGTCGGGGGAGCGGCCAGCGACGCAGGCGGGCTGCCGCTTCTGGGCTGGTCGACCACTGCCGGCGATCTCCGTCCACCGCATTTCCTCGGCATCCACGCCGCCCAGGTGCTGCCGGTCACAGCCTTGATCCTGCTGGCGGTGAGCCGCCGTTACGCTGACCTGCTGACCGGACTGGCGATCGCGGGGTATGTGGTGATCACCGTCGCTGTTTTCTGGCAGGCGATCTCGGGACTGCCGCTGATCGCCCTGTAATCGATGGATCCGGGCGTTCGCCGGGCCCGGGTCCCTGAGATCGTAGAAACCGTCACCGCTTTCTTGTCCGGAAACCGGGGCGCTCGCCCACTCGAACTAGCCGCGCAGGACCTTCAGCAACTGCGGATGCAGGTCCGAGTTCGTCGCCAGGATCTGGGCCCCCGTCTCGGGGCGGCCCTCGCCGTCGATGGTGGTGACGATCCCGCCCGCCTCGGTGACGAACAGGATGCCCGCCGCCACGTCCCAGGGCTGGAGGTTGCGCTCATAGTAGGCGTCGTAGCGCCCGGCTGCGACCCAGGCGAAGTCCAGCGCCGCCGAGCCCAGACGGCGGATGCCGGCGACGCGCTGGCCGATGGCGTGGATGTCCTTGATGGCCTGGGCGTGGCCGGTCTTGCCGATGAAGGGCAGGCCGGTGGCGATCAGGCTTTCCGAAAGGTCGCGGCGTGCGGCGACGCGGATGCGCTGGTCGTTCAGATAGCAGCCCTTGCCCTTTTCGGCCCAGAACAGCTCGTTCATGACGGGGTTGTAGGTCACGCCCGCGACGATCTCGGAGCTGCCGTCCGGCGCGGTCCGCTGCAGGCCCACCGTGATCGCGAAATGCGGCATGGCGTGCATGAAGTTGGTGGTGCCGTCGATCGGGTCGACGATCCACAGGTGGGACTTGTCGGTCCCCTCGATCATGCCGCGTTCCTCGCCCAGGAAGCCGTAGCCGGGGCGGGCCTTCATCAGCAGTTCGTAGAGGGTGTCCTCGGCCTTGATGTCGGCGGCCGTGACGAAGTCGCCGGGCCCCTTGCGCGACACCTGCAGCTGGGCGACCTCGCCGAAGTCGCGGAGCATCGGCCGGGCGGTCTTGCGGACCGCGTCGATCATGACGGAAACGAGGGCGGAGGCGAGGGCCATGGGGGATCTCCTGGTCCGACTATCCTGAAAAGGCGCTGGGGCCCGGACAGTCGGAGAAGTTCAAGGGGGTAGGACTTGGGGCTTAGGTCGCAGAAAGCAGGCGCTTCTAAGCCCCAAGCCCTAATTTCTAAGCCCTATTCGGCGCGCCGGACGTACTCGCCGGTCGTCGTGTCGACGATGATCCGCTCGCCCACGCCCATGTACGGCGGGATCATGATGCGGACGCCGTTGTTGGCGATGGCGGGCTTGTAGGACGACGAGGCGGTCTGGCCCTTTACGGTGGGCTCGGTCTCGACGACTTCCAGCGTGACCTGGTCGGGCAGGGTCAGGCCGATCGGCCGGTCCTCATGCATTTCGATGACGACCTTCATGCCGTCCTGCAGGTAGGCGACGCGGTCCTCGCCGACCCAGTCCTTCTGCAGCTCGGTCTGTTCGTAGGTGGCGTCGTCCATGAAGACCAGGGCGTCGCCCTGCTCGTACAGATAGGAGAACTCCTTCTGCTCCAGCGTGACGCGCTCGACCTTGTCTTCCGAGCGGAAGCGTTCGTTCAGCTTGTTGCCGGTCTCGAGGTTCTTGGCCTCGACGTTGGCGAAGGCGCCGCCCTTGCCGGGCTTGACGTGGCTGGCCTTGGTCACGACCCACAGGCCCTTGTTGTGCTCAAGGACCATGCCGGGCTTGATGGTGTTGCCGTTGATCTTCGCCATGGGTGTCTCGGAAGGGATTGGGCGCAGCCTGAAACGGCGCGCGAACGGGCGCAGTCCCTAGAGGAAGCCGCGTCATCCGGCAAGGCGTGGGCCGTATGCGGGCGCTCAATGGACCGTCGGACGGTGCTCGGTCTTGCGCTGGATGAAGTTGGCGAAGCGGACGCGGCCGCCGGTTGGAGAGGCCAGCTTGCCCGCACCCTCGTCCAGCTTGCGAGCCTCGTGGGCGAAGGCCGCCGCCAGCCCCGCCGAGGACATGGCCGCCGCGATCTGCAGGCCGCGGCTGGCGGGCCGCATGGCGATCCACACCGCATTCAACGCCTGGGCCGCGGCCCAGAGGCCCAGCGCGGCCGTACGCTCAGGCCTCGATGGCGCGTTCCAGACACGGACGGCCGACAGGGTGGTGACCGAGAACACCGCCGGCAGGATCAGGCTCAACGGCCCCCGCGGCCG
>Ga0187843_10000127_pt1 | contig 61249 bp, 55 predicted proteins | sample SpaLakP09_SKY_43_FD_134516 | JGI IMG/M metagenome (GOLD analysis project Ga0187843, IMG submission 134516) | Oligotrophic lake water microbial communities from Sparkling Lake, Wisconsin, USA - SP09_SKY_43 | ecosystem: Environmental > Aquatic > Freshwater > Lake | place: USA: Sparkling Lake... | reverse complement strand
TGCGACACAGGGCAAGGGGTTGATGCCCGATGGCACAACGCGCTTCAGCTATAAGGGCCAACCGATTTTCCATTATATGGGCTGTTCGACATTTTCGAACTTCACCGTGCTTCCGGAAATCGCGGTTGCCAAAATCCGTGAAGACGCACCGTTCCAGTCAAGCTGCTATATCGGTTGCGGCGTCACCACAGGCGTTGGCGCAGTGGTCAACACAGCAAAGGTGCAAGTCGGCGACAATGTCGTTGTCTTTGGCCTTGGCGGCATTGGGCTGAACGTCATTCAAGGCGCGCGGTTGGCGGGCGCTGGCATGATTATCGGCGTTGATATCAATCCGGACCGTGAAGAATGGGGCCGCAAGTTCGGCATGACCGCGTTCCTGAACTCCAGAGGCATGAGCCGTGAAGATGTTGTCGCCAAGATCGTCGAGATGACCGACGGCGGCGCGGATTACACCTTTGATGCCACCGGCAACACCGAAGTGATGCGCACTGCGCTTGAGGCATGCCATCGGGGTTGGGGCACCAGCATCATCATTGGTGTGGCCGAAGCGGGCAAAGAGATTGCCACCCGCCCATTCCAACTCGTGACCGGCCGCAACTGGCGCGGCACCGCCTTTGGTGGGGCCAAGGGCCGCACCGACGTTCCAAAGATCGTCGACATGTATATGACCGGCAAGATCGAAATCGACCCGATGATTACGCACGTCATGGGGCTTGAGGAGATCAACAAGGCATTTGAATTGATGCACGCGGGGACAAGCATCCGCAGCGTCGTGGTGTTCTAACCTAGGGGGAAGTAATAATGTATAGTCATATCATGGTGGGCAGTAATGATATTGCCCGTTCGAAAAAATTCTACGACGCAACCTTCGTTGCCATGGGCGGAAAGCCCGGCATGCAGGACCCCAAGGGTCGTTTGATTTACATGCACAATGGTTCGCTGTTTCTTGTCACGCCGCCCATTGACGGCAATCCGGCCACGCACGGCAATGGCAGCACCATCGGTTTTGCGATGACCCCTGAGTTGGCAGATGCCTGGCATAAGGCGGGCGTCGAAAATGGCGGCGAAGCGATTGAAGATGCACCCGGTATCCGCGAAGGCAATGGCATGAAAATGTATCTTGCCTATCTGCGTGATCCGGATGGTAACAAGCTGTGCGCTCTGCACCGTGTTACTGACTGATAGTGATACGATCATGAACGATGCCGAAGCGCAGTTGTATAAAGATTTCGCCGCGCTCGGCATTGCTTATGAAAAGCACGAACATGCGCCGGTATTCACCGTGGCGGAGAGCGAAGCGCATAATCGCGAGATTGCCGGCGCGCATACCAAGAATCTGTTTTTGAAAGACAAAAACGGCGCATATTTTCTGGTCACCGTCCCTGCTGAAGCCCGCGTTGATTTAAAGGCGTTGCCATCGGCCATCGGTTGCGGCCGGATCAGCTTTGGCAAAGCCGAAGATATGGAACGGCTGCTTGGCATTACGCCGGGATCGGTCACGGCTTTGGCGGCAATCAATGATAAAAATTGTACGGTTCATTTCGTGCTGGATGCCGCGTTAGCGCAAGCTGACATCATCAATTGCCACCCGCTGCGAAACAGCGCGACTTTAAGCATTGCGACCAGCGATCTTGTTCGCGCGCAAACTTACTGGCAGCACCCGCCCCAGATTATTTCCATCCCGACATTGGAGCCCGCATGACTTTCGAAACCGTCTCTCAAAACACTGCCTTTGGCGGCGTGCAAGGTGTTTATAAGCACCATTCATCAGCCACCGGCACCGACATGACTTTTTCCGTCTATGTCCCGCCGCATGAAGAAGGCCAGATTTTGCCAGTGGTGTGGTTTTTGTCGGGCCTGACCTGCACCCATGCAAATGTGACCGAGAAAGGCGAATTCCGCCGCGCCTGTGCAGAGCTGGGTTTGATTTTCGTGGCGCCCGACACCAGCCCGCGCGGCGAAGGCGTGCCCGACGATGCCGATGCCGCGTATGATTTTGGTTTGGGTGCCGGATTTTACGTCAACGCCACCGCGTCACCCTTTGACACGCATTACCGGATGCAAGATTATATCGAGCGTGAATTGCCGGATATCATCGCCGCGCATTTCCCTGCGGATATGCAGCGGCAAGCCATTATGGGGCATTCCATGGGCGGGCATGGCGCACTGACGATCAGTCTGCGTAACCCGGGCAAGTATAAGTCGACGTCAGCATTCTCGCCGATCGTTTCGCCGCTGAATTGTCCTTGGGGTGAAAAGGCTTTGGGCGGATATCTTGGGGATGACCGCGCGCAATGGCGCGCCTATGACAGCGTTGCGTTGTTGGCAGATGGCGCACGCTTGCCTGATCTGTTGGTCGATCAAGGCTTGGCGGACAATTTCCTCGAGTCGCAGCTCAAGACGCATTTGCTCGTCGAACAATGTGCCGCGGTTGGGCAGCCTGCCGAAATTCGCATGCAGCCGGGATATGATCACAGCTATTATTTCATCTCGACCTTCATGGCCGAACATCTCGCTTGGCATGCGGAACGGCTAAACGGCTAACGCCTTGGGCATTGTCGATTCTGCTGCGCATATGAAGATCCCGACAGATCGCCCTTATGTGCTGCTCGACGATGCCCGCATCCACGGTGCGTCGCCTGCGCGGCTATATGCCGACCCGGTTGAAATATGGACCGCCAACAGCTTTGATGAAGTCGACGCCGTGCTTGGCGCCGTGCGTGATGCGCAGCGGGGCGGGCTGCATGCCGCAGGGTTTTTGGGCTATGAATGTGGGCAGCATTTCCTGCCAAATCTTGGACAAGAACGCAGCGGGCCACTGGCGTGGTTCGGTTTGTTTCGCGGCTACAGCACAATCTCGGCTGACGTCGTGCCGTCATATCTACCCGATCCGGCGGGTGCATATTTGTCGGAATTGCGCCCCGCGATTTCGCGTGCAGAATATGGCGATGCCTTTGCGGCTGTTCAGGATTTTATCCACGCTGGGGACATTTATCAGGCCAATCTGACCTTTCCGCTGTCGGCCGATTATGCGGGCGATCCGCTGGCCTTATATGCGGCGCTGCGCAGCCGCGCGAAGGCGGGCTATGGCGGTGTCATTTATACGGGGGGCACACATTATCTGTCCTTTTCACCCGAGCTGTTTTTCGCGCTTAAGGACCAGCGCGTGACCACGAAACCGATGAAGGGTACGGCACAAAGACAAGCAGACCCGCAACGGGATAGCGATGTTGCGGAGCGCTTGCGCACCGACCCGAAACAACGGGCGGAGAATCTGATGATCGTCGATCTCCTCCGCAATGATCTGTCCCGTGTGTGCGCCGCGGGCACGGTCGCCGTGCCTGAATTGTTTCATGTCGAAAGCTATCCCACGGTTCATCAGATGACCTCGACCGTCACCGGCGTGCTGAACGAGGGCGTGGATGCGGTTGACGTCATAACGGCGTTATTTCCATGCGGATCGATTACGGGCGCGCCGAAAATCCGCGCGATGCAGGTCGTTGAAGACGTGGAAACCGCGCCACGCGGAATATATTGTGGCTCCATTGGGCGCATTGATGCCAATGGTGATGCCGCCTTCAACGTTGCCATTCGGACTTTTACCTTGTGCGATTCTACAAAGACGCTTTCACTTGGATTAGGATCGGGCGTTGTTGCCGATTCCAACGAAGCAGATGAATGGGCAGAATGTTTGGCCAAGGGGGATTTTGCCAAATTGGACGATACCGGATTTGATCTGATCGAAACCATGCGTTTTGAACCGATGGCCGGTATCCTTCGGCTGGAGCTGCATCTGGAGCGCATGAAGACCAGCGCAATGTTGTTCGGATTTGAATTTGACCGGCACGCATTGCGCAACCGGCTGCACGCCAGCATTTTCCATCTCGATCAGCTTTCGAAAATCCGGTTGATGGTTTCCCGGCGTGGTGCAGTCGCGATTGAGATCAGCCCGCTGCAGGATGTGACCGACTGGCGCGTTGCGGTTGTTCCACTGCCTGTCGCCGTCGAAGATTTCCGGCTTCGGCACAAGATGAGCGATCGGGCATTTTACGACAACGCCCGAAAAGCACGGTCGGATTGTGACGAAGTTATCTTCGTCGGTGCCGATGGCCGTTTAACCGAAGGCAGCATCACGGCCTTGTTTGTTGAACGGGACGGCGTTTTGCTGACGCCGCGGCTTGAAACCGGGCTATTGCCATCTGTGCTTCGCCGCGCGTTGATCGACGCTGGCGAAGCCCAAGAAGCGGACCTGACGGTCGACGATTTGGCGAATGGTTTTTTTGTCGGGAACAGCGCACGTGGATTAATAAGAGCGCATAGGGTTGCGTAACTTTTAGCGAGGCTTTAGGGGCAAGCGCGCAACTTCTGTTCAATTTTTGCCCGAAAGTTTTGATGATGATTGACCGTCTGTCGGCCGCGCTCGGCCGGATTGCCCCTTCAGCGACGCTTGCCATGTCCGGACGCGTGATTGATCTTAAATCGCAGGGCATTGATGTCATTGGACTGTCGGCCGGTGAACCCGATTTCGACACGCCAGAATTCGTCAAAGACGCCGCCATTCAGGCCATTCGTGACGGCATGACGAAATATACCGCCGTGGACGGTATCGCGCCGCTCAAGCAGGCGATCATTGCAAAATTCAAGCGCGACAATGGCATTGAATATACGCCAAAGCAGATCACGGTAAACTCCGGTGGCAAGCACACATTGTTTAACGCCCTGGTCGCAACGATTGATAAGGGCGATGAAGTCATCATCCCTGCACCTTATTGGGTGAGCTATCCCGATATCGTTCAATTTGCCGGCGGAACGCCCGTGATCGTGATGGCGACTGCGGCGCAAAATTATAAAATCACGCCCGAACAACTGGAAGCCGCGATTACGCCGAAGACGCGCTGGTTGATCCTGAATTCGCCGTCCAACCCGACTGGTGCGGCTTATGATGCGGCTGAGTTGAAAGAATTGGGTGCAGTGCTGCTGCGCCACCCGCACGTCCTGCTGTTGTCCGACGATATGTACGAGCATATCTGGTATGCGCAGTCGCCCTTTGCGACGATGCTTCAGGTGTGCCCCGAACTCTATGATCGCACACTCACCATGAACGGTGCGTCCAAGGCCTATGCCATGACCGGTTGGCGCATCGGCTATGCTGGCGGTCCGGCATGGTTGATTAAGGCGATGGCGGATTTGCAGTCGCAATCGACGAGCAATCCCTGTTCCATTTCACAATATGCCGTGCTTGCCGCGCTGAACGGCCCACAGGATTTCTTGCGGGAACGCAATGTCGCTTTCCGCGAGCGTCGCGACCTTGTCGTTGCGATGCTGAACGACGCCCCTGGGCTTAGCTGCCCAACGCCAGAGGGCGCATTTTATGTCTATCCCGATGCAACCGGTGTGATGGGCAAGACAACGCCCAAGGGTAAGAAGATTGAAACCGATGCCGACCTCATCGATTATTTCCTCGATGATTATCGCGTGGCTGCGGTGCATGGCGGGGCCTTTGGTCTGTCGCCAGGCTTCCGGATTTCTTATGCAACATCGTCGGATATCCTCAAGGAAGCATGCACGCGTATCCAAGCAGCGTGCGCCGCACTCACATGACCGCAACAACTGCGTCACGCTGAATGGCGTTCATGCACGTTTAATGTGCTTTCTGGTGAAGCCTTCCAAAGCCGACGCACATAGCTGTTTCGGCGCCCATCTGTGCAATATGACAGAGATAAAATATGGACCGTCTTTATAACTTCGTGCGATCGGATCTATTCCTCAGTCTGGCTGGTGGATTTGCGTTAGGTTTGGCTGGGCTGGCCATCATCAAACCTGCCAGCGCGAATGATCACAACGCAGAAGCCACGCGGTCTGTGTCCGTTGGAGGTCCATCATATGAAGCGGCTGCCCCGAACCCCTAAATACGTTATCCGCGCGGTACATGCCGCGCTGCTGTTTGGCTTGGTGACAGGATGCGGGTCAGACTTTGGATCCGCTGTCGGCACTGCGCATGCCGAAGAGGGCATTCGGATCGCCGCTCCCTTCACGAAAATTGTTGAACCAAAGGGCATACAGACGGCTGTTTTTGCCGGTGGTTGCTTCTGGGGTATGGAGGCCGTGTTTGAGCGCGTGAAGGGCGTGACGCGCGTGGAGTCTGGTTATTCCGGCGGGACGCGGTCAACCGCTGACTATGACCTCGTCAGTTCCGGGACCACGCGGCATGCTGAATCTGTTCGCATCCAATATAACCCTGCGGTGGTGAGTTATGCGGAGCTGCTCCACATATTCTTTTCCGTGGCGCATGATCCGACCCAATTGAATCGTCAGGGTCCGGACCGCGGCAAGCAATATCGATCCGCGATATTTCCCGCGAACGCAGCGCAGCAAAAGGTGGCACGTGCTTATGTGGCGCAACTGGGCAAGGCGGGATATTGGAAGAAACCCATTGTGACGACGCTGGAGCCTTTCAGTTTTTTTCCTGCCGAGAGCTATCATCAGGACTTTATGGCGAAAAACCCAAGGCACCCCTACATCGTGCAATGGGACAAACCCAAAATTGCGAATTTGACGAAGCTTTTCCCGAACCGCGTTCGGTAACTAGGTCCTGACCCTAACCCCGATAGGCAGGGATCGCCCAGCCTTTCCAAATCGCCATCGCCCGCAAGGCAAAACCGGCAGTCGCGCTGAAAATCGCGGCGGGCAGAACGGGTAGCCCAACAAATAACAATAGGCCAAAAAGGCCGGATGCCAGTGCCGCAGCGGTCACATAGATTTCGGGTTTCAGCAGGATTGACGGCTCACCTGCCAGCACATCGCGAATGATGCCGCCGACGCATGCCGTGATGACGCCCATCATCATCGCCGGTAGCAATGGAACGCCAAGCGTAAGTGATTTCCAGGTGCCGAACACAGCGTAAATGGCAATGCCCACCGCATCAAACCAGTCCAGCGCACGCGGCTTCCAAAGATGCTGCGGCGTTACCCACACCAGCCCGGCGGTCACAAGGCAGGTTGCTGCAAAACGCCAATCTTGAACCCAGAAAACGGGCGCACCGATAAGCAGATCACGAACCGTGCCGCCACCCGCGCCGGTAACCAGCGCAAAGAAGGAGAAGGTGACGAGCGTTTGTTTGCGCTGCGCCGCGGCGAGAGCGCCCGATGCTGCGAATACAGCGATCCCAAATAGGTCCAACCATGAAATCATGGCCGGGGCTATTTGGGCCGCTTGGGTAATCATCACATGTGGATCGGTTTGCCGGTCACGGCCATGGCCGCTTCCTTCAAGGCTTCGGCATGGGTCGGGTGGGCATGGCAGGTGTACGCGATGTCTTCCGAAGTCGCACCGAACTCCATAGCGACGGCTGCTTCAGCGATCATGCTTCCGGCAATCGATGCGATGATATGCACGCCAAGTACGCGGTCGGTTTTTGCATCGGCAATGACTTTGACGAAACCGTCCGTGGCGCGATTTGTTTTCGCACGGCTGTTGGCCATCATCGGGAATTTGCCAACCTTGATCTCGCTACCCGAAGCCGAAGCATGTTCTTTCGCCTCTTCCTCGGTCAAGCCAACGCTGGCGATTTCAGGGTAGGTGTAGACGACGCCCGGGATGACGTCATGGTTGACGATGCCCGTCAGGCCGGCGACAAATTCAGCCGCAGCAATGCCTTCGTCTTCCGCCTTATGCGCCAGCATTGGGCCGGGGCAAACGTCGCCAATCGCGTAGATGCCGGGAACATTGGTTTGGAAATCATGTCCGATTTCAATCTGTCCGCGCGCATTGACCGCGAGACCCGCTTTCTCCAGTGCGAGGCCATCGGTGTTCGGACGGCGGCCAATCGCCACAAGTACGCAATCGGCTTCAATCGTTTCGCTTGCACCGCCTGCGGATGGTTCAACCGTCAACGTGGCCATGCCGCCCTTTACCGTTGCGCCGGTAACCTTGGTACCCATGCGCAGGTTGAAGCCCTGTTTTTTGAAGATCTTGGCGGCTTCTTTGCGGACTTCACCGTCCATGCCGGGCAGGATCTGGTCAAGATATTCGACCACAGTCACTTGCGCGCCAAGACGCAACCATACGCTGCCAAGCTCAAGCCCGATAACACCGCCGCCGATGACGACCATGTGCTTTGGCACCTTTGGCAAAGCCAACGCGCCGGTGGAATCGACGATAACCTTTTGGTCTATTTCTACACCGGGCAATGGCGTTACCGATGATCCTGTCGCGACCATGATGTTTTTGGCGGTGTAATTTTTGCCGGCCACATCAATGCTGTTGGCTGACGTGAACGCGGCGCGGCCCTTGAGCCAATCAACCTTATTCTTTTTAAACAGAAACTCGATGCCGCCGGTCAATTCGGACACGGCCTTTGCCTTTTCTGCGTGCATTTGGTCGAGGTTGAGCGAGACGCCCTTAAAATCGATACCGAATTTCGCCAGCGAACCCGATTGCGCCTCATGGTACATTTCGGATGCATGCAGCAAAGCTTTTGACGGAATGCAGCCGACGTTGAGGCATGTGCCACCCAATGTCTCGCGGCTTTCGACGCAGGCTGTTTTCAGGCCGAGTTGTGCGGCACGGATGGCGGCAACATAACCGCCTGGACCTGCACCGATAACGATCAGGTCATAATCATGTTCTGCCATTGCTCAGCTCCTTAAAGGTCGATCAACAACCGGGTCGGGTCTTCAATCGCCTCTTTGACGATTTTCAGGAAAGTCACTGCCTCACGGCCGTCGATGAGCCGGTGGTCATAGCTTAGCGCCAAATACATCATGGGGCGCACAACAACCTGTCCGTCGCGGACGACGGGGCGGTCTTCGATACGGTGAAGACCAAGCACAGCGGACTGTGGCGGGTTGATAATCGGGGTCGACATCAGGCTGCCGAACACGCCGCCGTTGGAAATGGTGAAGGTTCCGCCCGACATATCTTCCATGGTGAGCGCACCGGCCTTGGCCTTTGCACCAAAATCACCAATCGCCTTTTCAATCTGGGCAAAGCTCATGGCGTCGGCGTTGCGCACGACGGGCACGACGAGGCCATTTGGCGCGCTAACCGCGACCGAGACGTCGAGATAATTGTGATAGACGATTTCGTCGCCATCGATCTGCGCATTTACAGCAGGAACGTCACGCGCTGCCAAAGCAACAGCCTTGGTAAAGAAGCCCATGAAGCCGAGGCGCACGCCGTGCTTCTTTTCAAACAGGTCTTTGTAGGTCGCGCGCGCTTCAATCACGGCGGACATGTCGACATCGTTAAAGGTCGTCAGCAGCGCCGCTGTGTCTTGTGCAGACTTCAAGCGCTTTGCGATTGTCTGGCGCAGGCGCGTCATCTTCACGCGCTCTTCCTGACGCGTACCTGCCGGGGCAGACGCAGCTGGCGTCGCCGTTGATGCCGAAGTGGCTGCAGGCGCAGGCGCACCCTTTGCAGCCGCAATAACATCTTCCTTGGTCAGGCGGCCGTCTTTGCCGGTGCCTTTGATCTTGCTTGGGTCAATGCCGAGCTCAAGCACCAAGCGGCGGACCGCAGGCGACAAGGGCAGATCGCTATTTTCCGAAGCAGCAGCCGGTGCAGGCGCAGCGGTGCTCGTAACGGCCGGCGCCACAGCGGACGCGGCAGCAGCAGGTGCTGCTGCGGCTCCGGTGCCCGCATCGATCGAACCGATGACCGCGCCGACATTAACGGTCGCGCCTTCCTCAACGGCATAGGCACCCATGATACCAGCGACAGGCGACGGCACTTCGACCGCGACCTTGTCGGTTTCAAGGCTGGCTATCGGTTCATCGACCGCAACCGGCTCACCGGGTTTTTTTAGCCATTGGCCAAGGGTCGCTTCAGTGATGGACTCGCCCAATACGGGGACTTTAACTTCAGTGCTCATAATTCAATCCTCAGGAGGATGGAGGGGTAACCGGCTTGGTTCCCCCAGTACGTTGGCGGCGGATTTCTTCGCGGACATTGTGGCCCAATGCGTCTGCAACCAACGCGGCCTGTTCGGCTTGGTGGCGCTTGGCAAGACCCGTGGCTGTCGCGGCTGCGGCTTTGCGTCCGGCATAACGGGCGCGTGCTGGGCCGACATTGGCTTCTGCGAGGCATTCTTCCAGATAGGGGTCGACGAAGCTCCAGCTGCCCGCATTGCGCGGCTCTTCCTGGGCCCAAACGACCTCTTCCAAATTGGTCATACGCTTCAACCGGACAATCAATGGTTCGGCGGGGAAGGGATATAGCTGCTCGATGCGGACAATCGCGGTGTTCTTGTCACCCGATGCATCGCGCGCTTCCATCAGGTCATAGGCAACCTTGCCCGAACATAGGACCAGTCGTTTGACATCCTTGTCCGCAGGCGGGTTGATATCCGACAGGATCCGCATGAAGTGGCTTTCGCCTTGGAAATCCTCTGCCTTGGAAACCGCAAGCTTGTGCCGCAACAATGATTTTGGCGTCATGACGATAAGCGGCTTGCGGAATGGCCGTGCCATCTGCCTGCGCAGCAAATGGAAATAATTTGCAGGCGTCGTACAATTTGCGACCTGAATGTTGTCTTCGGCGCACAATTGCAGGAAGCGTTCAAGCCGCGCGGAGCTGTGTTCCGGACCTTGTCCTTCATAGCCATGCGGCAACAGCATCACGAGGCCATTGGCGCGCAACCATTTTGCTTCACCGGAGGCAATAAACTGGTCGATCATGGTCTGCGCACCATTCACGAAGTCGCCAAATTGCGCTTCCCAAAGCACCAATGTCTTTGGTTCGGCACCCGCATAGCCATATTCAAAACCCAGCACGCCGAATTCCGACAAAGGACTGTCGAGAATTTCAAAACGGCCATGTGGCAATGTTGCCAGCGGGATATATTTTTCCTCAGTCGTTTGGTCGACCCAGACACCGTGGCGTTGGCTGAACGTACCGCGACCCGAATCTTGGCCCGATAAGCGCACGCCATAGCCTTCGGTAAGCAAAGACCCGAAAGCGAGCGCTTCGCCTGTTGCCCAGTCAAAGTTTGCGCCTGTGCTGAACATCGCTTTTTTGGCATCAAGCACACGATTGAGTGTGGGGTGAATATTGTGGCCTTCGGGCACAGTGGTCAGCGTGCGGCCCAGGCTATCGAATAGCTTTTTGGACACGCTCGTTTGCACATTCCGGCGCGCGGTTTCTGGATCGGCTGGCTTGGACAGGCCAGACCAGCGTCCACCGAACCAGTCAGCGGCATTGGCTTTATAATCGGCGGCGCTGGCAAATTCCTGCTCCAGCGTCTGCACATAGCGCATGGCGTGCTCGTCCGCCCAATTCGCATCGATAACACCCTCAGCCTCAAGCCGCTTGGCGTATAAGCTGCTGACGGCGGGGTGGCCCTTGATGACTTTGTACATCAATGGCTGCGTGAAACCGGGTTCGTCGCCTTCATTATGGCCAAAGCGGCGATAGCACCACATGTCGATGACGATGTCGCGGTGGAATGTCTGGCGGAATTCAATCGCAATTTTACAGGCGAAGGTCACTGCTTCGGGATCATCACCATTGACGTGGAATATTGGCGCCTGAACGCCCTTAGCTACGTCGGATGGATAAGGCGAAGACCGCGCATATTGCGGGCTGGTTGTGAAACCGACCTGGTTGTTCACGATAAAGTGCAGGCAGCCGCCAGTATTATACCCACGAATGCCGGAAAAGCCGAGGCACTCCCAAACGATGCCCTGACCAGCAAAGGCCGCGTCACCATGCAACAGCACGGGCAGCACTTGTTCATGCTTGCCAAGGTCATCGCGTGCGGTTTGGTTCGCGCGTACCTTACCGAGCACTACTGGGTTCACCGCTTCAAGGTGGGAAGGATTTGGCACAAGGCTCATATGCACCTTGATGCCGTCAAATTCGCGGTCGGTGCTGGTGCCGAGGTGATATTTCACATCGCCCGAACCGCCAACATCATCCGGGTTCGCGCTTCCGCCCGAAAATTCGTGGAAGATGATGCGGTATGGCTTTGCCATCACATTGGCCAAAACATTGAGACGGCCGCGATGCGGCATGCCGTAAACGATTTCGCGCACGCCCAACTGGCCGCCATATTTGATGACGGCTTCGAGTGCAGGAATCATCGATTCGCCGCCATCAAGGCCGAACCGCTTCGTACCTACATATTTGCGGCCAAGGAATTTTTCATATTGCTCCGCCTCGATGACTTTACCGAGAATGGCTTTTTTGCCTTCGGGCGTAAATTGGATGGCGGCATCTTTGCCTTCCATCCGCTCTTGCAGGAACCGGCGCTCTTCGACGTCGGAAATGTGCATATATTCGAGGCCAACTGGCCCGCAATAATTGGCGCGCAGCGTATCCACGAGTTCACGAACCGTGGTCCATTCGAGACCGAGCGTGCCGCCGACATAGACTCGTTTGTCGAGGTCTGCGCCAGAAAAGCCATGATATTCGGGGGTAAGGTCGGCGGGAATATCCTGCTTGGACAGACCAAGCGGATCCAGATTTGCCGCCAGATGTCCGCGCACACGATAGGTGCGGACCAACATCATTGCGCGAATAGAATCGCTCGCGGCGGCAACGGCGTCGGCTTCTGCCATGGGCCTGCCAGCAGCCTTCGCCGCGGCCTTAACCTCGACCGCCATCTGCGTCGGATCAAGCGAGGCCGTCAGGTCATCGGTGATGGACAAAGGCCAATTCGAACGTGCCCAGCTTGGACCTTGCTCAGTTTTAAAATCTTGGTTTTCTAAGCCCATAAAATACCTCGTGTGCCCAAGCGAACGCCGGGGTCCAACATCAAACTAATGTCTCGTACAGATCCGCCCAGTGGGGGTTCATCTGTTCGATTTCACGCAACTTCCAAAGCCGCTTCCAACTTTTCATCTGCACTTCGCGCCGCCGCGCATCATGCAGATTTTCGAACCGCTGATACCAAACGAGAATTTTGCACCCATATTGTTTGGTAAAGCCGTCAATCAAACCGTTGCGATGCTGAAAGCACCGCTGCTGCAAGTTACTTGTCACTCCAAGATAGATCGTGCCGTTTCGCTTGTTAGCCATGATGTAAACATAACCCGGCTGATCCATCTTTTAGTTGACCGATGTGTTCCCCAGCGAAGGCTGGGGTCCAGAACCAAGACAATCGACGTTCCGTTCACGGCTGGACCCCGGCCTGCGCCGGGGAACACAAATTTGTGTGTTCCAGCGGACGCTGGATTCCAACGCGTTTATGAAACGCCCAAACCTCAACCCTTCAGCACTTCGACCAATGTCTTGCCGAGCAATGATGGTGACGGCGATACGCGGATGCCGGCTGCTTCCATTGCTGCGATCTTGCTCTCTGCGTCGCCCTTGCCGCCCGATACGATGGCGCCAGCATGGCCCATGCGGCGTCCGGGAGGTGCGGTGCGTCCGGCGATGAAGCCAGCCATTGGTTTTTTGCGACCCTTCTTGGCTTCGTCGATCAGGAACTGTGCAGCTTCTTCTTCTGCGCTGCCGCCGATTTCACCGATCATGATGATCGACTTTGTCGCATCATCGGCAAGGAACAGCTCAAGGCAATCGATGAAGTTGGTGCCGTTGACGGGGTCACCGCCAATGCCGACCGCAGTGGTCTGGCCAAGGCCTTCTGCCGTGGTCTGGAACACGGCTTCATAAGTGAGCGTGCCTGACCGTGAGACGACGCCGACCGAGCCCGCGGAGAAAATGCTGCCCGGCATGATGCCGATTTTGCATTCATTAGGTGTCAGAACGCCAGGGCAGTTTGGACCAATCAGGCGCGATTTCGAACCCGACAATGCGCGCTTTACCTTGACCATGTCGAGCACAGGAATGCCCTCAGTGATGCAAACGATCAACGGGATTTCCGCGTCAATGGCTTCAAGGATCGAGTCCGCCGCAAAGGGTGGCGGCACATATACGACCGAGGCGTCAGCGCCCGTGGCTTCTTTCGCCTCAAGCACCGTGTCAAACATCGGCAGGCCGATGTGCGTTGTTCCGCCCTTGCCGGGGGTAACACCGCCAACCATCTGCGTGCCATAAGCAAGCGCCTGCTCGGTATGGAATGTGCCGGTGGCACCCGTCATACCCTGCGTGATGACCTTGGTGTTTTTGTTGATAAGGATGCTCACATATGTCTCCTAAATTCGGGGGTTCGCTTAGTTCAGCGAGGAATCAATTGCCTTACATGCGACAAGCAGTTCTTTGACCGCATCGACGCTTATCGCAAGGTTACCCTTGGCGTCGTCATCAAGCGCGATTTCGACGACCTTTTCAACGCCGCCTGCGCCAATGACGACGGGCACGCCGACATATAGATTATCAACGCCATATTGGCCGGTCAGATGCACAGCAGCTGGAAGAACGCGCTTTTGGTCGTTCAAATAGGCTTCGGCCATCGCAATACCGCTGGTTGCCGGCGCGTAGAACGCAGAGCCGGTTTTAAGCAGACCAACGATTTCACCGCCGCCGCTGCGCGTGCGCTGCACGATTGCGTCAATGCGCTCCTGAGTGGAAAAGCCCATTTTGATCAGGTCTGGAACCGGAATGCCCGATACGGTCGAATATTGAATGACGGGCACCATCGTGTCGCCATGACCGCCAAGCACGAAGCTGGTGACGTCTTTTACCGACACATTGAATTCGTCCGCAAGGAAGTGGCTGAAACGTGCGGAATCGAGAACGCCTGCCATGCCGACAACCATGTGGTGCGGCAGACCGGAGAATTCGCGCAGCGCCCATACCATCGCGTCGAGCGGGTTGGTGATGCAGATGACGAATGCGTTTGGCGCGTTCGCGGCAATGCCTTCGCCCACGGCCTTCATGACCTTCAGGTTGATGCCAAGCAAATCATCGCGGCTCATGCCGGGCTTGCGCGCGACACCAGCGGTGACGATAATCACGTCGGCGCCAGCAATATCGGCATAATCATTGGTACCCGTAATCTTGGCATCAAAGCCTTCGACCGGACCGCATTGCGACAGGTCAAGCGCCTTGCCCTGGGGAATGCCTTCAACAACGTCGAACAAGACGATGTCGCCGAGGCCTTTCAATGCTGCGAGGTGAGCAAGCGTGCCGCCGATATTACCGGCGCCAATAAGCGCAATTTTTTTGCGAGCCATACAAAACTGTCCTTCCCTTAGGGCTTTTTAGCGGAATTGCGGCGTCGTTACGCCGAATCGCTGTGGATAACAACCCAATAAAGGTCCAAAGTTCAGGCTTTTTCTGATAACAGTTCGCAATAGCGATAACGGGTGAACTGCACCCGGTCAGTTACCCGCGACCCGCCGCAACATTTCCATCCAGATGGGGACTTGGCCATGAAATCCTTCCGCCCAGACGCGTTCATCTAGGCCATGCGCGCCCTCTTTCTGTCCGACGATGCTCCAAAGGCCACCAAATCCATAAACGGGAATGCCGGCGGACCGTAAAAACGCGCCGTCGGTAGCGCCCGCCGACTGGAATGGCAGAACGGGCGCGTTGGGAAAGCGGGTTGCGACAGCGGCCCGATAGGCTTGGACTATGTCATCGCGCATCGGTGATGGTGCGGTTTCGGGTGTTTGCGATCCTTCAACGGCCGACACCGTGACATCCGGCCCTGAAAGCGCTTGCAATTGCTGCCGTACATCTTCTGTTTTGACGCTGGGAAAAATGCGGCAGTTCACATTGGCTTCGGCCTTCTGGGGCAAGGCATTTGGTGCGTGACCGCCAGACAACATCGTTGCAACACAGCGCGTGCGCGTGCTGCCGGGGTCCATCGCTTCCAATAGATCGGCTGTTTCGCGATCTTGGGGATCGGCAAGATATCTGCGCAACAGCTCTCCAAATTGGCCACTATCGCCTTTTGCCAGCATCTCGAAACTCGCGCGTGTGGCATCGTTAATCATGGCTGGAAAGCGATGCCGCTCCACTGCGGTAAGTGCATTGGCCAGCGCATATATCGCATTGTCAGGACGCGGCACGCTGCTGTGCCCGCCACGGTTCACAGCGGTCAGCCGGAAATCGGCGTAGGTTTTCTCTGCAATCTGAATGCCGAAGCCTTCAACGCGGCCATCAGGGAAAACTGACCCGCCGCCAGCATCGCCATTGAGCGCATATTCGGCGTCAATCAGGTCGCGCCATTCGGTTGCCGCGCGCCGTGCACCGTTGCCGATCGTCTCTTCATCGCCGGTGAACAGCACAATGATATCGCGCGTGGGTTCAAACTTTTCTGCGCGCAAATATTGCAGGGCAAGGACGATACCGGTCAAGGCCGCCTTATTGTCGTTTGACCCGCGGCCCAGATAATAGCCGCCCTCTTCGCGAAATTTAAATGGCGGATATTTCCAATCGCTTGCTTTGGCGGCGACAACATCCATGTGCGCCATCAGCAAAATCGGCTTTTTGCCCGACGGCTTTGCTGCGGGCCAACGGACAATCATTGTCTGGGTATTGTCATGATCCTTGACGATCACGTTCGTGATGCCAGCCTTTCGGAACTCCGCCGTCAATAATGTGGTCAGCTTTTTGAATTCGGCAGGCTGCCCCTCAACGGTGGGAATTTCGACAATCTTTGCAAAGAGCGCGCGTTCCGATGCTATTTTCGATGCAGCTGTTTGTGCATGTGCAGCGGTTGTCAGGGCCAACATGCCTGCCAATAAAAACGTGCTCCGTCCGATCATCTTTTCTCTCCTTTATGTAATGCTAGCGCGCGCCGTGGCCTTCCGCCAGATAATCTTCCGACTGCATTTCCATCAGCCGCGATACGGTACGGTCAAATTCAAAACGCCCGTCGCCCATTGGGTAAAGCTGGTCAGGAACGGCATCTGCGCTCGCCAAAAACTTCACGCGATATTCGTACAACGTATCGATCAGCGTCACAAATCGCGCCGCTTCATTGCGGTTGTGCGGCCCAAGCACCGGAATGCCCACCATCAAAACGGTGTGAAACCGCCGCGCGATTGCCAAATAGTCAGAGGCACCACGTGCCTCCGCGCACAGACGCTTGAACGAGAAAACGGCGACACCCTTCAGCGCCTTTGGCACATGCAACGTCCGGCCGCCGCCCACGTCGAGTTCCAAGGAGGGGACATGTGCGCGGTCCTCGGGTGGGTAATCCGTCATGCGGAAGAATGTTTCCGAAAGCGCGGCCGTCGCCTCGGCGCCATTGGGTACCAGCCAGGTTTTGGCATTGCCTAAACGGTCGCGCCGATAGTCTGTCGGGCCATCGAGCGCAAAAATATCAAGCCTGTCTTTGATCAACGCGATGAACGGCAAAAATAGCTGGCGGTTAAGGCCGTCCTTATACAGGTCATCGGGGTGCCGGTTTGATGTTGTGACCAAGGTGACGCCTGCAGCAATCAATCCCGCGAAAAGCCGCGACATAATTGCTGCATCGGCCATGTTGTTGACGACCATTTCGTCAAAGCAGAGCAACCGCGCTTCATCCGCCAGTGCCGCGACGACGGGCGGAATAGGATCGCCTTTTTCTTTTGCGCGCTCAACCTTTAGCCGTGCGTGGATATCCAGCATGAACTCGTGGAAATGTGCACGACGTTTCCGCTGTATCTGAACGCTGTCAAAAAACAGATCCATAAGCATGGATTTCCCACGCCCAACGCCACCCCATAAATATAATCCGCGCGCCGGGTCCGGCTTGCGTCCCAAGAAACGCCACATTGTGCTTCCGCGGGGTGGCACAGCCTCAAGATCTGCTTGCACTTTCGCCAGCGCCAAAACGGCTTTGGCTTGATCAGCATCAGGCTTCAGTTCGCCTGCACTGACCAGGGCTGCGTGCCGTTCGGTGACCGAGACCGCAATCATTTCTGACTGGGTTTTCGGATCGTCCCTGAAAACGCTGCGACGCGGGACTCGCCTTGCGAGACAATGCCGCGCATGAACAGCAGGCGACCCGTTTCTTTCAAAAGTTCGACCTCTGCTTCAAGTGGCTCGCCGATGACGCCGGCACCAATGAACTGCACTGATAGGTCAAGTGTAACGGCAGCGCCCGCCTCGATCAGGCCAAACATCCGCGACGCGCCAAACATGGCCACGTCAATAAAGCCCAGCGTGACGCCGCCATGCACCGCATCGCGCAAGTTGCTGTGGCGGTGTTCGGGGAACATGCGCAGGCGTGCTTTATGATGCCCTTCACTGCGCACCAGCATTTTACCGAGGACCGTGCCATTATAGCGCGTGGCATCGGTCATCTGCCAGTTTAGCCAACCGGGATTGTCCGGATCCGGACTGCTATCAAAAGCGGGTGTGTCCAACTGCCGTCCCGTAAATTAAAGGTGACGTTCGGCAACCATCTTCTTGGTTTCAGCAATGGCCTTTGCAGGGTTCAGACCCTTGGGGCATGCGTTCGCGCAGTTCATGATCGTGTGGCAGCGATACAGACGGAAGGGATCTTCCAACTCATCCAAACGCTCACCGGTCATTTCGTCACGGCTATCGGCCAACCAGCGATAGGCCTGAAGCAAGATGGCTGGGCCCAAAAACTTGTCGCTGTTCCACCAATATGAAGGGCAGCTTGTCGAGCAACATGCGCACAAGATGCACTCATACAGACCATCCAGCTTTGCGCGGTCTTCCGGCGACTGAAGACGCTCTTTGCCCGATGGTTCTGGCGTTACCGTCTGCAGCCATGGCTTGATCGATGCATATTGCGCATAAAAATGGGTGAAGTCAGGAACGAGATCCTTAATGACTTCCATATGCGGCAGCGGAGTCAGTGTGACTTCGCTTTTGCAATCTTCAATCGCCGTGGTGCACGCGAGGCCATTTTTGCCGTCGATGTTCATCGAGCATGAACCACAAACGCCTTCGCGGCATGAACGGCGGAATGTCAGCGACGAATCCTGTTCGCCCTTCATCTTGATCAATGCGTCGAGGACCATTGGGCCGCAGGTTTCGGTGTCGACTTCAAAGGTGTCGTAACGCGGGTTTTCGCCACTGTCGGGATCGTAACGATATACCTTGAATTTCTTGACTTTCCCGTCGGTTTTCGCGGCGTGAACAGTGCCCTTTTGGACCTTGCTGTTCTTTGGGAGGAAGAAATCGGCCATATCAATATCCTGCTGTCGTCGTGACGTGTAATTCCATATCTGCCAAACGCCCTAACCAAGCGTTTGTGCAATCACAAGCCCTCAACTGCGTCCGTTCGAGTTGCTTTTTCTGCAAGTCGGACGCGCAGCTTGTCGATTTTGCGGCCATCCATATCCACAACTTCAAAATGCCAACCTTGGTCGCGGAAAGATTCGCCTTCTTCGGGCAAGTGTCGCAATATGTGCAGGACATGGCCCGCAGCGGTCGCGTAATCGCGGTCTTCGGGCAGATCAATCGACAGTGCGTCTGCCATTGCGTCGGCGGACATTGCGCCCGACACGAGCATGGAGCCATCGTCCAATGTGATGATGTTCGGCGCGCTGCCTTGCGCTTGATCCGATGCAAATTCGCCCGCAATCGCCGCCAAAAGGTCGTTGGGCGTGACGATTCCTTCAAAATGGCCATATTCATCATGGACCAGCAACATCGGCACATCCGACGAACGCAGAATTTCGAGTGCGTCCATGGCGTCAAGTTGATCGGGGATGATTTCGGCGCGACGCATTAGGCTGCGGATATCCAGGCTTTCCCCGCGAATCTGCGCAGCAACGATATCGCGTGATTGGACAACGCCGATGATATCGTCACCGTCTTCGCCTGTGACGGGCAGCCGCGTGTGCAGCGAATTTAACAGCGAATCGCGGACATCATCTTCAGATGCGTCCGCTGCAATACGGTCGACGTCGGTCCGTGGCGTCATGACCTCACGCACCGGACGGTCAGCCAGTCGCACAACGCCGGCGATGACCTTATGTTCATGCTCTTCAATGATTCCGGCGTGGGTGGCTTCGGCGAACACCATACGCAGTTCTTCGGCGCTCAGTGCGTCACGGGTATCGCGGCGCAGCCCAAGTGCGCGGAATATGGTCGCGCTGGATGTATCAAGGGTCCAGACAATCGGTGCGGTCACGCGTGCTAGCATTTCCATTGGCCCCGCCATGGTGACGGCGATTCTTTCGGGCGCAATGAGCGCAAATTGCTTGGGGACCAGTTCGCCGACCACCAAGGATGCGTAGGTCGTGATGCTGATGACAAGCCCGAAACCCAAAGTTTCCGACCATTCCTTGTCCATGCCCAAAAGTGCGATGCGTTCGGCCACTGGCCCGCCCAGCGTAGACCCCGAATACGCACCGGCGATAATACCAATGAGTGTAATGCCGATCTGTACGGTGGACAGAAACTTTCCCGGGTCCCGTCCCAACCGAAGGGCGGCCGCTGCGCCGCGTTTTCCATCCTCCGCCATCGCCTTTAATTTTGCTGTGCGCGCCGAAACGATGGCGAGTTCAGACATGGCAAACACACCGTTCAGGGCGATGAGAGCCAATATCGTTGCGGCATCAAACCACGGGAAAGGATGAAGAGGTTCCATAGGGACCAGATTCCCATAGTGCCAACGCCAGCGCTTTGGCAACAAAATGCCGAAAAATCTGTTATCGTCAAAAGATGCAACCGATGAAAAGATAATCTCAGGTTCATCATGGGTGTCGCTTATGGGACATCTTAGCTGAAAGGGAAAATGATGAAGAAAAATCAATTGATAACGCTGTCGCTCATGGCCGCCATGCTGCCGCTATCGGCATGTGTGACCGACCCGGAAACGGGCCAGCGCACGATTTCGAAGGCAGCGCTTGGTGGCGTTGGTGGCGCATTGGGTGGATATTTGCTTGGCGACCTTATTGGCGGCCGTCGTGATCGCACGGAAAAGATTGTTGGCGCAGGTATTGGCGCATTGGCCGGTGCGGGTGTTGGCTATTATATGGACGAACAGGAAAGAAAGCTGCGTCAGCAAACCGCGGGCACAGGGGTTAATGTTATTCGCGATGGCGACAATCTCGTTCTCGATATGCCGTCAGAAGTAACCTTTGGCGTCGATAGCGCGAATATCGATGTGGGTTTCCGCAATACGCTGGATCAGGTTGCATCGACGCTGACGCAATATGAAAAAACCTATGTCGATGTCATGGGCCACACCGATTCCACGGGGTCGGATGCCTATAACCAGTCGTTATCGGAACGCCGTGCGTCGGCGGTTGCAAGCTATCTAACTTCGCGCGGCGTGCAGTCAGCGCGTCTTGCAACGCGTGGCTATGGTGAGAGCCAGCCAAAGGCGAGCAATCTGGACGAGGCCGGTCGCGCGGCGAACCGCCGTGTCGAAATCCGACTGGTACCGGTTACCCAAGGATAATTCGGATTTAAACGGCAACACCCTGAAGCAATTTGGGCAGCGCGCCACTTTCGCCCCGTGCCTCGGCCATGAAAAATGCCTTGGCCGGGGCAGCGCGCTGCACCATGGCCATTCCGAACCGCCGGACCGCCGACGCGGTTTTGCCGGGAATGGAAAAAAGGCGGTTCAAGCCATCGGTCGATACCGCAATCAGCAACGTATCAATGCTGCGCCACCGGCTATAGCGATCAAGTAATTGCGCATCGCCAAAATCAAGACCAAGCCGCATCCCGTCGACCAATACTTCGGTCAACGCCGCAACGTCGCGCAAGCCAAGGTTCAACCCCTGACCCGCAATAGGGTGAATGCCATGGGCGCTGTCGCCAATCAGCACCAGCCGTTCCGCCGTGATGTTCGCCGCATGGTGGAACCCAAGCTTGTAAGAAGACAAAGGCGCGGCGATCTCAACTGCACCCAATATGCCGCCCATCGCCTTTTCCAGCTCCGCCGCATATCCACGCGGCGACAATTTCATATATCCCGGCGCATCTGCGGCATCGACCGACCAAACGATCGCTGAACGGTGCCGGCCGTCGTCCGCATCCAACATCGGCAACACAGCAAATGGGCCTGATGGATAAAAAATCTCGTAAGCGATGTTGTTGTGCGAATGTTCGTGGAAGATCGCACCGACCATGGCGCTATGGTCATATTGCCAGTGCGCAATATTGATTCCCATTTCCTCGCGCGTCTGGCTTTGCCGCCCTTCGGCGACAATCATCAGATCAGCGGTCAAAACTTTGCCATCATCCAGATGCACAGATGCGCGCCCTGAATCCTGTGATTTGTGGGTGATGTTGGCGGGCATGTGCAATTGGATCGCATCGCTTTCCAGCGCCGCATTGTACAACACACCGCGCAAGAAGCGGCTTTCAAACATTTGGCCCAAGAAGCCGTCATCTTCGGCTGGTGCGAAATCCAACGATCCGGGCTTCAGGCTATCGCTCACCCAAATCTTTTCAATCGGGCAGCCTTTTCCGGCCAATGCTTCGTCCAATCCAATGGCCTCAAACAGTTTATAGCTAGAGCTTGATATGGCAAAAGTGCGACCGTCAAAGCCTGCTTGCAGCATGCTCGCCTGATCCGCGCGGTCAATGACATGGCTGGTGATGCCATGTTCAGCCAATGCCAGTGCTTGCGTAAGCCCGATGAGCCCGCCGCCGATGATGATGACGTCTGCTTTGTGATTCATATTGCCCCTATGCCGCAACAGATGGGCGGACTCAAAGGGGGATTTTGACCGTAGCCCATCCGCGTTGGCAGCAATCTTCAACCTGTAATACTTGACGGCGAGTCCAGCGACAGCGAAAAGGGGGCGTTCGGCCGTTGGCGGCTACCCATATATGGCAATATAATCATGGCCTCGCGCATTTCTAAATTTACCTCAAAAACCAACATGGCCAATTGGCGGAATATGATGCGCGCGTCGCTGATCCGCAGCAGCACCTTGTTTGGCGCCGCTGTGCTTGGCCTGTTTGCGGTGTTTTATGGCTTTGCGGTGCTTAGCTATTCGGCGGGCGATGCGGCGTTCAATAGCGCGGCTGCAGATGTGCAGCACAACTGGATGGGCCAAAGCGGCGCCTATGTGTCCGACATCGTCCTGTTTCTATTTGGCGTTCCGGCCATTTTCCTGTTCCCGCTGATGCTTGTATTTGCACGACGCTTGTGGCGGGCCGTCCCGCAGCCGCAGTGGAAACGGCAGCTTACATTATGCCTGTGCGGCATGCTGCTGATCGGGTTTGGCATGGCCTATTGGCAGCACGGCAGCGACATCGGCTTGCCCGCTGGATGGGGCGGCGCGATTAATTTGCTGTTGGCAAATGCCGCCGTCGCTCTTGTTGGTCAAATCCACGGCGTATTCGGCACAATATTACGTGTTCTGCTGATTTTAGGCAGCTTAAGTGGCGGTGTAGCGTTGGTTATTCGCGCACTTGAGCTTGAGCGCCCGCTGTTCCGCATTCCTACGCTAGCCATGCCTAAATTTTCAGGCCTGAAAAACGATCTGGGTGCCTTTGACGCGGGCGATTCGGATGTTGCCCAAATTATCGAGCCAAAGCCGCCGCGTAAGGCTGTCGAGCCGGAACTCCGCAAGCCCCCCGTGATTGAAGACCGCACGCTGGCGCCGAAAAAAGCGGCGTTCTCAACCGGCGCGCGGCAGGGCGATTTCTTTGGTAGCTTCGTTTTGCCATCGCTTGATCTGCTGGATCCGCCGCCCGCCATTTCAGTGCCAAAACTCGACAAGACAGCGCTGGAAGCAAATGCGCGCTTGTTGGAATCGGTGCTGGATGACTTTCACGTCAAAGGACAAATTGTTGCGGTGCGTCCAGGACCCGTGGTCACGATGTACGAGTTGGAGCCTGCCGCGGGCATCAAATCCAGCCGCGTTATCCAGCTGGCAGAAGATATTGCGCGCAACATGTCCGCTTTGTCCGCGCGTGTTTCGACGATACCGGGCCGCACCGTCATGGGTATTGAGCTGCCCAACGCCCATCGCGAGGCTGTGGTGTTTCAGGAAATGGTCGGATCAGACGCCTTTGCCGATCAAAAGGGTGCTTTGCCGATAATCTTGGGTAAGAATATCTCCGGCGATCCCGTCATCGCCGATCTCGCGCCGATGCCGCATTTATTGGTCGCAGGGACAACCGGCTCGGGTAAGTCGGTTGGCCTCAACTGCATGATATTGTCGCTGCTCTATCGTCTGACGCCGGACCAGTGCCGGATGATCATGATCGATCCCAAGATGCTCGAATTGAGCAGCTATGACGATATTCCGCATCTGTTGTCCCCCGTCGTCACCGAGCCTGCCAAAGCCATTCGCGCGCTCAAATGGGCGGTTGAGCAGATGGAAGAACGCTACCGGATGATGTCATCGCTGGGCGTGCGCAATCTTGCAAACTTCAACGAAAAAGTCCGCGGCGCAAAGGCAAAGGGTGCGCCATTGGGCCGCAAGGTGCAAATTGGCTATGACCCGATGACCGGCCAGCCACAATATGAGGAAGAAAGCTTGGCATATGAGCCAATGCCGCAGATCGTCATCATCGTGGACGAGCTCGCCGACCTTATGATGACCGCGGGCAAGGAAGTCGAATTCCTTATTCAACGCCTCGCGCAAAAGGCGCGTGCTGCAGGTATTCACCTAATCATGGCGACGCAGCGGCCATCGGTTGATGTTATCACTGGCGTCATCAAAGCGAACTTGCCGACGCGCATTTCTTTCCATGTGACGTCGAAAATCGATAGCCGTACTATTTTGGGTGAACAGGGTGCGGAGCAGCTGCTGGGTAAGGGCGACATGCTCTATATGGCGGGCGGACGCGGGCTAACGCGTATCCATGGTCCGTTTGTCTCCGATGATGAAGTCCGCCGCGTCGCAGACCATTGGCGCGGCCAAGGGCAACCCGAATATATTCAGGCGGTGACCGAAGAACCCGAAGATGGCGGTTTCGACTTTGGCGGAATGGGCGGCGACGACAACGAGGAAGACGCGCAATATCGCAAGGCGTGCCAGATCGTGTTTGAAAGCCAAAAGGCATCAACGAGCTGGATTCAGCGTCAGCTGCGGATTGGCTATAACAGTGCAGCCCGGTTGATCGATCGTATGGAAGAAGACGGCTTCATCACCGCGCCCAACCATATCGGCCGCCGCGAAGTGCTTCGTGACCGGAACGGCGATCCGCTTTAGACGTTAAGACGGGGTTCAAGGCCAACGCCTTAGCAGCGATGGACCTCTCCCAAGGAAACCAGAATGATCTTTCGAAACTACGCGTTAATGCTCGCACCCGTTGCCCTGATCGTAGCCGCGCCGTCGACTGCGCAATCGCAGGCGGATCGCATGGCGCGCGTGACCACGCATATGAAGACGGTGGGTACCATGACCGCCAATTTCACCCAGACGGATCGCAACGGCGGGGCGGTAACGGGCAAGCTTTTGCTTAAGCGCCCAGGTCATGTGCGGTTTGAATATCAAAAAGATGTGCCGTTGTTGATCGTCGCCGATGGACGTGCGCTGACGATGGTCGATTATGAAGTGAAGCAAGTGCAGCGCTGGCCTATCCGTAACAGCCCGCTCGCCGCGTTGCTTGACCCGGGCAAGGATTTGGCGCGCTTTGGTAAACTGGTCCCCACATCGACAGATGATGTCATCAGCGTGGAAGTTCGCGACCCGAAACGGCCCGAATATGGCACCATTACAATGATATTTGTCAGCAAGCCCGGCGCGCCTGGTGGATTGACGCTGAACGGATGGGTTGCGCTTGATTCCAAAAACAATCGTACAAGTATCCGACTCAGCAATGTCAATTATAATGGCGCAATCGCCGACAGCGCATTTTCATGGAAAGATCCACGGCCCGTCCGACGGAAATCTTAAAATCGGTCGGTGAACCGATGCTGATGACCGACAAGCTGCCAATCGGAATAATTTTGTTCATGTGAACGACAGGAAAGTCATCCTATAAATTCATGGTCAGCAGTTGAGAGTTCGTGTGGTTTTCCCCCTGTTGCCCACGACATTAAATCACCGCTGATACCCGCGTGACGAACGCAAGCTTAGCCCTCATCCCAAATGCCCCCGGGATGAGGGCTTTGCTTTTTTGGCGTGGATTTCACTTCACCGACTTGCTCCGGTCGCTTCTGGCATCTAGGGCCATATTCTTATGTCCCAGACCATCCGTATCGCTTCGTGGAATATCAATTCGGTTCGCGCCCGCATCGACATTGTCGAACGCTATCTGAAAGAAGAAGCGCCCGACGTCCTGTGCCTGCAGGAAACCAAAGTCATCGACAGTCTTTTTCCGGAGGGATTGTTTCGGCAACTTGGCTATCGCCACATGGTTTTGAATGGCCAACCCATGCATCATGGCGTCGCGATTGTCAGCAAGCTGCCATTAATTAACCGCCGCGTTGAAGATTGGCAGGCGAATGGCGAAGCACGGCATGTGGGTGCGGAGCTGAATGTCGACGCCGCAAAGGGTGTGCGAATCGACAATGTCTATATTCCGGCTGGCGGCGAAGTGCCCGACAGCGAAGTGAACTCGAAATTCGGACAAAAGCTTGGGTTTCTTTCGCGCATGACCGAATGGTCGCGTGCGGTCACCAGCCCGACCATATTGACGGGTGATTTCAACGTCGCGCCGCTTGAGCATGATGTGTGGAGCCATAAGCAACTCGTCAATGTTGTCAGCCACACAAAAATTGAATGCGAACATCTTGCCGCGATCAAGGAAGCCGCGGACTGGGTCGATCTCGCGCGGCACTTTGTCGAACCGTCGAAGAAGCTGTACACATGGTGGAGCTACCGCGCACAGGATTGGGAGACATCGGACCGTGGCCGCCGGCTTGACCATATGTGGGTGACGCCCGATTTGAAAGAGAAGGCTAAGTCGCATGTGGTGCACAAGCATGTGCGTGGATGGGGCAAGCCATCTGACCATGCGCCGATCGTTACGGAATTTGCCTTTTGAACGGTGCCCCCGCAATTGAGGGCGATGCCCGCCGTGCGGCGCTGGCCATTGACGCGCTACGTCGTGGCTGGGCGATCAATGTCGAACATCTGGGCCAAGCCCTTTGCCTGTTGCCGATAGAAACCGCACGCGACGTTGCGGATGCGCACGCGATCCTACTCTCTGCCAGCCGCGCGGCGACATTGAAACTCATGAACCAGCGCGCCGCCGCCGATACCGCTTTGCCGGTCATGATAAAGGCGCCAGCGGACCTTGATATCAACCTTGCGCTGGCGGTGGCGGATCCAACGCTCGATTTGCGTTACCCAATGAAGGGCCCGTTTGCAGCATTGGCCCTTGCCGATGGACCTGCTGCTGCTGCGGCCATTGAGCTTGCGCGGCTCGCCGGGTTGCTTCCCGCCTTTTTGGTGTTGCCGGATTCGGGAAGTGCGTCGGCGACCGTATCCCCGCAGGATGTCGCTGCGTTTGACGATAGCGGGGCGTTGCACATTGCGGCGCGTGCGCGGTTGCCGGTTGCTGCAAATGTCGATGCTGAAATCGTCGCATTTCGAACGGATGTGGATGCGTCAGACCATGTCGCGCTGCTCATCGGCAAACGCGATGGCACGCCGCCTGTTGTCCGGTTGCACAGCGAGTGCCTGACGGGTGATGTCTTGGGCAGCCTGAAGTGCGATTGTGGCCCGCAATTGCACGAGGCGTTACACCAAATCTCCGACGCCAATTGGGGCATACTTTTATATTTGCGTCAGGAAGGCCGCGGCATCGGCCTGATCAACAAATTGCGCGCCTATGCGCTGCAGGATCAGGGATTTGATACCGTCGATGCAAATACCCGATTGGGCTTTGCCATTGATGCGCGCGATTTTTCGGTCGCCGCCCGCATGCTGGAACTGCTCGGTATATCCAACGTCCGGTTGCTCACGAACAATCCTGAAAAGGTTGAAGGCCTTAAGTCCGCAGGCATATCTGTCGAAGAGCGACTGCCGCTAAAAATCGCGGCGAACCCGCATAATGCGCATTATCTTGAAACGAAAAAGAGCCGCACGGGGCACGCGCTTTAGCCGCTTGCCTTAATTGCCCACGCATGATTTAACTTGGCTAATGCGGCAAGCCGGGGGCCTTGTGTGAAACAAACGGAACATCTGGCGCAAATTGCAGCCTGTTTCCACTGTCCGGATGTTGAGGCAAACCTCATTCTGGGCGGCGCGCAATATCGGGAATATATCCACCGCGCCCCTGTTGCGTTTCGCGGCGACGTTTCGGCGCATCTCTACCTTGTTCTGGATGGCCTCGCTTCGGCCGATTTATATGGTCCTGACGGGCAATATGCGCGCTTGGCGGGATATGGCCCCGGCGAATTATTTGGCGCGTATCCAACCCCTGTCCGGCATCGTGCGGATATTACCGCACAGGGTTCGTTATCGGTATTGATGATGGAGACGGCATTTATTTCAGGGCTGGCGCAATCGCACGCCCGCATCGCGCAGGGCATATCCGAATTCATGGCGCGCCAACTTGACCTGCTGTTGGATCGTATGGCGGCGCGTATCGGCTTGTCGGCGAACGGGCGTTTCTATCAGGCATTGCTCTCGCGTGCCGATTCAGATGGCTGGATTAAGCCTTTTCCCGTTGTGTCGGCGATGGCCGTGGGCGTGAATACCACGCGGGAGACAGCATCGCGTGCGCTGGCCCATCTGTTACGCAGAGGCATTGTCAAACGGCATGATCACGGGCTGGAGATTGTCTCCATACGGATGTTGGAGGACTTGGTTATTTGAACCTTATTGCGGTTCGCGAAAGCCCTCTTCGTCGCGTGACGATCTGGGTTCGCGGCGCCCGATAGCGCGCTCGATAAATGCGTCATCCAACGGTTCTGGGTCAGTGCTTGGCATTGCACCGGGATCGCCAAAAGCAGGGTCGCCCTCAATCGGCATGCCATTTTCGTCGAGCAACAGTCCCTCTTCCCCTTCGCCAACCAAAAGTTCTTCACCTTCTAATTGTTCGGGGAAGGTTACTTCGGTGGCAAAATTTTCCACCGGTCGGCCGGATACTGCAACGCGCATATAGGCTGCCCATGCTTGGGCGGGCGCACGGCCGCCTTCTAGTCCGCCGATCGCACGCGCATCGTCGCGGCCCATCCAGACCCCTGTTGTCAAACCACTCGAAAAGCCAAGGAACCAGCCGTCTTTGTTGCTGCTTGTGGTACCTGTCTTTCCTGCGACGGGGCGGCCGATATTGGCGGCGCGGCCCGTGCCCGTTGCAACTGCGGTCTGCATGAGGTCCGTCATGGCGGCGGCGACCCAATCCTCCACCAATTGTACGGATTTCGCGGGCTTTGCCGTGTATAAAATCTCGCCATCAATGGTGGTGACTTTGGAGATGCCATAAGGGGTAATGCTGCGGCCATTGGAACCCACGGATGCAAATGCCTGCGTCATGTCGATAACGCGGGTTTCCGATGTCCCAAGCACCATCGACGGCTGCGTGTTGATGGGTGTCGTTATGCCAAAACGGCGCGCCATGTTGGCTATGCTGCTGGTGCCAACCTCTTGCCCCAATTGCGCCGCGACAGTGTTTTTCGAATAAGCAAATGCCGTCCGCAGTGAAATTTCACCGGCGTACTGGCTGTTGCTGTTTTTGGGTTGCCAGCCTTCTATTTCAACGAGCTTATCTTCCACCATGTCTTCGGGACGGAACCCGGCCTCCAACGCGGCCAAGTAGACGAACAATTTCCAAGCTGAACCTGGTTGCCGGACCGCTGTGACCGCACGGTTATAATTGCTGGTGACATAATCGGTGCCGCCAACCATCGCTTTAACTGCGCCATCGCGGTCAATCGACACCAGCGCACCTTGCGCGCCGCGCGGTGCGTTGGCCGCTATCGCGGCCGTTGCCGCGCGCTGCATTCGCAGGTCAAGCGTGGTCCAGACATCAATGGGTTTTTCGGTCTCGTCAATCAGGCCATCCAATTGTGGCAAAACCCAATCGGTGAAATAGCGTACGCTGTCTTGCGGTTGCTGTTTCGCCATTTTCACGTCCGCCGGCTTTACCTCGGCGGCCTCGGCAGCGGAAATCATCCCGGCATCCTGCATCACGCCGACCACCACCGTGGCGCGGTCAATCGCAGCCTGTGCATCTGCCGTTGGTGAATAATGCGATGGCGCCTTTACAAGGCCCGCAATGATCGCGGCTTCGGCGAGGCTCAGATCTTCCGCGCCATGGTCGAAGAATTTCCGGCTCGCCGCATCAACACCATAAGCACCGCCGCCGAAATAGACCTTGTTCAGATATAATTCGAGTATTTGGTCCTTCGAAAATTTCGTTTCCATCGCCAGCGCAAGGATGACCTCGCGGATTTTGCGTCCGAATTCCTTGTTGCTGTTCAGGTAAATGTTGCGTGCTAGCTGCTGCGTGATTGTTGAGCCACCTTGGGTCCAGCGCCCCTCAATTGCACGTGCGTAAAATGACCGCGTTATCCCGATAGGGTCGACACCCGGATGCATATAATAGCGCCGGTCTTCCACTGCGACCATCGCGCCCTTCATTTCAGACGGCAGCTGGTCAATACTCAGCCATCGGCCGAAACTTGGCCCAAGTGATTGGATAACGGTGCCATCGGCAGCACGGACGCGGATCATCTGGCCGTTGGGCGATGCCTTTAAATCTTCAAAGCTGTCGATTTCGCCGCGGGCAATGGCGACAAAAATGCCCAACACCATGACGCCGAGTAGCGCCGCGATAACGCCGGCTTTGATGATACGTAAAATCCACGTTCCCATTGGGCGACGTTCTTTCGAAATCTTGCGCGCGCGTGCCATTGTGCAGGGTGTTAATCGCTCATGGACTCGCCGACAAGCGCCTTCTTATTCGGGGTCGAATGTCAGCGCAGCGCTGTTGATGCAGTAGCGCAGCCCTGTTGGCCCCGGACCATCGGGGAACACATGTCCCAAATGCCCTTCACAGGCCGCACAACGCACCTCGGTACGGACCATGCCGTGCGAAACATCGATATGCTCGTCAATGGCTTCATCGTCGGCAGGCGCGGTAAAGCTTGGCCAACCCGAACCGCTGTCAAATTTGGTGTCAGATGCAAACAACGTGGTGCCGCATCCGGCGCAGCGGAATTCGCCTTCGCGTTTTTCATCGGTCAATTTGCCCGCAAAGGCGCGTTCTGTTCCAGCCTCTCGCAGAACATGATATTGAACGGGGTCCAATTCTGCGCGCCATTGGGCGTCGGATTTGATAATTTTTTCCATAAAACGGCCTTTCGTTGCTGCGGATGTGGGCCTGTTTGCCATCGGGTTCAAGAGGCCAGTTTAACAGATATTTTACCATGTTTGACATATGCCGTGCAGGCTATGACAGGACCAGGTCGTAAGCTACGCGCTGTGGGGGCGTTGGGGCTATTGCCGTTGCTGCTTGCGGCGGGAGAGGGAAGCTGTTTGCTATGCACAGGCGACGCGCCAACTGCATCGACCGACACCGAACGCAGCGTGCCGATTTCCATCGAAATCATAACGAAACTGGACTTTAGCCGCGCCGCCTTGCCCGCATCAGGGGGCGGTCAAATCGAGCTCGATCCGCAAAGCGGCAACAAACGCGTTGGCGGCGGCATGGTGGACTTGGGCGGCGCTGCTTTGGCAGGAACCGCTATCGTCACAGGTGAGCCCGGCCGCATTGTTCGGATTGACATGCCCACCAGCGCGCGCATGACATCTGCGACAGGCGGTGTTGTCGAAATCATTGGCTTACGCACCAGCCTGATGGGTGCGTCACGGCTTGATTCCACAGGGCGGCTGGAATTTTCATTCGGGGGCACGTTGGTTGTGCGGGGAAATGTCGCTGGCACATTCCGCACGCGCATTCCCATTACCGCGCAATATCAGTAATCAGCCGCGGCGCGATGCTGCACGCGCAATGCGGACCAGCTCTTCTTCCAATATGGTGCCCGCCAGTCCATCGCGGACATGCATAAGCTTGGATTCCACCTCAAGCAGATGGCTGTTCAACCCAGCAAGCCGTACCGATGGCCAGCGCGCAAGTTGCTGCGCGTAGCTGTCTGCGTCTTTCCAGAATATCGAACGCGTCGCTTTTACAACGGCGCCGGGGTTCGAACCATTGTCGACCTTTGCGCGCATAGCCGCGAGCAACGTCACCCGCCGCTGCATCGCGCGGATGATGCGGATGGCATCGACCCCCATGTCGCGCGCGGCGACAAGTTCACGCCCCGTCCCGCGCAAATCGCCGCCCATGACGTGATGGATGAGGCCATTGATATTTTCCTCGCCCGTTTCGGCTGACAAGGCTTCGAATATGGGGACTTCAACGGTCGCGGGGCGTTGCGGCGACGAATCATAATATAAGGACAGCTTTTCGACTTCCGCCTGCGCGAGTTTCCGGTCCTGACCCGTGTAGCGCGCAATCCGTGCGGCCAGTGGCCGGTCAATCTTCAGCCCCATCGTGGCTGCGTACGCCATCACGGCGGCTGCGGCATCGCCCTCCTCTGGCATGTAACAAATATGCACCATCGCGCGGGGATGGCCTTCGACTAGCTTGCGCAACTTGCTGGCCTTAGTCAGATTGCCTGCGGTCGCGATGACCGGATTGGCGTCGCCTTCAAGGGCGAGCAGATTTTCGACGGCAGCAACACCTTCTTCGCGGCGGAAGTTTAGCCGGATGTGCCGCTTATTACCAAATAGCGAAAGCGCCGACGCCTCGTCCGCCAGAAGCGCGGGGTCATTGCGAATACGGTCGCTGTCGATATCGATCCGTTCCGAACCCGTCAGCGCGGCGGACATTTGTGATGCGATGTCAGCGGCCGCCGATTCATCCTGTCCGAAAATGAAAAACAGCCGAATCTCGGGACGTGTGCCGATGGCACTTATAAAACTGCGTTCTTTGGCGTTGCTCATTCGCCGCGGGCGTAGATTGAAAGCCGGGTGACAATCTGATCCGCAACCTTCTGCGTCAGATTTTCGAGCGCGCTGTTTTCGCCAGCGATGGTGGCATATTCCGAACCGGCGACATCGATACCCGCGTCGGACCCGGCGGTTGCATCCAGCACCGTTTCACCGGTAGCGACGGAGATCAGCTGATAGCGTGCGCGCAATGTGCGCCGTTCACGCGTGACCGTATCGTCGGCACGCACGCCAAAGCCTTCAATCCGGTCATCAAGTGTGACGACCAAGCGGAATTGGGCGGCGTTGCTGTCTTGAGCGCCAAGGCGGTCGGTTAACGCATTGCGCATCAACCAACCGCTTTTGCCTTCGATCTGAGCCACCGATACCGAACCCAGCGTCGTTGCCACCGCGCCCTTTGATCCACCGCTGTATAAAGGCTGCAATCCGCATGCGGACAGCATCAGAGCAAGCAAGATGGGGGCGATGAAACGGTTCATAGGACGATGTTGACCAACCTATCGGGCACGACGATGATTTTCCTTATATCGGCACCATCAATGGCATGCTGAACCTTTTGGCTGGCAAGCGCAAGCGCCTCCACTTCGGCCTGGGGCAGTCCCTTGGCAACGGTCAGCGTATCGCGCAGCTTGCCCTTCACCTGAATGGCGATGGTCACTTCGTCTTCGACCAGCAGGTCAGGGTTGACCTGCGGCCACGGTGCGTCGGCGATAAGGCCGCCGCCTGATGCCGCGCCAAGCTGCGTCCATGCTTCTTCGGCCAAATGCGGAACCATTGGCGCAGACAATGTGACGATTGTCCGGATCGCCGTATCGCGGCTTGCCGAAGGTGCCGCCTTTTCAATGGCATTGGCAAGGTCGTAGATTTTCGCGACCGCCTTGTTAAACGCGAGTGCTTCAATGTCTGTGCCGACGCCGGCAATGATTTGGTGCGTTTTGCGGTCCAGCGCCTTGTCGACACCTTCAGCGCCGCTGACCTGACCGGTCAGACGCCACAGGCGCTGCACAAATCGCCAGCAACCCTCAATCCCCGCTTCGGACCATTCCAGATCGCGTTCGGGCGGGCTGTCGGACAGCATGAACCAGCGCACGGCATCGGCGCCATATTGGTCGACAATATCGTCGGGATCGACGACATTCTTTTTGGATTTGGACATTTTTTCGATGCGACCTGCGACCGCAGGGGCACCGCTGTCGATGATGGTCCAAATGTCACCTTCACGACGCACCTGATCAGGGCTCAGCCATGTTCCATTGGCATCCTGATAGGTTTGGTGCGTCACCATGCCTTGCGTAAACAGCGAGGCGAACGGCTCTTTTACATCGATCATGCCGATATGGCTGAGCGCACGCGTCCAGAAACGGGCGTAGAGCAAATGCAAAATCGCGTGCTCGACGCCGCCAATATATTGGTCAACTGGCAGCCATTTTTCCGCCGCCGCCCGGTCAAAGGGCTTGTCATGCGGCTGGCTTGCAAAGCGGATGAAGTACCAGCTTGAGTCGACAAAAGTATCGAGCGTGTCGGTTTCGCGGCGTGCCTCTTGATGGCATTTGGGGCAGTCGACCTTGCTCCAGGTCGGGTGACGATCCAGCGGGTTGCCGGGGATGTCAAAGCTGACGTCTTCGGGCAATTTTACAGGCAGCTGGTCATACGGCACGGGGACCGCGCCACATGCCGGACAATGGATGATCGGGATTGGCGTGCCCCAATAACGCTGGCGCGAAACGCCCCAGTCGCGCAGGCGATATTGCGTTTGGCCTTGGCCCCAGCCTTCTTTCTCGGCCTTTGCGATCACATCCGCTTTCGCCTGATCGACGGTCATCCCGTTCATCCAGTGCGAATTCACGATGACGCCGGGGTTGGTGTAGGCGACATTTCCTTCAAAATGGCTGTCGGTCAAATCGCCATCGGCAACGACGCGCGTAACGGGCAAATGATATTTGCGCGCGAAATCAAGGTCGCGTTGGTCATGTGCCGGGCAGCCAAAGACCGCGCCCGTGCCGTAATCCATCAAGACGAAATTGGCGACATAGACGGGCAAGTGCCAGCTTGGATCCAGCGGGTGCTCAACGGTAAGCCCTGTATTGAAACCAAGCTTTTCAGCGGTTTCAATGTCTGCCGCCGTCGTTCCGCCCTTGCGGCATTCCGCGATAAAATCCTGCAAATCAGGCGCGTTGGCTGCCAGCTTTTGCGCGACCGGATGGTCTGCGGCAATGGCAATAAAGCTTGCGCCGAACATGGTGTCGGGGCGCGTTGTAAACACATCAATGCCGTCGTCACCGCCCGGAAAGCGGAACCGGCATTTCAAACCTTGCGATTTGCCAATCCAGTTTTCCTGCATCAACCGCACCTTGTCGGGCCATTGGTCAAGCGACCCAAGGCCAGCAAGCAATTCTTCGGCAAAGTCGGTAATTTTCAAAAACCACTGGCTCAGCTTGCGGCGCTCAACAGGCGCACCCGATCGCCAGCCCTTGCCGTCGATCACTTGCTCATTGGCGAGCACTGTCATGTCGACAGGGTCCCAGTTCACGGCGGACTCTTTGCGATAGACGAGCCCGGCGGCATACAGCTTTAGGAACAAGGCCTGTTCATGGCCGTAATATTCAGGCTCGCAGGTCGCGAGTTCGCGGGTCCAGTCAATCGCAAAGCCAAGCCGTTTCAGCTGCGCTTTCATGTTCGCAATATTGTCGCGCGTCCAACTGCCGGGGTGGACCTTTTTCTCCATCGCCGCATTTTCCGCAGGCATGCCAAAGGCGTCCCAGCCCATCGGGTGCAGCACTTCATGTCCGGTCATGCGCTTATAGCGCGCTAACACGTCACCCATGGTGTAGTTGCGCACATGGCCAATGTGGATGCGGCCCGATGGATAGGGAAACATTTCCAGGACATAGGCGCGTGGCTTTGTCGAGTTATCATCCGCAACAAAGCTGCTGCGTTCTTCCCAAATCTTTTGCCACCGCGCGTCGGCGACGTGCGGGTTAAAACGCTCAACATTGGTCATAACAATTATCCGGTGATGGAAGACCGGCGAAGGTCACGCGCCTTGGTAAGAATGACCGCCTCAAGCTTTTGAACGGTTGCGGCACGCAGCGGCGCTGCGACCCATTGGCCATTTTGCAAAACTTCGCGGCTGCCGGCGACGCGCAGGGCGTCGGCACGCAAATCCTGATCAAGGATTGAAATGGTCAGCTTAACGCGCTCGCTAGGGCTTTGCGGGTTCACATACCAGTCGGTGACAATCACACCGCCCGACGAGTCGGTTTGCAGCAAAGGCATGAAGGACAAGGCATCAAGCGATGCGCGCCACAGATAGCTGTTTACGCCGATTGTGGTGACTTGGCTGGCCGCGAGATCGGCCTTTGGACGCTCCCTTCCGCCACAGCCGGACAGCAGCCCCAAGCTTAACAGGCTGCCGGTCGCAATAATGAGTGCCAAGCGGGTGGTGCGCATAAAATGTCCTTGAACAATGAAATATTGGAAACCTCTATAGCGGCTTGCTGTCCGGAGCAAGCTTTCTGGCTGCTGAACGGCGCGCAATTAATGTGGCGCTCAGCTTCGTGCCGCTAAGTGATTGTGGACATCATGCAACATTTGATCAAAAATCACGTTATTCGAACGATAAAATGGTTACGCCCCTTTTGAATCGCCAAAAGCATGCGTATACCATTCAAAGACAGGAGAGTCGGTGAACAACTATCATGGACGTGAAGAGGGCATATAAGCGGAAATACGCGACCATTGCGGCAGCATTGCTAGCAACGGGTTCGCTTGCCGTTTCGCCCCTTGTCGTTCCTGCGTTTGCTGCAAAGGCTTTTTCGCAAGAGCCGTCAGCTAGACCAAGCTGGATTTCGATGTTCACGCCTGCGGGCGGTGACAGCGTTTTGGCACAGAAATTTTCCGCGGCGCGTATTGAACCCAATGCGCGTTTCCCATTTACGCCCGCAAATGTCGGTGACAGCCGCACGATCACCGTCGCAGCGCGCGCAAACTCACGTTTGACCGCTGGTGCCGTTTCCATCCGCAATGCGCTGGCATCCAGCGAAGTCGGTGCGGGCAAGGGCCTTCGCCTTTCGGCGGTGGACTATCGTTTGACAGCATCAAAGGGCTGGCAAGGTTTTGCATTGCCTGCTGCACAGCGCCGCACAGTTAAAGCACCGTTGAGTGAACTTGGAAAAAGCAGCTTCTCGCTGGATGAGGCTGCACGCAAACCAAGCAAGTTCAGCACCAATATCAAATTGGACCAGAGCCGCGAAATGGCACCTCCTGCGCGCGGTAGCTCGGCGTCGGGCGATTACAAGCTTGATGTGGGCGGAAGCTTTTCCATCAGCCGTAAAATCGACGTGACCGCCGGTGTCCGTTACGCCAGTGAAAATGACCGCGTCATTCCATTGGCTGACAATCGCAAGGACAGCGAAGCTGTCTATGTCGGAACCAAAATCCGCTTCTAAGCGGTCCTTTTCTTAAAAGCATCAATCGCCGCCCAACCGTGGATCAACCGTGGCGAAAGCATCTGTGCGTTTCGGCGGTTCATGCCGCCAAGCGCGATGATGCGGCTAGATGACACCAGCTTTGCGAGCCGGTTAAACGCTAATGGCCCAAGCGGTTGCGCCCCGGGGTGACTGTTGGTGGCGAAAATAGGCGATAGGAACAACAGGTCCGGGCGTGCTGCCTTCACGCCTGCAATTTCACGCGCATCATGGACTGGCGCACTGTGCAGCAATCGCGACGCACGACGGCTTCTTTGGTGAAACCCATCGGCGTGCCAACGCATCGCCGTCCGCTCGTCCCCCGCCAGCAGCAGGATATGCCCGCGCCGCCGACACATGCGCATGACCTGCCCGAACAGCAATTTTCGCGCCGCCGTGTCCAAATGATAATGCCGGAAGATGACGCCCGATCGTGCGGGAAGCCGCTGAATGGCGGGCAACAGGTCATCCCCCAATCGTTCATCGGTCATCAGCCAGATCTTCGGCAGGGGGTGGCTTCGCGGCATAGTTCTGCCTATAGCGTCGCGCTATGCATGAAGCGACACCAGAAACAACCGCCAGCCCTTTGACCGCAATCCGTGAACGCATCGCGGCCGCCGCCAAGATGGCGCGGCGTGCGCCCGAAGACATCCATCTGATTGCCGTGTCGAAAACGCGTTCGGCGGAAGATATTGAGCCGCTGATTCACGAAGGCCAAATGCTCTTCGGTGAAAACCGCGTTCAGGAAGCGGCGACCAAATGGCCCGCGTTGAAGCAGCGCCACCCCGGCGTGCAATTGCATCTGATCGGGCAGCTTCAATCCAACAAGGCCGACGAAGCGGTTGCCTTGTTCGATATGATCCATTCGGTTGACCGGTTGTCGCTGGTGACGGCACTTGGCAAGGCGATGGAAAAGCAGGCGCGCTACATCCCCTGCTTCATTCAAGTGAACATCGGCGCTGAAGAGCAAAAGGGTGGCTGCGCAGTTTCGGAATTGCCCGCATTGATTGCGGCGGCAAAGGACTGCGGCGTTCCATTGGCAGGGTTGATGTGTATACCGCCAGCATCGATTGAGGCCGCGCCATTTTTTGCATTGTTGGCCGAGCTTGCCGCGCGTCATGATTTGCCGCAACTGAGCATGGGCATGTCGGAAGATTTCGACACTGCGATCATGATGGGCGCGACCTATGTGCGCGTTGGCAGGGCCTTATTTGGCGCGCGCAGCAGCCCCGTTTAAGGCAAAGCGCGCATAGCCCACCTTGGTCGCGACCAAGGCTTCAACCGTCTCGCCATCCGCCACGTCGCAGGCGTGCATGATCGCGCTGTCCTGCACATCCAGTCCGCCGGTGAGCGCGCCAAATGCGGGCATGATGATTTTGCGCGCAGTTTTGACAAAGCACCGCCGCGCGACCATGCGCCCGCGCAAGACCTGACGGAATTTGGGATGGAAGTGCCCTGAAATTTCGGGATTGGGATCACCGCTTTGCGCTTCGTGCCGAAATGTGATGCCCGACAGGCTTATTTCGTCGTACGTTTTGCCGCCCCAAATGCCCGAAACCGCACGGTCGTGGTTCCCGGTAATCCAGAGCCATTCGGTATCGCAGGTCAAGTCGACCAACAATGCCGCCGCCGATTCCGCCAGACGTGCCTCTCCATCATCGTCGTGGAAATTATCGCCCAAGGATATGATTTTGGCTGGCCTATATTTGGTGCAGAGCGCCGCGATGTCCTCAAGCGTTGCAATGCTGTCATAGGGCGGCAGCATCTGGCCATTTGAGGCATAAGCGCTGGCCTTCTCCAAATGCAGATCGGACACGAGCAGTGCATTTTGGGCAGGCCAATATAAGGCGGCCTCTCCGGCAACCTCAAATGACTGACCCCCAAATTCAAAAGCATATGACATCGTCTGCGGCTATGCGGATTGTCCATCTGTGGCGCAAGCCGTTGTGGGCCACGATCCTATAAAGCGAGTGCCACCCGCGTCCTTGGCTCAAGTGAAACCCCCTTCGGCGGATCGAAACCCACGCGCCGATTGCTGAAATCAATCAGCACCCGGTCAAACAGTTTCAGCGCGTCCATGCCGAGCAGGATCGCTGGCCGATCCTGAAGGTTAAGCGCCGTGAACGCGTAATTGTCGGCGAAGGTCATCGGCATATCTTTAATGGTCAGCCCGCCGACCTCAATTTCACGAATTTGGGTATAGTCACCGTTCAGGATCGTCCCTGTTACACTGCGCATCTTCACCGGAATGAAGTCAAAGACGCGATGCCGCCGGCGCAGCTTATCGCGCAGGGCGACATTGGCCATGCTGCTTTGCGCGCCGGTATCCAGAATGATGTCGACCTTAATGCCATCAATCCGCGCGCTCGATAATATCATCCGGCCCGCCTTGCGCCGCGCCTGCACGACAATCATGCCATTTTCGAGCTTTGTCTTGCCGCGCGTTTTACGCGACGGCAGCACATCCATTGTCTGCTGTACGAAATCGAGATGCACCCGATTATCCTCCAGACTGTCGATACCCAAAAGCCCATATGCGCCAAGGTTTGCGCGTTCGAGGCCCGGAGCTTCCACGCCCTGCAAGTTAACCGACGCGGTGGAAATGCTGTCGATGAAGAAGCTGTTGACCTGATATCGTCCCGAAATCGTCGCGAGCGTGAGCGTGGGGCCTGCCTCCAGCGCCAGTTTGCGCGCGAGGTCATTGGCAATGACGGTCCGTTCTGCGCCGGTATCGACGATGAAGGGGACGGCGTCGCTGCCGTTCACACGCACCTGCACCGTCATCCGGTTGCTACGGTCAATGCCGAACTCTTCGGTGATGGCGGCAACATCCGATGTAGCATCAGGCATAACCTGAGGCAGCTCCTGCGCCATTGACGATGTGCTTAAAAATAGGCCGATGAATCCAAGCGCGCTGCGTTGCATTTCAAATCTCCAATGCCGCCATGATACGCCTCTTTTCGGACAGCGACAAGGCATGGCCCGTCGAACCGAATCCGCCTTTTGTCGAAGCGGAAACAAAGTCGTTTGTTGCGGCGGCAGCTTTGCGTTAGCCTCCGCACCATGAAATGAGAGAAGGGGATAAACATGAAGAAACTTCTTTTGATTGCCGCGCTGGCGTTGCCCATGGCACCTGCCTTTGCAGACGCGCCGAAGCCCGATGCGCTGGTCGCCGATGGCGTCCCTCCCGTGCCGGATGATCTGCCCGTGCAGACACGGCCCTATATGGAATTTCGTACGGCAAGCTTCTCCGGTTGGCATCCAACCGACAAATCCATGCTGATCGCGACCCGTTTTGGCAATACCGCGCAGTTGCACCGCGTCGCCGGGCCGATGATGGACCGTAAGCAAATTAGCTTTGAGGCGGAGCCCGTTGGCGGCGGCAGCTGGGCCCCGAAAACCGGCGACATATTGCTGACGCAGAAAGATATTGGCGGCAATGAATTTTACCAAATCTATGCGCTGAAGGACGGCAAGCTTACGCTGCTGACCGACGGTAAAAGCCGCAACAGCATCAGCGCATGGAGCGATGATGGCGAGTTGGTCGCCTATACGTCGACGCGGCGCAACGGCACCGACAATGACATTTATGTGATGAACCCGCGCGACCCATCGACAAGCCGAATGGTTGCCGAAGTCAAAGGCGGGGGTTGGAATCTTGGCGCGTTTTCGCCCGACAAGAAAAGCGCCGTCGTTGCGCAATATCTGTCGGTCACCAACGTCGACATGTCGCTCCTCGATCTCGCCACGGGTAAGATGACCCCCATTGGCGACCATGCGAAGGATATCGCCATTGGCGGCGCGTCCTTTGCGCCTGACGGTTCACTGTGGGTTACGTCCGACGAAGGTTCGGACTTTCAGCGGCTGGGCACCATCGACATCGCCACCGGAAAATTCACGCCGCGCGGTCCGGCAGAGAAATGGGATGTCGACAGCTTCGACATTTCACCGGACGGCAGTTTCATCGTCTACGAAACCAACGAGGCGGGGATAAGCAAACTGAAATTGCTTGATCCAAAGACCAACAAGGTCCGCGTTGTGGACGGCTTACCTGCAGGCATCATCGGCGGGTTCGAAGTCTCCGAATGGGGCGAGATCGGCGTCACTTTCACCTCGGCCCGCAGCGCGGCTGACGCGTACAGCATTGATCCAAAAACGTTGAAGGTGACCCGCTGGACCGAAAGCGAAACCGGTGGTCTGGATGTGTCGAAGAATGTCGAACCGGAATTGCTGACGGTCAAAAGCTTCGACGGCTTGCCCGTGTCCGGCTTCCTCTATCGCCCCGATCCGGCGAAGTTCCCCGGCAAGCGGCCGATGATCATGAATGTGCATGGTGGTCCAGAGGGGCAATCGCGCCCCGGCTTCCAAGGGCGCAGCAACTATCTACTCAACGAAATGGGAGTCGCTATTTTCTACCCCAACGTCCGCGGCTCAACCGGATATGGGAAAAAATTTGTTGGCCTCGACAATGGCCCGTTCAAGCGCGAGGACTCGGTCAAAGATATGGGCGCGTTTCTCGGCACGCTGGCCAAAGACCCATCGCTTGACGCAAGCCGCTTTGGCCTCGCTGGCGGATCTTACGGCGGCTATATGTGCTATGCCGCCGCCGTGCAGTTTAAGGACCAATTGCGCGCGACGAACTGCATTGTCGCCATTTCCAACTTTGTCACATTTTTGGAAAACACCCAAAGCTACCGCCGCGATTTGCGCCGTGTCGAATATGGCGACGAACGCGATCCGGCACAGCGGGCAAAGCTGCTTGAGATATCACCTCTCACCCGCGTGGCGGAAATCACCAAGCCGATGTTTGTTGTCACCGGTGGGAACGACCCCCGCGTTCCAGCATCGGAAGCAGACCAAATCGTCAAAGCCATTCGCGACAAGGGCGGCGTCGCGTGGCATTTGTTGGGCAAAAATGAAGGCCATGGCTTCGCGAAGAAGGAAAATGTCGACTATCAATTCTGGGCGTCATTGATGTTCTGGAAACAGAATTTGCTGAACTAAACAGGGGCTGCGCCTTCAAATCACCGTAGCCCTGAGCTTTGTCGAAGGGCGCCTGTCTGCTGGTCACCCTTCGACAGGCTCAGGGCTATGGTTGCTTCTTACGGCGTCATCGCAATACCGGCGAGGCTTTCGGCCTCCATCAACAAAGCGTCATCAACCGACCCCTGCGCCACACTCTCGCGGCCAATCATCACCAGCAACGGGACAGCGAGCGGGCTCACGCGTTCAAGGTCGACATGCAGCATCGTATCGGCGGCGCGGTCCAACAAATCACCGAGCCGTCCAACGTCGGTCAGCCGCGCGCGCGCGTCGGCCCATGCCGCCTCCAGCAACAGATGGTCGGGTTCATATTTGCGCAGCACATCGTAGATGAGGTCAGTGGAAAAGGTCACCTGCTTGCCCGTCTTGCGCTTGCCGGGATGCTGCCGTTCGACAAGGCCGCTGATCACCGCGACCTCGCGAAAGGCGCGCTTCAATAAATAGCTTGATTCCACCCACTCGGTGAATTCATCCGCCAAAATGTCGGAGGAGAAAAGCGGGCGTGGGTCCGTGATGGGCTTCAGGCTCCAGACCCCCAAGGCATAATCGCTGGCGACAAAGCCCATAGGCATCAGGCCGCGGCTTTCCATGCGGCGGGTGATCAGCATGCCGAGCGACTGGTGCGCGTTCCAACCTTCAAACGGATAGGTCACCATATAATGGCGCTTGTCGTGCGGGAATGTCTCGACCAGCAACTGCCCGGGCTTGGGCATCTGGCTGCGATAGGCCTGCATCTCCAACCACTCGCGCACTTCGTCGGGGAAGCGCGCCCAGCCCGCCCGGTCGGTCAACATCTGCCGCACCCTGTCGGCCAAATGCGTGGTGAGCGGCAGGCGCGCACCCATATAGCTTGGGATATTGGTCGCAGGCTTCGTCGCGGCGCGGACAATGAGGTCAAGGTCCTTGATGGATTCCACGTCAAGCGCCATGCCGGCAAAGGTAAACGTGTTCCCCGGGCTCAGCGTTGAGGCGAAGGATTCTTCTACCTTGCCCAATTTGCGGCCATTGCGGAAACGGATTTCGAGCATCGGCGCATCGACAATGATGCCCGCATTAAACCGGTGCTGCGCGGCAAATTGCGGGTGCGACAGCCGCCACCTGCCGTCGCGATCTTTGACCAGTTTCTTGAACCGGTCGTAGGCGCGCAACGCATAGCCACCCGTCGCGACAAAGGCGATGACGCGGGCAAAGGTCGCGGCATCCATCGCGGAATAAGGCAGGGAAGATTGCACCTCCGCCAATAACTGTTCCTCGTCAAACGGACCCGCACAGGCAATGCCCATGACATGCTGCGCCAAGACGTCGTAGCTTCCCGGGCGGAAGGTTTCGCCATCGCGCACGCCCTCGGCCACCGCATCATAGGCGGCCTGCGCCTCCAGATATTCAAAGCGGTTACCGGGGACGAGGATGGCCTTTGATGGCTCGTCCATCCGGTGATTGGACCGGCCAATCCGTTGCAGCAGTCGTGAGCTTCCCTTGGGCGCACCCATTTGAATGACGCAATCGACATCGCCCCAGTCGACACCCAGATCGAGCGAGGCCGTGCACACCAAAGCGCGCAGCTTGCCGTCGGCCATTGCGCCTTCGACCTTGCGCCGCGCCTCAATCGATAGCGAGCCATGGTGAATGCCGATGGCATATTTGGGCTCATTCGCGTCCCACAATTTCTGGAAGATGAACTCGGCGAGGAAGCGCGTGTTGCAGAATATCAGGGTGATTTTGTTGCGGCCGATTTCGTCGATCAACTGCGGTATCGCATGATGCCCGCTGTGCCCCGCCCATGGCACGCGGCCTTCGGGGAGAAGGATGTTTAGGTCTGGTTCTGCCGCTGCCGCGCCCTCAACCAAGCGCACTTGGTCAATGTCGCCATAAGGCGCGAGCCATGCGCGATAGTCATCGGGATCGGCAACTGTGGCGGATAGGGCAACGCGCTGCAGATCGGGTGCGAGCGTCTGCAGGCGGGCAAGCGACAGGCTGAGCAAGTCGCCGCGCTTGCCATTGGCGAAGGCATGCACTTCATCGATGATGACCCGCTTGAGCGTGGAAAACATATGCACGCTGTCTTCGTGGCTGAGCAGCAACGACAATGATTCGGGCGTAGTCAGCAAAATATGCGGCGGCTTTACCCGTTGCCGCGCCTTGCGATCGGACGGCGTATCGCCCGTACGCGCCTCGACGCGGATGGGCAGGCCCATTTCCTCGATGGGCATCAACAGATTGCGCCGGACGTCGACCGCAAGCGCCTTGAGCGGAGAGATATAGAGCGTGTGCAGGCCGCTCGCCGGCGTTAATGTGTTTCCCAGCGCAGGCTGGGATCCAGCCTGCACTGAAGAGTCGTTGGATAATGTCTGGGCCCCGGCCTGCGCCGGGGAACGCATGTCTTCGATCAATTCGGCCAATGTCGGCAAAAATCCGGCCAGCGTCTTGCCCGCACCCGTCGCGGCCACGAGCAGCGCATGCCGCCCTTCACGCGCCGCCTCCAGCATCTCCAACTGATGCCGCCGGGGCGTCCAATCGCGCGCGGCGAACCAGTCGAGGATGAAGGAAGGAAGCGTCACCAGAGTTTAATGCCCGACAGTTTCTCCGCGTTCCAGTCCCGATGCCGCCAATTGCGCATCAATCTGCGCCATTAAACGCCCTAGCCCCTCTTCGGAGGACGCTTCGGCACGTGCGACCAAGACGTCCTGCGTGTTTGATGCACGCAACAACCACCAGCCATCGGGCGTGTTCACGCGCGCGCCGTCGGTGTTGTTGACCTCGGCGCCGTCTGCCGAAAGCCGCGCGAGAACTTCGTCGATCACCGCGAACTTGCGGGTCTCATCGACCTGAAAGCGCATTTCGGGGGTGTTGATCATGACGGGCATATCGCCGCGCAGTTCAGTGACGCTTTTGCCGAGCTTGGCCGACGCCGCCATTAAACGCACCGCTGCGTAAATCGCGTCGTCAAAGCCATAATATTCATGCTTGAAGAAGATGTGACCAGACATTTCACCCGCCAAAGGCGACGCAGTTTCCTTCATTTTGGACTTAATTAGACTGTGGCCGGTTTTCCACATCAACGGCTGCCCGCCAAGTTGCTCCACGCGGTCAAACAGCGCCTGCGACGCCTTCACATCGGCGATAATCGTAGCGCCCGGGACATCGGTTAGGACGTCTTCGGCGTAGATCTGAAGCAATTGGTCGCCCCAGATAATGCGGCCCGCGCCGTCGATTGCGCCAATGCGGTCGCCATCGCCGTCAAAAGCCACTCCGAAATCGAGCTGCTTTTCCGCGACAAGCCTTTGCAAATCGACCAGATTTACAGGGTCGGTGGGATCGGGATGATGATTGGGAAACTGGCCATCCACATCCACGAACAACAGATGATGCTCACCGGGCAACATCTTGACCAGCTTTTCAATTGCCGGTCCCGCCGCGCCGTTGCCTGCATCCCAACCGATGCGAAATGCCTTTTGCGGCGCCGCTTCGGCAATGCGGGCGACATACTGGTCAAGGATATCCAAATGCTCGGAAGTACCCTCACCGTCGGACCAGTCCCCTGCCGCCGCCATGCTGCCCAGCTTTTGGATATCCGCGCCGAAAAACGGTTTTCCCATGAGGACCATTTTGAAGCCATTATAATTGGCTGGATTGTGGCTGCCGGTTATTTCAATGCCACCGTCTACATCGTCCAGAACGGCTTCGGCATAATATAGCATCGGCGTTGGGCCCATGCCGATACGCACAACGTCCACACCGCTGTCGTTCAATCCCTTCACCAGCGCTTCTTCGAGCATAGGCGAGCTAACGCGGCCGTCATAACCCACCGCGGCCTTTTTGCCACCGGCGCGGACTAGGCAGGTGCCGAAGCCACGACCAATGGCGTAGGCATCCGCCTCGCCAAGCGTTTCACCAATGATCCCGCGAATGTCATATTCACGCAGCGATGTTGGGTGGAAATTATGTGTCATAGGATTCCTGTTTCTGGGAGAAGGCCGGGCAATTACAGCCGTTTGTTGTTCAAATCATCTAACAAAAGATCGCGGGCTTTGTTCAACGCGGCGGCGTGTGCATCGCTGCCGCCTGCGTCGGGATGGTTTTGCGCAATCAACGCGCGATGTCGTTCGCGAATGCGTGTGGCGGTATCGAAACGGGAAACACCAAGCAGAACACGGGCCGCATCAAGCGCTGCCGCATCATTGTCTTTCCCGCCTTTGCCCAGCAGCCGCCACGTCATCCCGCGATACCACGCCGCGGCAATCGCGATTGCGCCGAGCCCGAGCAATATGCTGCCGCGCGCTGCCAGAAACGCGCCGCCAATCCCAAGCAATATCGGCGGTAGCTGCTGCGATTGCAGCTTCTTCGTCCACACCGCCCATACCAGCGCGGCGATAATCAAGAGCCCGAGAAAAGCCATTAAACGAGCGTGGCACTCGGCAGATCGGGAAGTGCGAGGCCAGTGACAAGTTCGCGCAATTCCTGACGTGCGGTGATATGCGCAGTCGCCAACTGCCCCAAATGGCCCTTGTCGATCAGCGTCAGTCCTGACGGGAAAAGCTCACGATAAATAACGCGTTCGTTCAAGCCCGGCACGGAGCGGAAACCCACACGCTTCGATAATTCGGCAATGGCATTGGTCATGCGCTGCTGGTTGCGCGCCTCCATATTGTGCAGCCGGTTGCGCACAACTATCCAGTCGATCGTAACACCGTCGGTCTTGGCCCGCTCCTTGCGCGCCTCCCAGATGAGCTCGGCATAGAAGCTCAATTTGCGCACTTTGAAATTTTCGGCATCGACTTGGCCGATGAGGTCAAAGTCTACAAAGCTGTCATTGATCGGGGTCACGAGCGTATTTGCGCGTGTGGCGACGAGGCGGGCATATTTGTCATCGCGGCCGGGCGTGTCAAAGATCAGGAAATCATTCTCGGCACCCAGGCGTTCGACTTGCCGGTCAAGTGTTGCCTGCGAATCATGCTCAAACACTTCAAACACGGGCATGGGCAGGCTGATACGACGCCGCGCAATCGTGTCGCGCCGGTTTTCAAGATAGCGAAACAATGTCCGCTGGCGTGAATCAAGGTCAATACAGGCCACCCGCGCACCGCGCGATGCCAGGGCAATGGCGACATGCACCGCCGTCGTCGACTTACCCGTTCCGCCCTTTTCATTAGCGAAAACAATGTGATGTGCCTTGCCCATATTCCCCCGGATCTGTCCCAAATAGCTTGCGTCCGACATTTGCCTTGAAATGTCGCCACGCCGTCCCGCATAGGCGGGTTCACCCAAGCCATTAAACAAGGCCGCCGACACGTGCAAACCATCAATCAACTTGCTTCATTACGGCACAATGTTTCCCTTTTGCGAAAGGAGAGGGGCCGTATTGCGCTCGTTCCGACTATGGGGGCATTACATGACGGGCATATGGCATTGGTCGATAATGCGCGGCGCCATGCCGACGCGGTGGTGGTGTCTATATTTGTGAACCCGACCCAATTTGGTCCAAATGAAGATCTCGACGCCTATCCGCGTACGTTTGAACGTGATTCAGAACTGTTGCGTGCGGCGGGTGTCGACATCTTATGGGCACCTACCGCAGCGACTGTCTATCCGCAGGGTTTTGCGACCAAGGTCCATGTCGATGGCCCAAGTCGCGGATATTGCGGCGGTGCACGCCCAGGGCATTTTGACGGTGTCGCGCTGGTTGTCGCGAAATTGTTCAATCAGGTTCAGCCCGATGTCGCACTGTTTGGCGAGAAAGATTTTCAGCAACTCGCGGTCATTCGCCAAATGGTGCGTGATCTGGATTTCAATCTCGAGATATTGGGCGTCCCGATCGTGCGTGACGCAGACGGCCTCGCACTGTCCTCACGCAATGCTTATCTGACGCCCGCACAAAGGGCGGCGGCATTGGCTTTACCAAAGGCGTTGGAAGACGCCGCGCGCGATATTCGTGGCGGCAAAGCTGTCGCCGACACGCTTGCCGCCGCAACTGCAAAAATATTGGCGGGTGGTTTTGATGTGGTCGACTATTTTGCGCTCGCCGACGCAGTGACGCTTGAGGAATTGGCTGTGTTTGACGGCCGCGAGGCGCGGTTGTTGGTGGCGGCCAAGATTGGCAAGACGCGCCTGCTGGATAACTGCCCGCTATAGGCGCACAATTTACCTCCCAATCTGGACACGGTTTTCGCGTTTTGCGTTAACCATTTGTTATCCATGTTCTCCGAAATTGGCCTCATACAGTGGATGTGAGGACAGTAATGATGGGTAGCAGTTTCAAAAGCGCGAATTTCTTGATGGAAAGCCGGTTGGCCGATGCGGCGCGCGGCAACGCGGACGCATTATTTGACTTGGGCATGGCGTATTCTAGCGGAAGCGGCGGGGTCGAAGTGGACCTGATTGAGGCGCATAAGTGGTTTAACTTGGCGGCATTGAATGGCAACGAAGCGGCTATGATGTGCCGGGCAGATATCTCAGACGACATGACGGCACGCGAAATCGCGGAAGCACAGCGCCAGGCGCGTGCATGGATGCAAGCGACCGATCAGCGCCGCGCGGCCTGACTCGCGTTACCGACAAGACGCATTTTCAAAGCACCACTTTCGAGGCGATTAAGGTGACATCACCTATGTTGCTTCAACACAATTCGGTGGTAAGGCGCTCGCATGGAGCGATATTTTGTCCGCTCATGTAGTCTCATGCATAAGGATCGTCTTAAATGCCGACACCCATTCTCGTAACAGGCGCAGCCGGTTTCATTGGCCACGCCGTGGCGCATCGGTTGCTGGCGCGCGGCGAGCGTGTCATTGGCGTCGACATCGTCAATGACTATTATGACCCCGCACTGAAAGAGGCGCGCCTGGCGACTTTTGCCGGCATCAACAGCTTTACATTTGAACGTATCGACATTGCCGACGCCGCACAAATGGCGGCGCTTGTGCGCGACCATAAAATCGTGCGCGTGGTCCATTTGGCGGCGCAGGCGGGCGTGCGATATAGTATTGAAAACCCCTTCGCTTATGAACGTTCAAATCTTGCGGGCCATCTCTCGGTGATGGAAGCGTGCCGCCATGCGGAGGGTTTCGCGCATCTGGTCTACGCCTCATCCAGTTCGGTCTACGGCGACAAGCCGATGGGCGGAGAGGGTTTCACAGAAGATGAACCCGCCAACGCTCCCGTGTCACTTTACGCCGCGACCAAGCGCGCGTGCGAACTGATGAGCCAGTCCTACGCCAGTTTATACGGCTTTCCCCAAACAGGCTTGCGGTTCTTTACGGTCTACGGCCCTTGGGGACGCCCCGACATGGCCTATTTCAGCTTCACGCAGAAAATCCTCAAAGGCGAGGCCATTGAAGTCTACGGCGACGGGAAAATGGCGCGTGATTTCACCTATATTGATGACATTGTCGACGGGGTCATCGGCGCGCTCGACAACCCGCCCGCGCGCGGCGAACACCGCGTGCTCAACATCGGCGACAGCCATCCCGTTGGCCTGATGGACATGATCGAGACGCTCGAGAAAGCCATTGGGCATGAGGCCGTTAAAATTATGCGCCCCATGCAGCCAGGCGATGTGACCGCCACCTATGCCGATGTGTCAAAGCTGCATGCGCTGACGGGCTATAAACCCAAGGTGATGCTGGCCGAAGGTCTCGAAAAATTTGCCGCGTGGTATCGCGAATATTACCGCGCCGCGCCTTAGCTCTTAATCTGGGACTGCCATTCATCGAATGAAGCTGCCAATTTGCGGCCGGCAATTTGCCGTCCCGCCTCGCGCGGCAAGCCAAGCGAAGCAGACATTGGGCCGCCCAACAATGCGTCGCCCAACGCCATCAGCACCATTTCGAGCGTGAGTTCATGCAGCGAGGTGTCAGCATGCCCCTCTTCGCCAATTTCGTCGACGAGCTTATGGATCGCCTCGACAATCGGGTCGAGCGCATCTTCATTGCCCGACAGCAGCATCCACGACGCAAGTGCGCCCGCACCCTCGCGATCAAACTGGTCAAAAATCAAGTCCGCCAGCTCGTGCGGCGTCACCACCCCGCCCCGCATTTGCACCACCGCCGCGCCGATTTTGCTGCAGATCCTGTCGCCCATATAGCCCGCAAGCTCGCGCTGCAGCCCAGAGGCTGAGCCGAAATGATGCAGCAAATTGGCATGTGTGCGGCCAATGCGTCCCGCGACGGCCTTAAGCGTAACGGCCTGCGGACCCGATTCAAGCAACAGGTCACGTGCGGCCTCAAGTGCCGCCAATCGGCTCGCCTCGGGGCTTAACCGGCGCGGCATGCCGGGATCATTCAGGGGTACAATTTTTGAAGCGTGTGTGGTCATGAGTGCCTGTGCGTATTTATCATTTTAAACGTTAGGCCAATTGCATTGCTTGTCCAATAGCGTTGATTGTTGTGGTGGCTCTATCGCGCGTGGATTGCCTCACAACCAGCCAATGGTTGATTCTGCCTCGCCGTGATCAATACCAACAGAGTTCGTTTTGATGCGTGGGAGTCGACAGGTTCGGCTTAGCCAGTTTATCAGTCATCAAAGCGGCTTGGCTTCGGTCCCGCCGATCGATTTTCGACATATTGAATTGGGTCACCGGATCGCTACTTAACTTGAAACTACGGTTGCATTGTTATACCGTTGCGCAATCAACAAGATAACAAGCAAGCTACAGCAGGCTGTTTCCTAAAAATGCCAAGTAAACATAAATCCTCTGCGAATAAAATTTCGGGACCCATTATCGCGCTTCTGTCTGCAGTTGCAGACCTTGATCGCCGCGCCAAAAAAATTATCGCATTTTTAACCGATGCAGTCATTTGTATCCTTGCTGTGTGGCTCGCTTTTTCGTTGCGCCTCGGTGATTGGCAGCTGTGGAATGGGCCGATCCGGACGGTGTTACTCGCCGCCTTCTTAATTTGGCCGCCACTCTTTCTGGCAGTTGGCGTCTATCGTTCGATCTTTCGCTTTGCAGGGTCCGGTACGATTATAGAACTGTCTCGCGCGATTGCCGTTTTCTTGGCTGCGATGACGCTAATTTTTACTGTCATCGGATTGCCGGGGGTCCCGCGGACGATCGGTATTCTGGTGCCGATATTGTTCTTTTTGGCACTGGTAATGAGCCGAATTTTAGTGCGCTATATCATCAGTGACTTGCTCGGGCAGCGCGCCTTTGGTGGCGATACAAAGCGTGTGCTCATTTACGGTGCCGGAAGCGCGGGACAACAGCTTGCTTTGTCGACGAGACATTACCCCGGAATGTTTCTTTTGGGGTTCATCGATGATGACAGCCGCCTGCGCGGTCAGCGGCTGGATGGAAGCCCCGTATTCCACTCGAGCGAGCTTGCATCGCAAGTGGAGCGCTTGGGCGTCACCGACATTTTACTCGCAGTGCCATCGATGAGCCGCAGCAAACGCAAGGGCATAGTAGACGATCTGAAGCAGTTCAGCGTCCATGTGCAGACGCTCCCTCAAATTCAGGACATTGTCGCGGGTAAAGTGTCTATTGCCGATTTGCGGGAAGTCGAAGTGGATGATTTGCTCGGCCGTGACGCAGTCGCGCCTAATGATTTGCTATTGGGACGGACGATCATCGGCAAGACGGTCATGGTCACCGGCGCGGGCGGGTCTATTGGCAGTGAATTGTGCCGTCAGATTATGGCGATAGGGCCCCGGAGGTTGGTTCTCGTCGAGATGTCAGAGTACGCCCTGTATAAAATCGATCAGGAGCTTCGGGAGAATGCTGCCGCCGCCATTTTCCGGTCCGACATCGAAATTCATCCAGAGCTAATCAATACAACAGCCGCGCGGCCCGTGTCGTCGCTCCTTGCAACGTATCGCCCCGACACAGTGTTCCACGCTGCGGCCTATAAACATGTCCCCCTCGTCGAACATAACCCCATGTCCGGCATGGGGAATAACATCATCTCCACGCGTAATCTTGTGCAGGCGGCCGAGGAGAACCAGGTATCTCATTTCATCCTGATCAGTACGGACAAGGCCGTACGACCAACCAATATCATGGGCGCAAGCAAGCGCGTGTGCGAACAGATACTGCAGGCGAAGGCCAAAGCGGGTTCGAAGACGCGCTTCACGATGGTGCGCTTCGGTAACGTGCTGGGTTCAAGTGGTTCCGTTGTGCCGCGCTTTAAAGAGCAGATCGCCAATGGTGGCCCAGTCACCCTCACACACAAGGACATTATCCGTTATTTCATGACTATTCCCGAGGCCGCGCAGCTTGTCATTCAGGCGGGAAGCATGGCGAATGGCGGTGAGGTTTTTGTCCTCGACATGGGCAAGCCCGTCAAAATTTATGACTTGGCCTGCACGTTGATAAATCTCTCCGGCCTGACGGTGCGCGATGCAAATAATCCCGATGGCGACATTGCCATTGAAGAAATTGGCCTGCGTCCTGGAGAGAAGCTTTTCGAAGAGTTGCTGATAGGTGAGAACCCTATGCCTACGAAGCATCAGCGCATCATGCAGGCAATGGAGGGCCACATGGTTTGGAGCGACCTGTCGCCGGCCCTCGACCAGTTGGAAAAGCATATCCACGATGGCAATCGTGCCGCCGCCGTGAGCCTGCTGCGCGATCTGGTTCCTGAGTACCAACCGAACGTCGATAGCAATGTCGGAGCGTCAGCAGCGTAACGGTGGCTCCAGCTGCCGCCGCACGTTCGTGCCAACCGCAGCGGAATATGTTGCGTCAGTCCTTTGCGAAATCCCGAACTTTCTGGCTGGTCCCGCGTGGTAGGATCATTATCTCACTGCCATTTGCGATGACCAGTAAATCGTCCACGCCGTGCACAGAAACTCGCATGCCGTTCGCGTGGATGAGGTTCCCGTGGCTGGTGTCTATGCGAACGGCGCCCGATGATACATTTCCCTCTGCATCTTTGTCGCCAATTTCATACAATGCATCCCAGCTGCCGACGTCCGACCAACCCATATCGACCGGGACGACCGCGACCTTGGGTGCCTTTTCCATAATGGCATAATCGATGCTGTCCGCCGGACAGGCGGCAAAGCTTTCATGGTCGGGGCGTAATTGATTGCCGCTTCGTTCGGCCTTGGACATCGCAAGGCGCGCGGCTGCACCCATCTCGGGCGCATATTCTGCGATGGCACCCAAATAGGTGTCGGCACGAAACAGAAATATGCCGCCATTCCAAACATGGTCGCCGCCGTCGATCATGGCCGCTGCGTTTGCGGCATCTGGCTTTTCGACAAAGCGCTTCACTTCATGGACGCCACTTTCAATCTGGGATCCCATTTGGATATAGCCATATCCTGTCTCTGGACCCGTCGGATTGATACCGTACGTCGCCATCCATCCATCTTGCACGTTGGGTAAAAGGGCGTCCGTCGCTGCGTGAAACGCAGCCTCGTCTTTGATGACGTGATCGCTTGGCATGACCAGCATGACGTTGTCGGGTGCATCTCCCACAAGAGCCGCCAACGCAATTGCAGGGGCTGTATTTCGCGCGCAAGGCTCAAGCAAAATGATGGCGTCGGCAACGCCGATTTCAGCAAGCTGCGTGGCAACAATCTCAGCGTGCGCAGCGTTCGCTACGATCAGGGGAGCCGCAAACTGCTCCCTGTCCATCACGCGCAAGACGGTCAGTTGGAACATTGAGCGCGCACCGGTCAATGCCAGAAACTGTTTAGGCATTTGCGGTGTGGACATTGGCCATAGCCGTGTTCCACCGCCACCCGATAAAATAACCGGAGTTATGGTCACACGCTATCTTTCTTCAGTAAATCTGCACATCGCCATGATGTCGCGGAAGTTGTGCAATCGGTCAAATACAAAAACCCATTTGTAGTCGGTCACTGGAGCGCGCGGTTTAGAATGATAACTCTTATATTGGGGCATTGTTATCGCCGGTAACTCCGCAAAGAGTGTAATGACACCAACGCATAACGACTTTTGTGATGGCGGACTATAACGGCTTTCAGTGATCGAGGCCAAGTCTAAATGCCGCTCATGCCGCCTGCACCCGTTCAAAATACTCGCGTATACTGAACGCCGGAGCCGGAGTCATCGGCGCAACTTCTTCACCGGACTCGTCAAATATCTTTTCGTAGAGCACACAGGTCACGGCCTGCCCGCGGCCCTCGCTATGGCGCGGTTCGTTCTTGCCGGTGCTGCGGAAACCCAGCTTGCGCAGCACCCTGCCCGACGCGGGATTATCAATGAAATGTCCAGATACCAGTTTCCGGTGGCCGATAGCCTTGGCGATTTTTACCACCGACCTTGCGGCCTCGCTGGCAAAACCCAGCCCCCAATAAGGACGGGCAATCCAATAGCCGAGCTCGGCCTCGCCTCCACGTTGGCCAAGCCCGCAAGAGCCCACCAATCGGGGCGCGCCGTCGGTCCGCAACATCAACAGAAAATTGGGGAACAGTAGGTCATGTTCCAGCGCGGCGAAGGCCGCAGCGTCATCTGCCGTATATGGCCAAGGCGCACGCGCAAGGTTACGGACAATGCCTTCATCGGCAATAGCCTCATGAAGTTCCCCCGCATCTTCCGGCCAGCTGGGCCGCAATAACAATCTTTCGGTTCTCGCGAACATTGTTCCACTCCGTTCTGCGCCGCCCTTTGCATGACAAAGCGACAGCCATGTTACAGTTCCTCCGCAAGAGGCTGAGAACAGGGAGAATGAGACAAAAAGAAAGGGAGAACGGTTGACCCGTCTCCCTGTTCAAAGGTGGAAACCACCTGATGCGATTTCCGGGTCATCCGTCTGGACAACCCGGTATCGATTGTCCTGTTTATTCGGCCGCCGCGGCTGCCATGTCGACCGACACATATTTGCGGCCAAGTTTGCCGGCGTGGAAACGCACACGGCCCGCGACGAGCGCGAACAAAGTGTGGTCCTTGCCAAGGCCTACGCCTGCGCCAGGATATACCTTGGTGCCGCGCTGACGGACGATAATGTTGCCACCGATGACGCTTTCGCCACCGAATTTCTTAACGCCAAGGCGGCGGCCCGCTGAATCGCGACCGTTGCGTGACGAACCACCTGCTTTTTTATGTGCCATGGTCTAAACTCCTAACTCAGAGCGTTGCCGCTCAAGCTTCCTTTGGAGCTGCAGCCTTTTTGGGCGCAGCGGCTTTCTTTGGCGCGGCTTCAGCCTTTTCGGCCTTCGGCGCAGCAGCCTTTTTCTCTTCCTTGCCGACGGCGAGGATGCGCAGCAGCGTCAGTGACTGACGATGGCCCTGCTTACGACGATAATTGTGGCGACGACGCTTTTTGAAAACGATCACCTTTTCGCCGCGCTCTTGCGCAATGATTTCGGCAGAAACGGTCAGGCCGTTCACGTCCTGCACTTTGTCGCCGTCACCGGCCAACAGAACGTCACCAAGCGAGATTTTGTCACCCGCTTCACCAGACAGTTTTTCAACTGCGATTTTGTCTCCGGCGGCTACGCGATACTGCTTGCCGCCTGTGCGCACGATTGCGAACATGGCTATAACTCATCCGTTTCTACAGCTTAGCGCCCTTTTGAAGCGCGGTTGCTCAAACGCGTTACTCCAAAAGACGAATCTTGGGAGGTCACGCAAGAAGGGGCGCAGCTAGTCCAAGGATTTCATCCTGTCAACGCCTTTTGCCCGCCAGTAAGCGTGATTGCGCGGCCCTTGCATGGGCGTAGCCGCAGGTTTAGACACCCCATATGTCGATTATCAAGCCAATGCTTCGCCTGATGCCCCTCATTCTGCTCGCATCATGCGGCAGTATCGACGGGCAGTTTCCCTCGCTTGAGCGGCGCGCCTACGAGAATAATGACCCCATAACCGCGCCCATAACACCGCCAGCAGCACCGGTTTCGCTGCCCGTGGAGCTCAGGGCGCAGGTCGATGCGTTGCTGTCGCGGCACAAGATCGCGCACGCCGCCTATCTCGGACGCCTTGACGCTGTCCGCGCCGTGGCCGCACGCGCAGCGGGAAGCGCCCCCGGCAGCGAAGCATGGGTCAATGCGCATGTTATATTGTCGCGGCTCGATAAAATGCGTGATGATTCGGTCGCGGCAGTTCGCGCGTTTGATGGTTTGATTGCGGATGCCAATGCGGGTGATTCGGGGCTGCTCGCGCTGCTGACCGATGCGCAAAAACCGGTGCTAAATGATGTCGCTGCGCAAAATGATGAAATCCGCCGACTTTCCCGCCTGATCGGGGAATAGCTATTCCCTACCCAGCATAAGCGCATTTGCTTGCCTATGCGCGGCCCATGTGCACAACTTGGGTGATGAACGGCCAGAATACACACACCATTTCGCAAAATCCCGATATCCGGTTCCTTGGCAAGATGCTGGGGGACGTCATTCGCGCCTATGGCGGGGAAAAGTTATTCCGGCAGACCGAATATATACGTTCGACGAGCGTTGACCGTTTTCGCAAAGTTGAAGGCGCCGAGGCGAGCGACAGCGGCCTTGGGGCGCTGAGCCTCGATGATACGCTGAACTTCGTCCGCGGGTTCATGCTGTTCTCGCTTCTGGCCAATCTGGCGGAGGATCGGCAGGGCCTTGCGCATGAGGACGGCGCGACGGTCGCCGAAGCATGCGCGCGGCTTATGGCGGAAGGCGTCGCCCTAACCGACATCCGCGAGATGCTGGGCCACAGCCTGATCGTGCCCGTGCTGACCGCACATCCCACCGAAGTGCGGCGTAAGAGCATCATCGACCACAAAAACCGGATCGCAAAGCTGATGGAGCTGCGCGATCAGGGGCAGACGGTGACGGAAGATGGCGATGATCTAGACGCAGCCATCTACCGTCAGATTGCACTTCTGTGGCAGACGCGGCCGCTGCGGCGTGAAAAGCTGTTTGTGGCGGACGAGATCGAGAATGCCCGCGCGACGATGCAGGATGTATTTCTGACCGCGCTGCCAAAGCTTTACGCCGGTTGGGAAAAGGCGCTCGGCGCTCGTCCGCCCGGTTTTGTGCGCCTCGGCACCTGGATTGGGGGCGACCGTGATGGCAATCCCTTCGTCGATGCGGACACCCTGCGTTACGCCACGACGCGTAACGGCGGGACCGCCATTCGGCATTATCTTGAGCTGATCCATAAACTTGGCGCGGAAATTTCGATCTCATCACTAATGAGCGACACGCCCGAGCCGGTGCAGGCATTGGCCGAGAAAAGCGGCGACACTGCCCCAAGTCGCGCCGACGAACCCTATAGGCGGGCGCTGTCGGGCATATACGCGCGTCTGGCGGCGACGCATATCAAATTGGTTGGCGATCAACCGCCGCGCCCCTCGAGCCTCTCAGGACAGCCCTATGACGGTCCCGACGAACTGCGCCGGGACCTTGTCACTGTCGCGTCGGGCCTCGCCAGCGATGGCGATGGCGCGCTGTCGAGCGGGGGAGCATTGGCGCGGCTCATCCGCTCGGTGGAGATATTTGGCTTCCATCTTGCGACGCTGGATTTACGCCAGAACAGCGATGTGCATGAACGTGTTCTCGCTGAACTGTTTCGCGTCGCCCGCGTGACGCCGGATTATCTTGCGCTGGACGAAGGCGCGCGGGTCGAACTTCTGGTCGCCGAACTGTCGCACAATCGTCCGCTGGCAGGCGAATGGACGCATTATAGCGCGGAGACAGCGAAGGAACTCGCGATCGTCCGCGCGGCAGCCAAGGCGCAGGCTGATTTCGGCGACGCCGCCATCACGACCTATAATATCAGCAAGACGACAAGCGTATCGGACATGCTTGAAGTCTATGTGATGCTGAAACAGGCGGGGCTGTACCGCATTGATGACGATGGAAAGCCAAGCGCGACCATCATGTCGGTGCCTTTGTTTGAAACCATCGCCGACCTTCAGGCTGCACCCGAAACCATGCGCGCCTTTTTCCAAATTCCCATGATGCAGGCGCTGGCCAAGGCGCGCGGGCATCAGGAAGTGATGATTGGCTATTCGGATTCGAACAAGGATGGCGGCTACCTGACATCCACATGGGAATTGTACGAGGCATCGAGCGCCTTGGCGGACGTGTTTGCCGAGGCGGGTGTCGCGATGCAGCTGTTCCACGGGCGCGGCGGCGCGGTGGGCCGGGGGGGCGGTTCCGCTTTTGGCGCGATTCTCGCGCAACCGCAGGGCACCGTGCAGGGCCGCATCCGCATTACCGAACAGGGCGAAGTCATCGCCGCCAAATATGGCACGGTCGACAATGCCGTCACCAGTTTGGAAACCATGGCGTCGGCGGCGATGCTCGCCACGCTTTCGAGTGACCCGATTGCGGGCGCGGATGTAGCGCGTTTCAAGGCGGCTATGGCTGAACTGTCGGCCAGTGCCTTCCGCCACTATCGCGGCTTGGTGTACGACACCGCGGGCTTCCGCACATTTTTCCGTCAGATGACGCCCATCAATGAAATTGCGACGCTCAAAATCGGATCGAGGCCCTCAAGTCGCACGGCATCGGATGCGATTGAAGATTTGCGCGCTATTCCGTGGGTGTTCTCCTGGGCGCAGGCGCGCGTCATGCTGCCCGGCTGGTACGGCACGGGACAGGCATTGGCCGATTTTGCGGACAAAGGCCTGTTGCGCGCGATGGCCGGCGAGTGGTCATACTTCCAGACCATCCTCGCCAATATGGAAATGGTTTTGGCCAAGTCCGACATGGGTATTGCGGCGCATTATGCGGGCTTGGTCGAGGATCAGGCGCTGGCGCAGGATCTGTTCGGCCGCATCAAGGGCGGCTGGCATGCGTCCCGCGACAGCCTGCTAGCGGCAACCGGCCAAAATCACCTGCTTGAGGCCAACCTCGCGCTGAACAATTCCATCCGCCTGCGTCTACCTTATATTGAGCCGCTGAACCTGCTCCAAATCGAACTCATGAAACGCCACCGCGCTGGTGAAGCCGACGAACGGATTGGCGAGGGCATTCAGCTGACGATTAACGCCATCGCGACGGCGTTGCGCAATAGCGGTTAGGCACGCGGTAGATCGCTTCGACCAAAACCATTGCCCGTTCGACAAGCTGTAAAATCGCCGCTTCCCCTGCCGCATGCGCCTGATATGACGTTGCCATAAATAATATCAGGAGAGTTCCGATGCGCATAACCCAAACCGCCCTTTCTACCGTTGCTGTGGCGCTGGTCTATATGGCCACACCGGCGATTGCGCAGACTGCAGCCGCGGCACCTGTTGCCTCCGCCGAGGTTGACCCGAACGCCGCGATCATGGCGTTTTTCGAAGAATATGACGCGCAGCAGCTGGCGCGATCGCCGCTCTCCAAATCCTATCGCGGCATCAAGGACAGCGACTATGGGAAATGGGACGATGGTTCAGAAGAGGCCGAAGCCCGCAATCATGAAGCTGAACGTTCGGCGTTGAAAGAAATGCGCGCGCGCTTTGACCCAGCCAAGCTGTCGCCCGAAAACCAGCTCTCTTATCGCCTGTTTGAAAAGCGCGCTGCGCGCAGCGAGGGCGCATATAAATATAATGATTATGGCTATATCTTCGATCAGATGAACGGCGCACAGAGCCAAATCCCTGCCTTTCTCATCAACATCCACCGCATCGACACCAAGTCCGACGCGCGCGCCTATGTGAACCGGCTCTACGGCATTGGCCCCGCAATGACGGAGGCTGTAAGCCAAGCCAAAACCCGCGCCGCAAAGGGCATCATGCCACCCAAATGGGTCTATCCTTATGTCATCGCCGATTCGCGCAACGTCATCACCGGAGCGCCTTTTGATGGCGGTCCTGACGCGCCATTATTCGCCGATTTCAAGGCGAAGGTCGGCAAGCTGAAGATCACGCAGATCGAAAAGGATATCTTGATTGCGGACGCGGCGCTGGCGCTCACCGGCGCTGTAAAGCCCGCTTATGAGGCGCTGATTGCCGAAATGACGGCGCAGGAGAAAGTCGCCGGCACCGACGACGGCGTCTGGCGCTTCCCCGATGGCGCGGGCTATTATGCCGAGCGGCTGTCCAACTACACCACGACCAACATGACGCCTGACCAGATCCATGAATTGGGTCTCGCGCAAGTTGCGCGCATCCACAGGGAAATGGGCGTCGTCCAAAAGAAGATGGGCGTGAAGGGCGACCTTCAGGCTTTCTTCAAATATATGCGCACGGAGCCCAAATTTTACGCGCCCGAAACCGAAGCGGGCCGCGCGCTCTATTTGTCCGAAACGCAAAAGGCGCAGGACGCTGTCACACCATTATTGCCCAAATGGTTTGGGACACTGCCCAAGGCGCCGTTGGTTGTGAAGCCCGTGGAAGCATTCCGCGAAAAATCTGCAGGCAAGGCGTTTTACCAGCGCCCCGCGCCCGACGGTTCGCGCCCCGGCACTTATTACGCCAACCTCTATAAGATGGCCGACATGCCGCTGACCGAAGTAGAGGCCTTGTTCTACCACGAAGGCATCCCTGGCCACCATTTGCAGCTGGCGATCCAGACGGAACTCAAAGACGTGCCTGCCTTCCGCCAATTTGGCGGGGTGACGGCTTATTCTGAAGGTTGGGGCCTCTATTCTGAAAAGCTCGCCAAGGATATGGGGCTCTACACCGATCCGGCGCGCGATTTCGGACGACTGCAATTGGAACTCCACCGCGCCATTCGGCTGGTCGTCGACAGCGGCTTGCATCACAAGCGCTGGACGCGCGAGCAGGCGATCAAATATGTCGAAGATAACTCTGCAGACGCCCCCGGCGGCATCGTGAAGGCCATCGAACGCTATATCATCTACCCAGGTCAAGCGACGGCGTACATGGTTGGCCGCCTGAAAATCAGCGAACTGCGCGACAAGGCGCAAAAGGCGCTCGGCAAGAAATTCGACGTGCGCGGTTTCCACGACACCGTGCTGAAATCAGGGCCCGTTCCGTTGGATGTGCTTGAAGAGCAAGTCGATGCTTGGATCGCGTCGCGACGTTAAGCGCTTACCGTTTAACCAAGACATTACGAGTCTACGGCGTAGGCTTGCCATTAGCGGTGTCAAAGTTTAGGCGGCAACACGATCTAGTTCGCTTGGTACGGGATAACTTATTTAATGAAAATCGCAATGATCGGTTCGGGCTATGTTGGGCTTGTATCTGGCGCATGTTTTGCAGATTTCGGGCATGAAGTTGTCTGTGTCGACAAGGATGAGGGCAAGATAGCGCGTCTGAACG
>Ga0187843_10000125_pt1 | contig 61427 bp, 52 predicted proteins | sample SpaLakP09_SKY_43_FD_134516 | JGI IMG/M metagenome (GOLD analysis project Ga0187843, IMG submission 134516) | Oligotrophic lake water microbial communities from Sparkling Lake, Wisconsin, USA - SP09_SKY_43 | ecosystem: Environmental > Aquatic > Freshwater > Lake | place: USA: Sparkling Lake... | reverse complement strand
TTGCCGCCGGTGTCGTAATGGAACACGGTCGATTCGGTCGGCGTTTCCTTGCGCACCCGCTGGCCGGCGCTATTGAGCGTGTAGCGCACAAGGCCGATGGCCGTGTTGGCCGTGACCATGCGGCCGCGCACGTCATAGGTGAAGGTGGCGTTACCCTTGTCGGTGATGCTGCCGTTGGCGTCGGTGGGAATGAGCTGGCTGCCGATCTTGGTCAGTCGATTGCCGCTGCCGTCGTAATGGTAGTTTGTCGTGGTGCTGTTGTTGACCTTCTGGGTGCGGTTGCCCACGGCGTCATAGTCGTAGGTCTGCGCGGAGAAGGGCGTGGCCACGTTGGTCAGGCGGTCCAGGACGTCGTAGTCGTAGGTGTTGCCGTTGGCAGGGGTGGCTGCGTCGACAATGCCCTTGATGCGGCTGGCGGCGTCGTAGTTGACTGCCATGGTCTGCGCGGACAGCGTGAAGCTTGCCATGCGCCCGTCCAGGTCGTATTCACGCGCCTGGGTGCGGCCGTTGCCGAAGGTGACGGACTTGACCGGGCCGAAGGGCTGGTAGCTGACCTGGGTCAGCAGGGGCGTGGTGGTGCCGTTTTTCGTGGTGCTGACCTGGCTGATGCGGCCCATTGCGTCAAACACGTAATCGATGCTGCGCCCGCTTGGATAGCTCATGCCCGCCAGGCGGCCATGGCTGTCGAAGCGGTAGCCGGTGGTGTAGGCCGCGCCGGCTATGGTGCGGGTTTCCGACGTCATGCGGCCCAGCGGATCGTAGGCGTACTGCGTTGTGCCGCTGGCATCGGTCGCCTGGCTCAGACGGCCGATGGCGTTGGGTCCCTGGTCGTAAACATAGGTCACCGTGCTGTTGTCGTGATACGTGATCAGCGTAACGCGGTTGATGGCGTCGTATTTGAACGCGGTGCGCTGCTGCTTGGCGTCGATGCTGGTGAGCATGTTGCCGACTTCATCGTAGGTGGCGTCGGTGGTGCCGGTATCGCCGCTGACGGTCTGGGTCAGATTGCCATGACCGTTTACGGAATAGGTCGTCACTTTTAGACGCGCATCCTTCACTTCCGTCAGCTGGTCCAGGCCATCGTATTTGTAGCGTGTGATGCCGTTGTTGGCGTCTGTCTCGCTTGTGCGGCGGTACAGGTTGTCATAGTTATACGTGGTCACATGCGCAAGGGCATTCGTCACTTTCTTGACGTTGCCTTCCAGGTCGTATTCAAACGTCAGTGTCGTGTTCTGTGGTGTTTGCGCCGAAACGGCGTGGCTGTACAGCGCGCCGAACAGGACGCACAGGGCGCTGGCGACGGCGCGGCTTGTTTGCAGGCGGATCATTGCGTGCCCCCGGTTACTTGTTCAAGACGGCTCAAGGCGTTGTACACCCTGGTGATTTTTCTGGTCAGCGCCCCGCCCGGGTCTCTGGTCAGTTCTTCCAGGCGATTACCCTTGTTGTCGAGCGTGTAATGGACATTGTTTCCGACGGAATCGGTAATGTCCGTCAGGCGATGCGCGGCGTCGTAGGTGTAGCTGATGTAGCTCCCATCGGGGAACGTGACACGCTTTAACTGGCCCATGCCGTCACGGTCGTAGATGGTTTTCTGGACCAGGGTGCCGTTCTTGACTTCCTGCTGCATCATCCAGCCGCGCGGGCTGTAGCTGATGTTGGTGATGACGTTGTTCGGATCGGTGATGCGGCGCGCGCGGCCGTGGGCGTCATAGTCCGACAGAGTGGTCTTGTGGCCGACCGCATTGGTCACCGAGATCAGGTTGTTCTGGGTGTCGTAGTCGAAGGTGGTGAGGTCGATCACGTCCGTGCGCGGGCCGGTGATCGTGAGGATTCTTCCGCTGCCGTTGTAGGCATAGGTCCAGGTTCGCGGTGTGCCGGCTTTTGTCGCTGCAAATCCGCTGGCGCCATCCTCGTCCGTGGTCGCTTGCACCGTTTTCGTGTTGATCAGGCCATTCGGGAAATGCGTGAACGTCGTGATGCGCTTCGGTTCGGCCACGCGCGCTACGAGGCGCTCGGTCGGGTGCCATTCGGTGCTGATGGTGCGGCTGTAGCTGCCTTCCGTGCGCTTGGTTTCCAGATTGCGGGTCAAGTCGTAGTCGTAGGTCGTCAGGGTGCCGGCGTAATCCCGGCGCTTGCTGACATTGCCCTGGCTATCGTGCTCGGTAGTGGTCCCGACGACGATGCCGTTGACGGTCATGTTTTCGCTGGTGGAACGATAGGTGTTGGCCACGTTTGAAGAATAATTGGTTTTCGTGACGTTCATCGGATCGGTGACCGTGACATCGCCCGAACCGGAGTAGGTGAACGAATATTTTTCCACGCCGCCTGCGTGCTCCGTAGAAATGCCACGGAACTTGTCGTCATATTTGAACGTGGCATAGCGGTTGTCCTCTTCGTCGGTGATGCCAGTCAAGGCGATGGGCAGCACGGCGCCGGACGTATTGTTTGATTCGGCATACCAGTAGACCCGGCGCTTGCCGTCCTGATAGGTGACCGACGTCAGGTTCCCAAACACTTCCACACCGGGCGGAAGGACCGAACTTGCCTCATCGTAGGCATATTCAATGGGCTCGTTGGCTGGATCGATGAGGGTCTTCAGCCGGCCCTGTCCGTTGTAGATGAAATTCAATTCGCGCCCGGCCGGATCGGTGACTTTGATCAGCAGTCCAGGCGTGGGGGCTATCGTGGCCGGTGTGGCCGCATCGGAATACGTGAATGTCAGCGCATCACCATTGCGCATGGTAAGGCGGGTGATCTTGCGGTCACGGTTGTAGATTTCCGTGCTGTCATTCTGGGCGTTGTAAACATGCCATTCCAGGGGTTTGCCGTCGGTGCCAGAGATGCGCACCAGGCGATCATTGGAATCCACAGGCGGCTTTAGCCACGGACCTTTGAACAGGGTTGTGCGGCCACCGGGCCGGGTCACGATGTATTCGAGCGGGTCATCCACGAAAGCGCGCGTTGTGCGCTGAAAGCAGATTGGCAAGCCTGTGCGGGTTCCTATCGCCACAATGCAACCGAAGTTAAATTGCCGTCGGTACTCTGCCTCTTCGAGTGCGCCAATATCCAGCCCCTCATAGGCGTAGTTGTGGGACCAAGTCTGGATGTCGCTCTTGTAGATCCGCTTAAATTGCAGCAAACCGGGACCGGCATAGTCGGTTTCCTCCTGCATCTTGACGCCGCCGATCGTGATCGGGTTGCCGTAGCATTTGTCGGTGCAGGGAGGGATGCGCCTGCATACTGTCTTCCCGTCGTAACCGGAAGGCGTACTGTCGATCTTGTCGAAACCGTGCCCGCATTCGGCCGTAAGGTGAATGCTCGAGTATTGGCTTGATCCGCTCGGGCGCGGCAAGGGATGGGAACTATTGGCCTTGTATTCCAAGGCGTAGGCAACGTGCTCCGAATTGAGCGTGCTGCTACCAATCGGAACCAAACCTGTGACGTCAAAGTAGGAGGCGTATTGGGTCTGGGCGAAACTCTGGCGCAATGCGGCCTCCGCTGCCCCTTTGCTTAGCCAAGTCCCTACATTGTTGGTGTAGAACATGTTTGGTGCGACTTCTTGAACGTCCGCGCGTGCATTCGCGACAAACAGAGAAATCGTCAGAAGAATGAGGGCGACTATTGCACGCCTGGAGTGAGCAAAGAACATGGGGAAATCGCTTGTCGACGTTAAATAACCGACAAGTATAATGCTAAAAAGATATTTCATCCAGTCTTTAATTTGTTCTTGGCCTCTATTTATGTTTCCTTTTTGAAATTAATTAATTAACACTTTTATCCGGAGTTGCTGTTGTTTGACCGATATTTTCTGCACGTTGTTGCCTGAATATACAGAATGGTTTGTCGCCTCTGAGTAACGATTCGATTGAAGTCTTTTTGAACTCAACAGTATCAATTGCTGTCATTTGCGCTCAAATACTCCTAAAATCTGGCAGGAGATCCAAGCTGGTTTGAATTTTCTCGTGCAAGAAAATTTCCCCACGCAAACAGTTTCCGTACGTATATAATCTACTCCAATGAAAGTTCATCGGAGTAAGCAGTCATGTACCCATTGATTTCCCGCCTCGTCCTCTCCTGCGCCATGCTCGCCTTGACCGCCTGTGGCGCCGACTACACCGTCGAGCCGGCCGGCTTTGTCCAGCCGCCGGCGCAAGCTTCCCTGTCCTCGCAAAGCGCCGTCGTGTCCGACAGCGCCGCCATGGCCGAAGCCGAACGCACCGCCGATTTCGAGCAGTCGTTTTCCATCGAAATGAATCGCCGCCACGCCGAGCAAGTCGAGAAAGAGGCACGCATCGCCGACAACAAGCGCGCCGGCGTCGTGCAGAGCCCTGGCTGCGAAGACACCGTCGGCCATGCGGCACTCGAATGCGAGCAACTGGTCCAGCAGCGCTAAAGAACATCAAGCCTGGCCGAAGGCCGGTATGATTGACAACGGAAGCTCAGGCTTCCGTTTTTCTTTGTGCGCCCAGCATGGGCGCACTCCACGCGACCATGAACAGGCCTGCCATGCTGCTGCGCTGCATCCTGCTTTGCCTGTTCATGCTGCCGGCACACGCACAGATGTCGCCGGCCCAGTTGGCCATCGTCATCAACGATGCAGAGCCCAACAGTGTCGAAATTGGCGAGTACTATCGCCGCGCGCGCAATATCCCGCCAGCAAATATCGTCCATGTGAATATCCCCGGCAAGCCGCAGCGCCTGTCCGCCGCCGACTTTGCGCGCTTGCGTCAAACGATCGACAGCCGCCTGGGACCCGGCATTGATGCCGTGTTGATGGTCTGGACCGCGCCCTATGCGGTGGAATGCAACGGCATCACCGCCGCCTACACGCTGGGCTACGATGCAAAGCAGTGCAGCAGCACCTGTGCCGCAGGACGCCCGAGCGCCTACTTCAATTCGCTGTCGACGCAGCCGTTCAAGGATGTCGGCCTGCGCCTGTCGATGCTGATGCCGACCGGTTCGGTGGACGAGGCCAAGGCCCTGATCGACCGCGGCGTGGCGGCCGGCTTTCGCGTATCGCCCGCCACCGCCTACTACCTGATCACATCCGAACAGGCCCGCAATGCCCGTGTGAACCTGTTTCCGCGGCCCGCCACGCTGGCTTCGCGCAAGCTGACCGTCAAGAACCTCCACACCGACGCGCTCGACGGCGCCCAGGACATCATCGTCTACCAGACCGGCATGGCCAGAGTCGACAAGCTCGACACCCTGGGCTTCCTGCCCGGCGCGCTGGCCGACCACCTGACTTCCTATGGCGGCGACCTGACCGGCAGCGGCCAGATGAGCAGCCTGCGCTGGCTGCAGGCCGGCGCCACCGCCAGCTACGGCACGGTCAGCGAGCCGTGCAACCATTGGCAGAAGTTCCCCCATCCCTCGGTGTTGCTAAAACACTACATTGGCGGCAGCAGCGCGATCGAAGCCTATTGGCGCAGCGTGGCATGGCCGGCACAAGGCGTGTTCATCGGCGAACCACTGGCCGCCCCCTATCAGCGCCGCTGATTCCTCCCGGTCGCCGCAGCATTGATCCGTTCGGATCAATGTGACGTCATCACGGTGTCACTTGCTGCCACTAATATCAAAATTGTTATTTTCCAATGCTTTTTGCCAACAAAACGCACTGAGCAACGTAGCCATCTCTACAATACCGTTTCTTTACCGTTTCTCTACCATTTCTTACTTCAGGATTTTTCGATGAAAAAGCTCGTAGCTACGATTCACGCACCCGGCCGGCTTACCGTGCTTGCCGCGCTGCTGGCAGGCCTATCTGCGCCCGCCATGGCCGTGTCGCCGAACCTTGTGATCAGCCAGTTGTATGGCGCCGGTGGTAACGGCGGATCCGTTTACAGAGCCGACTATGTCGAAATCTTCAACCGCGGTGGTACGGCAGTGACCGCGACTGGCTGGACCCTGCAGTACGCAGCTGCGGCCAATCCATGGACCGGCAAGGCTGTATTGCCGACCTTTACTGTAGAACCTGGCCAGTATGTGCTGGTGCAGATGCAAGGCAGTGGCACAGCACAGCCGGCTTTGCCAACACCAGTCGTCGTTCCAAGCAGCGGTGCGTTAAATATGTCCGGCACCACGGGGCGTCTGGCACTTGTCAACGACAACGTCACCCTGGCAACCATTACACCTGTCACTGCCAATGTGGTCGACATGATCGGCTTCGGAACTTCGGCAACTGGTTTCGAGGGGACCGGCCCATCTCCGGCAGCATCCACCACGTTGGCGCTGTTCCGTGCCAACGGCGGCTGCACGGACACGGATAGCAACCCTACCGATTTTGCGACCGGCACGCCTGCGCCTCGCACCAGCGACTCGCCACGCAACCTGTGCGGTCCCGTCGTACCTGTCGCCCAGCCCATCGTCACTTCCTGCCCGGCCAGCCTGATGCGCCCGGAAGGCCTTGCCGCTAGCGCGACCCTGTCCGCTTCCGACACCGACAGCGTCATGAATGGCGCAACGATCACCAGCGCCCCGGTGACCGGCATCAGCCTGGGCAGCCTGGCCGTGTCGCCAAACGGCCATAGCGGTTCGGCCACCCTGACGGCCGACGCCGCCATGGCGCCGGGTTTGCATGCGGTCACCGTCAAGTTCACCAATGGCGATGCGCAGGAAGCGAGCTGCACGGTCAACGTGGCCGTCGGCGGCCGCGCCAGCATCATGGAGATCCAGGGTTCCGGCGCAACCAGCCCCTTCAATACCTTGCTCATGACCACCAGTGGCGTCGTGACGCACAAGGTAACGAACGGCTATTTCCTGCAGGACGCGGCCGGCGATGGCAATCCATCGACCTCGGACGCGCTGTTCATTTTCACCAGCACCGCGCCGACTGTCGCCGTAGGCAATTTGGTGGAAGTGCAGGGCACCATTACGGAATACCGTCCTAGCGGCGCGCCGCGCACCTACACGGAAATGAAGGACGTCATCGCTACGACGGTGCTCGCCACCGGAGTCAGCGTCACCCCGACCAATATCGACTTTGCTTCCAACGCCGATCTGCCGCGCATGGAATCCATGCTGGTCAGCATCAACAACAGCCTGACCATCAACCAGACCAGCTACCTGGGCGAGCGCGGTGAGCTGACGCTGTCGAACGGCCGTCGCGAAACGGCAACCAACCGTTTCCGTCCGGGGACGCCAGAGGCGATCGCGATGGCGGCAGCCAACGCTACCAACGAGCTGACCCTGGATGACGGCGTTTTCGTCAGGCCGACAACCACGCCTTACCTTGGGGAGAACAACACCGTCCGTGCCGGCGACACCGTTACCGGCCTGGTTGGCGTGATCGACTACGGTTCGACCGGTAGTGGCGCTGGATTCAAGATCCAGCCGACCACGCCGCCGATGATCTCGCGCACCAATGTGCGTCTGGCGGCACCAGCGCTGCCTGCTGCAGGCCTGAAAGTCGCTTCGGCCAACGTGCTCAATTTCTTCACGACCTTCCTCGATGGTGCCGATGCGTGGAATCCGACGGCGACCAACAAGACCTGCACCGAAGGCACCAATGCGCCGAGCAGGTTGAATTGCCGCGGTGCGGACAACATGCCTGAGTTCATTCGCCAGCGCGACAAGATCGTCAGCGAACTGGTGGCCCTGGACGCGGACGTGGTCGGCCTGATGGAAATCCAGAACAATGCCGACACTGCTGTGGATTACCTGGTGCAGCAGTTGAATGGCCGCATCGGTTTCCCGGTCTACGCTTATGTACCTGCGCCGCCTGCCACCGGCACCGATGCCATCCGCGTTGCCATGATCTACAAACCAGCCAGCGTTGCACTGGTCGGTGGCGCCCTCTCGGACGGTAACAGCGTCAACCACCGTCCGCCGATGGCGCAAACCTTCAAGGCGCTCAACGGCGCCAAGTTCTCTGTCATCGTCAATCACCTGAAGTCGAAAGCCGGCTGCGCTTCTTCCGGTGTCAATTCCGATCGCGGCGATGGCCAAGGCTGCAACAATGGCACCCGGGTCAACCAGGCCAACCGCCTGGCCCAGTACTTCATTCCGGAAGTGGTGAACACCTCGGGCGATCCTGACGTCCTGGTCATCGGCGACATGAACGCCCACGGCTTCGAAGATCCGATCCATATCCTGAACCAGGCTGGCCTGGTCAATGAACTGGAACGCTTCGTCCGTCCGAACGAGATTCCGTACTCGTACGTGTTCGACGGCGAATCGGGCTACCTGGACCACGCGCTGGCAACCGCATCGCTGGACAGCCAGATCGCCGGCGCTACCGAATGGCATACCAATGCCGATGAGCCGACCGTCATCGACTACAACACCGATGGCAAGTCCGAAGAAGGAAAGGCGCTGTGGACCAACGACGCATTCCGCTCCTCGGACCATGACCCGGTCGTTGTCGCGCTGAACCTGACCCCGACGTTCTCGGATATCACGGGCACGTTCGCCTACCTGCGTACCGGCTATTCCTTCAACCGCCTCACCAACAAATGGTCTGGTTCGGTCACCGTCGGGAACAAGACGGCCGCATCTGTCAGCGGTCCGATGCACGTCAAACTGAGTGGCTTGCCGGCAGGCGTCACCCTGGATAACGCGAGCGGCACCCACATGGGTTCGCCGTACATCACGGTGAGCGGTCCGATTGCCGGCAATGCCAAAATAATACTTCCGTTGGTCTTTAGTAACCCTAACAGGGCAACGATCAGCTACACTGTCAATGTATTTAGTGGCAACTTTTAATTAATTAGAAAGATTTTCATGATCAACTTTAAGAAATTCGCTTCGCATGCCTTCATGGCATTGGCTCTGGCCATGGGTGCTGCCGCTGCCCAGGCAGGTCCCATTTATCATGTTGCTATCAATGCTGCCACCTTCGGCCCTGGCGCTGGAACCCTGGAATTCGCTTTCGCCGGTCCTGAACTGACGCCGACCACGGCAACCGTGTCGAACCTGACCGGCGCATTGGGCGCGGCAACGCAATCAGCTTTTGTCATTGGTGCCGCTCCAGGCGACATCGTCTTCACGAACGGTGACAGCTACAATTTTCTTAGCTATGCGGTTGCCAATATCGGCGGCATGTACGAGTTCGATATCAGCTTCTCTGATTTCAGCGCCAACACCGATTCATTGCAGTTCCTGATCAATGTCATCAATGATGAAACGCTGGATTTTTTTAATCCGGTGCAGTTCACTCTGGTGGCCGGTTTCATGGACGACGAGGCTTACCTCGACATCTTCTTTGATGATGCCGTAGCGACGGTCACCGAAGTGTCGCAAGTGCCGGAACCATCGCAACTGCTGCTCTTGCTGACCGCGCTGGCCATCATGGGCGCCATCGCCCGCCGCAAGCACCTCGGCTAAGATCCGCAGCCCGGGCCTTGCGCCCGGATGTTGCCTGAGACACATTTGTTCGGAAACGACAAATGTGTCTTTTTTTTATGCGCTGGAAATGGGCGCTGCATGCATATCTTCACTATGAGGGCGTGCATTTAGTCGTCAAAGCTATCAATTTCCAATCAAAAATATATTAGTCATTGCTTCACGGCTTCGGGCATAGTCATTTTTACATTGCAATATTGTGTGAGTATTGATGAGGACCCGCCGCCATGCCAGCCCATATCCTGGTCGTTGAAGCCGAACGCGCCGTACAGGACCTGATACGCCTGAACCTCACGCGCGCCGGCCACAACGTCGAAAGCACGCCCGATGCGGAATCCGCCTTGCTGGTGCTGGACGATTGCCTGCCCGACCTGGTCATCCTCGAATGGGACTTGCCCGGCCAGGCCGGCATTGCCCTGATCCGCCGCCTGCGCGCCCAGGCCCGCACGCGCGACCTGCCCATCATCATGATCAGCGCCCGCAGCGGCGAACAGGACAAGATCCTGGCGCTCGAAACCGGCGCCGACGACTACATCACCAAGCCCTTCAGCCCGCGCGAAATGATCGCCCGCATCCATGCCTTGCTGCGCCGCCGCGTGCCGCATGTGGCGGCCGACACCGTACAGATGGCCGGCCTGCGCCTCGATCCCAGCACCCACCGCGTCACCGCCGGCGCCCATCGCGTCCTGCTGGGACCGGTCGAATTTCGCCTGCTCAAGTTCCTGATGCACCACCCGGAACGCGTGCATTCCCGTTCGCAGCTGCTCGACCAGGTGTGGGGCAACCATGTGTATCTCGACGAGCGCACCGTGGACGCCCATGTGGGCCGCCTGCGCAGCGCCTTGCAGCCCACCGGCCACCAGGAACATATCGAAACCGTGCGCGGCAGCGGCTACCGCTTCGTGGCGTGGCAGGCCGCCGCAGCGTAATCGCGGTCCATGGAACAGCTTGTCATCCTCAGCAAACTGGAGCAGGAATATTTGCTGAGGATCATCGAGTCCTCGCTGCAGGTGCGCGACCTGCGCCAGTTTTTCCTGTGGACCCAGGGCCAGCTGCAAGCCTTGTTGCCGCACGACGTCATGGTGTGCATGCAGTTCGACCAGGCGCAATCGCTGCTGCGGCTCGAATGTGTCCACGGCAGCGTGCAGGACAAGGCCGCCATGGATGCCCTGAGCGAGACTGCGGTTCAGTTGGCCTTGCGCGCCGGCCGCTCGGGCGCCTTGCCCAGCCTGGGCGACGACGTGGTGCTCCACGGCAGCGGCCAGCTGGCGGGCGGTTCGACGGCCTTTGCCCTGTTCGGCCTGCCGATGAAGCCGGGCCCGCGGCATGCCTATTTCCTGGAATTGCTGATGCCGCAGCTGCACATGGCCCTGTTGCGCTTGGCGCAACCGGCGCCAAGCCGGGGCGTCGCCCGCGGCACGGCCCGCCCCCTGACGGCGCGCGAAATGGAAATCCTGGCCTGGCTCAGGGAAGGCAAGAGCAATTATGAGATCGCCTGCATCCTGGGATTGAGCGCGCTCACGGTCAAGAATCACTTGCAGCGGATTTACCGCATGCTGGGGGTGTCAAACCGTACCCAGGCAGTGTCGCGCTGCCTGTCCTTGCGCCTGCTGGGCGACGGGCTTTTTGCATGAATATTCGGGCCTGCTTCGGGAGGCCGGGATATATTGCAACAGGGATAAACAGTAGTTGTCGCTTTAGCAGGCGGCATGGTAGCCTTGCGAGCCAAATTGCGCAATTGAGGAGTCGGTCGGATGTTTGCAGCAAAGAAATTTCGTGGTCAGCAGGGCGCCGGCTTTACGCTGCTTGAATTACTGGTTGTGATCGTCATCATCGGCCTGCTGGCGGCCTACGTCGGCCCCAAATATTTTGCCCAGCTGGGCAAGTCCGAAGTGACCGTCGCCAAGGCACAGATGGAAGCCTTCGAAATATCGCTCGACACCTTCCGCCTCGACGTCGGCCGCTATCCGACATCGGAAGAGGGCATGGCCGCGCTGATGGTCGCGCCGCCCACCGCCGCCGCCAAATGGAATGGCCCCTACCTGAAAAAAGGCGTGCCTGCCGACCCGTGGGGCAATCCTTACCAGTACAAATCGCCGGGCGCCAAGACCGAGTACGAGATACTCTCGACCGGCAAGGATGGCCAGCCTGGCGGCACCGGCGAAAACGCCGACATCGTGACGCAGTAGGCGTGACGAAGACGCGCCGGTAGCCACCCATGCAGTTCGCTGTCCGCACCCTTGCGCCTGACCAGTCCATCGCGCGCCAGATCGTCGACGCCGTCGACGAGGCCGACGCGCGCCGCCAGTTCGAGGCGCGCGGCCTGTTCGTCAGCGCCGTCGACCCGGTGCGCTCGAACGGCATGCGGCGCGGCAGCGGCCTGCAGCTGGTGCTGTTCAGCCAGGAGCTGCTGGCCCTGCTGACCGCCGGCCTGGGCATCGTCGAAGCGCTCGAAGCACTCAACGAAAAAGAAGCCAACATCGCCGTGCGCGGCGTGCTCGAACGCCTGCTGGCCGGCCTGCGCGAAGGCAAGCGCTTTTCCAGCGTGCTGGCCGAACAGCCCGACCTGTTTCCCCCTTTGTATATCGGCATCGTGCGCGCCGCCGAAGGCACCAGCGATCTGCCGCGCTCCCTGTCGCGCTTCATCGACTACCAGCAGCGCATCGACCTGGTGCGCAAGAAAATCGTCAGCGCCTCGATCTACCCGGTGATCCTGCTGGCCGTGGGGGCGGGCGTGAGCCTGTTCCTGATCGCCTACGTGGTGCCGCGCTTCGCCGAGGTGTACCAGGGCGCGGGCCGCAACCTGCCGTGGATGTCGCAGGTGCTGCTCTCCTGGGGCCAGTTCGCCAGCGGCCATACCAGCTGGCTGCTGGGCGGGATCGCCGCCGTGGGCGCGAGCTGCGTCATGCTGTGGCGTCACTTCACCCGCAACGGCGGCCTGGCGCGCATGATCGGGCGCCTGCCCGGCATCGGCGAACGGGTGCGCGTGTACCAGCTGTCGCGCCTGTACCTCACGCTGGGCATGCTCAGCGAAGGCGGCATCACCATCGTGCACGCCATCGAAACGGTGCAGGACATGGTGCCGCCGGCCATGCGCACGCAGCTGATGGCGGCCAAGGCCACCATCGAATCGGGCCTGCCGCTGTCGACCGCCTTCGAAATGCACGGCCTGACCACGCCGATCTCGCTGCGCATGCTGCGCGTGGGCGAACGCACCGGCGACATGGGCCCCATGCTGACCCAGTCGGCCGCCTTTTACGACGGCGAAATCACGCGCTGGATCGACCGCTTCACGCGCACCTTCGAACCCTTGCTGATGGCTGCCATCGGCATCATCGTCGGCGCCATCGTGGTGCTGCTGTACATGCCGATTTTCGACCTTGCCGGAGACATGTCTTGAACGCCGCCATGATCGACGCCGCCCTGCTGGCGCGCGCCCGCACGGCCAGCCTGCATTCGCAGCGCCCGCTGATGGCCGAACTGGAAGCCATGTCGGGCCTGGACGCGCGCCTGATCGTGCGCGAACTGGCGCGTCCCTTCGGCCTGGAAGTGATGGAGACGGCCGAGATGCTCAGCGCCGCGCCCGCGTTCGAGCTGCTGCCGCTGGCGCAAGCCCTGGCGCGCCACTGCGTGCTGCTGCGCTTCCCCGGCGGGCAGCTGACCGGCGTCATCGCCGATCCTTTCGACCTCGACCTGCAAACCTGGCTTGAAACCTGCGCCCGCGCCACGCCGGCCGCGCCTTTGCTGCTGCGCCTGGCGCTGCAGTCCGACATCCAGGCTTACCTGTCCAAGCAGGAAGAATCGGCGCGCGCCGTCGACACCCTGGTGGCCGGCGTGTCGGAAGGGCGGCGCGACGGCAAGACCGCCGCGGTGCTGTCCTTCGCGTCCGTGTCGGAAGCTGCCAGTCCGGCCGTCAAGCTGGTCAACTCCACGCTGTACGATGCGCTCAAGGCGGGCGCGTCGGACATCCACCTTGAAAGCACGGCCGGCGGCCTGGCCGTGAAATACCGCGTGGACGGCGTGCTCGATCACGCGACCTCGGTCAATGGCATCGAAGTGGCCGAACACATTATTTCGCGCCTGAAGGTGCTGGCCGAACTGGACATCGCCGAACGGCGCGTGCCGCAGGACGGCAGCTTCCGCGTCGAGTCGGGCGGGCGCGAAATCGACCTGCGCGTCTCCATCATGCCCAGCATTCACGGCGAGGACGCGGTCATCCGTATTCTCGACAAGCGCGCCATGATCGAAGCCTACGGTTCGCTCACGCTCGAAGCGCTGGGCTTCGATGCCGCTTCGCTGGTGTCGCTGCGCGCGCTGGCCCAGGAAGCCTACGGCATGCTGCTGGTGACGGGGCCCACGGGCTCGGGCAAGACCACCACGCTGTACGCGGCGCTCACCGAGATCCACAACGGCCGCGAGAAGATCATCACCATCGAAGACCCGGTCGAATACCAGTTGCCCGGCATCCTGCAGATTCCGGTCAATGAAAAGAAGGGCCTCACCTTCGCCAAGGGCCTGCGCTCGATCCTGCGCCACGACCCCGACAAGATCATGGTCGGCGAAATCCGCGACCGCGAAACCGCGGAAATCGCGGTGCAGTCCGCGCTCACGGGCCACCTGGTCCTCACGACTGTCCACGCCAACAATGTGTTCGACGTGTTCGGCCGCTTCACGCACATGGGCATCGACCCGTACGCCTTCGTGTCGGCGCTAAACGGCATCTGGGCGCAGCGCCTGGTGCGCATGAACTGCCCGCACTGCGCCGCGGTGTACACGCCAGGCGACGCCGAACTGGAAGCGGTCAACCTGGAACGCAAGGACGTGCACGACTACCTGTTCATGCAGGGCAAGGGCTGCGGCGACTGCCGCGGCACCGGCTACAAGGGCCGCCGCTCGATCGCCGAAATCCTGACCCTGAACGACGAAATCCGCGAACTGATCGTCGACAAGCGCCCGATCCGCCAGATCAAGCAGGCCGCCTACGACAACGGCACGCGCAGCCTGCGCCTGGCCGCGCTGGACCTGGTCAAGCGCGGCGCCACCACGCTCACTGAAATCAAACGGGTGACCCTGCATGCGTAAGCGCTTCGGACAAACCCTGCGCCTGGGCGTGTCGCCGCAGGGCCTGGCGCTGTGCACGGCGCGCCGCAACACGCTTGATGTGATCGCGGAACACAGCTTCGGCGCCGGCACACCGGGCTTCGAAGGCATCGCCGCCGGCGTGCGCGAACTGCTGGCCGGCGCCGGATGCGCGGGCTGGCCCGCCACCCTGGTGCTGGCCGACGAACTGGCGCGCCTGTGGCAGGTCGTGCCGCCGCCGGGCAGCGCCCGCATGGGCGACCTGGAAGCGGCGGCGGCGCTGCGCTTCCAGACCCTGTACGGCGAAGCGGCCGGCAACTGGAAGCTCGCCGCCGGCTGGGACGCGGCGCGGCCTTTCCTGGCCGCCGCCATGCCGCGCCAGCTCCTGACATTGCTGGAAGAGGGCGCGCGCGAACAGCGCGTGGACCTGGTCGAAATCGTGCCGCAATTCGTGGCGGGCTGGAACCGCTGGCGCGGCGCCGTCAAGGCGGGCGCATGGTATGGCCTGGTGCAGGGCCGCGTGCTGACCCTGGGCGCGGTCGAGAACAATGTCGTCACCGCCGTGCGCGCCGCCGCCATGCCCGACGGCGCCGACGCGCAATGGCTGGACGCGCATGTGGCGCGCGAAGCCTTGCGCCTGAATCTGCCGGTACCGGACCGTGTCGCCGTATCGGGCCATGCGCCGCAGGCGTGGAGCGGCAGCTGCATCCTGCTGGCGCCGGCCCACGGCGAAAAATGGTCGGCTTGCGCGCAACTGGCCGCCACGGGAGGCCCGGCATGAAGCCCTTGCAGATCGACTTTGCCGCACCTGGCCTGCGCCGCACGCTGTACCGCACGCGCCCGTCGACCTGGGCGCTGTGCGCGCTGGCGCTGCTGCTGTGCGCCGTCGCCGCGGGCCTCGGCTGGCGCCTGAAAGTGCAGCAGAACGCCGACCAGGCCGAATTGATTGCCCTGGTCCAGCGCGCCAAAAAGCCGGTGGTGGTCGCCGTGAGCGTGCAGCAGCCCCGCATTTCCGATATCCAGGCCGGCGCGGTGAACGCGGTGGTCATGCAGCTCAATCTTCCATGGCGCGCGCTGCACGACGCGATCGGTGCGGCCACGCCGGCCGACATCGCGCTGCTGGCGCTGGAACCGGATGCGCGCAAGCGCAGCATGAAGATCACCGCCGAAGCGCGCGGCAGCGACGACATGATCAGGTACGTGGAAAAACTCAAGGAACAGGAACTGTTTGCCGCCGTGACGCTGACGCGCCACGAGATCAACGAACAGGATCCCAACCGGCCGATCCGCTTCCAGATCGAAGCCGAATGGATTACCCAATGAAGCCGATGACCTTCCTGCGCCTGCGCCTTGCGCTCATGTCGCTCGGCCCCGTGTTCTGCGCCGCCCTGGCCCTGTGCCTGCTGGGCGGGGCCGCGCTGCTGTGGCTTGCGCCGCAGCGCGCGCTGCAGGCGCAGAACCACCGGGTGGCCATGCGCCTGGCCGCCATGCCGGCTGCCGTCGAAGGCAAGAACGCGCCGGCTTCCGCCAACCACAAGCTGGTGCTGTTCTACGACGCGCTCGGCGAAAAGCGCTACGCCGAACAGCAGGTCAAGACCCTGTTCGGCATTGCGGCCAAATCGGGCCTGTCGCTCAGCCAGGGCGAATACAAGGGCGCCTACGACCAGAACGGCCGCCTGCATACCTACCAGGTCACGCTGCCGGTCAAGGGCAGCTACCGGAATATCTGGCAGTTCGCGCTGACCGCGCTGCGCGCCATTCCGTTTGCGTCGCTCGACGAAATCAGCTTCAAGCGCGAAAACGTCACCGACACCACGGTCGAAGCGCGCCTGCGCCTGACGCTGTACATGGCCGACAAGCCGGCGGGAGCCGCGCCATGACGCCGCGCCACATCGCCATGGGCGTTGTCCTGGCCGGCGCTCTGGCGCTGGTGGTCTTTGGCGACCGCACGCCGGACAACGGCGTGGCCGAAGCCGTCGAACGGGCACCGGTGGCGCGCGCGCCGGCCAGCGAAGCGCGTCCGGCCGCCGCTGGCGAGCCTGTGATCCTGGCGCTGCTGCCACGCGAAAAGCTGATCGGCGACGGCGACGACGCCATCGGTGGACGCGATGCCGTCTTCGGCAGCCAGGACTGGAATCCGCCGCCGCCCAAAGCATCGGCGGCGACCGCACCGCCGCCGCCGCCCCCGCCGACCGCGCCGCCGCTGCCATTCACCTATCTGGGCAAGGCCGCCGCCGAAGGCAGCTGGGAAGTGTATCTCGCGCGCGGCGACAAGACTTACGTCGTCCGCAACAATATGGTCATCGATGGGATGTACCGGGTCGACGCCATCGCCCCGCCCAATCTGACCCTGACTTATCTGCCTTTGAACCAGGTTCAACAGCTCAACATTGGAGTTCTCGACTGATGGCTAGCACACTGTCACGCCGCCTGGCATTGCCGCTTGTGGCGCTGCTTCTTTCCGGCTGCGCCGGTCAGATGGCCTACCGCGAAGGCCGCACCCTGGCCGATGCGGACAACGTCGAAGCGGCCCTGGTCAAGTACCGCCAGGCCATCGATGCCGAGCCGTCCAACCCGGTGTTCCGCGCCGCCTACCTGGAAACGCGCGACCGCAATGCCACGCGCCTGCTGGACCAGGCCGACCGCGCGCTGGGCGCCGGCAAGCCCGAACTGGCGCTGCAGGATTACCAGCGCGTGCAGGCCATCGATCCCGCCAACGAACGCGCCCGCCTTGGCCTGCGCGCGCTGGAAGCGGACCTGCGCCACAGCCGCCTGCTGGAAGAGGCCACGGCCGCCCTCGAGAAAAAGGATTACGAACTGGCGCGCGTGAAGGCCGCCGCGATCCTGACCGAACGCCCGGCCCATGAAGCGGCGCGCCTGCTGCAGGCCCGCATCACGGATGCGATGCCGGCGCCGGCTGCGGAAACCACGCTGGCCGCGGCCTACCGCCAGCCGATCAGCATCGAATTTCGCGATGCGCCGCTCAAGCAGATTTTCGAAGTCATCTCGCGCCGTTCGGGCCTGAACTTCTTGTTCGACAAGGACGTCAAGCAGGACCAGAAGGCGTCGATCTTCCTGAAGAACAGCACCATCGAAAGCGCCGTGCACTTCCTGCTGGTGACCAACCAGCTCGAACAGCAAGTCATGGATGGCAATACCATCCTGGTCTATCCGAACGTGGCCGCCAAGCTCAAGGATTACCAGGAGATGACGATCAAGACCTTCTTCCTGGCCAATGCCGATGCGAAGGCGATCGCCAACACGCTCAAGACCATCCTCAAGACGCGCGACGTGGTGGTCGATGAAAAGCTGAACCTGGTGATCGTGCGCGACAGCCCGGAAGCGATCAAGCTCGCCTCCAAGCTGGTGGCGCTGCAGGACATCGCCGAGCCGGAAGTGATGCTGGAAGTGGAGATCCTGGAGATCAAGCGCAGCCGCCTGCTGGAGCTGGGCATCTCGTGGCCGAACACGGTGACGCTGGCGCCGCTGACGGTGGCCACGCGCCCGATCACGATCGACACGCTGCGCGACCTCAATCGCGGCAATATCGGCCTGACCGGCATTTCGGCCACCGTCACCGCCAACAAGACCGACGGCGATTCGAACACCCTGGCCAACCCGCGCATCCGCGTGCGCAACAAGGAAAAAGCCAAGGTCGTCATCGGCGACAAGGTGCCCAACATCACCACCACCATTTCGCCGGGCGCGAATGGCTTCGCGTCCGAATCGGTCAGCTACCTCGATGTGGGCCTGACCCTCAATGTCGAACCGACCATTTACCTGAACAATGAAATCGCGATCCGCATCGCGCTCCAGGTGAGCAACCTGGTCAGCTCCATGAAGACGGCTTCGGGCACGACGGCTTACCAGATCGGCACCCGCGAAGCGACCACCATGCTGCAGCTGAAAGATGGCGAGAACCAGGTGCTGGCCGGGCTGATCAACAATGAAGAGCGCAGCAGCGGCACCAAGGTGCCCTTCATCGGCAGCATTCCCTTGCTGGGGCGCCTGTTCGGCACCACCAGCGACGGCAACGACAAGACGGAAATCGTGCTGTCGATCACGCCGCACTTGATTCGCAACATCCAGCGTCCGGCGGCGTCGGCGTCGGAATTCTCGGCCGGCACGGAAACCAGTTTCCGCCGCCGTCCCGACACCACCGTCAAGGCGCCGACGGTCTTGCCGCCGAGCCCGGGCGCGGCGCGCGCGCCGGTCCTGCCAGCGGCCCAGCCCGCGAGCGCGCCGGTGCCGGCGCAGCCGGTGCCCGTGACCGAGCCAGCCCAGCAACCGGTGATCACGCCGATCCCGGTCAATTAAGCGCCATGTTCCGACCCCTGGGCCGCGGCTTCACGCTGATCGAATTGCTGGTGACACTGGCGATTCTGGCCCTGCTCGGCGCGCTGGTGGTGCCGGTGACGCAAACCGTGGTCCAGCGCAAGCAGGAACAGGAACTGCGCCGTTCGCTGCGCGAGATCCGCAGCGGCATCGATGCCTACAAGAAGGCTTACGATGAAGGCCGCATTGCCAAGACCCTCAACACCACCGGCTACCCGAAGAGCCTGGAAGTGCTGGTGGAGGGCGCGCCCGACCTGCGCAGCCCCAAGCGCGCCAAGATCTATTTCCTGCGCCGCATTCCGTGCGACCCCTTCAATGGCGACAGCCAGCTGACCGACGCCCAGACCTGGGGCAAGCGCAGCTACGCCAGCGACGCCAACGAGCCGCGCGAAGGCGACGACGTCTACGATGTATACTCGACTTCGGACCGCCACGGCCTGAACGACGTTCCGTACAAACAATGGTAACCATGAACCTTCGATTTCGCCGCGGATTCACGCTGATCGAGCTGCTGGTGGTGCTGGGCGTCGTCGCGCTGCTGCTGACCCTGGCCGTGCCGCGCTTTTTCCCCAAGATCGACCGCGCGCGCGAAACCATACTGGCCGAGAACCTGCGCAATACGCGCGACGTCATCGACCAGTTCTATACCGACCGCGGCCGCTATCCCGATTCGCTGGAACAACTGGTCGAAAAAAACTACCTGCGCAGCGTGCCGGTCGATCCGATCACCGAAAGCAGCACCACCTGGATCCTGGTGCCGCCCGAAGACGCCACCAAGGGCGCGCTGTACAGCATCAAGAGCGGCGCTCCCGGAAACGACCTGCATGGCAAACCCTATCTCGACTGGTAAGCGCGCCGGGGGTTTTACCTACCTCGGCTTGCTGGTCCTGCTCTTTATCATGGGCATGGTCGCCGCCGCCGGCCTGAAAGCGGGCACCCTGATGCAGCGCGCCGCCGCCGAACAGGAATTGCTGGAAATCGGGGCCCAGTTCAGCGAAGCCTTGCGCAGCTACGCGGCCGCCACGCCCAAGGGCCAGCCGCAGCAGCCGCCCACGCTGGCCGACCTGCTCAAGGATCCGCGCTTTCCCAATCCGCGCCGCCACCTGCGCAAGATCTTTGTCGACCCCATCACCGGGCGCGCCGAATGGGGCGTGATGTACCTGGCCGACAACAAGGGCGTGATCGGCGTGCACAGCCTGTCGGACCAGCGTCCGCTCAAGCTGGCCAATTTCGATGCGCGTTTCCTGGGGCTGGAAAACAAGGAAAAACTGTCGGACTGGCGCTTCGTGATGGCGGGCGGGGAGGGCGCGACGCCGCCGCTGGCGCCAGGCAAGTCCGGCGACGCGCCCGGGTCGCTGTTCGACGCTGCCGGCAAGCCGCCCGCCTTGCCGCCGGCCGAAGCGGCGCCGCAAATGGATGAAGTGCCGCCTGAAAAGACGGACGCGGAAAGAGAAGCCGAGGCAAAGGCCGCCGAAGACGAGAAAGCCGAGGCGGAAAAGGAAGAGGAAGAAAAGAAGGAAGACCCGAGCGACAGGCTCGGGCCGCGGCGCCGCTAGTGCGCTAAGCCTTGGCCCCCATGCGCTTGAAGTCGCGCAGGCGGAAGCCCATGGCGAACAGGGCGGCGAAGTAGGCAATGGCGCTGCCGCCCACGATCAGGGCCAGCATGCCGGCGCGCAGCAGGCCGTCGACCTTCGGCCCGGTCCAGCTGACCAGGCTGGCCGCATACCAGGTAATGCCGCCCATGATGGCCACGGCGATCGCCAGGCGCAGGAAGAACAGGAACCAGCCCGGCTGCGGCACGAAGATATCGCGCTTGCGCAGCATCACGAACAGGCAGATGGCGTTCAGGCAGGCGCCCAGGCCGATCGACAGGGCCAGGCCAGCCACGCCCATGGTCGGCACCAGTGCCAGGTTCATCAGCTGGACTGCCACCAGCGTGCCGACGGCGATGCGCACCGGCGTCTTGACGTCCTGGCGCGCGTAGAAGGCCGGGGTCAGGGTCTTGACCAGGATAATGCCGATCAGGCCGGCGCTATAGGCCATCAGGGGCAAGGTGGCGTTGCGGGTGGCTTCGGCGCCGAATGCGCCATAGTTGAACAGGGTGGCGATGACCGGTTCGGCCAGCGCGGCCAGGCCGACCGAGGCCGGCAGGGCCAGCAGGAAGGTCAGGCGCAGGCCCCAGTTCATCAGCGCCGAGTATTCGACGATGTCGCCGTCGGTATTGGCCTTGGCCAGGCTGGGCAGCAGGATGGTGCCCAGCGCCACGCCAGCATGGCGGTCGGAAACTCCATCAGGCGGTCGGCATAGGTCAGGGCCGAAACATTGCCCGGGCCCAGGCCGGAGGCCCAGGAGGTATTGATGATCAGGCTGATCTGGGCCGCCGACACGGCGAACACGGCCGGGCCCATCTTGCCCAGCATGCGGCGCACGCCGGGGTCGCGCAGGGGGCGCAGGGGATTGAGCGAGATGCGCGGCAGCATGCCGATTTTCATCAGCGGCGGGATTTGCAAGGCCACTTGCAGCAGGCCGCCGACCATGACGGCGATGGCCATGGCGTAGATCGGCTGGGCCAGGCGCTGGGCCAGGAATAGCGACGCCAGGATGAAGGCCACGTTCAGCAGGACCGGGGTGAAGGCCGGAATCTTGAACTGGCGCCAGGTGTTGAGGACGCCGCCGGCCAGGGCCACGAAGGACATGCAGGCAATGTAAGGAAACATGAAGCGGGTCATCCAGACGGCCGCCTCGTAGGTCTGGGGCGTCAGGTCTTTCGCTTCCATGATCCAGATGATCAGGAGCGGGGCGGCCAGTATGCCGACGATGGAGATCAGGATGGTGGACCACAGCAGCAGGGTGCCGACCTGGTCGACCAGCTGCTTGGTTTCCTCGGGGCCGTTCTTTTCCTTGTACTCGGACAGGATGGGCACGAAGGCTTGCGAGAACGCACCTTCGGCAAACATGCGGCGCAGCAGGTTGGGCAGGCGGAAGGCCACGATGAAGGCGTCGGTGTAGATGGACGCGCCGAAGGCCCGGGCGAACAGGCTCTCGCGCAATAAACCGGTGACTCGGGACAGCATGGTCATGCTGGAAATGGCGGCTAGGGTTCTGAGCAAGTTCATGGGGCTGGATTATATCTGGCAATGTGTGTTCATACGTCGCCCTCGCGCAGGCGGGGGCCCATAGCACTTCTGAGCAGAGGTGCCATGGTTCCCCGCCGAGTGCCGCCTTGGCGCGGGGATGACGTAGGGTCCAAACAATTGTCGATTTAGGAATTGCCCTGTCCGGAATAATTCGCTATAATCGAAGGCTGTACAGAATTCTGTTACGCAGACACTAATGTTTAGCAGACGCTAATGTTTGCAAACGCAACTTGACCCGATCTAGGAAATTCCATGGCAAATACCGCACAAGCGCGCAAACGCGCTCGTCAAGCAGTTAAGCAAAACGCGCACAACTCGTCGCAGCGCTCGACCCTGCGTACCGCAATCAAGGCCGTTCGCAAAGCCATCCAGGCTGGCGACAAGGCTGCTGCAACGACGATCTTCCAGGCATCCGTGTCGAAAATCGACAGCATCGCCGACAAGAAAATCATCCACAAGAACAAGGCAGCTCGCCACAAGAGCCGCCTGGCAGCAGCCCTGAAAGCACTGTCGGCTTAATTGCCTGGTGTTTGGCGGATTCGTCCGCCGCTCTGCTTGTGAATGATAAAAAACCCGCCTGACCTGGTCACGGCGGGTTTTTTCGCTTGCGCGCGCCCTTACTTCGTTGCCGGCAAGCCCACGATGGCGCTGCCCGGCTTGATATTCTTTTGCTTGAACCAGCCCAGGTTCATTTCCAGCGCAAACTTCGCCGGCTTCTTGGAGCAGTGACTCGCCAGGGTCTGCGGTTCCATATCTTCAATATTAATAATTTTGCCATTCTCATCGAGGAAGGCCACCGACAGTGGCAGCAGGGTGTTTTTCATCCACATGCACTGGGTGGCTGCCTTGTCGAACACGAAGACCATGCCCGCATTGTTGGCCATTTTCTCGCGGTGCATCAATCCCTGCTGGCGCTCGGGATCATTGGCGGCCACTTCGGCCTTGATCAGGTGCATGCCGGCGGACAGCTGGGTCGTCGAAAATTGGGCTTGTTGGGCGCTGGCGCTGCCTGCAAGCAGGAGCAAGGCGGCGGAGCTGGTCAGCAGGAGTGTTTTCATGGGGATTGGTGAGAACGGGGACAGCGGGGATTAGGCCACGCGGAGCAGGCAGCCGTCAAGCGTGAAAAAAGGCAGGACCAGCCTGCCTTTTTGATATTGCCGGTGCGGCTTACTTGGAAGCGGAGGCCGATGCGGCGGCAGCTGGCGCCGAAGCCGAAGCGGAAGCCGAAGCTGCAGCTTTTGGTGGTTTTGCCGTTTTCTTAGGTGCCGACGCAGAAGCCGAAGCCGATGCCGCCGCAGGAGCAGATGCCATTGCCGAAGCAGATGCCGAAGCGGAAGCCGATGCTGCGGCAAACGCGGAGGTTGCGAACATGGAGACGAGCAGGGCAGCGATGATCTTGGACATGTTGATTTCCTTTTTTGGTTTAAGAAAACATTGATTCATGTGAATCATGCCCATAACGCAGCCTCGAAATTTCCGGTTGACATCTTTTCATGCGAAACACGTTTTTATTTAGTGCGGACCGCTTCGGCCGGCACTTCCATCGATTCGCCGGGCATTAATGGGTGGCTGGCCAGCGAAAACGGCCCGATGCTGCTGCGCACCAGGCGCAGGGTGGGCAAGCCCACGGCCGCGGTCATGCGCCGCACCTGGCGGTTTTTTCCTTCCTGCAGGGTAACCGCGATCCAGCTGGTGGGCTTGTCGGCCCGCACCCGGATCGGCGGATTGCGCGGCCATAGCCAGAGCGGCTCGGCAATGCGCACCGCGCGGCAGGGCTTGGTGATGAAATCGCCCAGGTCGAGCGGCGCCTGCAGCCTGGCCAGCGCTGCCGGGTCCGCTTCGCCATCGACCTGCACCAGGTAGGTTTTTGCTTCCTTGTGGTCGGGATGGGCGATGCTGTGCTGCAGCTTGCCGTCGTCGGTCAGCAGCATCAAGCCTTCGCTGTCGGCGTCGAGGCGGCCGGCAGGATAGATGTTCGGGGTTTTCAGGTAATCGGCCAGCGATTCGCGGCCGGGCTGGGGCGAAAACTGGCACAGCACCTGGAAAGGTTTGTTGAAAAGTATCAGGGACATGGTGGCGCTGCTCGGGAAAATGTTAAGCTTTCGGGCTCATTGCAAGTGTCTCAAAGTCGTAGCGCCCAGTAAAATACTGGTGCATAATATGAAACACGCGTCTTATGTCTTATAGAAGACTACAGCTCTCGTCGTATTGTTATCTAATTCAGTTTGCAGACCCAGCCTGACAGACGCAACGTTGTTGCTGCCTGCTATGCGTCCACTTCGGAGATTACGATGTTTCAACATATCAAAGTACCTGCTGACGGCCAGAAAATCGCCGTCAATGCCGATTTTTCGCTGAATGTACCAGATAATCCCATCATTCCCTACATCGAAGGCGACGGCACCGGCGTCGATATCAGCCCGGTCATGATCAAGGTGGTCGATGCGGCCGTCGCCAAGGCGTACGGCGGCAAGCGCAAGATCAGCTGGATGGAAATTTATGCAGGCGAAAAGTCGACCACCGTGTACGGCCCCGACGTGTGGCTGCCGGAAGAGACCCTGGCAGTGCTGAAGGATTACGTGGTATCGATCAAGGGTCCGCTGACGACCCCGGTGGGCGGCGGTATCCGCTCGCTCAACGTGGCGCTGCGCCAGCAGCTCGACCTGTACGTTTGCCTGCGCCCGGTGCGCTACTTCACCGGCGTGCCTTCGCCGGTGAAAGAGCCTGAGAAGACCGACATGGTCATCTTCCGCGAAAATTCGGAAGACATCTACGCCGGCATCGAATACCAGCAGGGTTCGGAGGGCGCCAAGAAGCTGATGGATTTCCTGATCAAGGAAATGGGCGTCACCAAGATCCGCTTCCCGGCAACGTCGGGCCTGGGCATCAAGCCGGTGTCGATCGAAGGTACCGAGCGCCTGGTGCGCAAGGCGATCCAGTACGCGATCGACAATGACAAGCCGTCCGTGACGATCGTCCACAAGGGCAACATCATGAAGTACACCGAAGGCGGCTTCCGCGACTGGGCCTATGCCCTGGCGCAGAAGGAATTCGGCGCGGAACTGATCGACGGCGGCCCATGGTGCAAGTTCAAGAATCCGAAGACCGGCCGCGAGATCATCGTCAAGGATTCGATCGCCGACGCCTTCCTGCAGCAGATCCTGCTGCGTCCGGCGGAGTACAGCGTCATCGCGACCCTGAACCTGAACGGCGACTACATCTCCGACGCGCTGGCGGCCCAGGTGGGCGGCATCGGCATCGCGCCGGGCGCCAACCTGTCCGATTCGGTGGCCATGTTCGAAGCCACCCACGGCACCGCGCCCAAGTACGCAGGCAAGGACTATGTGAACCCGGGTTCGCTGATCCTGTCGGCTGAAATGATGCTGCGCCACATGGGCTGGCTGGAAGCTGCCGACCTGATCATTTCCTCGATGCAGAATTCGATCGCCAGCAAGAAGGTCACCTACGACTTCGCGCGCCTGATGGAAGGTGCGACGCAGGTATCGTGCTCCGGTTTCGGCGATGTGATGATCGACCACATGTAAGCTGCAGGTCTCTGCATACGGACGGCCCCGCCTCGCAAGATGCGGGGCTTTTTCTATTGGGCATTGTGATATTGAGGAGGATCAACGTCCCCTTGAAATAGTTCCAGCAGGATATGAGAACGCTCATCCTGCATTCAAGGCGGAATACACATGGCAGAAGAATTCAATTTTCCCGGACGCCAGCTTCCCGTGAACCCGGCGTGGGAGCGAGGCACTGTGGCGCAAGGCTTTTTCACGCCAATTGAAGATCGCATTCCGCAAATAATGAGCATTCCACCCAGGCGTGCGCTGCCCGTCATTTTTCTGCCTGGCACAATGGGAACCAATTTGCGTATGAGCGCGGCGCGGCAAAAGGAACTGACGAAGCCGAATAATCTTGCATGGCGCCCGGATCATCTACAAGCAACCTACAAGATGTCCAACGACACTTCCTGGGAGCGGCAACTCCGCCTCGATCCTGCACATACCGAAGTCGATATGTACGATCCGATCGGGAACCCGACGGGAAGTGCAGGAGAGACTTCGGATCAGCGAAATGACGCTGTTACGGTTAGTAGTGGCATTTACATGTGGTCCGATGCTGGCGGTAGTGAGTGGCCGTTCCTCATGAGTGATCGACCGCCAAATGCAGTTGGCAGTAGGACGGCGGATCAAAAGGCGCGCGAACGAGGCTGGGGCGAAGTCTATTTCGACAGCTACGGAAAGTTGTTACTGAGGTGCGAAGGGCACCTGAACGCCCCATACCGAAACGGCAAAGTCGCAGATAAGTGGATGGGGATTGTCGGCGTCGCGCCGTCAAAATGGGATGCTCATCCGCTGCCTCATTTGAAAGCCCTCGATGAGGAGACCTTCCGTGCTGCCGTCAAGGGCGTTTGGTTTCCGATTCATGCCATGGGATACAACTGGCTCAGAGGCAGCAAGGAATCCGGCGTCGTCATCGCAAAGCGCATCGTGGCGCTAATGAAGAAATATGAGGAACAGGGCTTTCAATGCGAGAAGGTGATCCTGGTAACGCACTCGATGGGTGGATTAGTTGCTCGAGCGGCAATTCATCCGAAAATGGGAAATCTCAACGACAAGATTCTGGGGATCGTGCATGGTGTGATGCCCGCGATAGGTGCAGGTGCGGCGTATAAGCGTATGCGCTGTGGGGTCGAAGGTGATGACACGGCGGCGAAAGTTGTAGGCAATAAAGGGACGCTCATGACAGCAGTGCTCGGGAATGCTCAAGGTGGGCTTGAGTTACTTCCCAGTCAGGCGTATGGGAACGACTGGTTGCAGGTCGAACACAAGGGTGTGACGATCAAGAGCCTCCCTAGAATGGGCGATCCTTACGAAGAAATTTACAAGTTGAAAGACAAATGGTATGGCTTGATCAATGAAAGATCGCTGAATCCAGCAGGGGGCAAGAATGGTCCCACTTTTGCCAAAACGTGCACGCTCTTGGACAAGGCGAAGGAATTCCATAAGAACATTAGCGGCACTTACCATGAGCAAAGTTATGCCCACTATGGCGCGGATCTAGCTCGGGCATCTTGGCACAACGTGGTATGGGAAATCGATGCTCATGCGAACATCGCGAACGTTGATTTGTTGAAGCTCGTCGCCGACAGTGATCAAGGTGTCTTGACGCTAATCGATCCAGGATCGTCGCTGCGAGATGGAAAGCCAAGTGCTCGGTTCGATTGCACCATGCTTCCCGCTGCCGATCCTGGCGATCAAACGGTGCCATCGCATTCGGCAGATCATCAGCTCCGGAGCGGGAAATTCAAGGGAATATTTCGTCAACGTGGTTATGAACATCAGGACAGCTACAAAGACACGGCTGCCTTGGATTCGACGCTCTACAGTGTGATCCGCATCGCATCGACGATGGTGTGGGCCAAGAAATGAAAAATCGCCGCTGCCAGCGAACGAGGTGTGCAGTAGTCTTGCAAGCACTATTGGTCGCATCGGTACTCTTGCTTAGCGGGTGCGAGAGAACACATGAATCCTTGAAGAAGCCAAAAATGACTCCCTTATCGCCACGTTTGCACACCTTGTTCGCGACGACAAGAATGATTTGTTTTGGTCGTTTCGTGATCGAAATTCCAGCAACGGCCATGCTGGTGTTCGGCCCTGCGGAGGTAGGGCCACCTATCTCATATTTACCTGGGAAAGGTGGGGAAATCGCGCAGTTTGTCGCCGAGGATCTCATTGCAGTTGAGACTTCTCGCGAGGTCATGGATGAAGGGGACTTCGCCCGTCTACCGCTGTTTGGGAAAGTGATGGACGGGATCGTGCCTGGTCAGAAGATTGTCTTCGATTCGAAAGATGGGGTTGGATATTACGTCAATTCTTATCTCCCTGTCGGCAAGGATTTGTTCATTCAACATTTTGGTAGTGTGATGCACGAAGACTACGACGTGGAGGATTTCAACGTCGTCGCCAGACATCTTCGACTACGTGGTGACAACGAAATCCCAGGAGAGCCCGGCACCTGCATCGATGGCGGTTTTCTTCCCTTGCCGTTCGAATATGAAAGGGTCACACTCGGTGTCCGCCTAAACGAATTCCTTGATGTGCATCTATCGATCGAAGTGCACAAGAATCGGGATCGTTTGAGTGAATCCGGAGCCCTGGAGTTGATGCTGAAAGAAGGGGAGGAAATGGCGATACAGGCTGGGCACGGTGGTGCATACGCACGCATCAAGACCTTCCGGCGCGGACCGCGTCAACTCGGCGCCTGGAAGGGCTTTGAAATGGTGGCGCGCAAGCCGGCCTATAAGGATGATACCGACGCACACGAATTCCGTTTTCAAAGCCTGGGCGCGGTACACGATCCGCTTCAGCCGCGACTCGACTTGCGTTTGGATTCGGGCGTGAAGAACAATCAAACGGCAAGAGTCCGGCCGAGCCTCACGGATGAGGAGGCCATCGCGCTCTGGGATAAACTCATCGGCACAATTCGCGTGCGCCAGCCTGGCGATGCGACTGCACCCGCCAAAGTGTCGCTGGGGACGCGCAAGGCAACGGGCGAGTTGTGTACGCAGGAAGGCTGGTGGCAATGTATGGACGATGACATCATCGAGGGACAAGTGCGGCGCCACTTCACAGCCGGCGAATCCATGCCGGCCGCCATGCTTCAGGGCGAACCAAATCTATGGCATAAACTGACTAGTGAGCGACCAAGGCGCAAGGCAGCGACTGTGTGGGAACTGGTCGGCTACGACGACGCGGCAGCATCTGACGGAAAACTTGCCAAATAGTAAATTCTCTGCGATGCTGACGTCGTCGATCAAATGACGGTGTAAAGAACCGTGAAAACTGAAAAATATGGCAACGATGCGTAACTTCTACAACAATATGACTCCCTTTTACGAAGCCATCGCGCAAGTGTTGGCGACTATTGGTACGATCAGTATCGTGTTGTTAGCCATGAACCACTCACTTAATTTCGGGTACGAACTTGGCGGAACGCTGTACCTGGCGACGCACTAAAATTTTTTCTTTTCAAAGCATGCGATAGTCGCATTTTTGCAACATTTACAAATTAGCAATGACGCAGTTTTCAACTGTTTGATGAAGAGCGACGCAGCTTGCCTGATCGGTCGCACAGCTCCTGACGCGGATCGACAAGGTAATGAAGCCTTGGGTCAAGGCGAAAAAAAACCCCGCTCGAAGGCGGGGTTTTTCACATTCGGGTGTGCTTAAGCAGCCTGGATGTTGGAAGCTTGCTTGCCTTTAGGGCCTTGCGTGACTTCGAATTGAACTTTTTGACCTTCTTTGAGGGTCTTGAAACCGTTCATGTTGATTGCGGAGAAGTGCGCGAACAGATCTTCGCCGCCGTCATCTGGAGTGATGAAGCCAAAACCTTTGGAATCATTGAACCACTTAACTGTACCTGTTGCCATAAAAGAACTTTCAAATAAGAACCAATCACACGAGCCATAAAAGCAAGAAGCGTCTGCCCCCTCCTCAGCCTGCTCACTTCTTATTAACAATGTACATAAGTACAAGCCAATATCCGCATTGTTGGTTGAAAAAATATCCAAGTCAAGCGCTTTTGAATTGGAATTGCCAAATTCTCCACACTCTGCGAAAAAGCAACTCTTGATTTTACGATTCCGGGCGCCATCTGCGCATCTAGCGGAAAACGCGTAAGATGGAAAACAAATGTAAATGCCCTGATATTTACGTAATGCATCAACATTGAAAGCATTAGAATAGGCGTATGGCAACCAAGCAAGATACCGAACAACTGCTGGAGCGGCAAACGGTCAAGCCGCCGCCGCTATACCAGGTGGCGCTGCTGAACGATGATTACACCCCGATGGAATTCGTGGTGGCTGTCATTCAGGAGTACTTCAACAAGGATCGCGAAACGGCGACGCAGATCATGCTTTCCGTTCACCGCCACGGCAAGGGAGTGTGTGGCGTGTTTTCCAAAGATATAGCGTGTACCAAAGTGGAGTTTGTATTAACGCATGCGCGCAAAGCGGGGCACCCCCTGCAGTGTGTTATGGAGGAAGTATGATTGCGCAGGAACTGGAAGTATCCTTACACATGGCCTTTGTCGAAGCACGGCAAGCACGGCATGAATTCATCACCGTTGAGCATTTGCTGCTGGCGCTTCTGGACAACCCATCGGCCGCGGAAGTCTTGCGCGCCTGTGCTGTCAACATCGAAGACCTGCGCAAAACGCTGACCAATTTTATCGGCGACAACACTCCCACCGTGCCAGGCACGGGCGAGGTGGACACCCAGCCCACGCTGGGCTTCCAGCGCGTGATCCAGCGTGCCATCATGCACGTGCAGTCCGCCTCTAACGGCAAGAAGGAAGTCACCGGCGCCAACGTGCTGGTGGCCATCTTCGGCGAGAAGGATTCGCATGCGGTGTACTACCTGCACCAGCAGGGCGTCACCCGCCTCGACGTGGTCAACTTCATTTCGCATGGCGTGCGCAAGGACCAGCAGGTCGATACGCAAAAAACGTCCGAAGGCGTCGAGGAAGCGCAAGTCGAAGGCCAGGCCAAGGAAAGCCCGCTCGACCAGTTCACCCAAAACCTGAACAAGGCCGCGGCCGAAGGCAAGATCGATCCGCTGATCGGGCGCGAAGACGAAGTCGACCGCGTGATCCAGATCCTGTGCCGTCGCCGCAAGAACAATCCGCTGCTCGTCGGTGAAGCCGGCGTGGGCAAGACCGCCATCGCCGAAGGCCTGGCATGGCGCATCACCCAGGAAGACGTGCCTGAAATCCTGCAGAACGCCGTCGTCTATTCGCTCGACATGGGCGCGCTGCTGGCCGGCACCAAATACCGCGGCGATTTCGAACAGCGCCTCAAGGCCGTCCTCAAGCAATTGAAGGAAACGCCGCACGGCATCCTGTTCATCGACGAGATCCACACCATCATCGGCGCCGGCTCGGCTTCCGGTGGCACGCTCGACGCATCGAACTTGCTCAAGCCCGCGCTCGCCAACGGCCAGCTCAAGTGCATCGGCGCCACCACCTACACCGAGTTCCGCGGCGTGTTTGAAAAAGACCACGCGCTGTCGCGCCGCTTCCAGAAAGTGGACGTCAACGAGCCGACCGTCGAACAGACCGTGCAGATCCTGCGCGGCCTCAAGTCGCGCTTCGAAGAGCACCATGGCGTGAAGTATTCGTCGTCGGCCCTGTCCACCGCGGCCGAACTGGCTGCGCGCTTCATCAACGACCGCCACCTGCCCGACAAGGCGATCGACGTCATCGACGAAGCCGGCGCCGCCCAGCGCATCCTGCCGAAATCGAAGCAAAAGAAAACCATCGGCAAGGCCGAGATCGAGGACATCATCGCCAAGATCGCGCGCATCCCGCCGCAAACGGTCAACCAGGACGACCGCAGCAAGCTGCAGACCATCGACCGCGACCTGCGCAACGTCGTGTTCGGCCAGGAACCTGCCATCGATGCGCTGTCGTCCGCCATCAAGATGGCGCGCGCCGGCCTGGGCAAGACCGACAAGCCGATCGGCTCCTTCCTGTTCTCCGGTCCTACCGGCGTGGGCAAGACCGAAGTGGCGAAGCAGCTGGACTTCATCCTGGGCATCGAGCTGATTCGTTTCGACATGTCCGAATACATGGAGCGCCATGCGGTCAGCCGCCTGATCGGCGCGCCGCCGGGCTACGTCGGTTTCGACCAGGGCGGCCTGCTGACCGAAGCGATCACCAAGAAGCCGCACGCCGTGCTGCTGCTCGACGAGATCGAAAAAGCGCATCCGGATATTTTCAATATCCTGCTGCAGGTCATGGACCATGGCACGCTGACCGACAACAACGGCCGCAAGGCGGACTTCCGCAACGTGATCATCATCATGACCACCAATGCCGGCGCCGAAAGCCTGACCAAGCGCTCGATGGGCTTTACCGACTCCAAGGCGGCGGGCGACGAGATGGCCGACATCAAGCGCATGTTCACGCCGGAGTTCCGCAACCGAATCGACGCGACCATCAGCTTCCGTGCGCTGGATGAAGAAATCATCCTGCGCGTGGTCGACAAGTTCCTGATGCAGCTCGAAGAGCAGCTGCACGAGAAAAAAGTCGAAGCCATCTTTACCGAGAAGCTGCGCAAGTTCCTGGCCAAGAAAGGCTTCGATCCGCAGATGGGCGCCCGTCCGATGTCACGCCTGATCCAGGACATGATCCGCAAGGCGCTGGCCGACGAACTGCTGTTCGGCCGCCTGGTCAACGGCGGCAAAATCACGGTCGACATGGACGAGAAGGACCAGGTCACGCTCGAGTTCCCGGAAGGCGATACCGCCCCGCCGGCAGCGGCGCCGGAAACGGTCGAAATCGAGTAAGCGCCACGGCGCCCCGGAAAACCCGCTGTTTCAGCGGGTTTTTTTTCGTCAAGCCCTGTGCGCAAGAAAGAACCGTTCCGACACCGGTTCGAGCTTGATATAGATCAAAAGATGGAAGCGTAATAGTAATCTAATGGTAACACCGGGCTCATCATTAACTCCTTCCGCCCGGGTGCCCACAGGAGATTCCCATGCCCGTCGCAGTGAGCTATCCAGGTGTCTATGTCCAGGAAACGTCCGGTGGCGTGCGCGGCATTCCGGGCGTCGCCACGTCGATCACGGCACTGCTGGGACGGGCGCTGCGCGGTCCTGTCGATGAACCTGTCGCCATTGCCGGCTTCGCCGAATTCGAACGGATTTTCGGCGGCCTGTGGGTGGGCAGCGCGCTCGGTTTCGCCGTCCGCGATTTTTTCATGAATGGCGGGACCCGGGCCATCATCGTGCGCATGTACCAGGCGCCCGCCGATGGCAGCCGCAGCCACGCCGTCATCGACGCCGGGCCGCTACGGCTGCAGGCGCGCGATCCCGGTCTGTGGGGCAATGCGCTCCAGGTGCAGGTCGACCATGACGTGGCGGGGCCCGATGCCTTCAACCTGACGGTGCGCGACAGCGCCACGCACCAGGTCGAAGTGTTCCGCGGCGTGTCGGTGCTGCCCGGCCATCCGCGCCAGGTCGACCGGGTGCTGCTGAACGAATCGCGCCTGCTGGTCGTCGCCGGCGCGCTGCCCGAATCCAGGCCGGCAGCCACCGCATGCCTTGTGCCCGACAGCGGCATGGCGCTGGCAGAGGGCTTGCTGACGGGCGAGAACTTCATCGGCCCTGGCAGCGTGGCCGAGAAGCGCGGCCTGCATGCGCTCGACCAGGCCGACCTGTTCAACATCCTGTGCATTCCACCGTACCTTGCCAGGGGCGACGATATGCTGGCCGGCGACGTGGACCGGGAAGTGGTGGCCGCGGCGGCGCACTATTGCGAATGCCGGCGCGCGATGCTGCTGGTCGATGCGCCGTCCGCCTGGCATGACCCGCAAGCCGCGGCGGCGGGCATTGCGGCGGTCGGCACGGCCAGCCGCAACGCCGCGCTGTTCTTTCCGCGCCTGCTGGAGGCCGTCGCCGAACGCAGCGGCCAGGTCAGCGCGCTGGCCCCCTGCGGCGCCATCGCCGGCATCCTGGCGCGCACGGACGCCAACCGCGGGGTGTGGGAGGCGCCGGCCGGCATCGATACCGCGCTCAATGGCGTGGAAGGCCTGAGCGTGGCCATCAGCGACGCCGCCAACGGCTTGCTCAATCCACTGGGGATCAACTGCCTGCGCGCCATGAGTTCGGCCGGGCGCATCGTGTGGGGCGCCCGCACGCTGCAGGGCGACGACAGGCTGGGCTCGGAATGGAAGTACATCCCCGTGCGGCGCACGGCGCTGTTCATCGAGGAGAGCGTGTACCGGGGTACCCAGTGGGCGGTGTTCGAGCCGAACGACGAACCGCTGTGGGCGCAGGTGCGGCTGCATGTGGGGGCCTTCCTGCACGATATGTTCAGGCAGGGCGCCTTCCAGGGCATGACGCCCTCGGAAGCCTACTTCGTCAAGTGCGACCGCGAGACCACGACCCGCGAAGACAGCAATCGCGGGATCGTGAATATCATGGTCGGTTTCGCGCCGCTCAAGCCGGCCGAATTCGTCGTCATCACGATCCAGCGAATCGCAGGCCAGGGGAGCGGCGCTTAGCCAGGCTTAGCTGAGCGTGAGGCTATGCACGGTCGCCGCCATGCAGTCGATGTCGACGAGGCGTCCGGCACGATCGAACATGAGCAGGTGATTGTCGTTGGCGCTGATGCGCGGATGGTCGGCATGGGCCAGGGTCAGTTCTGCGACCACCTTGTTGACGCTACGGTCCGCAACCTGGCAGCGGAAGCTGCCATCGCCGATAGTGGAATGCACGACCAGCCAGCCGTCGCGGATGTCGGCCGTCAGTTGCTCGTTGTCCGCGCCAAGCACGAACGGCAGCTGGGTGCCGCCCGGGCGGGTGACCAGCAAAGTGGCGCCGCTGTCATCTTCCTTGATGCGCACATACATGGGCATGCTGTTTTGGGCATGTGCCATGACTTTCACGAAGTCTTCGTGTGGCGGCGCAAACGCGTCGCGCTGGCTCAAGCGCCTCGCGGGCAGATCGTAGCGCCACTGCTCCAGGTCCTCCCCGGCGACGATCAGGATGGTCTGGGTAGCGCCGTTGTCGAGGAAGTCGATGATCTTCCCCGGCAGGTCGCCCACTTGCCAGATGATGGCCAGCTTGTCCTTGCTGGTATCGATCGCCACGATGCGGTTGGCGATCACCGCGTTCCACACAAGGCCGTCATAGTGGTCGGCCCAGGAATCGAAGGGACATGAAATCCAGTCCGACGCCGTGCACGCCGTCAGGTCGATGCGGCTGGCCCGGATCATGTCGCCGCGGCGCGCGAGCGCGAGCGCACGTTCGCCGTTCCGGGCCAGCACCAGGTGAAAAGCGGGCAGGGGGAAATGCACTAGCTGCTTGCCCCTGGCATTGACGCGCACCACGCCGCCTTCGCCGAGCGCGAGCAGGTAGTGGCCATCGGGCAGGCGGCAGGCATCGTGAATCGGCAGCAGTCCGGGCGCGCCGCCGCTTGCCTGCAGCGGCTGCATCAGAGTCGACAACTGGGCGTTGCGTACAGGCGCGGTAAATGCCACTGGCGGCAAGTCGCTCTTGAGCAGGGCGGCGTCGGAAATCGTCATCAGCTTGTTGACCAGCTCCTTGTCGATCCGGTTCAGCCCCGCGCTGCGGTCGATCAGTACGTGCCGCAGCAGTTCGCCCGCAAGGCGCGACGTGGCTGTCGATTGCTCGCCCAGGCCTGTCAGTTCGGCCGCCAGCGCCACGCGCAGCTGGGCGCCGTCTTCGTCGGGCGCTTCCAGCAGGGCGTTGATCGCAGGCAGGCTGTCGGCCAGCGCTTCGGGCATGAGCAGCAGCTTGCGCGCCAGGGCGCGAGCGCCCGGAGCGCGGCCGGCGCGTTCGGCTTCCAGCAGCCAGCCCAGCGCCAGGGCGCGATGTTCTGCCAGTGGCCAGACCGCGTCTGCCGCTTCGGCCAGGTCACCCCGTTCGGCCAGGTAGGTTGCCCATTCCAGGCGCAGTTCGCCGGCCTGCGCGTGCTGGTGCTTTTCCAGCCTGCGCACGGCGTCGTCGAACGCACCCTGCAGGCGCGCGATGCGGACCGCGCGTTCGGCATTGCCGGCCATGAACCACAGGCGCACCTTGACCTCGGCCGGCAGGTCGAGTGTCTCGGCCAGTTCGGCAGCCTGTTTCAGGCGGCCGTGCTTTTCCAGGAAGTCGACAGCTTCGAGGCCCGACTTGAGCAATTCGGCCAGCACATAGGTCGCCTCGTCGATGCGGCCTTCGCGTTCGAGCCTGGTGAACAGCTGGCGGTAGGACTGGCGCAGGTATTGCTGCAGTTCCCCATCCATGCCGATCGCGGACGTGGTGCCGCCCGCCGGCGTGATATCGAGACTCGTACGGCGGCGCGGCGTGCCGAACGCCTGGCGCTGCGAGTCGCCCTGGCCGTCGAGCGGAATCGCGTGGCGCAAGGCCTCGCCGATATCGCCATTCTCGAACATGCCGATCATCTTGCGCAGGTAGGCCGCTTGCCGCCAGCCGATCAGTTTCGACATCTTGGTGAACATGGCAAGCGACGCCAGGGCGGCGTGCAGGCGCTGCTTCCAAGGACCATCCGGCGCGGCGCGCGTGGCTGGCGATGTGCCCGAACCGGACTGCCTGCCGGTTCCGTTACCGGTCCCGGTTCCGGTTCCGCCGCCGCCGAACAGGCGCCCCAGCATCAGTCCCAGGAAGCCGGCGCCCATGAATGCGGCGGCGCCGGCCGCCAGGGCCGCCCCGGCGACGCCGCCGGCACGGCTTGGTTTCGCTGCCTGGACATGGCGCAGGAAGGCGTCGCGCTGCTTGCTTGGCGGCGGAATCGTATCCTCGAGAATTTCCCTGAGCGACTTGTGCGCGTCCGGCTCGCCCAGCGCCACCTGGGGCGTTGACGCAGGCATGGCGAGCGGCTTGCGCAGCACGATGGCGCCCACGTCGATCCAGGCCGCCGGATCGACCCGGTTCGCGTCGGCCAACTGGTAGGCATGGGCCTGGGCGCCGCGCACCAGCCAGCACCCGCCGTACGGCACCTCGTGCTTTTCATCGGTCGCCAGTGGGGCGCTTGACAAGATCTGGTCCACCTTGCACAGCGCGACGCCATCGAGCCTTCCGCAGTCGGCGAATTTTGCATGCGCCAGCGACAGCAGGTAGCCGCCGCCGGCCAGGTGCAGGCGCGCGCCGGCCTGCCAGTGTGCGAGCACGCGGCGGCGCGCTTCCTGTTCGCCAAGCAGGTCCAGGTCGAACCAGATGCCGTGCACCAGGCGCATGCCGTCGAACAGGGGGCGGCGTATATTACTGTGCATGGACTGCCTCTTCCATCAACACCCGCAAGAAGGGCTTTTCCTCATCGAGGCCCTGGACGCTGACAGTGCCACTGTGCGTTCCGATCCATGCAATTTTTCCAGTACGAGGACAGACGGCGGCTTGGGCAATCGGCTCGGCCGAACGCACCAGAATGCGTGAGGCAAACCGTGTGCGTAGTTCGATAGTCATCTTGTTGGGTGAAAGGACCACCAGTCCGTAAATGCTATGTAAGCCACTGGATGCCACGCCAAGGACCTTGGCGCGGTCGAGGATGGAGATCGGCACGCCTTCTGAATAGTTACCCACCCACCATTCGGTATCATCGGATTGGAGCGCTAGCAATCCGTGCAGATGTTCCGAGAGTGGCCATTGCGACATGTCGCCAAATATGACCCGCATGGCGGTGCGCTGCAGGGAAGGCAGTTCGACGGTCTCCCTGTTCGGACGCCATACAAACAAGCGGGTACTGTTCGTGCCGGCGCATGCGTAGACCAGGGTCTGGTCGGACTGGTCCGCCCCGACAACCAGATTGGCTATGGTTCTGAATGTGATGGCGCCATTGGACACAGTGCCGGCCTGTGTCGTGGAACGCCTGCTCCAGCACACAAGGTGCTTGGCCACGTCGAGCGCCAGCACATGGGCGTCTTCCCATTTCTCGGACGGACTCGCACTTCTGACGGCGCGGCGGATGAAGAACGTCGGCAGCCAGCGGCCCATTTGCGGCGGCGCCCGGAATTTCTCGGGCAAAGGGCGTGCGCATGTCGCGCTTTTCGACGCAAACGCTTCGAACGGAAAGCCCTTGAATCGCAAGGTGTCGCCCTCGCTGGTGATCGATGCCATGCTCTTTCCGAACACGCTCACGCTCAACACATTGGCGCCCGCGGCACGCGGGTGCACGCGCGGCTTCCCGGGCGCATTCCTGAGCGAAGAAGGCACGTGGTATACCACCACGCCACCATCAAGCTGCGGTACTGCCAGCGACATCCCCGTGGTGCTGAAGCGCGGCGCCTGTTTGATCGACGGGCGCCCGTTTGGCTGGCGCACCGCGCCCTGCAAGGCGAGCGGCTCGAACGGGCGGCGCAGCAAGCGGATGCTCAGTTCGGGCAGCGGCAACTCCAGGCTGAAGCTGCGCGTGGCCTTGTGCAGCGTCAGGCTGACGTCGAGCTGTTCGGACAACATGCTGCGCCGGATCGCCACCTGTCCGCGCACGGGGAAGGGCGCCTTCAGGCCATGCGCGCCGATGATCCACACGTCGTCGGTGTCGCTGTCGACGGCCGCGGCCCAGCCGGCCATGGCCGCGGTGTCAGGGCCCTGCAAGGTGCGCGCCTTGAGCAGCGACTTGATGCCTTCCATGCCGCCCTGGCTGGCCAGTTCATGGCGGTCCTGCAGCACCGCCCATTCGAAGACGGCGCCGGCTTCTTCGGCGCGGCGCGCCAGCAGGATGAACAGCGCCAGGTGCAGCAGGCGCGCCTCGCCCAGCTGCGCGGGGCCGGCATCGAACAAGGCAACGCAGCGCCGCGAACGGCGGCGCGCCGCCGGCTCCGGTCCGGTGAACATCAGTTCCCCGTTGGCGGCGCGGCGGATGAATTCGTCGGGCTCCGCATCGGCATAGGCCCATTCGGAGATGAGCAGGCGTTCGTAAGGGCCGCGCTGGACGATGCTGCCCACGCCTTCGGGCAGTGCGTCGGCACGCGCCGGGGTGCTGCGCAGCGGGCCGATCTGCCGGTGGAGGCGCAGCAGGATCTGGCCCAGCGGGTCGGCCAGGTCGGGCGGAAACAGCGACAGCCACGGGCGCCATGGTTCCAGCAGGACCGGAAGCTGCTTCATGCGCATTCCTTGTCCAGCCACGCGACCAGGTCGGGCGTCAGGCCGCGCGGCTGGTGCAGCGGCAGGAACTGTTCCGGTGCGTCCCATAGCAGCACGGCGCGCTCGCCAATGCGGGCGCTGGCGCTGCGTCGCACCAGGTCCGGCGGCAGCACCGGCGCCATGGTCGTGGGCAGCCACAGGGTCTGCGCGGCCGGATCGGGCGCGCAGTAGCGTGCGCCGTCGACCCAGGGCAGGTCGTCATTGGCGCCCAACAGGACCAGCAGGTCGCGCGTGGCGACCACGGCCAGGCGGGCCAGGTCTTCATGGCTGCGGCCGCGCAGTTGCGCCAGCACGCGGCGCGTCGTCGCGCCCGCCGTCACGATGCCCGACGGCGCCAGCGCGTCGGCGCGGCGCGTCCATGCAAGCACCGTCATTAGCCGGCGCTGACCATCAGCACCAGCCGTGCGCGCCGCACTTCCAGTTCGGGCGGCATGCCCGCATGGTCGAAGTTGGCGTCGATCTCGCGCAGCACGGCTTCGGCCTGTTTGCGCGCCTGCGCGGCGTCGGCACTGGCCAGCACCTGGTCGGCTGTTTCGGCGAGGCGCGATACGCGCGCCAGCGGCTGCTGCACGGCTTCTTCGACCACGGCATGGAGCAGCGGATGCCGCGCTTCGGACAGCACGTCGCGCAACGCCTCGCGTGCGTTCTGCTGGCCGGCGCTGGTCGGAATCGCATAGACCAGGGGCCACAGGTCGGCGCGCGTGGCGCAGGTGCGGCCAGCCAGCACGGTGGCCGCGGCGATCAGGTGCTGCGCCTTGACGATGCGGCGGTCGGACAATTGCACATTGGCCTGGCGTAGCAGGCGGATCGCCTGCGCCAGGTCGCCGCGGACCAGGCTCATGTCCACTTCGGGCACGGCGCGGTTGAGCAGGTCCAGGCTGGCCAGGTCGGCTTTCGCCATGACCGCGTTCTGGCCCACGTTCCAGCCGCCTTCCAGCAAGTCTTCCAGCTTGTTGTCGGGGACCGCTTCGACGAAGACATGCAACAGGAAGCGGTCCGCGAACGCGGCCAGTCCTTCGTCGTCCGGCAGGCCGTTGGCCGCGGCCACGCAAACCCGCAGCGGGCAGCGGATGCGCGTGTGGCCGCGCCGGAACTGGCGCTCGTTGAGCAACCCCAGCAAGGTGTTGAGGATCGCGGTCGAACCGAGAAACACTTCGTCGAGGAAGGCAATGTCGGCTTCCGGCAGCATGCCGCTGACGTCGGTTTCAACCAGGCCTTCACGCAGTTTGCCCAGGTTGACGGGGCCAAACAGTTCGGACGGTTCGGTAAAGCGGCCCAGCAAGTATTCGAAATAGTTGCCGCCCAGGCTGTGGGCAACCCGGCGCACCACGGCGCTCTTGGCCGTGCCCGGCGGGCCGATGACCAGCAAGTGTTCCTGCGCCACGGCGGCCAGGATCATCAGTTCGGCAAGGTGCTCGCGGTCGATCAGGCCGGCGGTTGCTTCACGAATGGCGTCGCGCAGGCGCGCTGCGGCTTGATTGACAGATTGAGGCATAGACAAGCAGATGATTTGATGAAATAAGTAATGTAATTCTATCAAATCATTGCTTGTAGTTGCAAAATTTTCAACTTAGATCGCGGCCAGGGCGTTGCGCAAGTCATCGCGCAAGTCGTCCACATGCTCCACGCCCACCGACAGGCGGATCAGGCCGTCGCTGATGCCCAGCAGCGCGCGCTGTTCGGCCGGGATGGTGGCATGCGTCATCAGGGCCGGATGTTCGATCAGGCTCTCCACGCCGCCCAGGCTTTCGGCCAGGGTGAACACTTCGCAGCGTTCCAGGAAGCGGCGCGCGCCGGGCAGGTCGGTTGCCAGCGCAATCGAGATGATGCCGCCGTAGCCGTTCATCTGGCGCTTGGCCAGCGCATGCTGCGGATGCGATTCCAGGCCCGGGTAGTAGACCTTGGCCACCTTCGGTTCGCGTTCGAGCCACTGCGCCAGGTCGAGCGCGCTCTGGCAATGGCGTTCCAGGCGCAGCGCCAGCGTCTTCACGCCGCGCAGCACCAGGAAGCTGTCGAACGGGCCCTGGATGGCGCCCACCGAATTTTGCAGGAAGCCCAGCTGCTCGCGCCACCCGGCCTGGTGCGGCTCGCCGCCCACCACGGCAATGCCGCCGATGATGTCGGAGTGGCCGTTCATGTACTTGGTGGTCGAGTGGACCACGATGTCGATGCCGAATTCCAGCGGACGCTGCACGATCGGGCTGGCGAAGGTGTTGTCGCACACGGTGATGATGCCGCGCTCGCGGCAGATGGCGGCGATGGCCGCCAGGTCGGCCAGCTTGAGCATGGGGTTGGTCGGCGTTTCGATCCACACCATTTTGGTGTCGGGGCGGATGGCCGCCAGCAGCGATTCGGTGCTGGTCAGGTCGACGTAGGAAAACTGATGGCCGGCGCTGCGCTTGCGCACGCGTTCGAACAGGCGATAGGTGCCGCCATACATGTCGTCGCCGGCGATGATGTGCGAACCGCTGTCGGCCAGTTCCAGCACGGTGGCGATGGCGGCCAGGCCGGACGCGAAGGCAAACGCCTGGGCGCCGCTTTCCAGGTCGGCCACGCAGCGCTCCAGCGCCCAGCGCGTGGGATTGTGCGAGCGGCCGTAGTCGAGGCCCTTGTGCACGCCAGGGCTCTCCTGCACGAAGGTGGAGGTGGCGTAAATGGGCGGCATGACCGCGCCCGTGGTCGGGTCCGGAAACTGGCCTGCGTGGATGACGCGTGTGGAGATATGCTTTTTGGTCACGGTTTTGCTCACGAAAGAGTCCTGCGCATGTGGTTAAGAAGGTCGAAACGCGTAATCAGGCCGTAGAAACGTTCGCCGTCGCTGATCACGGCGGTCAGGCCGTGATCGAGAATGCCGCGCAGCTGCGCCATACTCGCCGACGGCGGCAGCGTTTGCAGTTGCGACGTCATGGTGCTGCTCACCAGGCCTGCAAAGCGGGATGGTTCGCTCGTCACGTGCATCAACAGGTCCGATTCGTCGATGATACCAGCCAGCTGGCCATTGTCGATGACCGGCAGCTGCGCCAGGTCGGCGCTGCGCATGCGGTTGAAGGCGGTGAGCAGGGTGTCGGACGGCGCCACGGTGACCACGTCGCCGTCGTCGAAGCGGCGCCCGATCAGGTCGCGCAAGTCGCCCAGCTTGGGACGCTGCAGCAAGCCCTGGTCGACCATCCAGCCGTCGCTGTAGACCTTGGTGAGGTAGCGGGTGCCGGTGTCGCACACAAAGGTGACCACGCGTTTCGGCTCGGTCTGGGCGCGGCAGTATTTCAGGGCCGCGGCCAGCAGCGTGCCGGACGACGAACCGGCCAGGATGCCTTCTTCGCTGAGCAGCATGCGCGCGGTATTGAAGCTTTCCTCGTCGCTGATGGTGTAGGCGCTTGTCACGCGCGACAGGTCGGCGATGGCGGGAATGAAGTCTTCGCCGATGCCTTCGACCGCCCACGAGCCGGCATCGTCGCGCAGCACGCCGGTGTTGATGTAGTCGGCCAGGATCGAGCCTTTCGGGTCGGCCAGCACGAATTCAAGTTCGGGCTGCACCTTGTTGAAGTAGTGCGACAGGCCGGTCAGCGTGCCGGACGAGCCCACACCCACCACGATCGCGTCGATCTTGTGCTGCGTCTGTTCCCACAGTTCGGGGCCGGTGGTCGTTTCGTGCGCCAGCGGATTGGCCGGGTTGTTGAACTGGTCGGCGAACCAGGAACCGGGGATCTCGCGCGCCAGGCGCGCGGCGTAGTCCTGGTAGTACTCGGGATGGCCCTTGCCCACGTCCGAGCGGGTGAGGTGGATTTCGGCGCCCAGAGCTTTCAGGTGCAGGATTTTTTCGACCGCCATTTTGTCGGGCACCACCAGCACCACGCGGTAGCCCTTGATGCGGGCCACCAGCGCCAGGCCCAGGCCCGTGTTGCCGGCCGTCGCTTCGACCACCACGCCGCCCGGCTTCAGGCTGCCGTCCGCTTCCGCCGCTTCGATCATGGCGCGCCCGATGCGGTCCTTGATGGAGCCGCCGGGATTCTGGCATTCGAGCTTGAGGAAGAGCTGGCAGGGGCCGGTGTCGATGCGGGTCACTTCAACGAGGGGGGTGTTGCCGATCAGGGAGAACAGGGCAGGCTGTGCTGCGTGCGACATGGGAAACCTCCGGAAGCCGCCGGCGCGCACCTTGTGGGCGGGCGCCAGGGCGGGTAAAGGGCACGATGTTGGCCGCACCCCCGAGTTAAGGGAAGGAATTATTTTAGACTTGCATATACAGATTTTGCACCGAATTGCGCAAGCGCGGTCTATTTTCTTAGCTTGCGCCAGAGCGTGGTGCGGCTGATGCCCAGGTAGGCAGCCGCCTCGTCGCGCCGCCCGCCGAAACGCGCAAGGACTTGTTCGGCCGTTTCGACCATCGGGCGAATAAAAGGTTCCGTAACGGCGCTACCCAGCTCGGGCGCCACTGCCAGCACGAAGGCCGGGGTCAGGGCTTGCAGCGGCTCGGCGGCCAGGAACAGGGCCAGCCTTTCCATCAGGTTGCGCAGTTCGCGCACGTTGCCGGGCCAGTCATAGCGCTCGAACAGCGGCGCGCAGGCCGTGACTTCGGCATGCAGGTCGGGGTGGGGGCGGGCGCCCAGCGCAGCCAGCGCATTCTTGAGCGACCATTCGGCCAGGGCGGCCACGTCGCCGGCGCGTTCGCGCAGCGGCGGCAGCGCCAGGCGCAGCACCGCCAGGCGGTAGAACAGGTCGGCCCGGAAGCGTCCTTCGCGCACGCGCGCTTCCAGGTCGCAGTGGGTGGCGCTGATCACGCGCACGCTCACGGCCACCGGGCGCGTGCCGCCCACCCGCACCACTTCGCGTTCTTCCAGCACCCGCAGCAAGCGCGTTTGCAGCGCCAGCGGCATTTCGCCGATCTCGTCGAGGAACAGGGTGCCGTGGTTGGCGGCCTCGAACAGGCCCGCATGGCCGCCGCGGCGCGCGCCGGTGAAGGCGCCTTCTTCGTGGCCGAACAGTTCCGATTCGAGCAGCGATTCGGCGATCGCGCCGCAGTTCACCGCCACGAAGGGGCGGTTGGGGCCCAGGCTGCGCGGGCTTTCGCGGTGGATGGCCTGGGCCACGAGTTCCTTGCCGGTGCCGGTGGCGCCGTTGATCAGCACCGTGGCCGGCGAACGCGCGTACAGCACCACCGCCTGGCGCAGCGTTTCCATGGCCTTTGAGGTGCCGCGCAGGTCGTTGATGCCGTGCTTGGCGCGCAGCGTGTCGGCCACCACCGTGCGCCGGCTGCGCGTCGATTCGAGCTGGGTCAGGCGCGCCATTTCCAGCGCATCGTCGAAGGCCTGGCGGATCGACGCGGCCGAATACACGAACACGCCCGTCAGGCCTGCTTCTTCGGCCAGGTCGGTAATCAGGCCGGCGCCGACGATGACCTGTATGCCGGACGCCTTCAGGTCGTTGATCTGGGCGCGCGCGTCTTCTTCGGTGACGTAGGTGCGCTGGGCGATGGTGAAGCCGAAGGTGCTGGAGAATTCGGCCAGTTCGGGCAATTGCTGCTGGTAGGTGACCACGCCGATACGGTCGGACACGCGGCGCGCGCGGGCCAGCGCCTGCATGATGTCGAAGCCGCTGGCCTTGGCGATGACGACGGGGACCGAAACCCGGCCTTTCAGGTAGGCGGCGTTGGAACCGGCCGCGATAACCACGTCGCAGCGCTCGGTGGCCATGCGTTCGCGGATGTGGCGCGCGGCGTCGTCGAAGCCCAGGTTGATCGGCTCGATGGACGCCAGGTGATCGTATTCCAGCGTGATGTCGCGGAACAGGTCGTACAGGCGGGAGACCGAAACGGTCCAGATGACGGGCTTGTCGCTATGCTCAATGTTCATGCCTGATTGTAGCCCATGTTCCAGGCATGATGTTGCGCGGATGTTTCAGTGTTTCAAAATGAAACATCGCGCTCCTCGGCCTGCGGTTTCAAGTGCTTGATTTCACAGGCTTTGCACCGCAATGGTGCCATGGCACGGCGTTTGCAATGCTTGTAGCATTCCATTCATCCAGGGCGAAACACCATGACTCAACAATCCGCAGGTGCAGCTTTCCGCAAGGCTGTCGCAGAAGAATCCCCGCTGCAGGTCGTCGGCGCCATCAATGCCAACCACGCCTTGCTGGCCAAGCGCGCCGGTTTCCGCGCGATCTACCTGTCCGGCGGCGGCGTGGCGGCCGGTTCGCTCGGCTTGCCCGACCTGGGCATTTCCAACCTCGATGACGTGCTCACCGACGTGCGCCGCATTACCGACGTGTGCGACCTGCCGCTGCTGGTCGACGTCGATACGGGCTTCGGCTCCTCGGCCTTCAACGTGGCGCGCACCGTCAAGGCCATGATCAAGGCCGGCGCCGGCGCCATTCATATTGAAGACCAGGTCGGCGCCAAGCGCCGCGGCCACCGTCCGGGCAAGGAAATCGTCTCCCTCCAGGAAATGGTCGACCGCGTCAAGGCCGCCGTCGATGCCCGCATCGATCCGGACTTCGTGATCATGGCGCGCACCGATGCGCTGGCAGTCGATGGCCTGGAAGCGGCGCTCGAGCGCGCGATGGCCTGTGTGGAAGCCGGCGCCGACATGGTGTTCCCGGAAGCGATCACCGACCTGGCCATGTATTCCACCTTCGCCAAGGCAGTCAAGGTGCCGGTGCTGGCCAACATCACCGAATTCGGCGCCACGCCGCTGTTTACCGTCGAAGAACTCAAAAGCGCCGACGTGGGCCTGGTCCTGTATCCGCTGTCCGCTTTCCGCGCCATGAACAAGGCTGCCGAGAACGTGTACGGCGCCATCCGCCGCGACGGCACCCAGAAGAACGTGGTCGATACCATGCAGACGCGCATGGAGCTCTATGAGCGCATCAACTACCACGACTTCGAGCAAAAGCTCGACGCGCTGTTCGCCGCGCAGAAAAAATAATCCAATCCATCATCCAGGAGATCGAACATGAGTGAAGTACAAGCAGCAGGCTTCAAGCCGAAAAAATCCGTCGCCCTGTCCGGCGTCACCGCAGGCAATACCGCCCTGTGCTCGGTCGGCAAGACCGGCAACGACCTGCACTACCGCGGCTACGACATCCTCGACGTCGCCGACACCTGCGAATTCGAAGAAATCGCCTTCCTGCTGGTGCACGGCAAGCTGCCCAATGCGGCCGAACTGAAAGCCTACAAGACCGACCTGAAGTCGATGCGCGGCCTGCCGCAATCGGTCAAGCTGGCGCTCGAAGCGCTGCCGGCGTCGGCCCATCCGATGGACGTGATGCGCACCGGCGTATCGGTGCTGGGCTGCACGCTGCCTGAAAAAGACGACCACAATGTGCCGGGCGCGCGCGCCATCGCCGACCGCCTGATGGCGTCCTTCGGTTCCATGCTGCTGTACTGGTACCACTTCAGCCATAACGGCAAGCGCATCGAAACCGAAACCGACGACGACTCGATCGGCGGCCATTTCCTGCACATGCTGCACGGTGTGAAGCCGTCGAAGTCCTGGGAAAAAGCGATGCACACCTCGCTGATCCTGTACGCGGAACACGAATTCAACGCCTCCACCTTCACCGCGCGCGTCATCGCCGGCACGGGCTCGGACATCCACTCGGCCATCACCGGCGCGATCGGCGCGCTGCGCGGTCCGAAGCACGGCGGCGCCAACGAAGTGGCCCTCGAAATCCAGGAGCGCTACGAGAACCCGGACGAAGCCGAAGCCGACATCCGCAACCGCGTGGCCAACAAGGAAGTCGTGATCGGCTTCGGCCATCCGGTGTACACCGTGTCCGACCCGCGCAATGTGGTCATCAAGGAAGTGGCGCGCTCGCTGTCGCAGGAAGCCGGTTCCACCAAAATGTTCGACATCGCCGAACGCCTGGAGACCGTCATGTGGGACATCAAGAAGATGTTCCCGAACCTGGACTGGTTCTCGGCCGTGTCCTACCACATGATGGGCGTGCCGACCGCCATGTTCACGCCGCTGTTCGTCATTTCGCGCACCTCCGGCTGGGCCGCGCACGTCATCGAACAGCGTATCGACAACAAGATCATCCGCCCGAGCGCCAATTACGTCGGCCCGCAAGACCTGAAATTCGTGCCGATCTCGGACCGCAAATAATCATGACGACGCCACTCAACACCAAGTACCGCAAGGCTTTGCCCGGTACATCCCTGGATTACTTCGACACGCGCGAAGCTGTCGACGCGATCGAACCCGGCGCTTACGACAAGCTGCCTTACACCTCGCGCGTACTGGCTGAAAACCTGGTGCGCCGCTGCGACCCGGCCACGCTGACCGAATCGCTGAAACAGTTCATCGAACGCCGCCGCGACCTGGACTTCCCGTGGTTCCCGGCGCGCGTGGTGTGCCACGACATCCTGGGCCAGACCGCGCTGGTCGACCTGGCCGGCCTGCGCGACGCCATCGCCCTGCAGGGCGGCGACCCGGCGCTGGTCAATCCGGTGGTGCCGACCCAGCTCGTGGTCGACCATTCGCTGGCCGTGGAATGCGGCGGCTTCGACCCCGACGCCTTCGAGAAGAACCGCGCCATCGAAGACCGCCGCAACGAAGACCGTTTCGACTTCATCAACTGGACCAAGAAGGCGTTCAAGAACGTCGACGTGATCCCGCCCGGGAACGGCATCCTGCACCAGATCAACCTGGAACGCATGTCGCCTGTCATCCAGGCCGTGGACGGCGTGGCCTTCCCGGATACCCTGGTCGGCACCGATTCGCACACCCCCATGGTCGACGCGCTGGGCGTGATCGCCATCGGCGTGGGCGGACTGGAAGCGGAAAGCGTGATGCTGGGCCGCGCGTCGTGGATGCGTCTGCCGGACATCATCGGCGTGCAGCTGAGCGGCAAGCCGCAGGAAGGCATCACCGCCACCGACATCGTGCTGGCGCTGACCGAATTCCTGCGCAAGCAGAAAGTGGTGTCGTCCTATCTCGAGTTCTTCGGCGAAGGCGCCACCCACCTGACCCTGGGCGACCGCGCGACCATCTCCAACATGGCGCCGGAATACGGCTCTACGGCAGCGATGTTCTACATCGACGAGCAGACCATCAAGTACCTCACCCTGACCGGCCGCGACGCGGAACTGGTCAAGCTGGTGGAACTGTACGCCCGCCATACCGGCCTGTGGGCCGACAGCCTGAAGGCGGCCGAGTACGAGCGCGTGCTCAGTTTCGACCTGTCGTCGGTGGTGCGCAATATCGCCGGCCCGTCGAACCCGCACAGCCGCGTGCCGACCTCCGAACTGGCCGCGCGCGGCATCAGCGGCGTGGTCGAAAACGAGCCTGGCCTGATGCCCGACGGCGCCTGCATCATCGCCGCCATCACCAGCTGCACCAACACCAACAACCCGCGCAACATGATCGCGGCGGGCCTGATCGCGCGCAACGCCAACCGCCTGGGCCTGACCCGCAAGCCGTGGGTGAAAAGCTCGCTGGCGCCGGGTTCCAAGACCGTCACCCTGTACCTCGAAGAAGCGGGCCTGATGCCCGAACTCGAGCAGCTCGGTTTCGGCGTCGTCGCGTATGCCTGCACCTCGTGCAACGGCATGTCGGGCGCCCTCGATCCGGTCATCCAGCAGGAAATCGTCGACCGCAAGCTGTACGCAACCGCCGTCCTGTCGGGCAACCGCAATTTCGACGGCCGCATCCACCCCTACGCCAGCCAGGCTTTCCTGGCGTCGCCGCCGCTGGTGGTGGCCTACGCGATCGCCGGCACCATCCGTTTCGATATCGAGAAGGACGTGCTGGGCACCGACAAGGATGGCAATGAGGTGCGCCTGAAGGATATCTGGCCGACCGACGAAGAAATCAATGCCGTGGTGGCGTCCAGCGTCAAGCCGGAGCAGTTCCGCAAGGTGTACATCCCCATGTTCGCGGCGCAGGCCGACGACGGCATCAAGGTCAGCCCGCTGTACGACTGGCGTCCGCAGACCACCTACATTCGCCGTCCGCCGTACTGGGAAGGCGCGCTGGCCGGCAAGCGTTCGCTGTCGGGCATGCGTCCGCTGGCGGTCCTGGGCGACAATATCACCACCGACCACCTGTCGCCGTCGAACGCCATCATGCTCGATAGCGCGGCCGGCGAATACCTGGCCAAAATGGGCTTGCCGGAAGAAGACTTCAATTCCTACGCCACCCACCGCGGCGACCACCTGACCGCGCAGCGCGCCACCTTCGCCAACCCGACCCTGAAAAACGAGATGGTGCAGGTCGACGGCAAGGTCAAGGCCGGTTCGCTGGCCCGGGTCGAACCCGAAGGCAAGGTATTGCGCATGTGGGAAGCCATCGAAACCTATATGGAACGCAAGCAGCCCCTGATCATCGTGGCCGGCGCCGACTACGGCCAGGGTTCGTCGCGCGACTGGGCCGCCAAGGGCGTGCGCCTGGCCGGCGTGGAAGCCATCGTGGCCGAAGGCTTCGAACGCATCCACCGCACCAACCTGGTGGGCATGGGCGTGCTGCCGCTGGAATTCAAGCCGGCGTGAACCGCCTGACCTTGAATATCGACGGCACCGAAACCTACGACGTGCTGGGCGAGCGCACCCCGCGCGCCACCTTGACCCTGGTGATCACGCGCCGGAACGGCGAGCGCCTGGAAGTGCCCGTCACCTGCCGGCTCGATACGGCCGAAGAAGTGTCGATCTACGAAGCGGGCGGCGTGCTGCAGCGCTTCGCCCAGGACTTCCTTGAATCGGCGAAGGCCGCGTGATGGGCAGCGTCCAGCAAATCAGGGTGCCTGCCACCTACATGCGCGGCGGGACCAGCAAGGGCGTTTTCTTCCGCCTGCAGGACCTGCCGACGGCGGCGCAAACGGCGGGCGCCGCGCGTGACAAGCTGCTGCTGCGCGTGATCGGCAGCCCCGACCCGTACGGCAAGCAGATCGACGGCATGGGCGGCGCCACGTCCTCCACCAGCAAGACGGTCATCCTGTCGGCCAGCAGCCGGGAAGGGCATGACGTCGACTACCTGTTCGGCCAGGTGGCGATCGACCGCGCTTTCGTGGACTGGAGCGGCAATTGCGGCAACCTGTCGGCGGCGGTGGGCTCGTTCGCCATCAGCGCCGGCATGGTCGATGCGGCCCGCATTCCGGTCGACGGCGTGTGCACCGTGCGCATCTGGCAGGTCAATATCGGCAAGACCATCATCGCGCATGTGCCAATTTCCGGCGGCGTGGTGCAGGAGACGGGCGACTTCGAACTCGATGGCGTGACCTTTCCGGCGGCCGAAGTGCAGCTTGAATTCATGGACCCGGCAGCCGAGGAAGAAGGCGCGGGCGGTTCCATGTTCCCGACCGGGAACCTGGTCGACGAGCTGGAAGTGCCTGGCGTGGGCACCTTCAAGGCCACCATGATCAATGCCGGCATCCCCACCATCTTCGTCAACGCCGCCGACATCGGCTACACCGGCGCCGAACTGCAGGACGCCATCAACGGCGACCCGAAGGCGCTGGCGATGTTCGAGACCATCCGCGCCCACGGCGCGCTGCGCATGGGCCTGATCGCCCATGTCGACGACGCGCTCAAGCTCCAGCACACGCCGAAGGTGGCGTTCGTGGCGCCGCCATCGGCTTACGTGTCGTCGAGCGGCAAGCAGGTTGGCGCCGGCGACATCGACCTGCAGGTGCGCGCGCTCTCGATGGGCAAGCTGCACCACGCCATGATGGGCACGGCGGCGGTGGCCATCGGCACGGCGGCCGCCATTCCCGGCACCCTGGTCAACCTGGCTGCCGGCGGCGAAGCGCGCACCGCGGTGCGCTTCGGCCATCCCTCGGGCACCTTGCGGGTGGGCGCGGAAGCGCAGCTGGAAGGCGGCGAGTGGAAGGTCAGGAAAGCCATCATGAGCCGCAGCGCTCGGGTCCTGATGGAAGGCTGGGTGCGGATTCCCGGCGATGCCTTTTAAATAAGCTTCACAAGCTGGCAAAAAAGCCCGTCCTGCGACGAAAACGCAGGGTGGGCTTTTGTTTTTTGGCCACTTATGTAACTTCGGCGCAATTGTGGTTTATGATCGAAGATCAATACGCCGCCGCAAGAAAGGTGGCCTTTTCTGCAATAGTGGGGACATGGACCACGTACCTAGCCAATTCGATTTCGTCGCCGAAGCACTGCAACTGATCGCCTCGCCCGCCTGCGCGTGCAATGCGCAGGGAGTGGTGTTTGCCTGCAATGGTGAAATGCGCGCGCTCGTCGGCGCCGGCGTGGATGGCGCGCGCCTGCTCGACTTGTTCGCCGACGAAGCGCACGATGCCAGCCAGGTCAAGGCATCCCGGTTCGCCGAGCAGCGCTGGCAAAGCGTGCTGCGTGGCGATGGCGCCGGGGTCGCCGTGCAGGTGGTGGCCAAGCCGCTGCCCAACAGCCGCGGCGCCACCTTCGTGTTTACCGATATCCGCCAGTTCGAAGGCGAGCGGGCCGCGCTGCGCACCACGCTGCTGGAGCAGAAAGCCATCCTCGAAAACGCCGCGGTGGGCATCATGCTCAGCAAAAACCGCGTGATCGAAGAATGCAATATCCGCGCCGCCGAAATGTTCGGCTACAGCGAGCATGAATTGATCGGCATGAGCAGCGTGTGCGTGTTCCCGTCGGTGAAGGCCTACGAAGACATGGGCGCCGAGTCGGGCCCCAGGCTGGCCACGGGCGAAGCCTATACCACCGAACTGCAGCTGCGCTGCAAGGACGGCAGCCTGCTGTGGTGCCGCCTGTACGGGCGCGCGGTCGATCCGCAGGATGCCGGCCACGGCACCATCTGGATCCTGGAAGACATCGACGAGCCGCACCACAACGAGGCCAGGCTGCGCCGCGCCGTGCTGGAAATGCAGGCGATCATGGACAACGCGCCGCTGGCGATCGCCTTCCAGCGCGATAACACGATCATGCGCTACAACCAGCAGTTCGCGGACTACTTCGGCTTCAAGGGCGACGCCGGCGTAGGGCGGCCCGCGCGCGACCTGTACGCGTCCGACGCCGGCTACGACACCATGCTGGAAGACGCGCGTCCGCTGCTCAAGTCCGGGCGCGCCTGCCAGGGCGACTACCACATGCGGCGCCAGGATGGCAGCACCTTCTGGGCCTACGCCTATGTGTACGCGATCAACCAGGGCCGCGAAAAGCAGGACACCATCTGGATCCTGGACGACCGCAGCGCGCAGAAGGCGGCCGACGAGGCGACCAAGAAAATCCTGCTCGAGCAGAAGGCCATCCTGGACAATGCCTCGGTCGGCATCCTGTTCGGCCAGGCGGGCCTGATGATGTCGTGTAACCCGCGCTTCGCCGAAATGTTCGGCTACACGCAGCAGGAACTGGTCGGGCGCCCCGCGCTCGAGGTGTTTCCTTCGCCGGAAGTCTATGCGCAGTTCTGGACCGAAGCGGGGCCCTTCCTGGGCAATGGCATGCCTTTCGAGAAGTCCGAATTCCAGTTCAGGAAACGCGATGGTGCGCTGTTCTGGTGCCGCGTGCGGGCCAAGGCGGTCGACACCGACCATGCGGAAGACGGCACCATCTGGATCCTGGAAGACGTCACCGAGACGCGCCAGACCCTGATCGAAGTCCAGGCGATCATGACCAACGCCTCGATCAGCATCCTGTACACCAAGAACCGCATCATCACGCGCTACAACCGCGGCTTTGCCGACATGTTCGGCTACCAGGACAACGAAGCGCTGGGCCTGCCGGGCAGGGCGCTGTATTCGAACGACGACAATTACGCGCGCATCGGCGCGGAGTCCGGCCAGCTGCTCTCGGTCGGCAAGCCTTACCACACCGAAGTGGAGCTGGCGCGCAAGGACGGCACCCTGATGTGGTCGCAGCTGATCGCCTACGTGGTCAACCCCGACGACCCGGGCCAGGGCACGATCTGGATCATCGAAGACCGCACCGAAGCGAAGCGCGCCGAGGAATCGCTGCGCAATGCGCTGCTGGAAAACCAGGCCATCCTCGACAGCGCGGTGCTCGGCATCGCGGTGGTGGAAAACGGCTTCAACCTGCGCTGCAATACCAAGATGGAAGAGCTGTTCGGCTACGCGCCGGGCGAGATCCGCGGCCTGTCGGTGCAGTCGCTGTATCCGGACAAGAGCAGCTGGGATCTGGCGCGCGCCGAAACCGCGCGCGATTTCCGGGCCGGGCGGGTCAGCATGTCCGAATATCAGCTGGTGCGCAAGGATGGCACCACCTTCTGGGCGCGCCTGTCGGGCCGCCCCTTCGACCTGGCGCAGGCGACCGGCCGTTCGGTATGGCTGGTCGACGATGTGACGGCGCGGCGCGAGGCGGCCGAAGCGGTGCGCCGCGCGCGCGACGAACTGGAAGTGCGGGTGCTCGAACGCACGGCCGAACTGGCGGGCGCGAACGCGCTGCTGCAAGGCGAAATCGTCGAGCGGCGCCAGGCCGAAGCGCGCGTGCACCACATGGCTTACCACGACAGCCTGACCGGGCTGCCGAACCGCGCACTGCTGTCGGACCGGCTCGACCGCGCCATGCTGGCGGTGCAGCGCTCGGACCGCAAGCTGGCCGTCATGTTCATCGACCTTGACCGCTTCAAGACCATCAACGATTCGCTGGGCCACCTGACGGGCGACTACCTGCTCAAGGAAGTGGCCAGCCGGCTGTGCCGCGCGGTACGCGCCAGCGACACCGTGGCGCGCCTGGGCGGCGACGAATTCGTGGTGCTGGTGCCGGGCATCCGCTCGCCGGACGAATGCACCCACGTGGCGGAAAAAATCATCGAGGTGCTCGATTCGCCGTTTCCCTTCGAAGGGCGGCTGCTGCACATCACGCCGTCGATCGGCATCAGCATGTACCCGGACGACGGCGGCGACGTGGAAACCCTGATGCGCCATGCCGACGCGGCCATGTACCACGCCAAGGCCAGCGGCAGGAATAATTACCAGTTCTTCATCCAGCGCATGAACCAGGCCGCGTCCCAGCATTTCGAACTCGAGAGCAGCCTGCGCAGCGCCCTGGCCAGGGAAGAATTCGAACTGTTCTACCAGCCGATCGTCGACACCGCCACGCGGCGCCTGCATACGATGGAAGTGCTGCTGCGCTGGCGCCATCCGGTCGACGGGCTGATCCTGCCGGATCACTTCATTCCCATCATCGAAGACAATGGCATGATCGTGCAGGTGGGCGAATGGGTCATGCGCAAGGCCTGCGAGCAAAGCGTGGCATGGCAGCGCCAGGGCCTGGCGCCGGTGCCGCTGGCGGTCAACCTGTCGCCGCGCCAGTTCATGAACCGCGGCCTGATCGAATCGATCCAGCGCGTGCTCGACGAAACCGGCATCGATCCGTCGCTGCTGGAGTTTGAAATTACCGAGACCGCGCTGATGCAGCACGGCGAACAGACGCTCGAGATCCTGGGCCAGATCAACAGCATGGGCATCCGCCTGTCGATCGACGATTTCGGCACCGGCTATTCGAGCCTGGCTTACCTGAAGCGCTTCCCGGTCAAGAAGATCAAGATCGACCGCGCCTTCATCAACGACCTGGAAGACAGTTCGGAAGACCGCGCCATCGTGGCGGCGATCATCGCGCTGTCGAACAGCCTGCAGTTGTCGGTGGTGGCGGAAGGGGTGGAGACGGAAGGGCAGTACGGCCTGCTGCAGTCGAATGGCTGCCAGTACGCGCAGGGCTACCTGTTTGCGCACCCGATGGATGCCGAAGCGGCCACCGGCGTATTCAGGGCGCTCACCTAATCAATCGTGGCGATCACCGGCGCGTGATCGGAAGGCTGTTCCCACTTGCGCGGCGCACGGTCGATCACACAGGCCGTGCAGCGCTGGGTCAGCTTCTCCGACAGCAGGATGTGGTCGATGCGCAGGCCCTTGTTCTTCTGGAAGCCGAGCATGCGGTAGTCCCACCAGCTGAAGTTTTTCTCCGGCTGCTCGAACAGGCGATAGGAATCAGTCAGTCCCAGGTCGGTCAAGGCGGTCAGCGCAGCGCGCTCCTTGTCCGAGCACAGTACCTGGCCTTCCCAGGCCGCGGGGTCGTGCACGTCGCGGTCGTCCGGGGCGATGTTGTAGTCGCCCAGGATCGCCAGCGACGCGTGGCTGCGCATTTCTTCGGCCAGCCATTCGTGCAGGGACTTGAGCCACGCCAGCTTGTAGACATACTTGTCCGAATCGACAGCCTGCCCGTTGGGCACGTACGCCGAAATGATGCGCACGCCATCGATGGTGGCGGCCAGGATGCGCTGCTGCTCGTCCTCGAAGCGCGGGTTGTTCCTGACCACGTCCAGGAGCGGCAGCTTCGACAGGATGGCGACGCCGTTGTAGGTTTTCTGGCCGCTGAAAGCCACCTGGTAGCCGGCCTCGTTGATTTCGGCCACCGGGAATTTATCGTCGGTCAGCTTGGTCTCCTGTAAACACAGGACATCGACCGGATTGTCCGCCAGCCAGCGCAAGAGGTGGGGCAGGCGGACTTTGAGCGAATTGACGTTCCAGGTAGCTATTTTCATCGCGAAGTGTTGGTTTTTTGACGCAGGGAAGCGAAGTATCCACCCAACGGTGCAATTTCACAAGTTGGCTGCCTTGTTATCTTCAAAGCAATAAATTGTGGCCTTCCGCAAGCAATTCTGACGGTTATGCAACGTTTTTATCAAATAATCACAGTTTCTTTTCTCTAAAGTATTGTCAATTTCCGCCGATCAGCCTATAAGTGTTGCAAAGTGTAACAACAGTAATACAAAACAACGAATCCGTACTATTGTTACCTGACGGGAATTAAAAATTGCATTCTTATAACGGCCATAGTAATATAAAGATGTAGCGCCATATTTATTGGATATTCCCGCTGGCCGAGATTTTTTTGAAGTAAGCACAAGTCCTCAACTGCCGATGCACGATCCGGCTCGAGAGGTGGAGCTTGGTGGACCCGCTGGTTTCATTGAGTAGAAATGCGAACACAGCATTTGTAAAGGAATGAAATGCGAAATGCATTTGAAGCATGGGCCCAACGTGACGGTCATATCGTACGTCGCCGTGAGGACAAGCCCGACGAATACCTCGTTTTCGAAACGCAACGCCGTTGGGTGATCTGGCAGGCTGCGTTGGCGCATGGCAAAACTGCCGCTGCGACAACGAAGACCGCGGCACCGAAGGTTGCGCCGAAAGAAACCGCCGATCCGGTTCGCGCCGCGTCGCCTGTCTCTTCCGACGAATCTGCCGTGCGCAACCGCGTTCTGAACGAAGTGCTCGACGCCTTCAGCGACCTGGATGACTCGGCCGGAATCGACGGCGTGCTCAAGGTAATCCAGGGCCTGAAAAAGAAGCAGAAGGCGATGGCTGAAGACAAGTCCGAGGGCTGATGCAATATCGGCACTACAAGGGTGGCCTCTACGAGCACGTGTGCGTAGCCACGCTTGAATCGGACCTGTCCGAGATGATTGTTTATCGCGCTGCAGACGGGTCGATCTGGACCCGTCCGAAAGAAGTGTTCTTCCAGCTGGTCGAAGTCGACGGTGCGCTCGTGCCGCGCTTCGCGCCCATCCCCTAGTTACCCACCCAAGTCCCAGGATATGCAATGCGCATGCATCACGCCGTGATCGTCATGCTGTTGTCGGCCGCCGCCGCCGCAGCGAACGCCGAAACCGTAGGTTCGGTCGATACCGCCTTCAAACTGCTTGGCCCGGACCACAAGGTCATCGTCGAAGTGTTCGACGACCCCAAGGTGGGCGGCGTGAGCTGCTACCTGTCGCGCGCCAAGACGGGCGGCTTCAAGGGGGCGATCGGCATCGCCGAAGACAAGGCCGAGTCGTCCGTGGCCTGCCGCCAGGTGGGCCCGCTCAGCTTCACTGGCAAGGTGCCGCGCCAGGAGGAAGTATTCAACGAACGCGCCTCGGTATTCTTCAAGCGCGTGCGCGTGGTGCGCATGGTCGACGCCAAGCGCAATGCGCTGGTCTACCTGGTGTATTCGGACCGCCTGGTCGACGGCAGCCCGAAAAACAGCGTCACCGCCGTCCCCGTCCCCGCGAACCAGCCAATTCCGCTCCAGTAGCATCAAGAAACACCTCGCTTCTGCCGTAAACAGTGTGGGCGACTACGTTTGGTGGAATTTATGGCAATTTTGAAGCGCATCGGTGCGATCGGCATGCTGGCCCTGGTGGCCGGCTGCGCCACGATCAGCGAATCGAACCGGCAGATACTGGTCGTGCACACGATCGAGGACAACCGCGAAATCGTCGGCGCCGGCTGCGTGCTGACCAATGACGCGGGACGCTGGTTCGTGACCTCGCCCGGCCGCGTCATGGTGCAGAAAAGCGCCGGCAACCTGTGGATCGACTGCAAGAAGGGCAATGCCAGCATCGGCCAGGACATGGTCAGCTCGCGCGCCAACGGCAGCGCCACCATCGGCAATGCGGTGTTCACGGCAGGCCTGGGCTACCTGATGGACAAGCGCACCGGCGCCGGTTTCGACTACCCCGACACCCTCACGGTGCTGATGCGGCGCACAGGCCGCAACGCGGAGCCGGAGCGCAGCGAAAGTAGCGGCAACGTGGTGTACTGATAAAAAAAGCGACCTTCAAGGTCGCTTTTTCGTTGGCCGCGCTGAAGCTTACACGCGGTTGATCAGGAAGGTCGACAGCAGCGGCACCGGCCGGCCGGTGGCGCCTTTCGCGCCGCCGGACTTCCATGCCGTGCCCGCGATATCGAGGTGGGCCCAGGTGTACTTGCGGGTGAAGTTTTCAAGGAAGCAGGCGGCCGTGACGCTGGCGCCGCCCGGCGTGCCGATATTGGCCAGGTCCGCGAAGTTGGACTTGAGCTGCTCGTTGTACGCTTCTTCGATCGGCAGGCGCCATGCGGTGTCGCTGGCCTGCTTGCCCGCTGCCAGCAGTTCGGCGGCCAGCTTTTCGTGCGCGTCGTCGCTGCGCGTAAACAGGCCCGAATTGTGGTTGCCCAGGGCGATGATGCAGGCGCCCGTCAGCGTGGCGATGTCGACCACGACGGCCGGGTTGAAGCGTTCGCAATAGGTGAGGGCGTCGCACAGGATCAGGCGGCCTTCGGCGTCGGTATTGAGCACCTCGATCGTCAGGCCGTTCATTGACGTGACGATGTCGCCAGGCTTGGTGGCGCGGCCCGAGGGCATGTTTTCGCAGGTGGCGATCACGCCGATCACGTTCAGTTTCAAGCCCATCTCGCCGATGGCGCGGAAGGTGCCCAGCACCGACGCGGCGCCGCACATGTCGTACTTCATTTCATCCATGCCGGGACCGGGCTTGATCGAAATGCCGCCCGTGTCGAAGGTGATGCCCTTACCGACCAGCACCACCGGCGCATCCTTGGCCTTGCCGCCGTTGTGCTTGAGGACGATGAACTTCGGCGGCTCTTCGCTGCCGTTGGTGACCGACAGGAAGCTGCCCATCTTGAGCGCTTCGAGCTGCTTGCGCTCCAGGACTTCGACGTCGAACTTGTATTCCTTGGCCAGCTTTTTGGCGGTGTTGGCCAGGTAGGTCGGGGTGCACACATTGGCCGACAGGTTGCCCAGTTCCTTGGTCAGGTCCATGCCCCTGGCGATGGCGATCGCCTGGGCCAGCGCGTTCTTGCTCTCGGCCGTATTGGGCACGGCCAGCGCGATTTTCTTCACGCCGGCGGCGGCCGGATCCTTCTTGCTCTTCTGGCTGTCGGTGCGGAACACGCTTTCGTGGGCGGCGCACACGATGGTGCGAATGGCCCAGCTGGCGTCGCGCTCTTTCACTTCCGTCATCGGAAGTGCGATAATGGCGTCCGCGGCGCCTAGGGTCGAAAATGCCTTGAGGGTAGCGTTGACCGCGGAAGCGAAGCTCTTTTCGCTGATCGACTCGTCATTGCCGAGGCCGACGAGCAGCACGCGCGCCGCGCTGCCGACGCCGCGCAGCAGCAGGGTCGTGCCGGCCTTGCCGGTGATGTCGCCCGACTTGAGCGCAGCGGTGATTTCTCCACCTTGATCGAGGGCTTTAGCCGCCTGGGACAGTTTGTTTTTTTCGAATACGGCCACCGCGACGCAGCCGGATTTGGCGGCCGCGATGGTGTTTTTTGTATCGAATGCTTTTATGCTAAAGTCCATTTGAATCTCCATTTCGTGTATGTGACGCGCACTGCCTAACCTGTGATTATAAATTCGAATGATCTTTCAACGCGCCTTGCAACGTGAATTGGCCGCATCGGCCGGCGCTACTTTCACGGTACTGTTTACGGTCCTCGTCACATGGACACTGATTTCCATCCTCGGCAAGGCGGCGGGCGGCAAGGTCGCGTCGGGCGACGTGGTCGCGTTGATTGTCTTCGCAATGTTGAATTATCTGCCAACTGTCCTGACTCTCACCAGCTTTATTTCTGTTTTGGCCGTCGTCACGCGCAGCTACCGCGATTCGGAGATGGTGGTGTGGTTTGCCTCGGGCCTGTCGCTGGCGCGCTGGATTCGCCCGGTGCTCACCTTTGGCCTGCCGATGGTGGTCCTGACCGGCATCCTCAGCCTGTACGTCACGCCATGGGCCAAGATGAAGAGCACCGAATTCGTCCAGCGCTTCGAACAGCGCGAAGACCTGAAAAAGGTATCGCCCGGCCAGTTCAAGGAATCGTCGTCCAGTAACCGCGTGTTCTTCGTCGAAGGCGTGACCGGCGACGCGACGGTGGTGCAGAACGTGTTCGTCAACACCGTGCAGGACAAGGTCAATACGGTGGTGGTGGCCAAGGAAGGCGTGATCGAGCAGGATGCCAAGGGCGGCCAGTTCCTGGTCCTGAAAAACGGGCGGCGCTACCAGGGCACGCCGGGCCAGGCCGATTTCCAGTCGATGGAGTTCGAGCGCTACAGCATGCGCGTGGCCAGCAAGGAACCCACGCTGGGCGCGGTGCCGTCGAACGCCATGTCGACCCGGGACCTGATCGACAATCCCAACCGCTGGACCCGGGCCGAGCTGCTGTTTCGCATCGGCGCCCCGATCACCTGCCTGATGCTGATCCTGCTGGCCATTCCGCTCGGCTTCGTCAATCCGCGCGCCGGCAGCGCGGCCAACCTGATCATCGCGCTGCTGATCTTCTTCACCTACCTGAACCTGGTCAAGCTGACCGAGGGCAGCGTGGTCCAGGGCAAGGTGGAATTCGCCTACGCCTGGTGGCCGCTGCACCTGCTGGTGGGCCTGTGGGTGTTCGCCATGTTCGCCTGGCGCCTGAACGTCAACCATCGCTATCATCCGCTGGTGCTGTGGGGAGGCTTCAAGCGCCGCCGCCACGCCGTGCCGGCAGGAGCGGCGCAATGATCATCCTCCAGCGTTACTTCGCGGTCTCCATCGCCCAGGCGGTGGCCTTCGTCCTGGCGGCATTCCTGGCGCTGTCGGGCTTTTTCGACCTGACCAACGAACTGCCGTCGGTGGGCAAGAACGGCTTCGCCATCCAGCACGCCTTCCTGTATGTGTTGCTGCGCCTGCCGTTCCACGTGTATGAAGTGATGCCGGTCGCGGCCCTGATCGGCACCATCTACACGATGGCGCAGTTTGCGTCGAGTTCCGAATTCACCATCATGCGCGCCTCCGGCATGTCGACCCGCATGGCGGCCGGCATGCTTTTCAAGATCGGCATCGTGCTGGTGGGGGTGACCTTCATTTTCGGCGAACTGATCGCGCCGCGCACCGCGCCGCTGGCCGAAAAGCTCAAGCTCACCGCGCGCGGGGCCACGGTGTCGCAGGGCCTCAGTTCGGGCATGTGGACCAAGGATGTGGTGCGCGCCGATGGCGTCAAGGGCGCCGTCACCGGATCGCGCTTCTTCAATGTGCGCCAGTACCGGCCCGACGGCCAGCTGATCGACGTGCGCCTGTACGAATTCGACACCTCGCTGCGCATGCGTTCGCTGATCACCGCGGCGCGCGCCACCTTCACCGGCAACAACACCTGGCGCCTCGAGGACGTGACCGAGAATGTGTTCTCCAATACCGCGCCGGCCGCCGCCGACGCCGTCAATTTCGGCCAGGGCAGCAGCGTCGTCACCACGCGCAAGCTGCCGGCCATGGACCTGGTGTCCGAGATCACGCCCCGCATCATTTCCGTGTCGGCGTCCGATCCCGAGCGCATGTCGGCCGTCGAATTGGCGGTGTACACGCGCCACCTGTCGGAAAACAAGCAGGAGACCGAACGCTTCAACATCGCGTTCTGGAAGAAGCTGTTCGACCCGCTGGCCATCTTCGTGCTGATGGCGCTGGCGCTGCCCTTCGCCTACCTGCACACGCGCAGCGGCGGCGTGAGCCTGAAGATCTTCATCGGCATCATGATCGGGGTCGGCTACATGCTGGTCAACAGCCTGTTCGCGCACCTGGGACTGCTGAGCGGCATGCCGGCCGTCGTCACGGCCATCATGCCCAGCCTGGTGTTCCTGGCGCTGGCGCTGGCGGCGCTGTGGCGGGTCGAGAGGTACGGATGACGCGCGCCCTGGTCCTGTTCGCGCACGGCGCGCGCGCCGCATCCTGGGCCGCGCCGTTCGAGCGCCTGCGCGACCTGGTCCAGGCGCAGATGCCCGGCGTGCCGGTATCGCTGGCCTTCCTTGAACTGATGGAGCCGCGCCTGCCGGCCCATGTCGCCAGCCTGGCGGCGCAGGGCGTCACGGGCCTGACCATCGTGCCGGTGTTCCTGGGGCAGGGCGGGCATTTGCTGCGCGACCTGCCGCTGATGGTGGACCAGCTGCGCGCCGAGCTGCCGCAGCTGGAGATCGGCGTGGCCGGCGCCGTGGGCGAAGACCCCGGCGTGCTCAAGGCCATGACCGACTACTGCGTCGCTTCCTTCAACAGGAACTAGTGTAGTGCGTCACAAATAACAAGACTTATAATATATTCGCGTGTATCCTTGTCATAAGGAGGGAAAATCATGCGGGTAGCGATGAAAGTTGAGTTGACCGAAGCGCAGCGCGGAGAGC
>Ga0187843_10000124_pt1 | contig 61789 bp, 60 predicted proteins | sample SpaLakP09_SKY_43_FD_134516 | JGI IMG/M metagenome (GOLD analysis project Ga0187843, IMG submission 134516) | Oligotrophic lake water microbial communities from Sparkling Lake, Wisconsin, USA - SP09_SKY_43 | ecosystem: Environmental > Aquatic > Freshwater > Lake | place: USA: Sparkling Lake... | reverse complement strand
TCATATTGCTGTTGCAGACGTCCATAGGATTCCAGCACAGCCCCCATGGCAATAGTTTTGTATTGATGGTAATCACGTGCATCCATATCTGCCCTGACTTTGCCATGGATGATGACTTGCGCGCCGGTATCGGATGAAGGCTTCAACAAGACTGGATTCATGTCAGTATGCGCAGGCACACCTGCAGCCAACGCTTGCAAGGCCTGGGCACGCCCGATCTCGCCACCGTCAATGGTCACGGCGCTGTTGAGCGCCATATTTTGCGGCTTCATGGGAACGACGCGCACGCCCTGACGGTACAACAGGCGGCACAGGGCCGCAACCACCGTGCTTTTGCCAGCGTCAGAAGTCGTACCTTGTACCATCAGCGTGGATATTTTCATAGGATAAATTTCTTGTTCATGCGGTCTGTGCAGACTGCCATTCAGCAATCAGTATATGCAATTGCACCAAGCCATGCTGTATCGCTGAAGGACCTGGCGAAAGTATGTCTGCCGATTTAATTTCCAGCACCCTGCCATTTCTTACAGCAGGGATATGATCCCAGCCTTCGCGGGCAATCACGCTGTCAGGCCGGAACTTCTTGCCACACCAGGAGCCGATGATGATATCTGGTGCACGCAGTATGATCTCTGCAGGGTCGGCAATAATGCGCTCTCGGGCACTATGATGCTGCGCCAGGTCAGCAAAAGCATCTTCACCACCAGCGATATGGATCAGTTCTGACACCCAGCCTATGCAGGACATCAGTGGATCATTCCATTCTTCAAAATAAATTTTTGGCCTGCGTGTCCAGCCTGCGCTTTGCTGTTTGACAGTTGCAATTTGCGATTCCAGTTCTGCGATCAACACGGAACCCTGCTCCTGCTTGCCGACTAGGTTCGCCAATACCCTGATCATATGCAAAATACCGCCAACGTCGCGCTGGTTGAAGGCATGTACTTCTATGCCCGCACTGATCAGCTCACGCGAAATCTCAGATTGCATATTTGAATAGGCAATCACAAGATCAGGCTTCACAGCCAGTATGCGGTCTATCTGCGCAGACGAAAAACCACTGACCTTGGGTTTCTCGTCACGGGCACGCGCTGGTCTGGTGGTGTAGCCAGAAATACCAACCACGTAGTCTTCTGCACCCAGGGCATACAAGACTTCCACCGCTTCAGTTGAAAGGCAGGCAATACGTTGATACAGGCTGGCTGAATTCATTTTTTCCCTTGTGGCGGCACCACGGTTTTGTCGCGTTTCTGCCGGGCTTGCTCAAGCGCCTGGCAAATCAATTTCGCACCTTCGATAATGCGCGGGCCAGAACGGTTGACCAGATCACCCTCTATAGATACCAGGTTATTATTTTTTGTTGCAAGTAAGGTAGGGAAAGTTTTCCACTGCTCAATGCCGCTCACCGCCTGGGTTTTGCTGTCTCCAGTGATGATGACTTCAGGATTTTCCTGCAAGACAGCTTCTGTACCAACCACAGGTGCCGTGGTGGCTAATTTACCAAAAATATTTTCACCCCCGCAGGTGCGAATAGCATCACTGACGATGTGGCTGTCATTCAACGTATAGAGCGGCTTGCCCCACACCTGATAAAAAGTCCTGACCTTGCTTTTGCCCTGATACTGACTGTTCAGTTGCTGTACTTGTTGTCTGAATTCAGCCGCAGCTACCTGCGCCTGTTTTTCTGTACCAAACAGACTACCGAACTTGATCAGGGTCTCTGCCACATTATCAAGCTTATGCGGTTCACTGAAGAAATAAGGAATGCCGGAATTGTGCAACATTTCCAACTGTCGTTCGTAGGCACCATGCATCCATACAATGAGCAAGTCCGGTTTCATCGCCAGTATGCGTTCAATATCCAGTTGACGATTGTCCCCTACGCGCGGGATATTTTTTGCCGCTGCCGGGTAATCACTATACTTGACCGTACCAATAATCCTGTCACCCGCACCTGCCACATAAATCATTTCCGTCACATGCGGCGACAAACTGATAATCCGCTGTGCAGGCTTCGCAAGGGTAACCTGATTACCCAAGTCATCCGTTACTGTAATAGTCGCCTGTGCATGCGCAGTCAATGCAGCAAATCCGACGACTATTACAAACCTTAAATACTTGGACATAAACTTCTCGCATTCAAATATAAAACGAAATACATCTCTTAATTCTCTCTGTGCTCACTCTGTGGTGTAGCAGGGAATTCGAATGGCATGCCATTCGCCTGCGAAACGAAGATTTCTCAAGAGAAATCTTTCCTCCCTCCGTGCCTCTGTGGTGAGTGGTTTTATTTTTGTGACCCACACCATTCATCCAGACCAAGAACTAGCCGCAACCAGCCAGCTTCACTCCCCGGCAATCCAAAGCGCAGGCCATGCGGCCTATGTGCCCCCGGCGCAAACCAGCGCAACCAGATGCCACGCTCTCCCATGAACTGCCACACCTGTTCCGACTTATCGTCCAAGTCTTGATGACTGCACCACTGAAACAAATCGGTACCTGATGAACGCATGTCATGCATTTTCAAAAGTTGGCGCAATCGTTCACCTTCTTGCTGCAAGCGTTGCGCTGTCTGCATTTGCCATTGCCGGTCATTCAAAGCAGCGATGGCAATTTGCTGAGCTGGCCCGCTGACACTCCAGGGCCCTAGATAATTTGCCAATTGCTGTAACAAATTCTGTTCAGCAGCGACAAAGCCCAGACGTATGCCAGCCAAACCAAAGAACTTGCCCACTGAGCGCAAGACGATCAAGCCAGGCTGATCTGTATGGTTAGCCACACTCATATCGGGCACGGTATCGGCAAAGGCTTCATCAACTACCAGCCAGCCTCCACGTTCAGCCAGTTGCGCAGCCCAGCGCAAAAGCTGGGCTGGTGTAATGAATTCACCAGTAGGATTATTTGGATTACACAGAACCACAACATCTGCCTGATCGACGGCCGCATGCAACTCCGCATAAATGCATTCAGTCACCGCGTGCCCTGCTTGCCGCCACTGATAAGCATGTTCGGCATAGCTGGGGGCTGACACAGCAACCCGCGCAGCCGGGCGCAAGCGCGGCAAGGCTTGTATCACTGCCTGCGAACCTGCCACAGCCAGCATCTGTGGCGCGCGATAATAAGACTGTGCTGCTTGTACCAGCGCATCAGAATACTCAGGCAAGCGATGCCAGGCATTCGCTGCCAGTTGCGGTGCAGGATAAAAGTGAGGATTGATACCGGTGGACAGGTCCAGCCAATCTTCCAGCGGACGGCCAAAATGGCGCACCGCATCGCGCAGGTTGCCACCGTGTTCAAGCATGGATGACTCCACTCAAAAATATGGCCGCCAGCAAGGCTACGCCACACCACAAGGCAGCGCCAGTTTCTACCAGACGCAGGGCACGCAGAATATCTGCTGCATTCGCTGTATCGCCCTCACCCAATGGTGGCCGGACTTCGGCCACGCCGTCATAACTGGCTGCGCCCCCCAAAGCCAGGTCAAGCGCACCAGCACCGGCAGCCATTACTGGCCCCGCATTGGGGCTAGGCCAGCCAGGTGCCTGACGCTGCCAGCATTGCCATGCCAGGCGGTTCTTGCCCAATATCGCATAGGTGCATGCAGTCAGACGAGCGGGTATCCAGTTCATGACGTCATCCGCGCGTGCTGCCACACAGCCAAAGCGCAGGAAGCGTGTGGAGCGATAGCCCCACATGGCATCGAGAGTATTCACGAGACGGTACAAGACGGCACCCGGACCACCTAGCAAGATGAACCAGAACAAGGTAGCGAAAACGGCATCACAGCCGTTTTCGAGCACGGATTCGACGCTGGCTTTGGCCAGGTAGGGTTCATCCGCATTTTCTGTATCACGGCTGACGATATAGGAAGTGCGTTTTCTGGCTTCGGCCAGATCACCAGTCTGCAAGGCAGTGGCTATAGCGGCATTATGTTCGTGCAAGCTGCGCAAGCCCAGGCAAAAATACAGCAAGACGAAGTGCGATATAGCGGCCAGCCAAAGGCTGAAATATTGAGCCAGCAGCAGTGCCAGCATGCTTAATGCAACGAGTGGCAAGACCGCCAGACACCATGCCAAAGCGCCAGTCCAACGGTCAGCGGTAGGCTTGTTCAATAGCAGCTCTATGGCATTGGCCAGATTACCAAAACCCACCAGCGGATGAAATTTACGCACTTCACCCAGTGCCAGGTCCAGCAAGATACCCAGTAGCAGGCATAGCACTATGCCCCAAGCATCCTGGATCAGCATGGTTTGCCTTTCAAATACAGCGGCAAGCCAGCAGCAACCCAGATCACATTATCCGCAATGGCGGCGACAGACTGATTCAGTCGTCCCGCTTCATCAACAAACCAGCGCGACACCGCACCCATGGGGACGATGCCCATGCCGACTTCATTCGATACCAGGATAATCTGACCCGGTGCCTGCACCAATGCATCCAGCAATGCCTGACGTTGCGTGGCAAACTGCGGTGGTGGAGAAATGTGACCTATCTCTGGAAAGTCTGAGTTTTCTGAAAACAGCAGATTCGACAGCCAGACCGTCAGGCAATCGACGAGGATGATATTGTCTGCACGGCTATGCTCTATAATGGTCGCGCCCAGTGCCAGACTTTGTTCCAGCGTGCCCCAATGCGCGGGGCGGCGAGCACGATGATGGGCGATGCGCTCCTGCATTTCAACGTCGCCTGCCTTTGCGGTTGCCAGATACAACACTTCTTGCTTGCCTTCACTAAGCCTGCTCGCCAGTTGCTCAGCAAACGCACTCTTACCCGAACGCGCACCACCAAAAATCAGGCTGGTACGTTGCGCGGTACTCATATTTCATCTCCTAAGAACAGTGCTGCCGTTGCTGACGGATTAGAAGCAAAGTAAGCATGAAAATAAGAGGCGCGCACATTGCCAACGCGGTAAATAGCTTCGCCGTGCTGCTGAGTTGAATGTTTAATCGTATGGCTGCTAGCCGCCAATATCGTTTCAAAGCGCGAGTAATGAAAAGTATGCCCACGCAATTCGCCCTGCGCAGTCGCCCATGCCTGCGCACCCAGCGCTGCCAGCCTTTTTTGCATGATGACTTTGCCTGTCAATATGCCAGCCATAGGCCAGCTTTGCTCCTGTTGATCCACCAGGCCTTCAGTAATGGCCATCATGCCGCCACATTCTGCCAATATCGGCATGCCTTGAGCATGAGCGGCGTGCAGGGATGCCAGCCAGTTATTGGCCTGCGTCAGTGTCTCTGCATGCAATTCAGGATAACCGCCGGGCAGGTACAGGGCATCAGCTCGCTCTGGAATCGCTTCATCAGCAAGGGGCGAAAAGAAAACCAGTTCTGCACCGAGTCCGATCAGGCATTCAATATTGGCTGGATAGATAAACGCAAATGCGGCATCACGAGCAATGGCAATGGTTTTACCAGCCAAATTCCCGGCAGTTTGCAATACATGCTGAGCCTGATGCTCATGCAATTCAAAACTGGTGTCTGGCAAGGCATCCCAGGCTTGCATATCCAGCTCCAGGCTGTCGGCCATGGCATCAATGATGGCTTCAATGCGATCCACTTCCTGAGGCAAGACCAGCCCCAAGTGGCGCTCTGGTAAAGCCTCTTCCTGACGGTGCAGGCTGCCGAGCAAGGGGATATCACGCATGGCAGCTGCCACCATCTTGGCATGACCTTCTGAGGCTATTCGATTGGCAATGACGCCAGCCAGATGCACCGGCCCAAAATCACGCAAACCCAGGGCCAGTGCACCGACTGTCTGCGCCATGGCAGATGCATCAAGCACAGCCACAACAGGCACACCAAAGGCGCGCGCAAGATCGGCTGATGATGGATTGCCATCATACAGGCCCATGACGCCTTCGATGAGGATAACGTCGGCATCCATCGCCGCACGTGCCAGCATGCCTTCAGAGTCAGCCTGCCCTACCATCCACAAGTCCAGTGAATGCACAGCTGAGCCACAAGCGCGCTCCAGCATCATGGGGTCGATAAAGTCTGGGCCGGTTTTAAATACACGCACCGTCTTGCCCAGCTTCACCAGCTTGCGTGCGAGTGCTGCAGTAGTCGTTGTCTTACCCTGGCCTGATGCAATAGCCGATATTAAAACAACCTTGGCGCTGGGCCTTACCATTCCACGCCCGCCTGCGCCACGATGCCTTCTTTAAAAGCATGCTTGATGACATTCATTTCTGTGACAGTATCGGCAATGGCGATAATCTCCGGCAACGCACCGCGACCGGTGACGGCGACGTGCTGCATTTCTGGCCTGCCGTCAAGATCGTCAATCACCATCTGCAAATCCAGGTAATGGTATTTCAGAGCGATATTAAGTTCATCAAGCACCACCAGGCCTATCGCAGGGTCATTTAAAAACCGTCTTGCCTGCTCCCATGCGACGGCGGCTTTTTCCATATCGCGCTCACGGTTCTGGGTGACCCAGGTATAACCTTCACCCATGGCATGGAATTCGACTTCTTCAGGAAAGCGGCGCAAGAAAATTTCTTCCCCTGTCGACATCGCACCCTTGATGAACTGCACCACACCGACTTTCATACCATGCCCCATGGCGCGCATGACCATGCCGAAAGCACTGGAGCTTTTACCCTTGCCATTACCAGTATGCACCAGCAAGACACCGGTCTTGCGTTGCGCCTGTTCTATCTTTTCATCCATCATCGCTTTCTTGCGTTGCATACGACGTTCATGACGGGTGTTGATATTGTCAGTCTCTGTATCCGGCTTTGGTGGCATTGCACTTGTCATGGTGATAGTCTGTAGTGATGGTTTGTTGTGATGTTTAGTTTTGCGGCAGGAATATGGTTTGCCCGCCATGTGTGAAACGTTCTATTGGGTGCCCAAGACAAATGCTGAGTTGGGATGCACTGAATATGTCGTCTGCTGGCCCAGCTTGCCAGCCACCATCACCCATCAACAACAGGGCGTGGGTGGCAATGCGGTAAGCCATATTGAGGTCATGGCTGACCATAACGACAGCCTTGTTTTGTTGCGTATCTTCTTTACTGCATAAACGGGCAAACAATTGCATGACGCTGACCTGATGACCCAGATCAAGTGCATTCGCTGGTTCATCCAGCAGCATCCATCTGGCGTCCTGAGCCAGCAAAGCAGCAATGGCCACACGCTGTCTTTCGCCGCCAGAAAGGCTACGTACATCGCGCTCTGCCAGATCGGCGACATCCATCTCGCGCAGCGATGACATGGCAATATCCATGTCATCATTGTTTTCCCAGTAATGCGCGTCCTGATAAGGATGGCGGGCGCTGAGTACAGTATCCAGCGTAGAATAGCCAAAAGCGTCTGCCCTGCCCTGCGGCAAGAAAGAACGCTCACGGGCAAGCGCTGTCAAAGACCAGTCTTGCAGCGGTTTGTCATGCAAATAGACCTGGCCGCTTTCTATGGGACGCAATCCAGCCAATGTGCGCAGCAAGGTACTTTTGCCAGCACCATTGCGGCCTATGATGCACCAGCATTCACCGGGCTGTATCTGCCAATTGAGTTCGCGCACCAGTACGCGCTTGCCTACCGATAAATTCAGGTTGCGGATATCCATCAACGCCTCCGCAACTGGTGCAATTGCAGCAGGAACATCGGTACGCCTACCAAGGCTGTAATGACGCCGACTGGCAACTGCTGTGGTGCGACCACGGTACGGGCCACCGTATCTGCCAGCACCAGGAAGCAGCCACCTGCCAGCGCCGCAGCAGGTACCAGCAAGCGGTGATCCGGCCCAAAGGCAAAGCGGCAGATGTGCGGCATGATGAGCCCGACAAAACCTATGCTGCCCGCATTGCTGACTGCGCTGGCAGTCAGCAATGCAGAACATAAAAACAGCAATTGACGCAGGCGGCCAATATTGACGCCCAGAGTACTGGCATTGTCAGCATGCATGGCAGCGACATTGATGGAGCGTGCATTGCGCATAGCGAACAACAAGATGGCGCCGAGTATCAACCAGGGCAGATAGCGCGACTGGGTATTCGACAAATCACCTATCATCCAGAACACCATGCCGCGCAAGCGGCTGTCTGGCGCAATCGATAGCATGAGGGTGATGATGGCACCACAACCGGTGGCGACAATGACACCGGTCAGCAACAGGATAGGTGCACTGCCATCGGTACTACCCGCACCGCGCAAGTCGCGGTAAGCAAGGCCAAACAGCAACAGCGCAACGGTAATCGCACCGACAAAAGCAGCCACATCCACGAGCCAGAATGCACCGAAAAACAAGATGGTCGCCAGCGCACCGACAGATGCACCACCAGATATACCGAGGACATAAGGGTCAGCCAGCGGGTTGCGCAACAGCGCCTGCATCATCACACCGGCCAGCGCCAGCGTGGCACCTGTAACGAAACCAGTCAGTGCACGTCCGAGGCGCAAATCAAGCAGGCTGCCAGGCAGGGTTGTTGGTGGGCCACGCAACAATTCCAGCAAGGCTTGCCATAATTCAGCAAAGCTCAGGGACACTGAACCGCAGACGCAGGCAATCAATATGCTGCCTACAGCTGCGGCGAATAAAATAGGGAGAACCAGACCAGCACGTTGAGCGACCGCCATCCTGGGGGATTGCTTGCGCTGTAGTGCAGAAAAATAAGACGCCATCATCAGTCTGGTCCAAAGGTGAAACAGGTTTTGATGTGCAGCGTCTTTAAAAAACCAGGCCTGCACATCAGCTTATCAGCTCGATGATGTGATGGACGATGCAGCCATATCCGCCACATCGCATCACATCAATGCCAGACTTATTTAAAGCCGTAGCTCACGCCAACAAATACATTGGAACCGGCTGTTGCATAATTTCTCGCCAATTCGTAGTCTTTGTTTAGTGCATTATTCCAGCGTGCCAGTACAGTCGTGTTTTTCGCAACCTCATATGTTGCGTACAAATTCAGCAAGTTATATGAACCCAGGACTTTGGTGTTGGCAGCATCATCATAACGGTCTCCCGAATAAATGGCTTCTACACCAAGCTTTGCATTTGCAAAGGAATACTCTGCAGCTAAAGTACCATGCTGTTTGGCACGGCGTGCCAGCCGTTTATTTGCCGTGTCGTCTTTAGGATCCTGAATATCGATGGAGGCACGCACTGTAAGGTCAGCAAAACGGGTTGTGCCGCCTATACTTAAACCAGACAGAGTTGCCTTGTTGACGTTGCGTGCACAGCCAAAAGAATAACCAGCAGGACAATCCTTGGAACCAGCAGAAACCAGCAAATCAGTTGCTTTGTTTTGATAATACACTGCACTCAGTTGCGTATCACCTTGCTCAAAATACACGCCGATTTCTGCATTTTTTGCTTTTTCAGGCTTGTTAGTGGCAACACCATAACCCGGGTAATACAGTTCATTGAAAGTCGGTGCGCGGAAGCTGGTACCATAACTGGCATTGACGCGCAGAGCATCGCTAAAACGATAACCGTAAGCTACACTTCCAGTTGTATTTGAACCATATTGCGAGCTGCGATCATTGCGTAAGCTGGCGCTGGCTAGATGCGCATCTTGTTTGAATACATAAGATGCTGCGAAAGAATTCGTCGTGCGCTTGCGATTCAAGGCTAGTGTTGTGGTGTCCACGTTTTCATCACGTGTCTCGGCAATCAGTTGCAATACGTCTTTACCGATACGGATATCATTCTGAAAGCTAACGCTTTCTTGTCGGGTATCGATCTGACTTTTGCCATAAGAAGCATCGGTATAGCCTTTGTCTTCCGCCTTTGCAAACTGCAGCGAGGCAGTCCAATAATCAGAGAATTTCCCACGACCAAATACAGCAATATTTTCCAGAGTTGTGATATTTCGATCATCCTGCGTTGGGCCGGAATCAAACTGCGCATTGTTGCGGCTATGCAAAACACTCGCGCCCAATTCAAATCCCTTGCTGACTTCCCACACCAGACGACCGTTGAAACTATCCATGGCATAGCCGTCTTTATCGATGTTGTAGCTATAAGGACCTGCGGCTGGTTTGGTGGCTGAAAAGCCAGAATTTTCTTCATGACCTGCATTCAGGCTGAGATTCAGGTTTTCAGCAATCGAACCGATCAAACCAGCCTGCAATTTACGTGCACCATAGCTCCCCATGCCGGCTGACAAAGTAGGTGTTATTGAACCCGCGCCTTTCTTGGTGAAAATTTGTATTACGCCACCCATGGCATCAGCACCATAAAGACTCGAAAGAGGGCCATACACGACTTCTATATGATCGATTTGTGACAGTGGAATCGCAGACCAACTGGCACCACCCGTGGTGGATGAACCTATGCGCACACCATCAATCAGCACCACGTTTTGCGCATTGCTGCCGCCACGCATGAAGACTGAGGATGTCGTGCCGGGACCACCATTGCGGGAGATTTCTATGCCGCGTTGTTGCTGCAGGAGATCGACGACAGAAGCTGCGCCGGATTTGGCAATATCTTCAGCAGAAATGACGACGTTGTCAGCCAGCACATCCTTGGCGGCTTGTGTCTGACGACCAGCGGTAATCATCACACTGGCAGCAGCGCCAACAGTTGCAGTTTGCGCAAGAACGATGGAAGTTGGGAATGCAGCAGCCAGGGCCAGGCTGAGGGCAAGCGGTTTGAATGCAGATGTCATGATAATTCAGAAAAAAATGGAGCAAGTAGCCGACGTCCCCGCAGGCTACTTTGAACAAAGCAATAAGGACAATTGATCGTCTACTACAGGGCCACTGATGCAGCCTGCACTATCAGGATTTCGCGCGACGCCAATCAACATGGCAATCCATGCGCATCTGTTGCACGAAAGTTCCCCGTCCGTATTGCTTCACTTATTCTGGCCGGTATCCGGGCTGACAAGTATCACCATCTGACCTTCCCATGCACTTAGCACAGTGGTATTGGAAAATGGCTGGCTGCGTGTGAACTACAAACATGTTCTAAATTCGCAGCAACTTGTACACCGTTGCGGGGGCAGCACACTTTTGCAAGAGCTTAGTGTTTCCCGTTTAACCGCGGATATGAATATACCCGCGAGCACCAAAACCCCGCCATTCTATAGACAGATGGGGGCAGCCGCAAGTTTGGGAGATTTAAAAGCTGACGCAGCTCGGTTTATTAACTTATTGAAAACAAAGCAGATTTACTTTTAAGCGAGCCCTGATTCAGCTCAGATGGGCTGTCTTGGAAATCCATGCAGTCACCAGTTCAGTGTGCAATTGCGACATTTCCGAGAGTTGTATGCCAACATGATAAACCTCACTACTGAGAATGGCATGCCTGACTGTGCCTTTGCAACTGACCTTGTAAATCTGGGATTCCTGAAAGATGCCGGGGATTTCTATTAGCATGGGGTAACTACGTTGCGGGATCAGGTTTTCAGTGGTGTGTATGAGCACACCCTCTGCCGAGATATTGACCAGCTTGGCAAGAACCAGTTTACCGTCAGGCAATTTGACGCCTGCACGCCAGGTCACAGTAATACGCGGGGATCTCCTGAGTTCTATCATGCAATGACCATGGGAAACATGGCTTTATTGTCAGTCTTGCGTAAATACTATCTGCATTAAGTATTAAATACCAGTATTTCCTTATATTCACCAAAGGCGAGGCTGAGGTTTTGTGCACACACCACACCAGCCAACTCCTCAGCCGCCATACTTGCTTGCCAAGCCAACAACATGCGCATGACACCGGCATGGGTAACTACAATGGCGTCTGGTATGTTCCGTTCATGCATGTCAACCAGCCAACTGAGCGTGCGTTGCGCCAGGTCTATGGCGGATTCCAAACCGCCAGGTTTATAGCTGGCGGGGGCTGCGGCCCATGCGTCAATTTCGGTTCTTGGGATGTTGTCCCAGGCTTGCATTTCCCAAACGCCAAAATTGAGTTCTTTCAAACGATCATCAAACAGAGGCTCGGCATGCAATAGCCTGGCCAGACGGGCGCAACGCTGCAAAGGGCTGGAAAACACTGGCAAACCTGGCCGCAACTGACTGGATAGTTTCTGCACCAATGCCTCACAGTCAGCTTGACAGACATCGACATCCGTTTGCCCATAGCACAGACCTTCAGCTATCTGTGGCTTGGTGTGCCGGAGCAAATGCAGGCGCATATCAGGTCACCTGAAAAGCCAGCAAACCCAGATAGATAGCCACTTCTGCCACTTGCTGGGTGGCCCCCAGACAGTCACCTGTAAACCCGCCTATCCTGCGCTGAAACAGGCACGCCATACGCCAGGTCAGCAGTAACATCAGGCCCAACACCAGCAACAATCCATGCAACGAAAAGGGAAAAAAATGTAAAAGCACCGCGCCTGGCAACAACACTGTCAGACAGGCGACGAGAAATTCACCTGAGTGCATTTCCTGTGCCAATGGCTTGGCCTTGCCTTCATGCCGTGCATATTGCATGAGCCAGATCAGGCTACAAGAAGCCAAGCGCGACAAGGGATGCGCCAGCAACAAGGCTGGCACGATCATCGAAGCAGGCAAGCTGATCAATAATGTCAGCTTCAAGGCCAGCATCAGTAAGATACCGATGGCACCATAGGCACCGACGCGTGAATCCTTCATAATTTCAAGCACGCGCTCGGGCGTCATGCCACCACCAAAGCCATCGCAGACATCGGCAAAACCATCTTCATGAAAAGCGCCAGTTAGCAAGATGCCTGCAACGGTAGACAGCACAACTGCTACCGCATGTGGCCATAATTGTACTGCGGCGACATAGACACCGGCACAGCCTGCGCCGACTACCCAGCCAGTTGCCGGGAAATAGCGTGAAGACTGGCGCAGCCAGTCAGGCTCAAACCCGACCCACGCAGGGATGGGGATGCGGGTAAAAAATTGCAGGGCAATGAAGAATAGGCGTAGTTGATGCAAACCGACTCCAGCAATAGGAAAAACTATGTTAGTCGCTGCTTTTTTCACTGACCTGTGCTGAGGCAAAAGTAGCCATCTGGTTCAGGAAATTCACCGCCGCTTGCAACATGGGGTACACAAGTGCAGCTCCAGTGCCTTCGCCCAGACGTAAATCCAGTTGCAACATTGGCTTGACCTGCAGAGCCTGCAACATACGGGCATGTCCGCTTTCATCTGATTGATGAGAAAACACACAATAATCAAGTATCGCTGGATGCATTCTGGCAGCTACCAGCAAGGCGCTGGTGACGATGAAGCCATCTATCAGCAAGACCATGCGGCGCTCTGCCGCTGCCAGCATGGCACCAACCATGGTGGCAATTTCAAAACCACCAAATGTAGCCAGCACATCGGCAGGCGCTTCTACATTTGCATGTAAGGCCACGGCGGCTTCAATCACAGCCTGTTTATGGCGTATGCCTTCGGCAGACAATCCTGTACCAGCACCTACACAATCAGCGACAGGAACACCTGTCAGCTTGTGCATGAGTGCAGCCGCGGCCGTGGTATTGCCTATACCCATCTCGCCAAAACCCAGCACATTGCCAGACAGAGCGGCCACCAGTTCAGCACCATTTTTCATCGCAGTCTGGCATTGGGCAACAGTCATCGCCGGCTCTTTGGCAAAATTGCGTGTGCCGTTAGCTACTTTCATGCTCAGCAGCTTTTCGCGTGTGCCAAAGTCATGATTAACACCGGCATCCACCACGTGTAGGGCAATACTATTCTGCCTTGCAAAAACATTGATCGCCGCACCATCAGCGAGAAAATTCTCCACCATCTGCCAAGTCACATCCTGAGGAAATGCAGATATACCTTCAGCCACCACACCATGATCCCCCGCAAACACGATAATTGAAGGCTCACGCAATGCTGGCTGAGTGGTTTGCTGTACCAATCCTATTTGCACTGCCAGATGTTCAAGACGGCCAAGACTGCCCAAGGGTTTGGTCTTGTTGTTGATGGCAGCGGCGAGTTCGGCTTCCAGTGCGGGATTGGCGCTGCTGGCGATATTGAGATTAAGCATATCTCGAGGTCAATAGTAAAAACGGTCAAGCAAAATGACTACCCAGGTAGCCAGAGCAATCAACACTGTCAGCAAGACAGCGGCACTGCCAAAGTCCTTGGCATTCTTGGACAAGGTATGGCGCTCAAGTGAAACACGGTCAACCACGGCTTCAATCGCTGAGTTAATCAACTCTACGATCAGGATCAGGATCAGTACCGCTATCATCATCAGCTTTTCAAAGGCCGATACTGGCAAAAACAGGGCGATAACCGAACCGGTGACGACCAACACCAACTCCTGGCGGAAAGCATGTTCGTTTTTCCAGGCGGAACAAAGGCCATCGATGGAATAAAGGAAGGCCGAAAAAATACGGCGCAGGCCACTTTTGCTTTTGAATTCACTGACAGCTTGTTCTTTTTCAGACATTTCTCTTCCTTATCCCAGATGCAGATGAAGGCCAAACCTGGATACCTTCGCTCAGGTGGCGAATTTTACAGGACTATAAGTCAGGGACAAGCAGATTTACATGCCGTCAACAGAATTATTGCAAGTGCAATTGATGCATACCTATGATGATGTTACATTTTGACAGCGAAGCAGTGACGTTCATTTCACATTGTGGTATAACTTATATATTGCAGCGCACCAACCACAATATGAAAAACGATACGCCTTCGTCAGAGAAAACTTCCATCCAGGTCATAGAACGCATGGTGTCCTTGCTGGATGCCCTGTCACGTTACCAGGATCCGGTCAGCCTGAAGGAATTGGCCATCGTTACTGGCTTGCACCCATCAACTGCTCACCGCATCCTCAATGATATGGTGCTCACGCGTTTCGTTGATCGTGCCGACACTGGCTCATATCGCCTGGGCATGCGTTTGCTGGAATTGGGCAATATCGTCAAAAGCCGTCTGGATGTGCGTGAAGCCGCGCTGGAATTCATGCGCGCCCTGCACCGCCAGACCAACCAGACCATTAATCTGTCGGTACGCCAGGGCGACGAAATAGTTTACATAGACCGCGCCTTCTCTGAGCGTTCTGGCATGCAGGTGGTACGCGCCATCGGTGGCCGTGCCCCACTACATCTGACATCCACTGGAAAATTGTTTTTGTCTCTGGATGAACCTAAGGCCATCCGCGCGTACGCCACTCGTACAGGCCTGGCCGGGCATAATAAAAATTCCATCACTGATTTGGCAAAACTGGAAAAAGAATTGGCTGCGGTTCGGGAAAATGGCTACGCCAGGGACAATGAGGAACTGGAACTGGGTGTGCGCTGCATGGCAGCAGGCATTCATGATGACAGCGGCAAAATGATTGCTGGCCTGTCTATTTCTGCGCCTGCTGACCGCCTGCAGGAAGAATGGCTAAGCAATCTGACGGAAACAGCCAGGCAGATTTCTTTCACTCTGGGCTACATGGAAACGAGATAAAAGGGAATACCTTTGCCAGCACTGGCTTAGCCCATGATACGGTCATGGGCTAAGCAAATCATCTTTCCAAACTAGCCAAGGTACTCGATGTAATCAAAGCCATGTTGAATGGAGCCAATAACTTTCAGCTTATTCTCCTGACCTTCAGTAAAGCTGGCCAAAGTCCCAGCAAAACTGATTTTATTGGCACTCAACTCATTTTTCCAGTAGTCGTAACCCGCCTGATCTGGGATACGACCCAAGATATTTTTGTACAAAGTCGTCAAGAAAGTATCAACTGAGGGATTTGCACCATAAAGCGTCTGGAATTCTTTCGATTGCATAAATCCCGCTGCGACCGTCGTCAAGTTAGAACCATTGTCCATATCCTTGATCCAATATCCGAGACCAGCCAGATCTGGGGTGCGACCAAAAGCAGCCTGATATATCCTGTAAGCCTGACCAGCAGTACCATCAATATCTAGCGCTACCGTCACATCTGCAAATTTGAGTCGCTCAAGGCTGTTAAGTGTATCCACTCCTTGAGAATTTGGTTTACTCACATTGAAACCCGTATTGTTTCCGGCAATTGAATAGGCGCTTCTCAAACCAGTGTACTGGGCAGTATCAAGTCCAGCGCCTCCATCAATAAAGTCGTCGCCACTACCACCAACAAAGAGGTTGTTGGAAGCATTGCCAGTGAATTTATCGCTAAAAGCTGTGCCAATGACATTTTCTATCGTTGCATCGAAAGCGATAGACAAATTATTGATCGCTGCATCCCCGGCAGCAACGCGCCCCACAGAATTCAATGAGCCCGGTGTAAGATTAATGGTGGCAGCCAATGTTGCCTTGGATACGTCAATAGTATCGACTCCGCCAGTATCATTGATGATCTTCAGCGTCTGCCCATCAGCATCTCCATAGGAGTAGGTATCATTGCCAGTATGAAATGGTCTGCTTCCATACAAATACTTCAGCGCCAACATATCGTAAGTCGCAAAAAACTCGCCTTGCTGGTTTTGCGCGATCGGATTATAGGACATGATGGAAATCCAGCTACTATCCTCGGATGTCGCAAGATAATTGCCCGCCTCAGCACTTGGCGGCTCACCAGCATTATAGTTACCAGGGTGGTTAAGTCCTATCGCATGCCCTATTTCATGAATCAGTATCTTGTAGGCATCACTGCCTTTTTGATAACTCGCATCCATGTAAGTTGTCGACATGAATAAATCACCACTGCCCGCACTGAAGGTTGAACCATCCGATGCAGGCACGGGTAGTTTGGCATATCCGGCGCTCTTCTCCTGGATATTATTCGCCAGCCTGATGCCAGACTGGATATCAGCCTCTGCAACTTCCTTGAAAGTTACATTCAACACTTGGGATATCTCAGCAAAGATGGCTCTGGCAGCAGCCATCTGTTCCACAGTGAAAGCCTTGAAGCCGTTTTTATCAGAATCGGAAGCATAGGAAGCTGGAGATTTGATAAAGCTAAAGCTGATCTCTACCGGGGTTCCTAGCGCCTTGCCCGCATTCCAGCGGTAATTAATATCATCAATAAGTACATCTATCCTGTAGTCGCCCGAAAACGGCTTAGCAATAACTGTTTTTTCTTGCATGATCTTGTCCTTTCAATAGATTGAAAACATTCGGGCAAAAAATAGAGCGCAGCAGAAGCGTGGAAACTCAAGTAGACGAAGAATATAAGGAACAAATTTTACGCCGCAGCGACAACCAAACCGTTGCTTTTTGGGCGCGCAAAGTAACTAAACTTTAAATTGCTTTGGTGGCACCGAAACAAATCAATTCTCGATGTAAAACTTCGCTTTTTTCATGAGGAATTAACTTGATTATCTCCCAGCTGCACCAACCTGCCAAACACGAATAGTGTAGCATATTCAAAATGCAAAAAAAAACAAGACCAGCGAAACCGCTGGCCTTGCGTTCGAGTCAATCCATCACACTTATTTATAGGCACCCGCACCAACAAAATAATCATCAACTTTTTCGAAGTAACTGGATTTGGTTTCCAGGGCCTTAGTGACAGGGTTTGGCCATTGATAGTCAATCCAGCCGTCATTCTTGGTTTTGAGAGCAGTGATCATATCTCTGATGATGGGCTTGCCTTCCACTTTCAAATCCAGCAAATTCTTACCGACCATCTTGGGATTGGCACCATGAGACAAGTTCAGACCATTCATGTCATACACAAACAAATACAGGTCGCGGTCATGAAAGTCTTTGTTTGCGGTGTCATTAAAATCGGCAAAAGCTTTTTCCTTACCATTTTTTTTGATGTGGGCGATCCCTTTTTTCACCATGGCCTGTGCTTGCGCTGTAGTTCCGCGCTCTTCCCTCGCAATGGCTGACGAAGACATAAAGAAACCCATCGCTGCCAGCAAAAACAGTTTACTCATTAATTTCATGACTTATCTCCTTGTTGTGTCCAGCCATCCTGGCCAGAATCCGGTTGTTATTGCTTTGCAGAATCAATCATTCATTATTTGCTTTCCTTCGTCCAGCATTACTCACTGTGCAGTGCAATAATTTTACAATTCCATGTTTAATTTCACACCAGCATAGAGCATATTTGCATTTATAGTTAAGCACATTAACAACACCGTCAACATCAAATTTACGTAACAGTTTTCCCAGTTCTTTTGCCTGGCCCACAGTGTGCAGGCAGCACCAATAAAAAAGCCAGTGCAATAAGTGGCACTGGCTGTTGACTTACTTGTCTGATTTTAAATTTTCGCCCCAAAGCGGTCAAAACGTGGCGAATAATACCGATCACCATTCAGTGAATACATCAGCCGCTTTACCTGACCAGTAATCAACTCACGCTTTACCAGGCCAATGTAGCGGGAATCCCGGCTATTATCCCGGTTGTCTCCCAGCATCATATATTCGCCTTCAGGGACTTTGACGGGGGCGAAAGAGCGAAGAGCTTCACGCTCTGGCATGACGATCATTTCATGTTGCAGGCTGCCTAAGCGTTCTTTGTAAACCAGTTGCTGGCCTTGGTATTCACGTTTTGGCGTCAAATGGTCATCGCTGCGCGGCTCTATGGGTTCATAGGCGGCTGCCACACCATTAATAAAGAGTTTTTCTTCGCGCATCTCCACCACATCGCCTGGCAGGGCTACCAGGCGCTTGATCAGGCGCACACCATCTTCTGGCGAGGTGAAAGTGACTACATCACCACGTTGCGGATCGGACACATGTTTGAGGATGACATCAGTGAATGGCAGCTTGACGTCGTAGGCCAGGCGGTCACAAATCACGCGATCCCCTTCCAGCAGGGTCGGATACATGGAGCTGGTGGGCACAATATAGTAATCAGCCAGCGCACTACGTACAAAGACCATGCCCAGCATGAGTACGATAAAACCTTTATTGTCGGCCAACAGTTTTTTGAGCTTCACAGTAATCTCCAATAACAAAGCAAAAAATCAAATCAACAAATTACTCTTGCCCTGCATAGACAAAAAATACCCCGAAAGTTCGGGGTATTTTTAATCTTGCTGCAAAACCTATCTGGCAAGCAGATTATTTTGCATGCATCAGTGCAACAGTGGTGTCCAGCATACGGTTGGAGAAACCCCACTCATTGTCATACCAGCTCGATACCTTAACCAGACGGCCAGAAACTTTTGTCAGTGTTTCATCATAAGTACTGGAAGCTGGATTATGGTTGAAATCCACAGACACCAGAGGTGCTGTGTTGTAATCCAGAATGCCTTTCAGGGCACCTTCGGATGCATCTTTCAATACCTGGTTGATTTCTGCCACTGTCGTATCACGGGCAGCAACGAAAGTCAGGTCAACAACGGATACATTGATGGTTGGTACGCGCATGGCGTAACCATCCAGCTTGCCATTCAGTTCTGGCAAGACCAGGCCAACGGCAGCAGCTGCGCCGGTTTTGGTCGGGATCATGCTCATGGTGGCAGAACGGGCGCGACGCAGGTCTTCATGCATCACGTCTGTCAACACCTGGTCATTCGTGTAGGCATGGATAGTCGTCATCAAGCCGTTGACGATACCGATGGCATCATTTAAAGGCTTGGCCAGAGGTGCCAGGCAGTTGGTCGTGCATGATGCATTGGAAATCACTGTGTCAGTGGCTTTCAATACGCCGTGGTTGACACCGTAGACGATGGTCGCATCGACATCTTTGCCACCTGGGGCAGAGATAATGACTTTTTTCGCGCCGCCAGCCAGATGGGCAGAAGCTTTTTCTTTTGTAGTGAAGAAGCCAGTGCATTCCAGCACGACGTCAACATTCAATTCACCCCAAGGGATATTGGCTGGATTGCGTTCTGCAAATACCTTGATCTTGTCGCCATTGACGATCATGGTGTCGCCTTCGACCGTGACTGTGCCTGGGAACTTGCCGTGGGCTGTGTCGTAACGGGTCAGGTGGGCATTGGATTCTGCATTGCCGAGGTCATTGATCGCAACGATCTGGATCTCGTTCTTGAACTTACCACCTTCGTAATGTGCGCGAAGGATGTTGCGGCCGATACGGCCATAGCCGTTGATTGCGACGCGAATCGTCATGGTTTTATCTCCAAGGGACTAAAAATACAAATTAAAAAACCTAAGACCTCTCAACACAGAGGCACAGAGACACAGAGAAAGGCAAGAGAAAGGCAAAAGCTATTTTGCTTATGCTAATCATCATTCATCAGTTTTTCTCTTGTTTTTTCTCTGTGTCTCTGTGCCTCTGTGGTGAGCTTTTTGGTCTTCAAAATACCTTCAATGCAGTGATAACGGTGTACGCATGGCATTGACCGATGCCATCAGCACCGACAAATCGTGCCAGCCGTAGCCCACTTCCATCAAATCCATGCCATCCCAGCTAAATGCCTGCTCTATCAACAGCGCACCGCCCAGCTCTTCATAAAAATTACGGGCGATGTCATTGCCGGAGATGACCCATACCAGCAAACTCTCAGCTCCTTGTGCCTGAAGAGTGCGTGCCACTTTTTGCACCATGCGGCGGCCTATGCCAGAGCGCTGCCAGGCTGGCCGCAGATAGACTGCGGTCAACTCAGCCTGCATGCCAAGCTTAAGTTCAGGCAGCATCATTCCGGATGCAAAACCGATGATATGGCCTTCGCTCTCGGCCACATACACGCAGATGCGGTCTTCTGCCTGCGACATGGCTTGCAGAATTTGTCGCCATTGCAGCATGCTGTCTTCTACGCGCATTTCATCCAGATAGTTATCTGGAATCATGCCACGGTAAGTAGCCTGCCAGCTTTCCACACGCACAGCAGCAATCGCTTCTGCGTCATCTACAGTAGCACGACGCAGGCTGACCTCTTTGATGCTGCTCACAGTAATGTCTGTCAATTCCGTCTTCCAGCTTAAACCAAAGTCGCTTTTACTTTGGCAACGACGTTATCGACAGTGAAGCCAAAGTACTTGAACAGGACGCCCGCTGGTGCTGATTCACCGAAAGTATCGATACCAACCACAGCACCTTCCAAACCTACATATTTATACCAGAAGTCTGTGACACCGGCTTCGATGGCAATACGTGGCAAGCCCTTGCCCAAAACAGCAGCCTTATAAGCAGATTCCTGGCGGTCAAACACATCAGTCGATGGCATGGACACTACGCGCACTGCAATACCTTGCTGTGCCAGTTCAGCAGCAGATTTGACAGCCAGTTCAATTTCAGAACCAGTAGCAATCAATACAGCCTTGGCATCTGCCGCATCTTGCAAGACATAGCCACCGCGCTGGATGTCAGCGATTTGCTGGGCGCTACGCTCTTGATATGGCAGGTTTTGACGAGAGAAAATCAGGGTCGATGGGCCATCATTGCGTTTGACTGCATGCGCCCAGGCAGCGGCAGATTCCACTGTGTCGCATGGACGCCAGTTATCCAGGTTAGGGATCAGACGCATGCTGGATACATGTTCTACTGATTGATGCGTAGGACCATCTTCACCCAGGCCAATAGAGTCGTGGGTGAATACAAACAGGGTACGGATTTTCATCAGCGCCGCCATGCGGATGGCATTGCGGCTGTAATCAGAGAAAGTCAGGAAGGTAGCGCCAAACGGGATATAACCACCATGCAGGGCGATACCATTCATCATCGCGCTCATGCCAAATTCACGCACGCCATAATTGATATGGTTACCAGCCTGGTTGCCACGAACAGGAATGCTTTCTTTCCAGTTGGTCAGGTTGGAACCCGTCAAATCGGCAGAACCGCCGAGGAATTCTGGCAGCGATGGGGCAAATGCCTGGATGGCATTCTGGCTAGCCTTGCGGGTCGCGATGTTTTCTTTTTTCTCTACGCAGGATGCAATCGCGTTCGCCACAACTTCATCGAAGTTGGCTGGCAAGTCGCCATTCATACGGCGTGTCAGTTCAGCCGCTTTTTGCGGGAACTGGGCTGTGTAGGCTGCAAATTGTGCATTCCATTCAGCTTCGGCTTTGGCACCGTCAGCTTTGGCATCCCAGGCTTCATAGACGTCAGCCGGCACTTCAAATGGTGGATATTCCCAACCGATATGCGCGCGTACGGCGGCAATTTCTTTATCACCCAAAGCGGCACCGTGCACATTGTGTGTGCCTTCCATATTTGGTGAGCCCTTGCCGATCACGGTTTTGCAGCAGATCAGGGTAGGCTTGTCTGACGTTTTGGCTGCAACAATCGCATTGGCCACAGCTACAGCATTGTGGCCATCAATCGCCGGGATTACATTCCAGCCATAGGCTTCAAAGCGTTTTGGGGTGTTGTCAGTGAACCAGCCTTCGACGTGACCGTCAATGGAGATGCCATTGTCGTCCCAGAAAGCGATCAGCTTATTCAGTTGCAGTGTACCTGCCAGTGAACAGGCTTCATGTGAGATGCCTTCCATCAGGCAGCCATCGCCCATGAAGGCGTAAGTGTAGTGATCAACAATCTTCAGGTCGCCCTGGTTAAACTCTGCCGCCAGCAATTTTTCAGCCAGTGCCATACCGACTGCATTGGTTATACCCTGCCCCAGTGGGCCAGTAGTCGTTTCCACGCCTGGCGTAATATGGACTTCAGGGTGGCCGGCGGTTTTGGAGTGCAATTGACGGAAATTCTTGATCTCTTCGATAGGCAGGTCATAGCCAGTCAGGTGCAACAGCGAGTAATGCAACATCGAGCCGTGGCCGTTCGACAACACAAAGCGGTCGCGGTTGATCCATTTAGGATTAGCCGGATTGTGACGATAAAAGCCTTTCCATAAAGCAACAGCGATATCGGCCATGCCCATAGGCGCGCCCGGATGGCCAGAATTGGCTTTTTGTACAGCATCCATGGACAAGGCACGAATTGCATTGGCCATCTTGGTGAGTGTTGCTGGCTGAAGAGAAGAAATCATGGTGTCAGAAGGTGGTCTTGAGAAAACTGGTCAGTGTAGCGAGCTGGGGACATGAAACTATCCCCGCGAAAACCAGATATTTTACCAGAGCATGAGGTCCATACTACAATTGCGACGCTTTAGAAGCGCAAACTTGCTCTTTTAAACTGTAAAATTACCGGGTTTACCTATAAAGCTTACGCATGTCATCAAAAAAACGTCACTTCTCCCTCGACGATCTTGCCCGGCAATTTCCTCATGAGGTGTTCATACGCGGTATCAGTTATGCAACAGAAAACAAGGTCAGGGGTTGGAGTTTTGATAATGATTTTGTCGAGAGCGAAGTCCAGGGCAGTGGCCGCAATATTTATGCGCAAGAAATAGAGCTGGTATTTGAAAACGGCAAACTGGAAGCCGTAAATGGTTCCTGCAGTTGCCCGGTTGAATACAATTGCAAGCATGTAGCAGCAGTTTTACTGAATATACTCGACCATCACAACAAAGCCCATGCCCTGCCCGGCCATGCCGATGGCAATGAAGCTGCACTGGGTTTCAATGAACAGAAGTGGTTGCGTGAGCTGGAATTTGCCACGCATGAATCCCCTGCCCCAGTTCCGGTAGCCGACACAGAATTTGCCAAAGACGAGCTGGAAGATGGCATGCTGATTTTCAGCCTGTCCACCGTATCTGGCAGCAAGGAAGTGCGCCTGATCCCCGGCAAGGCCAAGCAAAATGCCAAGGGCGACCTGAAATATACCAAGCTGTCACTGGCCGTGCGTGACGTGATGAAGTCAGCCAGTTTTTTACAGGAAGCGGATTACGAATTGCTGGCGCTGTTCAATATGTGCACCATGAATTCGTTTTATTACTCGCATTATTCTCCCAAGGGCAGGATGGGTGCGGTCTTGCTCGAACGTGTCGCCAAGGCTGGCAAACTGTATTGGCTCAATACCGAGAATAAGCAAAATCATTTATCCAGGCTGGCCTACCACCCTTTGCAACAGGCACACCTGGCCTGGCAAGAAGAAAATGACTACCTGCGCCTGCGCTGGCAACTCGATAGTAGCGATGCAGAGATACATTCCCCACCGTATATCCTGCCGACCGAGCCACCCTGGCTGATAGGGCAAGATAGCTGTGGCGAGCTGCATGTAGCAGCGACCAGCAAGTTCCCGCTACCTGCCCTGATCACCCTGGTGCAGGAAGCGCCACTCCTGGCTGTTGGCCGCGCAGAAACCCGGCAGGCAATGGCCAATCGCTTGCTGGACATGGGCCTGCAAAACCTGATCCCCTTACCAGCAGAACTGGAAGCACAACTGCGTGCAGATATACGAATGCGCCCGGTGCTGGAACTGAATAGTTTGACGACATCCAGCGCATGCACCGATTACGCCATCCTCAGGTTCGCCTATGAAGACGCTATTGCTGAATCAGAACAGCCAGGTGATCATTTACTGCGTCGTGGCCAGAGCGGCCTGGAAAAAATACTCAGGGATTTGCCTGCTGAGCAAAGTGCCAGGCAAACCCTGACGGACTTGGACTTTCAGGCGCAAGCCGTGGCAGGCCATGAAAAAGAGCTGCTGCTCTGTCTGCCAGACCAAAATGCATGGTTGAATTTTGCGACAAAAGACTTGCCTGAGCTGATCAGCCAGGGCTGGGACATCCGCCAGCAAAATGATTACCGATACAACCTGCAGGAAGTGGAAGACTGGTATGCCGAGGTTGACGAAGATAACCAGCAATCCGTCTGGTTTGAGCTTGAACTGGGCATCGTCGTTAACCAGGCCAAAATTTCACTGCTGCCCTTACTGGTCAGCCTGATACGCCAGGCACCACAAGACTTTAGCTTGCAACAAGTGAACCAGCGCGCCGATGATGAACAAGTCTTGCTGGCCCTGCCAGACAATACCCGCGTCGCCCTGCCCTATGCACGCATCAAGCCTATCCTGCTGATCCTGGGTGAGTTGTATTTCAATGAACAGCAAGGTGACAAACTGCGCCTGCCCATGCTGGATGCGGCACGCCTGGCCGAATTGTCTGCCACTACCCATTTGCGCTGGATAGGTGGCGAACGCCAGCAAAGCTTTGGCAAACGCCTGGCAGAATTTGGCGGCATCAACAGCATCACGCCCCCTGCAGGTTTGCAGGCCAGCCTGCGCGATTACCAAAAAGAAGGCGTGGCATGGATGCAATTTTTGCGTGAATACCAGCTTGCTGGCATACTCGCTGACGACATGGGCCTGGGCAAAACAATACAAACCCTGACCCATATCCTGATGGAAAAAGAAGCTGGCCGCCTGACTCAGCCAGCACTGGTGGTTGCCCCCACCAGCCTGATGGATAACTGGGCCAGCGAGGCACAGCGCTTCACGCCTGATCTGCGCGTGCTGGTCTTGCAAGGCAAAGACCGTAGTAAATTATTTGAACAAATCCCGCAGGTCGATTTGGTGCTAACCACTTACGCCCTGTTGCCACGCGATGAAGAAGCCCTGCGCCAGCATCGCTATCATTTGCTGATACTCGATGAAGCCCAATACATCAAGAATGCCCAGGCCAAGGCCAGCCAGACTGCAAGCCTGCTGCAGGCCAATCACCGCCTGTGTCTGACTGGTACGCCACTGCAAAATCATCTGGGCGAATTGTGGTCGCAATTCAACTTCCTCATGCCTGGCCTTTTGGGTGATCTAAAATCATTTACGAAGGACTTCCAGCATCCCATAGAAAAGCTGGGAGACAGTCAGCGCCATGCCTTGCTGACACGTCGCATCAAACCTTTCTTACTGCGCCGTACCAAGGACAAGGTGGCGACGGAATTACCCGCCAAGACGGAGGTCTTGCGCCACATAGAACTCAGCGGCGCGCAACGTGATCTGTATGAAACCGCGCGCCTGGCCATGGATGAAAAAGTTCGCGAAGAAATCGCCAAGAAAGGTGTGGCACGCAGCCAGATCGTCATTCTTGATGCCTTGCTGAAACTGCGCCAGGTGTGCTGCGACCCGCGTCTGGTCAAAATTACCGGTGCCAAGGCAACCAGTGCTACAAAATCTACCAAAGGTAGCAAAGATAAGATGCCGCCGTCGGCCAAGCTGGAAGAATTGCTGGCCATGATCGATGAACTGCTGGCCGAAGGCCGCAAGATCCTGATCTTTTCACAATTCACCAGCATGCTGGCCCTGATCGCTGAAGCACTAACTGAAAAACAGTTGCACTTTGCGATACTGACAGGCGACACCGAGCACCGGGGTGAAGTGGCACGCCGCTTCCAGGAAGGTGATATCCCCCTATTCCTCATCAGTCTGAAAGCTGGGGGCGTAGGCTTGAACCTGACCGCTGCTGACACCGTTATTCACTATGACCCATGGTGGAATCCGGCAGCAGAGAACCAGGCTACCGACCGCGCCTGGCGTATAGGACAAGATAAGCCCGTATTTGTCTATCGCCTGATAGCCAAGGGCACCCTGGAAGAAAAGATACAGGAAATGCAGGCTAAAAAATCTGACCTGGCCCGTGCCATACTCGACCAGGGTGAAATCGCCAGCGTGCAACTGACTGCAGAAGATTTGCAGGGTATTTTTGAACCATTGAATTAAAGAAAGACATATGGAAGGCTTACACCTGACCGCCGACTGCTTTGACTGTGAAGCAGCGCCAGAATATTTTGTCAGCCCGGAAAGCCTGCGTCTTTGCCTCAGCGAAATCACCGTCGCTGCTGGCCTGACTATCGTTGGGGAAAAATTTCACCCATTTACGCATGAAGATGGCAGCCCGGCTGGCGTCACCGGTGCCTTGCTATTGGCAGAATCGCATGTCGCAATCCATACCTGGCCAGAACGCAATGCAGTCACGCTAGACGTCTATGTCTGCAACTTCAATCATGACAATGGCAGCAAGGCCAGGCAGATTGTTGATGCCCTGATTGCTGTTTTCCAACCAGGCACAGTCTCGCGCCAGGAATTGCAACGCGGTGAACATAGCCGCGCCATGGCATTTGAGGCACTGACAGAAGACAGTTTTGCGGCTACCCGTATCAATCAGGTACTGGCACGCCAGCGCAGTTCCATGCAGGAAATCGAGATCGCCGATACCAACGATTTTGGCAAGGTCATGCGCATAGATGGTGCCATGATGACTTCAGAAAAAGATGAATTCTTTTATCATGAATGCCTCGTGCACCCTGCGGCGATGAGCCATCCAGAACCACGTACCGCCCTCATCATCGGTGGCGGCGATGGCGGGTCTTGCAAAGAATTGTTGAAATACCCCAGCATCAACAGCATCACCCTTTGTGAAATTGATGTAGAAGTCGTCAAGATGGCACGCCAGCACTTGAGCAAAATTCATCACGGCGCACTGGATGATCCAAAAATACAACACCGTTATGAAGATGGCTTTGCCTACATCCATAACAGTACAGAACAGTTTGACCTGATACTGCTTGACCTGACTGACCCAGTCAGTCCAAATGGCAGCTCACTGGCAGCCACCTGTATGACTGAAGAATTTTTCCACGCGTGTGCGCAAAGGCTGACTAAGCAAGGCATGCTGGTATTGCATCTGGGCAGCCCATACTATCATCCACAACGCTTTGCAGAGACGTTAAAAAAACTCAAGCTTGTATTTCCTCAATTGCATCCATACACCGTTTTCATCCCTTTGTATGGGGCATTGTGGGGCATGGCGATTGCCAGCAAGTACAGTAGCCCCCTGTCAATATCAGCGTCAACGGTAAATCTGCAGATCAAACACCGTGGCTTGCCATTGCTAAAGTATTACAATGGCGAGGTGCATCAGGCATTATTTGCTTTACCAAATTATGTGAAAGACCTGATGCCTTAGCCCCAGAATGGGGGATACAGGAGAAACCGTGAGTGCCTCAAAAATAAAACGACATGGTAAACGCAGAGTCAGCCATGCTCTGCCCTTAATGCTGGTAACCAGTGCCGCCCTGACAGCATGCAGTGGCAACACTGAAAGTGGCAGTAGCCAGGAACTGACTACTATCCGCGATCAGTATAAAAGCCTCGAAGATTGCCGCAAAGACTGGGGTGACGGCGCAGCTTGCGAAACTGTTGCCAGCAGCACCGACCTGAATACCGCTAGCATGCCAGGCACGACTACTGGCAGCAGCTATACAGGTAGCGGCAGTCACTATAGCGGTTACACGCACAGCTTTTTCGGGCCTTTTTATTCGCCCGGCTATCGAGATACCGTACAAAGAAATTTTGGCGTACACAATTCTGGCAGCGACCATGCCATCAGTCGCAGCACGACCACGACGCGCAGCAGCGTCAGTCGCGGTGGTTTTGGCAGCAGCGCACGTAGTAGCGGAGGCGGTTGATGATACGCACCTCCCTGACACCGCGCGCGAACTGGCAGCAGCAATTTGAATCACTGGGCTTTAGCTATCACTCCATCGATGGTCTGTACTGGGATGAACGCTATGCCTACCGCTTTACTGCAGAACAAGTAGATACGCTGGAACAAGCCAGCCTGGACTTGCACCAAATGTCACTGCAAGCAGTGGAACATGTTGTCAAGCACGGCATGCAAGAGAAATTTGCCATACCACCGGCATTCTGGTCACAAGTTGAAGATAGCTGGCGAGCCAAAGAATTTTCACTCTATGGCCGCTTTGATTTGAGCTGGGATGGCAATGGCCCGCCCAAGATGCTGGAATATAATGCCGACACCCCCACGGGGCTGGTGGAATCCAGTGTCGCCCAATGGTATTGGTTGCAAGATGTTCATCCGGATGCTGACCAGTTCAATTCCCTGCATGAAAAACTCATAGACCAGTGGAAGAAATTCCCTGGCAAGGGCCTGTTGCACTTTGCCTGCGCAGGCGGCAATGAAGAAGATGAAGGCAACCTCTCTTATTTGCGCGATACTGCCATACAGGCAGGCTTTGCCACCAAACAATGCGCCATCGAATCCCTGGGCTGGGATGAAGACGAAGGCGTATTTGTCGACGATCTTGACAGCAGGATAGACAATCTGTTCAAGCTCTACCCCTGGGAATGGCTGTGTCGCGAAGATTTTTCCAATCATTTGCTGAAGCGCCCCATGCGTATCATAGAGCCAGCCTGGAAAATGATCTTGTCAAACAAGGCAATACTACCGATATTGTGGGAATTGTTTCCGAACCATCCCAATCTCTTGCCCGCCTATTTTGATGCCTGGCGCATCAGTGGCAATCATGTGAAAAAGCCTTTGTATTCTCGTGAGGGGGAAAACATTTCCATCTATGCGAATGGCGAAGTGATGCATACTGCTGGTGAATATGGTGCCGAAGGTTATATCTATCAGGCTTACGCACCACAACCAAAGTTTGACGACGGCATCACCCCAGCTTACACCTCGATCGGTGCCTGGATAGTTGGTGATGAAGCTGCCGGAATAGGCATACGCGAAGATGAAACCCTGATTACTAAAAATACCAGCCGTTTCATTCCCCATTATTTTGTAGAATAGGATTACCCATGAGTGAACAATTACTGGCACACGGATTAGTCGCCTTTTTCAGCCATATCGCAGCCGCCTTTGTCCTATTGACCCTGTTTATCGTCGTGTATATACGCATCACCCCTTATCGAGAAATCGCCTTGATTCGCGAAGGCAATATCGCTGCGGCCGCCAGTCTGTCTGGTGCCTTGCTCGGCTATTGCACCGCCTTGGCATCTGCCATTGCCAATAGCGTCAGTGTGATCGATATGAGCTTCTGGGGTCTGGTCGCCCTGGTTATACAATTACTGGCATTTGGCATAGCCCGTTTGCTGATACCCGGCATCATCTCGGATATCCCTAATAATAAAATTGCGTCTGGCATTTTCCTTGGGGCTTTGAGCCTTGGTCTGGGAATGATCAATGCCTCTTGCATGACCTATTAATTTGCAACAGATTCAAGATAGAGAATTGCATGCCACGTTTTTACTGCCCTCTCCCCTTAAGCATAGGGGCCATCATCAACTTGCCGGATGAAGTCGCGCATCATGTATTTGTACTGCGTCAGAATGTGGGTGACAACATCAGCATCTTCAATGGCGAAGGGGGCTGTTACGTCGCTACGCTTACCCAGGTCGCAAAGAAAAATGTCCAGGCCGAAGTGAAAGTTTTTTTACCGGAAGAATGTGAATTGCCTTATTCACTCAATCTGGTGCAAGCCATGCCTGAGGCCTCGAAAATGGACTGGATCGTAGAAAAAGCCATGGAGCTGGGTGTCAGTGCGATACAGCCTCTGGCCGCGCAGCGTTGCGTGGTGCGGCTTTCAGCTGAACGAGCCGAGAAAAAACAGGCACACTGGCAAGGCATCATCATTGCCGCTGCTGAACAATGTGGCCGCAATCGCCTCGCTCATCTGTCACCCGTCATGAATTTCAACCAGTGGCTTGGGCAGCAAGATATGCATCAAAGAATATTGCTGACACCACGCGCAGAGCAATCACTGGCTGACTGGTCACGTCACCATCCGGCACAGGCAGTCAGCCTCATGGTGGGGCCGGAAGGCGGCTATTCCGACGAAGAAGAAAACCTCGCCATCAAGCATGGTGTACTGGCCTTATCCATAGGACCGCGCATCTTGCGTACGGAAACAGCGGGGCTGGCAGCGATTACCATCTTGAATGCAGCCTGGGGCGGCATGTGAGAAGATCACAATAACAAACAGACAAAAATTTCTCTCGCCGTAAAAAATTGTCAAATTTCATACAGAGTTCACAATTCCTGCCGATACTCAGCCATACACTTGCAGCACTTTACCAATTCAGAAGGAAATATCATGAGTTTATTCGATAGCGCATTAAGCATGCTTGGCAGTGTGAGCCAGAACAGCGGCGGCAATGCATCGCTGATGCAAGCAGCAGTCAGCATGCTGGGTGACAGGCAACCAGGCGGCGTAGGCGGTTTGCAAGCATTGATCAGTGCTTTTCATCAGGCTGGTTTGGCAGACATCGTGCAATCCTGGGTAGGTACTGGACAAAACATGCCTATCTCTGCCGCACAAATCCAGCAAGCCCTGGGTGGCGGGCAATTGCAACAACTGGCAACTGCAGCAGGCATCTCTCAAGAAGGCGCAGCCAGCCAACTGGCTGAATTTTTGCCTGGTATCATCGATCATCTGACGCCACATGGCCAGGTGCCAGAGGCTGGCAATATCAATCCGGCAGCGGTGCTGCAGCAGTTTTCATCCTTGTTCGGCAAGTAAGCCTCACCAACTTGCATCGATAAAATCCAGCGACATGCATTTTGCAGTCGCTGTTTTTTTATGGAACAAGATAAATCTCTACCCTCTCCTTACCCCGCCCGATATTATTGCGTTTCAGCCTGATCTGTCCTAATTCACCTGTGCGCCTGACATGGGTACCGCCGCAGGGCACACGCGAAAATCCGGCAATTTCCCAGTAACGTCTTTCTGTAGATTCATCTTCAAAAGCGCACTTGATGTCAAGATTGGCAGCAATGATAGCCAGTACTTGTTCTGCATAAGCTGGCAGCAAAGGAGCAATGCTCTCGCTCCAGATAAAGTCTATGCGCGCTTTGTCCTGCGCAATATGGGCACCGGCCTTGCCTATGCCTGGCAATGATTTATAAAATAATTCCAGTACCAGCTCGGCGGCAAAGTGCAAACGCATGAGACGGTAGCGTCTATCCCAATCTATGCAGACCTCCACATCCTGCCCCAGGTGCAAGCCATGCGCATCCGGCAAGGTATAAAGCAGGTCATGCCCTTCTTTACGTGCAGCCAGAACCGCATGGCCAGCTATACTGCCGGTATCGCTTTCCTGGCCACCAGAAAACGCAAAGAAAATCGTTGATGCGAGGCAGATATCATTGCCCTCTATCTTGCTGACTTGCGTCAACAGACGGGTTTGATAGGGATCTTCCCAAAAAATTTTCTTCGTCAATTTCAATCCTCAAGATACCAGGCAGGCAAAACCTCTCGACATATTTTCCAGTTATCAGGAATGCCTTCGCTACCAACAAACGATGCGACAACACCGCCAACTATCGCGCATAAGGTATCTCGGTCACCACCTGCGCTTACTGTCAGCCACATAGCCTTTCCAAAGTCGTCCAGCGCCTGGGCGCAGCACCACAAGGCCAGTGGCACTGTATCTTGCGCAGACATATTATTGCCATTACCCAACACAGAGACTGGAAAATCCATGGACCCTGCCCTGGGCATGGACTGGGCACGAACCAGTTTCGAACGCAACTCAGTTTGTGGTAACGCATCGATGATTTTGCCCAAAAATTCTGCATGTTTGGGCCTCACACCTGCATCTCTATAAATGCAAGCCTGGGCAGCCCCCCAGTGCAACTGCAACGGCTCCCGCAATTCCTTCAGGATGCGCGTGTGTCACTTCGGCCGACAAACTGGCCTGCTTCACCAGCAATGCCAGATCATCTGCGAAGTAAGCGCCAAGTGGCGCAGCCCGCATGGCGGCACCATTACCATAAGACCCCTGACCTTCAAACGCACTGGCAACTACATCCTGCCAGGCTTCACCGGCATCGATGCAGGCCAGGACCCTGTGCATGGATGGCCCATAAGCACGGTCGTAGCTATATTGTTTCGCAAAACTTTTTGCGAGTATGTCCTGATCAATTTCCCCATGATTACGCAATACTCGCACGATGGACAATGTCATCTCCGTGTCATCGGTAAAGTCCCAGGGAGCATCGGGCAATTGCCCGCCACCTGCAAGCAGTGACTGATTTTCTGTTTGAAAGAAACACTGGCCAAATGCATCGCCTATGGACAAACCTTCCAGTGACGTCAGTGTGCGTTCTAGTGATTTCATTATTCAGGTATTTTTTATTCTGCACTTAAGATGCGTACAAGTTTATCACGGTGATGCGTCTGGCAAAGCCTCAGCCTGTCAGGCAGCTTCGCGACGAAGGCAGTACTTTCAGTGCGCGGTTCATAGAAACGCAGCGGCAAGGCTTAAGGGTGGTTTTGCGCAAGTCCTGCTGTAAAAATGTCAACACGCCCTGGCACAGGCATCATCTTGATTCTGGATTCCTTTCATCGTTGATGCCATATCCGGCACGCTTCAAAATTGGCAGACCGTCTTCAATGCAAAAGGTCTGACGCTGGGCTTGCCAACCTTGTTCCATGCCACCGAGAATCAGCAAACGCGCAAAACTGGGAAGGTGCAAATTGATTTCGCCAATCCCAGATGTCAACCAGTTGCCCGCCACCGTTGCGCTGGTGTGAAAGTGGATATGAAGAGCAGTGGTTTTATAGCCTTCAAGAAAGGCGGTGAATTTCACATGCACAGGATAGTCCGCTGCCATGTCTGTACGTATCAGGTATGAGGCGTTTACAGTCCAGAGAAAACTGTCATTCCCAATCTTCAATCTCCTTAGTTTGGATTTTGCCATGCGATTGCTGATACTGGTTCATGCCGCAACAGGGCAACTGCGCCTGATTGAGTCATGACTCATCAAAAATTTCCAGTAATGTTCGTATTCAGGCAAATCAGTGACTGCCACACCAAGGTCCAGCGCCTTGCGATAAATGATACTGACAAAAATATCGGCCTGGGTGAATTGAGTACCGACTGCAAACTGACTGCGTAGCCATAAACGTGGCTGCAGTTTTTGCAGATTCATCAACAGCCACCTTGCTCTTACCGGGCGCATCTGATCCTTGTTCCAGTCAGGATGAAAGAATCTTACCGTGCTACTGTTTTGTTGAGGATGTATGGATGAGTTAACTGCCTCGCAAATTTCACGCACCTGGGCACGGGCAAAGGGGGCTTCGTATTGCAAAGGTGGATTAGGGGCGATCTCTTCAATAAATTCGGCCATGGCCATGGATTCGCTTAAGGCGATGCCATCAACCTCCATCAAGGGTACACGGGCGAATGGGCTCAGCAATCTGACTTGTTCTCCTACATCGCCCAACCCGACATCAATGCGTTCATACTCGACTTGTTTGTAGTCGAGTATCCACAACAAGCGTTCACAGCAGTTTGCATCTGGTGCGTGATAAAACCTGATTTTCATATTTGATCCTGTCGGTCCTGGCCAATGTTATCTATCTTACCGCGAAGTATGAATATGCGACAGCCATGAAAAAACCCGCCGTGCCTGGCGGGTTTTCACTTTTTCTCTTAACAAGCTGCCAAAAAAAATTTACTGCGCGACAAGCGAAATATCATCAATCAGGAAAGAGGTCGCTGTCACACTACCTTCAACGCCCACAAAGTACACGCGTATGGTCTGACCTTTATAGCCGCTCAGATCAAAGGTTTTGTTGACATAAGCCGTACCCTTGTTCAGGTTCGAATAAGTCGCCAGTGTTGCCAATACCGTCCCACTGCTGTTCTGTATTTGCAGTTTGAGGGTGTCGTAAGCCTGGGTTGTCGTAGTCTCAGCTGAACTGATCTTCAACCAGAAATTCAGGCTGGCTGACGTGGCAGCCGCGGGGATCGTCACTTGCTGATACAGAGTGTCAGTATGGGCGCTACCATAGCCATTAAGCCAGGCCTTGTAGCTGCCTGTGCGCGATGTCTCAGAACCACCAGTGCTGATAACGCCTGAACTGGCAGTCCATGAGCTGGCACCACTCTCAAAGCCACCATTGCTAATCAATTGTGTGGATATACTGTTATTCACAGTAAAACTCACTGCAGACGAGGTACCAATATTATTGGCAGCATCATAGGCTTTGGCGGTCAGGTTGTGAGTGCCATTCGGCAGTGTTGTTGAATTCAGTGTCGTTGAATATGGTGACGTTGTACTGGTTGCCTTCAATGTCCCATCCACATAAAACTCGACCTTGCTGACACCAACATTGTCGGTAGCTGTAGCTGACAAAGTAATATTACCGCTGCTGCCACTTTCACTGGCTGACACGGTAGGTGGAGTCGTATCGCTGACAGGATTATTGATCGTGAAACTGACCGCCGAGGAAGTACCAACATTGTTGGCAGCATCATAGGCCTTGGCAACCAGGCTGTGGCTGGCGTTAGTCAAGGTCGCCGAGTTCAGTGTCATGCTGTAAGGTGTACTGGTTGCCGTACCCTTGAGTGTGCCATCGACGTAGAACTCAACCCTGCTGACGCCCACATTATCAGTTGCATTGGCAGACAAGGTGATCGTGCCACTGGTGCCTGACTCCCCAGCACTGACTGTCGGTGGCGTGCTGTCTGTGCTATTCGATTGCGTAACCCAGATTGGTGCAGACCACAGGATTTTACCGTCATCCTGGGTGATTTTGGCATAGTAAAAATGCTCGCCCACAGTTGGAGTAATCGTGGTGGTCGCGGTATTCGACAATTGCGTTACCGTGCCTCTGCGTCCTGGCACACCTTCATAAATCACTACCGTAGAAACGGTACGGCCACTCGTGCTGGCAAAATTGCTGACCAGGGTCAGAGGGCCGCTATTGGTGAAACGCTCTCCCATGATGTGGCCGTTAGCAGTCAGGACGATTTGCGATGTCTTGTCCATGGTAGCGAAGATGCGACGCGCTTTCATGGCTTCGACAAAATTTGCCGTATTCAGTGCAGCACCGTTTGCCAGCAAAACACCGGTACGGTTGGTATAAGATGCCCCCCAGTTGGCACAGTGATTATCCTGGTTTGTTGTAAACGCCACGTGGAAACCAGCTTCCAATGCCTTGTTGCAGGCACCTTCATACGTGCTGCGGCTAGTTTCCGTTTCTGTGGTATTGGTTGAGAATGCAGAGGTATTCAAGACCTCACAAGCAACCATGGCCTGGTCGCCATCTGCGGTAAAACCGAATGCAGTGCCGCCGACAAGAAATTGTCCGCTGCTTGAGGGGTGATTAAACTGTCCTATCCATCCGCGCTGGCGCATCAAGGTGTACAAGCCAGCATAATCATTTTTTGTAGTTAGCGTATCTGCCAGCAACTGGTTGCCGCTATTGTATTCCCATCCCAACAATTCATTGGCATTAAAAATATTCAAGTGCCCACCGTTGTTGATGACACCCCATTCCAGACCATAAATCCCAAGGAAACCGGCATGGCTAGAGTTGAAACTGCTGGCAGCGGCAAGGCCAGACTGATATAGATTTTTTGCAGTTGCCGGTGTGGCTGATGCATTGGTGCCATCAGAACCGTCATACATATGGTTGTGCTCGGAGGCCAACAAAAAGTCCAGACCCCTGTTGAATGCGTACTGATAGGCGTCTGTCGGACCATAGGCTGCCGATTGCGGGTTTTGCGCACCAGTACATGAAGTCAGTTCACCGCCACCATCGCTATGATTGGTCTGGCTATGCAAGTTGCCGTAGTAGATAGTGTAAGGCAATGAACCTGTTGCCGCTGTTGGTGGCGGTGCCATGCCCGCAATAGACTTGGCTGCGGATGGACTAGTAAGTGAGGTGCTGGCCTTGGTCGGCAAGGCTGCAAAACTTGGCATTTTGGGTGTAGCGAGCTTGCCAACTTGCAGTGGCCAGCTTTGTGTAATGATTTCCGTGTCTGGTTTTGCCAATGCACGCTCAACAGTGCTGGCAACATCACCCGCTGGCGCAGCCTGCATGGCAGAAGTATCCGTCGCCTTGGCAGTAAGTCTGACTTGATAAACACCATCTTTCAAGGCTGCGCCTGTTGGGCCGCGCCCACTCCAGAACATTTGTGCAGTGACAGTTTTTTTGAACAGTTTTTCCGTGCCGTACCAGCGGTCTACTACACGCCCGTCTACGCCCAACAACTCCAGGCGCCAGGTGACGGTCTGCTCCTTCGTAACATGGGGATACTCGAACTCCATCGTGAAATAACGGGATTCAGCACCGGCTTTGGCATCAGTCCGATATGGCACATGCAGACTTGCCTCGAATTCATTATGATCCGCAATAGATGCTTGGGCAGCTTGTATGCCCGCAAAACTGAATGAAAAAACAAGACCAAGTTGCAATGCCAACGTTGTTAGTTTGCTGGCTTTTGGTAAAGCTTGCATAAAAAATTCCCCCTGAATAACTACTCATTAATGTGTGTGGCCGTCCCACACACATCTTCATTCAGTCGAAATTCTCAAAGCAGAGAAAATACTTCTCGCGCTAGCGTCCATGACAGGACACCTAGCGTTATCTCGCTTCTTTATTCCAGCCTTGTTCAGATATCTGTAAGCAGCCATTCTTGTACTTCTCTACCTATTCTTCTTACCACCATGCTGTTTGCTGCTTTCCAGAAACGAGATTTAACGACAGTTGAACTAAGCAATCGTTTGCGCAAACGATTACTAGATTAACATCCGATCATGTCAGTTTTGTTACTGCGGATTGACTTTTTTTAACAAATTTGTGAAAAAACCACTATTACTTATCTGTTTGGTGCATTTCCATACCATTTGCACCGGATATTTTTGTTTGCACCAAAACAGACAAGGGGATATCTCCCCGACGGGAAACTTAAATTTCCCCATTGAAATATTTGACCTGGAACGAAAAAGAAATCTGGGAAGTAATTTGAGATTCAGGTGCGCAGGGCGGCCTGATGCTTCTTCAGCCAATCAATTTGTTCATCGGTATCGGGAACCGTAATACCGCGCGCTTTGCTGACCGTTGCCAACGCTACGACGGCATCCAGTCCATGCCGGATCAAGACTGCTGAAGCAAGCAAGCCAGTCCGCCCTATCCCCGCACGGCAATGAACGACAGTATTCTCCCCCTTGAGTATGTCATCATACAATTGCGTCACCAATTTCTGCGTGGCAGAAAAAGAAGAAGGCAGGCCCCTGTCCTTGATGGGAAAATGCACAAAATCGATCTGATTTGCTCCACATAAGTCAGGCGCAGTTTGCAAACCCAGCTCACGAATTTCATGTGCCTCCAATAAGGAGACCAGCCGATCGATACCGAATTGCGCAATCCCGCGAAATTCATCTTCTATCCATTCGCCCGCAACGGGTTTAGCCATCACAGCAAGGAAGCCTTGTCCGATCTGAGTGACTTTGTAAATATCGGGGCGCATGAATAGAAATTTTTAATTGGAATAGCTCAGTTTTTATTTCGTTGCGTCTTTCAACATCAGCTTCTTGATCATCCCCACAGGCGCACTACCATAGCTAAGGAATTGCTCATGAAATTGCTTGAGTTTGAACTTGTCGCCCTGCTGCTTTTTGAGCTGCTCGCGGAATTCCAGTATCTCGCTATAGCCGCTGAAATAGCTGGTGAGTTGCACAGATGTATATTGCACACGCAACCACTTGCCATCGGCTTCTGCCTTGGTCTGGAAGGCTTGGTTCATCAGGAAGTCTTTGGCTTCTGATTCTGTCATGCCAAGTACATGCACCTGATAATCGAGAATGGTATTGCAGACAGCGCGCAAGTTCCATTTGTAATACATAAGCCACATCTCTGGTGTGTTATCACCGTAGCCCGACTCCAGCATCATGCGTTCGCTATACACGGCCCAGCCTTCTATCATGGCACCATTGCCAAACAGGGTCTTGATCACTGACGGTGATTTGTTCGCATGTTGCAATTGAGTGTAATGGCCAGGAATGGCTTCATGAATATTCAATATCTGCAAAACCCAGTGATTGTATTCACGCAAAGTGCTTTCAATTTGTTCTGCTGGCTGGCCATCAAAAGGTGTGACGTTGTAATAGGTTTTATCGTTGGGCCTGAAAATGCCAGGTGCTTCTATCGAAGCGACGCTGATACCGCGTTGATATTCTGGAGTTTCACGGACGACCAGAGGCTTTTTGAGATCCAGGCTGACCAGATCATGGTCGCGTATCCATTTTTCCAGTTGCGGTATTTGCTTGCGGATTTCCGGGTACAAGTCCTTTGCTGCTACATGTTTGTCTGATAGCTTATCGATGACCATGGCAATTTTCTTGACGCGATCAGCTGGCTTGGCTTGCGCGCCCATGGTTTTATCCCACAACTGGTCGGCCAGTTTTTCCATGTTATTGTGCGCTTCTTCCCTGGCTGTCAATGCGCGCTGGTAAATTTGCTCGGCTGTCAAGGATGTCTGGATATCAGCTGAGAATTTGCCTTCATACAAATTCTTGCCTATGCGAAAAGAGCGGGCGGTTGCCGGATCGAGTGTCTTTTCCAGGTCCACAAGAAATTGCACATAGTCATTGATGGCAGCACGTGCGTTTTTCAAGCCATCTTCCAGCGCTTGCTTGTCTTTCCCCGCAAGCTTCTCTTGTGCGGCTGCTTTTTCCAGACCTGCCAATACTGTGACGGCACCGGCACTTTGTTTGATCGCCAAACGGGTATGCTCAGGCGTGGGATTTTTAATACTGTCTTTTGCCGCTGCATAATATGCAGGTACGGCTTGCAGGCGCTGAATCGCTGCCAGCACCCTTTTTGCTTTTGGGGCAAAATCGGTATTGAGTATGGCATCAAAGCTGCCCGCAATATTATGCTGGGTTGGGTTCCATTCAAATTCACGGAATTGCGTCAGATACCAGCGAGAACCATTCAGGTAGTTGCGTATCAACGCCAGGTCAGTCTGCTCTTTTGCGGATAAAGCATCTGCATCCACCTTCCCCAATTGGGCCAGCCAGTTATCGGCAAAAGCAACATAGGCATCGCGGGTCGCCTGATTTGGCAAGACCAGCTTCTTGGCATCCTGGTAACGGCCTGCGGCCATCGCCATGTCCGGGTCTTGTTGCCACAATGCAGCGAGGAAAGCTGTCTTTACCTGGGCAAAACCCTGATCAGCTTTTTTATTTGCAGCTTCAGGGGTGGCAGTGGCGGACATGCTAACAGGTGCTACCAGCACCAGAGAAGACAGTAAAGTGGCAATAATGACAGAACGAAAAGGGATGGGCATGGTTGGTGTCTCGCAGGCTTAATATATTAAGAAGCATGAGGTTAACATAAGATGGACATGGTCACATGTATTTTTGTTTAATGGCTCGAATGATCTAAAAAGCACAGCCAACGGCAAACCAGTGATCGAATCACTACTTGAATGCCGCCGATCTGGCCTTAAAGCTCAACGCGCCACTTTTATTTTTTATTTGTTACACTCCAGCCTTGGCAGGGGCAAGACAGCCCTGCTCTTACCACAAAAGAAAAATATGATCACCCCCAATCCCGCCCTGCAATTGCACTGGATAGAAAACGACGAAGCGCGCTCGTGCCGCTGGCATTCCGAGAGTGGTGCACCGGCACCCAAACGCGTGCAAATTGCCGATGACCGCATGAATGTGGAAACCGCCTATAAGCTGGCCTGCGAAGGCACCGCCCTGTTATGGCGTGGCGATTATCATAATGCCAAACAACTCTTACAGGCGCTGGCTCGGCGCATTGATAAAAAGCCAGCCAAGGCCAGCAAGAAAGTCAAAGTACCAGAATCTGCAAAAGAAGCATTCAACCTGCACCGCCAGGCACAATCGCAAAGAGCACGTGTGCTGGCCATGGTCTTGGTCCCCTTTGAAGCTGACTACCGTATTACCCTGCGTCGTGCCCCAGATGTAACGCAAGCCTGCCGCGAAGTCTATGGCGAACCAAGCACTGCCTTTGTGGCCTCCCTGCGTGAATTGCTGGGCTTGATAGGTGCGCACGAATGGCGCAAGAATGGTGTTGAGATCGCTGCTCTTGGTGCAAAAATCCACCCCTACTATGGCGTGTTCTCCCCTGTGCGCGGTGAATACATAGACTTGCTGGCAAAAGCACCACTGCCATCAACAACACTGGCTTTTGATATCGGTGTGGGTACTGGCGTGCTGTCAGCCTTGCTGGTGAAACGCGACGTCAAAAAAGTTGTGGCAACTGACCAAGACCTGCGCGCCCTCGCCTGCGCCCGTGAAAATGTGGACAGACTGGGTTTGTCCGACCAAATTGAATTATTGCAGGCAGATCTTTTTCCGCCTGGTCGTGCGCCACTGATCGTATGTAACCCACCATGGTTGCCAGCACGCCCCAACTCGCCGATAGAATATGCCGTGTATGATCCCGACAGCCGCATGTTGCGCGGATTTCTGGCTGGCGTGGCAGATCACCTCGAACCTCAAGGCGAAGCCTGGCTGGTCATGTCAGATTTTGCCGAACACCTGGGCCTGCGCACTGCGGCTGAATTACAAGGCTGGATAGAGGCTGGTGGGCTGACGTTAGCTGGCATGGTGGATATCAAACCGCGCCATCCAAAATCTACGGATGAAAACGATCCCTTGCATGCGGCCCGCGTCAAAGAAGTTACTTCATTGTGGCGTTTAAAATTAAAATAGCATCTGTATAGGTGACCAGCGTCTATCAAAATTCTGGTCACTTGAATTGAATAACTGTTTAGAAAATTAGCATCATGATCAACAAACCCGCCCGCATACTGACCTTTAAATGCAAAAACTGCAGCAAATCTGTTCAGGTTTTCCTGCAAAAAGTCTCTGCCTGCTCGCACATTCAGCCTTATCAAGGTATTTGCAGCTGCGGCGAAATAATGAAACATGCGACTGGCAACAAGGAAGCAGTTCAATCCTATCTCAGCTCCAATGATGTCTTGTGGTCGCACCATCATTAATTTGATGTGAAAATGACCGTCCGATATCTGTGCATAAATCCGAACGCTGATCTGCCAAAACTGGCACCGTCACCTCCGTTTAAAGTGATCGTCCTTGCAGATCATGCAGTAACACCAGAATGGCAGGATAAGGTAAGCAATCACCTCGTCGATGCAGGTTGTTTGTACATGATGGCCTGGGGTGTTGATTGCAGCGCTTGGGATGACGCCTTTGATTGGGCAAATATCATGAAATTTATTGGTGAAGAAATTCCAGAAGATAAATTCTTGATAACTACCTGGCACGATGATGAAACTGTCGATGAAGTCTTTTATTTTTGTAAATTTATAGCAAAACACCCAACAGTTGACTTGAATAGTGTCTTGGTTTTTCATATTTCACAACAAGATGTATCTGAAGACCTGCTTGCCAGATATGAGACGCTTAGCTCGGAAGCCGGCTAACGCACATAAAATGGTAATACAAGCTAAGTCCAGACATTTTAGATTGCAATATGTGCATTAAATTGCCTTTTCTGACTAATAGCCCGCTGAAACGATTTATAATCTAAGGCTTTGCAGCAGTTTTCTAGAAACAATGAAGGTATTTCGCGGACTTCCAAATGCAGCCTCCCGTGCACCCTGTGCGCTGGCGATAGGCAATTTTGATGGCGTACATCTGGGCCACCAGACTTTGCTTGCCCGTTTGCGGGATGCAGCTACACGTCTGGACATAGAAGCTGCAGTAATGACATTTGAACCACATCCGCGTGCATTTTTTGCGCAAATGATGGGTGACTTGTCGAAAGCACCTACCCGCATTGCCAATTTGCGCGACAACATGGCGTCGCTAAAGGCTGCTGGTGTTGACCGGGTGATCGTTGAGCATTTCAATGCCCAGTTTGCCGCTTTGTCGCCACAAGATTTCATCGAAAAAGTGCTGGTTGATGGCCTGCATGTGAAATGGGTCATGGTCGGTGAAGATTTTCGCTTTGGTGCCAAACGTGCCGGAGACATCTCCACCCTGACAGAAGCAGGACAGCGCTTTGGCTTTACGGTAGAAACCCTGCCTTCAGTGCAAAACAAGGGCGTGCGTATTTCATCATCTGCCGTGCGCCTGGCATTGGCAAATGGTCATTTTGATGACGCAGAAGCCTTGCTCGGCCACCCTTACCGTATTTCAGGTCATGTAGTACATGGCCAGAAGCTGGGACGCACGATAGGTTTTCCTACACTGAACCTGCGCATTGCGCATCACCGCCCTGCCCTGAATGGCATCTTCATCGTGCAGGTACATGGCCTGGCAGAACAGCCCTTGCCCGCCGTTGCCAGTCTGGGTGTGCGCCCTACGGTTGATGACAGCGGCCGCGTGCTGCTGGAAACCCATGTATTTGATTACAGCGGCCATGCTTACGGTAAAGTCGTGCAGATAGAGTTCCTGAAGAAGCTGCGCGACGAAGAAAAATACATAGACTTGCCAACCCTGACCGCAGCCATCAACAAGGATGCTGAACAGGCTCGTGCTTATTTCGCCGACAGCCACCGTCCGGCTCGCTCTGCCACTGACCGAATTTGAAGCTCACACTTTGTTTGTTGTGATTGCTTGTGACTTCATCCCGATTTTAAAAATAGAAAACCCATTATGTCTGAAAACAAAGCGGCAAAAACTGCCAGTAAATACCCGGTCAACATGACCGAAACCACCTTCCCTATGCGCGGCGATCTGGCCAAGCGTGAACCCAAGTGGATCAAGGAATGGCAAGACAAGAAAATCTATGAGCGCGTGCGCAAGGCATCCGCTGGTCGCCCGAAATTCATCCTGCATGACGGCCCACCGTATGCGAATGGTGATATCCATATCGGTCACGCTGTCAACAAAGTACTGAAAGACATGATCATCAAGGCCCGCACCATGGCTGGCTTTGACGCACCGTATGTACCAGGCTGGGATTGCCACGGCATGCCTATCGAAATCCAGGTTGAAAAACTGTTTGGCAAGAACCTGCCAGTGGCCGAAGTGCATGCCAAGGCACGCGTGTATGCGAATGAACAGATAGAAAAACAAAAGGCTGACTTCATCCGTCTGGGTGTTCTGGGTGAATGGGATAATCCCTACAAGACCATGGCCTTTGGCAATGAGGCCGAAGAATTGCGCGCGCTCGGCAAACTACTGGAAAAAGGTTATGTCTATCGTGGCCTGAAGCCTGTGAACTGGTGTTTTGACTGCGGCTCGGCCCTGGCGGAAGCTGAAGTCGAATACGAAAACAAACGTGATCCTTCCATCGACGTTGGTTTCCCGTTTGCTGAACATGACAAACTGGCCGCTGCATTCAAGCTGGACAAGCTGCCGCTTGATAAAGGCTATTGCGTCATCTGGACCACAACGCCATGGACCATCCCGTCCAACCAGGCGCTGAACATGCACCCGGAAATCACTTACGCACTGGTCAAGACCCAGCGCGAAGGTGAAGACATCCTGCTAATCCTGGCAAAGGACCTGGTTGACGCCAGCCTGACCAATTATGGTTTGACCGGTGAAGTCATCGCTACTTGCCTGGGTGCTGATTTATCTGAAATCAAATTCAAACATCCCCTGTCAACACTGGATGCGGGCTATGACCGCTTTTCTCCAGTTTATCTGGGTGAATATGTCAGTACAGAAACCGGTACTGGCGTGGTCCACTCTGCGCCAGCCTACGGTATCGAAGATTTCCAGTCATGCAAAGCGCATGGCATGAAGGATTATGAGATCATCGCCCCAGTGATGGGTGACGGCAAATTTGCATCCAGCCTGCCATTTTTTGCCGGCATGACAATCTGGGAAGCATCCAAGCCTATCTGCGACAAGCTACGCGAAGCGGGTACCCTGTTCCCGTTCAAGATGTTTGAGCATAGTTATATGCATTGCTGGCGTCATAAGACGCCCATCATCTATCGCGCCACGTCACAATGGTTTGCCAGCATGGACAATACCCCGAAAGCGGGTGGTGACAACTTGCGCCAGACAGCATTGAAAGCCATCGATGACACTGCCTTCTTCCCGGCATGGGGCAAGGCGCGTTTGCATGGCATGATCGCTAACCGTCCTGACTGGACTTTGTCGCGTCAGCGTCAATGGGGCGTGCCTATGGCTTTCTTCCTGCATAAGGAGACTGGTCAATTGCATCCGCGCACACCAGAATTGCTGGAACAAATCGCCCTGCGCATAGAAAAAGAAGGCATAGAAGCCTGGCAAAAAATCGAAGTTGCTGATTTACTTGGTGATGAAGCTGCCATGTATGTCAAAAACCGCGATACGCTGGACGTATGGTTTGATTCTGGAACGACGCATCAAACTGTCCTACGTTATTCGCACAAAGAGCAATCCGCCTTTCCTGCCGACCTCTATCTGGAGGGCTCGGACCAACATCGTGGCTGGTTCCACTCATCACTGCTCACATCCAGCATGCTCAATGGTTGTGCGCCATATAAAGCCTTGCTCACGCATGGTTTTGTGGTCGATGGCAACGGTGAAAAAATGTCTAAATCCAAGGGCAATGTAGTAGCTCCTCAAAAGGTATTCGACACACTTGGCGCTGACATCCTGCGTCTGTGGGTTGCCTCGTCCGATTATTCGGGTGAGGTGTCCATCTCTGACGAAATCCTGAAACGTGTGACGGAAGCCTATCGCCGTATCCGCAACACCTTGCGCTTCTTGCTGGCCAACACTTCTGATTTTGATGCGGCAAAAGATGCTGTTGCGATCAATGAACTGCTGGAAATAGACCGCTATGCCATCGCCAACATGGCGGCATTGCAAAAAGATATCCTCGCACATTTTGATGGGTTTGAATTCCATCCTGTGGTCAGCAAATTGCAGTCATTCTGTTCAGAGGATCTGGGTGGTTTCTACCTCGACATCCTGAAAGACCGCCTGTACACCAGCGGCACGACTTCGCATGCGCGCCGTTCTGCACAAACTGCGATCTGGCATATCACGCAATCCTTGTTGCGCCTGATGGCACCAATGTTGTCTTTCACTGCAGAAGAAGCCTGGCAATTCTTTGCCGCTGCTGATGCGTACAAAGACAGCGACGAAACCATCTTCACGCAAACTTATTACAGCTTGCCAGAGATCGCTGATGCAGAAGCCTTGCTGGCAAAGTATGCAGCGCTGCGTGCAGTGCGTACAGATGTTACCAAGCGACTCGAAGAAGTACGCGTTGCCGGTGGCATAGGTTCATCCTTGCAGGCAGAAGTGACCATCAAAGCCAGCGGCAGCAAATTTGATGTCCTGAACAGCTTTGCCGAGGACTTGAAATTCACCCTGATCACCTCAGCAGCAGGTGTGGAACAGGTAAATAGTGAAGCGGAAGAAACCGTGGTCGTTACCCCATCCAAATATGAAAAGTGCGAGCGTTGCTGGCATTACCGTGCGGATGTAGGTAGCAATCCAGAGCACCCTGGACTGTGTGGCCGTTGTGTCAGCAATCTGTTCGGTGCTGGCGAAGCACGCCGCTTTGCCTGATTTTAAATCTGGTGAGGCTCTACCCTGAGCCTCACTCATTGCATCTCAATAACACTTCACCATCCATGGCAACCAAAAAACGTAGCAATGCCTCTGGCAGCTCTTCTGGTTCTTCTGCTTCCAGCTCAGCTCTGGTACTTTGGCTGGGCTTTGCCGCCATCGTTATTTTGCTGGACCAAGTGAGCAAAATCACCGTCAGCAAGGCTTTTTCCTATGCCGAAACGCTTAGTATCACTTCTTTTTTCAACCTGACCCTGGTGTACAACAAGGGTGCTGCTTTCAGTTTCCTGGCAGCAGAATCAGGTTGGCAGCGATATTTCTTCACAGCCATCGGTCTGATTGCAGCGGCTTATATCACTTATCTGTTAGTACGCCACGCAGGTCAAAAGCTGTTTTGTACTGCCTTGTCTCTGATCATGGGCGGTGCTCTCGGCAATGTTATCGACCGGGTGATGTATGGTCATGTCATCGATTTTCTTGATTTTCATTACAAGGAAATTTATCACTTCCCGGCCTTCAACATCGCTGACAGCGCCATTTGTCTGGGTGCGGCATTATTCATCCTGGATGAATTGCGTCGAGTCAAAAAATAAAGGAATAGCACCATGAGTCTGCGACTGGCTGGTAAAAAGATCGTTCTGGGCCTGACCGGTGGCGTAGCCTGCTACAAAATTGCAGAACTGACACGGGCATTGGGCAAGGCTGGTGCCAATGTGCAGGTGGTGATGACAGAATCTGCCACCCACTTTATTACACCTGTAACCATGCAGGCCCTGTCTGGCAATACGGTATACACCGACCAGTGGGATGCGCGCATACATAATAATATGCCGCACATAGACCTGACACGGGATGCCGATGCCATCGTGATTGCACCCTGTAGCACAGACTTTATTTTCAAACTAGCACATGGTGCCTGCAACGACTTGCTCTCTACCCTGTGCATCGCCCGCCCTGCCAACCTACCGTTGCTGATAGCGCCAGCCATGAATGTGGAAATGTGGCAAAACCCAGCAACCCAGCGCAATGTGCAACAAATTCTGGCCGACGGCATACAGCTCATGGGGCCTGCTGCTGGTGACCAGGCTTGTGGCGAAACCGGCATGGGCCGCATGCTGGAACCGGATCAATTGCTCGCAGAAATCATAGCAGCATTCCATGCAAAAACACTGGCAGGCAAGCACGTATTGATCACCGCTGGCCCCACCTTTGAACCGATAGACCCGGTGCGCGGCATCACCAATCTGTCGTCCGGCAAGATGGGCTACGCAATTGCCCAGGCCGCCTGGGAAGCAGGTGCCATTGTCACACTGGTGTCTGGTCCGACCGCACTCGAAGCACCTTATGGCGTACGTCGTATCCACGTGCAGACTGCCCAGCAAATGCATGATGCCGTAATGGCGCAATTGAAACAGCAAAAACAGGAAGTATTTGTTGCCGTGGCAGCCGTCGCTGACTGGCGCGTCGCCAATGCCAGCGAGCAGAAGCTAAAGAAAACTGGCGACAATGATATGCCGCAATTGCAATTTGCACAAAACCCTGACATTCTGGCGGCCGTAGCAGCCATGCCGAATCCACCTTACTGCGTAGGCTTTGCTGCCGAGTCAGAAAATCTTTTGCAATATGGTTCTGCCAAGCGCCAAAAGAAAAATGTCCCGTTGCTGGTTGGCAATATCGGTCATAACACCTTTGGCAAGGATGATAATGAGCTGGTGCTGTTTGACGTACATGGTCACACTATTCTGCCACGCGCCGACAAGCAAACCCTGGCCCTGCAACTGGTCGCTGAAATCGCCCTGCGCACCAGCCTGATGTAAATCTTCCATTCAGTTCAAAGAGCCTGGTCTCTTTGAGCATTATTTATTTGTTCATTTTTTGCACAATACGATGAAAAACATAGACCTCAAAATCCTCGACAGCCGCATGAAGGACTTCCTGCCATCGTATGGTACACCCGGCAGTGCTGGCCTCGACCTGCGCGCTTGCATAGACGCAGCCATTACCATACAACCCGGCCAGACAGTCCTGATCCCTACCGGCCTGGCTATCCACATCGCTGACCCTGGCTATGCTGCCATGATCTTGCCACGTAGCGGCATGGGCCATAAAAACGGCATCGTCCTCGGTAACCTGGTTGGCCTGATTGACTCTGACTACCAGGGCCAACTGATGGTATCAACCTGGAACCGCGGCCAGGCAGAATTCACTCTCCAGCCCATGGAAAGACTGGCACAACTAATCATCGTGCCTGTGCTGCAAGTTGGCTTGAATATCGTCGACGAGTTTGGACAGAGTGAGCGTGGTGAAGGTGGGTTTGGGAGCACAGGCAAACATTAAATTTATCTCTTGCTGGCCAATTTATTATTCAACCCCAGCACGCTAAGTAATAACAGTGCCAGCAACACGAATAGTGTCAGCAAGAAAACGGAAAACAGAAAACATGCATGGTATGTCGGAGCATGCATCATCGTTATGGCAATGAGTAAGCTAACGATGATGCCTATCGTCAGGCAAACCAACAATTTCCAGACCCGCTCCCATAAATTCGAGCTTAGAGCCCATGCAAACATCATATAGAGCACAGCCAGGATTAGTAATTCAAGCAGCACTGACCAGACAGGATATGATTTCACCTCAATGATTTTTCGCACATGAATCATATACCCGTCCGGCAGCGTGCCCGCCCATATTAGCAATGCCGCCATCACTGCATAGATGGCGGCAATTATTTTCCTAGTATGGCGATAAACCTGCTCAAACATGCACAGGAATCAATCAGGCAAGGCTGGCCAACGCTGCTAGCAATTTTGCTTTCAATTCCTCGTTCTTCAATTCCTGCTTTTCCACATCAAAATTTTCATAAAAGGTCGGCACTGACAAACTGGCCTTCACTTCTCCGCCAAAGAAGGGCGCAGATCCCGTAGCAGCAGCCAGCACGCTGGCACCACCACGTGCACCAGGAGACGTCGACAGCATGACCATGGGTTTTCCCTGGAAAACCTTGCCATTGACGCGTGAGCACCAGTCAAACAAGTTTTTATAGGCAGCACTGTAAGAGCCATTGTGTTCAGCAAAGGAAATCAGTATCGCATCGCTGGCCGCAATTTTGTCCAGAAAAGCCTGAGCCAGCGCAGGTTTTCCCAATTCAGCTTCTTTATCCACACTGAACAATGGCAGTTCATAATCATTCAAATCCAGCACGTCTGCAGTAGCGTCTGTAAGCAGGTTCGCAGCATAAGTCACAAGTTTCTTGTTGATGGATTTTTTGCTGGTACTTGCAGCGAAAGCGAGTAATTTCATCGTAATGTCCTTAATTCAAAAATTCAGATTCAGATTTTGTACTAACAATCTCTTGGCGGCATTGTAAATCAAAATCCTTGTCATTCCTGGCAACAAGACTCATATGGGCAGAGCAAAACCTGAATCATTAATCTGGATTAAAATATTGACCAGACTGCATCACCAAAATAGCGATGCCGAACAATCACGCAGAAGCAAAAATGCGAGACATTCTGAATCTTTTCAGAAGTCATGCAAACTCTGCAAAAATCTTCATAGAAAGACCATCATGAGCCTTATCAGCCTGACCATACCCTCCCGCATGAAGGATCTGGGCGGTTTTACCGTAGGCCGAATTTTGCCGTTTGCCAAACGCCATCTGGTCGGCCCCTTTATCTTCCTGGACCATATGGGACCAGCGCATTTCACAGCCGGACAAGGCATGGATGTCAGGCCACACCCGCACATAGGCCTGGCTACCGTTACCTATCTGTTTGAAGGCGGCATGCTCCATCGAGATAGCTTGGGCACCGAACAGGAAATACTTGCGGGTGATGTCAACTGGATGACTGCAGGTCGTGGCATCACCCATTCGGAGCGCAATAGCGATGCTCAACGCTCCCAGACTCGCACGGTGCATGGTTTGCAAAGCTGGGTAGCCCTGCCCAAAGAGTTTGAAGAAGTAGAGCCGGAATTTCACCATCACCCAGCAAAAAGCCTGCCCGTATTTGAAATTGGCGGGGTAGCACTCAAGCTAATCGCAGGCACGGCCTATGGACATACGGCGCCAGTCAAAATCTTTAGCCCACTTTTTTACGTCGAGGCAAGAATGCCAGCCGGTACGCAATTGCAAGTACCTGCAGAATATGCAGAGCGTGCCTTGTACCTTATTTCAGGCGAAGTACGCATAGGCGAAGAAGCTGTGCAGGAACGCACCATGCCAGTCTTTGCAGAGGACGCTGATGTAATGATTACTGCAACCAGTGACGCCCATCTGGTGTTGCTGGGCGGTGCAAACCTACCAGAGCAACGCTATATTTTTTGGAATTTTGTATCCACTTCAGAAGCCCGCATAGAGCAGGCAAAAGTTGACTGGAAGGCTGGACGCTTTGCCAAGGTCAACGGCGACGATGAATTCATCCCATTACCCGAATAGGAAAACACAATGTCAGATCAAACCATCTCCGCTCATGTCGTCGAAACTGGCGAAAACACTTATGCCGTTGACATCAATGTCTCCGGCCATACGATCAAAGGTGACGAGCCACTAGATGCCGGTGGCGGCAATCTTGGCCCCGCCCCTTTTGATTTATTAACAGCAGCACTAGGGGAATGCACAGCCATGACAGTGCGCTGGTATGCCAAGCAGCATGAATGGCCGCTAGACAAGGTTGAAGTCAAATTGACGCATCACAAAGAGGGTACCCAAGACATATTCAAGAAACAAGTTATCCTGCATGGAGCAGACTTGACTGAAGAGCAACGAGCCAGACTCATTGCCATCGCAGCAAAATGCCCGGTGCACAAAACCATCACCAGCTCGCCCATCGTAGAAACCAGCGCGGGCTAACAGACAAAAGCCCGGACAGTATCCGGGCTTTTTGCTATTTCTTCATTTTGCGGCTGCGTCCTGCTGATTCACGCAAGATAGTGTAGCTCCAGTCATCGCTATGCGAACCGGCACCCGTAGTCACAGAGACGCGAAACATATCGCCATCCCCTTTCATACGCTTGCCTGAGGCAACATGCTTTTTGCTGACATCGCTACGTTCGTAGACATCAACCTCAACTTCATTTCCTTCCAGGGCGGCCTGGGATAAAACTGCGTCTATGGTCTTGGTTGTATATTCAAGTACATATGTGGGAAGTGTAAGGCCTGCCATACTTGTCTCCATCACGCAAAAAACATACGTCCATTAAAGAAAAACCCCGGCCTGAGCCGGGGCAGACAAGGGTGGATTAATCTACTTCGACCACCTCTTGTGATGCCTCTGGTGGGCTGGCATCGCCTTCAGAAAATTCCAGTTTGACCTGGTCTTTATCATCAAGGTCAACGATGACACGTCCGCCTGTTACCAGCTTACCGAATAAGAGCTCATCCGCCAAGGCTTTACGTATCATATCCTGTATCAAGCGCGCCATAGGACGGGCGCCCATCAATGGATCAAATCCTTTTTTACCAAGGAACTTGCGTAAATTATCAGTGAAAGTTGCTTCGACTTTTTTCTCGTGCAATTGCTCTTCAAGCTGCATGAGGAACTTGTCAACCACACGCAAGATGATCTCTTCGTCGAGTGCGCGGAAGCTGATAATGGCATCCAGACGGTTACGGAATTCAGGCGTAAACATCCGTTTGATATCGGCCATTTCATCACCAGCTTCTTTGCTGTCGTTGAAACCGATAGAACGTTTTTGCAAACTTTCAGCGCCCGCATTAGTCGTCATGATAATAATCACATTGCGGAAATCTGCCTTGCGACCGTTGTTATCTGTTAACGTGCCATGATCCATCACCTGCAACAAGATGTTAAAAACATCAGGATGGGCTTTTTCTATCTCATCCAGCAACAACACTGCATGCGGTTTTTTGGTGATGGCTTCAGTCATCAAACCACCCTGATCAAAGCCGACATAACCAGGAGGCGCGCCGATCAGACGGCTGACAGCATGACGCTCCATGTATTCCGACATGTCGAAGCGTATCAGCTCTATACCCAGGGTGAAGGCCAATTGCTTGGCGACCTCGGTTTTACCAACACCAGTAGGACCAGAGAACAGGAAGGAGCCGATAGGCTTGTCAGTCTTGCCTAGGCCAGCACGGGCCATCTTGATAGATGATGCCAATGCTTCAATTGCAGGCTCCTGACCAAAAACCACATTCTTCAAGTCGCGCTCTATGGTTTGCAGCTTGCTGCGGTCATCCTGATTAACAGTCTGCGGCGGAATACGGGCGATTTTCGAGATGATGTCTTCGATATCAGCCTTGCCTATGGTTTTCTTTTGCTTGGACTTCGGCAAAATACGCTGGGCAGCACCCGCCTCGTCAATCACATCGATTGCCTTGTCAGGCAAATGGCGGTCATTGATGAAACGTGCAGACAGCTCTGCCGCTGTCGTCAGCGCAGATGCTGAATACTTGACGTTGTGATGTTCTTCAAACTTGGATTTCAAGCCGCGCAAAATTTGCACAGTTTGCTCAACCGTTGGTTCGTTGACATCGATCTTCTGGAAGCGACGCGCCAGGGCATGGTCTTTTTCAAAGACGCCACGGTATTCTGTGTAAGTGGTCGCACCTATGCACTTCAGTTGTCCACTGGACAAGGCTGGCTTCAAGAGATTGGACGCATCCAGCGTTCCACCTGATGCTGAACCAGCACCAATGATGGTATGAATTTCATCAATGAACAAGATGCCGTTAGGTGTGTCTTTCAACTGCTTGAGCACCCCCTTGAGACGCAACTCAAAGTCGCCACGGTATTTGGTACCTGCCAGCAAAGCACCCATGTCCAGAGAATAGACCACGGCATTATTCAAAATATCTGGGACATCACTTTGTGTGATACGCCACGCCAGTCCCTCAGCTATAGCTGTTTTACCAACGCCAGCCTCACCCACCAGCAAGGGATTGTTTTTGCGACGACGGCACAGAATCTGAATCACGCGTTCAACTTCATTGTCGCGACCGATCAGCGGGTCTATCTTGCCTTCCGCAGCGGCCTTGTTCAGATTTTGAGTGAACTGGTCAAGCGGATTTTCCTTGGCTTGTGCTTCTGCCTGGTTTTCTTCCGTGCCTTCAGGTGATTTTTGCGGCTCGTTGTGGCTGTCTTTACGCACACCGTGCGAAATGAAGTTCACCACGTCGAGGCGTGTTACCCCCTGCTGATGTAAATAATACACAGCATGCGAATCCTTTTCACCGAAGATAGCGACCAGCACATTTGCGCCAGTGACTTCTTTTTTGCCATTAGATGCCGATTGAACGTGCATGATGGCGCGCTGTATCACCCGCTGGAAGCCAAGGGTAGGCTGGGTATCAACCTCATTGGTGCCAGGCACGGTGGGGGTATTGTCAGTAATAAAATTACCCAGGGTTTTGCGCAAATCCTCAATATTGACCGCGCAGGCCCTGAGGACCTCCGCAGCAGAAGGGTTATCCAGCAAGGCGAGCAAAAGGTGCTCTACCGTGATGAATTCATAACGAGCCTGCCTGGCCTCCACAAAGGCCATATGCAGACTAACTTCCAGTTCTTGCGCAATCATACTTCCTCCATCACACATTGCAGGGGGTGTCCTGCCTTACGAGCGTGCGTCAAAACGAGTTCCACTTTGGTCAGCGCAATATCCTTGGAATAGACGCCACATATCCCTTTGCCATCCCGGTGCACCTTGAGCATGATCTGCATTGCAGTCTCACGATCCTTATTAAAATATTCCTGAACGATCGCCACCACAAACTCCATAGGAGTGTAGTCGTCGTTGAGTAAAATTACCTGATACATGGAAGGCGGTTTCAACTTCTGCGCCTGACGTTCCAGTATCGTACCGTTTTCTTGCTTGTTTCCCATACGTATATTCTAGTACGTTGATTCATTTCAGAGACAAATAATAAGCGAATAAAAACGGCTTAATTCTCTCCCAGGTCAATGTTACGCGCTTTCTGCTTTATTCGCAGATGGTGATCAATTCCTTTAGATCAAGTTTCAATAGCAAAACTATTTCTTCACATCAAATATCGCTGTATTTTCTTGTCATTAAGTAAAAATACAACAGTACTGCAAAACTACTTCATTTGTAACCAGAAGTTTCTTGACTTTAGCTTTTTTTCCGCCAAGAATGATATTTATTGACAAATAAAGTATTAAATCGTCAATATGAAGTGAGCAGGTCAAGGGGGAGGTAGCATAGTGCTAGGTTTCTTGCTTTTACGGCTCGTGTGATTAGTTTCTATTTGAAAGATGCATTATGGCAACAGGTACCGTCAAGTGGTTCAATGATTCCAAAGGTTTCGGCTTTATCACTCCGGATGACGGCGGTGAGGATTTGTTCGCCCACTTTTCCGCAATCCAGATGAACGGCTTCAAGACCCTGAAAGAAGGTCAAAAAGTAACGTTCGAAGTCACGCAAGGCCCTAAAGGCAAGCAAGCTTCCAACATTCAAAACCCTTAATCTTTGATTCTTCTTTGATTTTTGGTTTTTTAAAGAACCCCGCAATTGCGGGGTTTTTTTTGTGCTTTTCATCCTTGCACATCAAATTTCCACTTCGCTTATACCGGCATCAAGACTACAGTAGATGCCTAGTCAAAACGCAGGTTTACTTTTTCTCAATGAAGCTCAGGCAAAAAATCATCTTCCTGGCAGTTGCCCCACTGCTGTTGGCGTTTTCCGGTATTGCGATGGCAGTATTTTACCAAGCCACGTTTTTGGCAAAACAACAAAGAAGCACCATAGAGCAAGCCTATCTGTCCAGTAAAGAAGCCGAACTCAAGCACTATGTCACGCTGGGCACGGCAGCGATAGCCCATCTCTACAACAGCAAGCAACAAAACCCCAATACGCAAGAAGAAGCAAAAAAAATATTGGCGGCCCTGGATTTCGGCGACGATGGCTATTTTTACATCTACAACATGGAGGGCAAAAACCTCATGCATCCACGCCGCCCCGATCTGGTCGGCAAAGATTTATGGAATATGACTGACCACGAAGGCAGCCTGACCATACAAAATCTGCTCAACAAAGCCAAGGCCGGCGGTGGTGCTATCCGTTATATGTGGGAAAAACCCTCGATGCACAAGGTCATGCCCAAGCTTGGCTACGTCGTCAAACTGGAACAATGGGGCTGGATGCTGGGTACAGGCATTTATCTCGATGACGTTGATGACGCCCTCAATAAAATTGATATACAAGTGGCAAAAAACATACAAAGCACCATGTCATGGATTGCAGGCATCGCGATTATCAGTGCCCTGCTGATCGCCCTGTCAGGTCTGGCCCTGAATATCAGTGAATCAAGGCTGGCTGAAGCCAAATTGAAAGTATTGGCCCAGAGCGTGGTCAGCTCGCAGGAAGATGAGCGCGCGCGCCTGTCGCGCGACCTGCACGATGGCCTTAGCCAATTGCTGGTGTCGGTCAAGCTGCAGATAGAGTCAGGACAAGTCAAACTTCATCAGGCCGGAGCATGCCCAGAGGCTGCAAAACTGTCATTCGCCCGTGCCACGGATCAACTCAACGAAGCGCTCAGCGAAGTCAGACGCATCTCACACAATCTGCGCCCTGCCCTGCTGGACGACCTGGGTCTGGTGGCAGCTTTTGAACATCTGGCCGATGAATTTGAACATGCCAGCGGCTTGCCAGTTAGCTTTGATGCAGCCGGCGACTTTCAGTCACTGGATGAAATCAGTAATACTGTCCTGTTCAGGGTTGCGCAAGAAGCCTTGACGAATATACACAAGCACGCCGAGCAAGTCAGACATGTTAATTTGCAACTACTCAGCGATGCAGAAGGAATCAAACTGATCATCGCCGATGATGGGCGCGGTTTTGATATCAAGGGGGTAGCAAACCACCCGCACAGAGGTATAGGCTTGAGCAATATGCGTGAACGTCTGGCTGCGATTAATGGCCGTTTAGAATTACAATCCAGTACCAATGGCACAACTGTGACCGCAAGCTTATCGAATGGAGAAACAAAATGACCGAGAACATACCGGTCCGGCCAGCAGCACCAGTACATCTATTGCTGGTTGATGATCATCCCCTGGTCAGGGACGGGCTCAGGGCAAGGCTGGAAACCATCGCCAGCATCACCATCGCCGGCGAGGCAGGTACGGCAGAGGATGCCCTGCTGATCGCTGCCAGCAAGCCTGTCAACCTCATCCTGATGGATATCAACCTTGGCACAGGCAATGGCATCAGCCTGACAGCGAGATTCAAGGCAGAATATCCGCATATTGCGGTCATCATGCTGTCCATGCACGAGAAGACAGAATACGTCAATCAATCCATGCAAGCAGGCGCACGCGCTTACGTGCTCAAAGATGCACCGGCGGTAGAAATCATCGAAGCAATCGATACTGTCATGGCTGGCGGCACCTATTTCAGCTCGGGCCTGAAGAAGCAATCAGCAAATAGTGATAGCAGCCAGACGCTGACACAAAGAGAAAAATCCATTCTGACTTGCATCGCCACAGGAAAATCCAACAAGCATATTGCAAGAGATCTTGGCCTCAGCGTCAGGACGGTCGAAACCCACAGGCTCAATATCAAGCGCAAACTGAACATTGAAGGTCAGGCGGATTTGATACGCTATGCTTTGAATAATGTGATTGTTTGACTTAGCAGACAGCAAAGCATGAAATGACAAAGCCGACACGCAAGTCGGCTTTGTCATTATCGGCAAAACTGGCTACCGAATAAGTTTTACATATTTTCAATCATGACATCGCCAAAACCGGAGCAAGATACTTGTGTCGCACCTTCCATCAGGCGTGCAAAGTCATAAGTGACTTTCTTGGCAGTGATAGCTTTTTCTGTCGCACTGATCAGCAGGTCAGCGGCTTCCAGCCAGCCCATGTGACGCAACATCATTTCTGCGGACAAGATCAGAGAACCTGGGTTCACATAATCTTTACCAGCGTACTTAGGTGCTGTGCCGTGGGTTGCTTCAAACATGGCGATAGAGTCAGACAGATTGGCACCTGGAGCAATACCGATACCACCAACCTGAGCTGCCAGCGCGTCAGAGATATAGTCGCCGTTCAGGTTCAGTGTAGCGATAACGCTGTATTCTGCCGGACGCAACAGGATTTGCTGCAAGAATGCATCAGCGATGGAATCTTTAACAGTGATTTCTTTACCTGTTTTTGGATTCTTGAATTTGCACCATGGGCCGCCGTCGATCAGTTCTGCGCCAAATTCTTTTTGCGCCAAAGCATAAGCCCAGTCACGGAAGCCACCTTCGGTGTACTTCATGATGTTGCCTTTGTGAACGATAGTCACTGATGGCTTGTCATTGTCGATTGCGTACTGGATCGCTTTGCGTACCAGGCGCTCTGTACCTTCGCGAGATACTGGCTTAACGCCGATACCAGAAGTTTCAGGGAAACGGATTTTCTTGACGCCCATTTCTTCTGTCAGGAACTTGATCAGTTTTTTAACCTGGTCAGAGCCTTCAGCGAATTCAATACCAGCATAGATATCTTCAGAGTTTTCACGGAAGATGACCATGTCTGTTTTTTCTGGCTCACGCACTGGAGATGGCACGCCTTTGAAATAACGCACTGGGCGCAGGCAGACATACAGATCCAGTTCTTGACGCAGGGCCACGTTCAAAGAACGGATGCCACCGCCAACTGGCGTAGTCAATGGGCCTTTGATGGAAACAACGTAGTCTTTCAAGACTTTCAGTGTTTCTTCTGGCAACCAGACGTCAGGGCCGTAAACTTTAGTGGATTTTCACCCGCATAGATTTCCATCCAGCTGATTTTGCGTTTGCCGCCATAGGCTTTTGCTACGGCCGCGTCGACGACCTTGATCATGACCGGGCTGATATCAACGCCAGTACCATCGCCTTCGATAAAAGGGATGATAGGATTGTCAGGAACATTCAATGAAAAATCAGCATTGACGGTAATTTGTTTACCTTCAGCAGGTACTTGAATATGTTGATACATCGTTTTCTCCGTGGTTGGGCGATCAAGCGGGTCGCGCTTTTCTCATCATTTGTCTTTTGTGTTTACATTTAATAGAGTGAGCACTCTTCTATAAGACACAAGACCATCATTTCGTATTATGCACTACTATTTTACCGTATGCCATCAGTTTGTCAGCTTTACTGGTGTCACTGGTGCCATGAATTTCCCTTGCTGCAATATTTAAAAATACTACATGTCATTCATTCAAGAAACCAGACTTGCGCAAACCGCCATACAAGACCAATCTTAGATTGACACTGTGCACAGTCTGTTTTGCCGTTTATTCAACTGCATTTTACGGTTACCATATTGCCATGAAACTGATTTTACTCAACAAACCTTTCAATGTGATGTGCCAATTTTCGGCACATCCCAGCCGACCTACCCTGGCTGACTATGTCAATATCCCGCACATCTATCCGGCTGGCCGGCTTGACGCAGACAGTGAGGGGCTGATTCTGCTGACTGATGACGGCCAACTACAGAATCGCATCAGTCATCCCGATCACAAACAACCCAAAACATACCTGGTGCAAGTTGAAGGGACGCCCACTCGCGAACCCCTGGACAAACTACGTCAAGCTTTGGACCTGGGCGATTTTGTCACCCAGCCCTGCATCGTAAAGCACATCCATCCACCTGAATGGCTATGGCCACGCAATCCGCCTGTGCGCGAAAGAGCGAACATACCAACCAGTTGGCTAAGCATGACTTTATCAGAAGGGAAAAATCGCCAGGTCAGACGCATGACTGCGGCAGTTGGCTTGCCAACCTTGCGCCTGGTGAGGATAAGCATAGGCGGTTTTTCGCTCGAATCCCACCCAATGTTACCCGGCGAATGGCAGGAAGTTAAAATTTAAACAATGTTTGCACAGAAATTCAGAAAAAAATTCACAAACGTTGCAAATTAATTAGAATTCTTGTCAACGCCCAACTTAATGGTAGCGTTGTTTGCCTTGATTCCAGTGAATCATTTTCAACCAATATTTTATGAAGGACACCAAAATGAAAAAATTGATCGCCGCTCTGGTCGCAGGTCTGTTTGCTTCTGCTGCTTTCGCCCAAGCACCCGCTCCTTCAGCTAAAGCGTCCGCTCCAGCTGCAGCTGCTGCATCAACAGATGCGGCCAAGCCAGCTAAGAAAGCCAAAAAATCCAAGAAGAAAGCAGCATCCGCATCCGCCGCTGCATCTAAGTAATTCAGTCGTTTTCAGCACAAAAAAGGCAGGCTAGTCCTGCTTTTTTTATACCTGAAATTATCAGATACGCCGCCTGAAGTCGAAAATTCGGAGCAAAACCACAAACGACAAAAAGCCGCAATATATTGCGGCTTTTTTTCACTTCATCCAGTTAGCAGTTTAATGCTAACCTTCCGGCTTTAGAAGCAGGCTTAAAATTAAGCCAATGCTTTCAAAGCGGATGCCAGACGGCTCTTATGGCGAGCTGCCTTGTTTTTGTGAATGATTTTCTTGTCAGCGATACGGTCGATAACCGATACGGAGCTTTGGAAAATTGTTGCTGCAGCAGCTTTATCACCAGCTTCGATCGCTTTACGAACAGCTTTGATCGCTGTGCGCAGCGTGGAGCGCTGGCTGGAGTTGTGTGCATTCAGTTTAACTGCTTGACGAGCACGTTTGCGTGCTTGTGCGGTATTTGCCATGAGATTTCCTAAACGTGGTCAAAGCGACGAGGTCAAAACATTTGATAAAATGCCACGCCGCAAAATTCTATACAGCTTTGCAGTATAACTGGATTTATTTTTGATAGCAAGCATTCCTGTCGATTCTTGCAACAGACAGCAGTATTTCTGATATTCCAGTCAGATTTACGCAACTGTCATGCCCAAAATTTGCACGACTGTATCTATGCGTATCACATCAGGGGTGCAAAACTGAGTGTCCGGGTACGATTTTACTATCAAAACCACTTCACTGCCCGAGACCACTGCCAAAGGATGAACATGCATTGCAAGCCAATTACGATAAAGGGAAAACACGTCACCCTCGAACCACTGAAACAGCATCATCTGGCTGATATCCAGGCCGCAGCAGCCGATGGCGAGTTATGGAAACTGTTTTTTACCTCTGTCCCCTCCCCTGACAACACCCAGAACTGGCTCAATATTGCCCTGGAAATGCAACAGCAAGAAAAAGCCCTGCCGTTTATCGTCCGTGAAAACGCAACTGGCCAGATAGTTGGTGCCACCAGATACTGTAATATGGATATCAATAACAAACGCTTGGAGATAGGCTACACCTGGTATGCGCAAAGAGTGCAACGCAGTCCGGTGAATACCGAATGCAAGTTGCTGTTACTGGGCCACGCATTCGAAGAATTTGGCTGTATAGCTGTCGAGTTCCGCACTGACTGGTTCAACCGCCGTTCTCAGGCCGCAATAGAGCGACTCGGTGCAAAGCGCGACGCAATCTTGCGCAATCACATGATTTTGCCGGATGGCCGCATCCGTGATACGGTTGTATATAGCATTCTGAATTCTGAATGGGCGGGTGTGAAAAAGAATTTGCAATATATGCAATCCAAATATGAATAAATAGTAGGGAGACTGACTAGTGCTGATCGATTTTTTCTTTACCCTGAAAGACGCCAGGATCCCGGTATCCATCAAGGAGTTTCTAATGCTGCTGGAGGCCATGGAAAAAGGGCTCATCAGCTTGTCGCTTGACGACTTTTATTTCCTGTCGCGCACCATCATGATCAAGGATGAAGCGCATTACGACAAATTCGACAAAGCCTTTGGTCTGTACTTCAAGGGCATAGACACGATTTTTGAAAAACGCCCTGACATTCCGCTGGACTGGCTCATGAAACGCATGGAGCGCGAATTGAGCGACGAGCAAAAAGCCGCCATCGAGAAATTTGGTTATGACAAGCTGATGGACAGGCTGCAGGAATTGCTCAAAGAACAAAAAGAGCGTCACGAAGGCGGCAATAAATGGATAGGCACCGGCGGCACGTCCCCATTTGGTAATGGAGGCACCAATCCGGAAGGCATACGGATAGGTGGCAAAGGAGGAAGCCGCACCGCCGTCAAGGTGTGGGAAGCGCGCGCCTTTCGCGACTATGATGCCGAACGCGAGCTCGGCAACCGTAACATCAAGGTCGCCCTGCGTCGCTTGCGCAAATTCGCCCGCCAGGGTGCCGAAGAAGAATTGGCGCTGGACGCCACCATCAAGGCCACCGCAAACAATGCCGGTTACCTCGACATCAAGATGCAGCCAGAGCGCAAGAATAATATCAAAGTACTCATGCTACTGGACGTAGGCGGCACTATGGACGACCACATCGCCCAGACAGAAGAATTATTCTCCGCCGCCAAGACTGAGTTCAAGAACATGGAATTCTTTTACTTCCACAACTGCGTCTACGACTACCTATGGAAAAACAACCGCCGCCGCCATGCAGAAAAGTTCCCTACTTGGGATGTCTTGCGCAAATATACACCCGACACCAAGGTCATCTTCGTCGGCGACGCCACGATGAGCCCTTATGAGATCCTTCAGGCTGGAGGCTCTGTCGAATACAACAACGAAGAAGCCGGTGCGACCTGGTTGCAACGGTTCACCTCGGCTTTCCCAAAATATATCTGGCTCAATCCAGAACCTGAAGGACTGTGGCAATACCGGCAATCTATATCAGTGATCAGGCAGATTATGAGTAACCGGATGTTTCCGGTGACGATAGAGGGGCTGGAGCGTGGGATGAGGTTGTTGAGTAAGTAACTGCAGACCAGAAAACAAACTTTGCAAGGGTGCTATGGCAAAGTTTGTTTTTATCGGGCCGGCACCATCTTCACCGCAACTGCAAAAACTTCTGTATCGTCGACAAAACCTGCTTCCTCGACAAAGGCTTGGTTAAAAAGCCTTCGCACCCTACTTGTTGCGCATTTGCAACTTTATAATTAAAGCTTTTATCCACCAAAAAAATCACCGTCGTCCGCCGGTCAGTATTTTGCTTTTTTAATTCAGCACACAGGCGATACGGGTCAATATCTGGCGTTGAACTATTGATCATCGTCATGGCATGACGATTGTTCTTGTCCAGCATCAGGGCGCTGCGCTCATCTGTTGCCAGTGTCACGGTGATGCCATATTTGTCCATGATCATGGCGACATATTCACGAAAACGTATGTCCTTGTCGACGATCATGATGCCACCCTTGGGCACGCTGGGCCT